>Ga0265316_10006317_pt1 | contig 11339 bp, 13 predicted proteins | sample 4522metaG_FD_202092 | JGI IMG/M metagenome (GOLD analysis project Ga0265316, IMG submission 202092) | Rhizosphere microbial communities from Carex aquatilis grown in University of Washington, Seatle, WA, United States - 4-5-22 metaG | ecosystem: Host-associated > Plants > Roots > Rhizosphere >...
TGGCCGGCATGAAGGACTCCAAGGTCATCGTGGCCATCAACAAGGATCCGGAAGCCCCGATCTTCCAGGTGGCCGACTTCGGTCTGGAAGCCGACCTGTTCACGGCCGTGCCGGAACTGGTCAAGGCGCTGTGATGCCGCTGCGGTACCGCTGTGGCAGGAAGGCCGCCGACGGTGGCCGCATGAGCGGCCGCTAAGCCGCGCCTGAGGGGCGCGCGACACCGGTGAAAAACCGGTGCGCGCGCTGTGCCAAGCCCCACGGCCTGGGCCGAACATCCAGGTGGATCAGGCAAAGCACCAAGGCCATACGACCAAAAAAAAGCACCCAGCCTTTCGACTGGGTGCTTCATTTTCTTGGTGGGCGGTGCAGGGTTCGAACCTGCGACCCCTGCCGTGTGAAGGCCGGATTCAGTGTTTTCATAGGTTTCATGTTGTCCTCGCCCCCTCTGAAATCCCCATGAATACTTGCACCGTTGCCCACGGTTGTCCTACGATGCTTGTCCGTACACAGTCCGTACAGACCCAAGCAGGGGCACCAGATGGCACACGACCTGACCAAGAAGACCGAGCGCAACAAGCTGACGCCACGACGTGAGCCGTATTGGTCACGCCTGGAAATTGGCCTGTACCTGGGCTATCGGGTCATGGGTGACAACGTGGGCACCTGGATTGCGCGACGCCAAGAGGGAAGCAAGAAGACCTATCAAGCCCTAGGACATCACGACCAGTACGACGACGCCAAGAAGGCGGCACTCACATGGGTGGGCCGGGTTGACGCTGGCGTGACAGACAAGGCCCCGACTGTGGAAGCGGCGTGTAAGCACTACATCCAGCACCAGCGGACGGCGAAGGGTGACAAGGCGGCGGACGATGCCGAGGGCCGATTCAAGCGGCTGGTGTACGGCACCGACTTCGGCCTGACCGCACTGGACAAGCTGAACACCATCAAGGTGCGGGCATGGCGAGACAAGCAAATCCCCAAGGGCGACGACTTCGACGACGACACCGTGAGGCGCGCCAAGGACTCAACAAACCGCAACCTGTCCACACTCAAGGCGGCGCTGAACTTGGCACACCGTGATCGGCTCATTGCTTCAGACGATGGCTGGAAGACCGTCACCAGTTTTGAAAAGGTAGGCAAGCGGCGCACCATCTTCCTGAACACCGACGAGCGGCGCGCCCTGGTGGCTCAGTGTGGCGACGGCTTGCGCGAGCTGGTGACGGCGCTGCTGCTGACCGGGATTCGCCCTGGCGAGCTGGCCGGGTGCGATGTGGCCGACTTCGACAAGATCACGGGCACCCTGACCATCCGAATCAGCAAGACCGAGGCGCGCACGGTTCCACTGTCCACGGCGGCAATCGAGCACTTCAAGACTGCGACCAAAGACCGCATTGGTGCAGCCCCCTTGATCCCTGACGCCTTCGGCAATCGGTGGAACAAGGACGCATGGAAAAAGCCGTTCAAGGCGGCTGTGGCTGCTGCTGGCCTGCCTGACAAGACGGTGATCTACACCCTGCGGCACTGCGCCATCACGGAGCTGATCGCGGGCGGCATGGACTCGCACCTAGTCGCCAAGATCGCGGGCACATCCACGGCCATGATCGATGCGAACTACGGCCATCTGAGGGTGGATAAGACCCGCGCACTGATGGACAAGACAGCGATGCTGTGAACTGGACGACGGTTGTCCGTTCATGGCGCTACTTCGACAACGTGCAGAACTTGCCCAACTGCGGCACCACGTGGCGTTCTATGACGTGGACGACGACATCCACAACAACCGGAAGGGCAAGAACAACGGAGAGAAGTTCAAAGAAAGCGAGCTGGTTCGACTAGATCGCTATCGAGTACCTGAAGAGCGTCAAGAGGCAGAACAAGGACGGCAAGGACAACTACACCGCGAAGATCGTCACCAAGCAGGCCCTGTTGTCACCATCTGGGACGAGTAGCCAGCCCCCTCGTGGGGCAAAACACCCATAAAGCGCCAAACAAAGGGGAGCCCCAAGCAAAACAAGGGCTTACAACAGCATTTCCAATGAATTTCCCCGACTTGCCCACAGACTTGTCCACAGGGGGCCGTTCAAAAGGTCGCTATAGTGCCCTTGGGTTCACTACGAACCACAAAGGCGCAAGCCCCAGAGTGCCACGGCAATGGCTCAAAGGGGCTTGCATGGGAGTCAAAGACCACCCGTGTTCAAACTTTGCGGGCTGAACACTAAAGACTGTACGGCAAAAATCGGTTTTCCGATGATGTCCGTGTGCGTCCATCGTGGTCTTTGACTCAGGTTTACCCCCTGGTTAAAGGGAACATTAGATGACGGCACAGCACACATCGAACTCAACCGAGCGCAAGCAACCCTTGCATGTGGCTCAACTTCAAGACGCGCTTTTGACGGTCAAGACCGTGATGGCGCAGACTGGCCTGGGGCGTTCGACCATTCACAACAAGGTCAAGAGCGGCACCTTCCCGGCCCCGATCAAGCTGTCTGCGCGCTGCGTGCGCTGGCACAGCGAAGCAATCCAACAGTGGATTCAAGCACTCGCCACATCGGCGCAGTGACCGGGAGGACAACACCATGCAAACCATGCACGCCATTGCGGCGGGCCTGGGCGCGCCTGTGCGTCTGCGGCCTGTCCTTGACCCATTTTCTGGCTCTGGTGGCCCCCCACTAGCCAAAGACAAAGCCGCCGGGGCGGCTAACCACACGGCGGCTCTGGATGTTGGACACGTCCATTTTGCCGACATCGCGCAAGCCTTGCAAACCCACAATCTCATGGCGGGCCTGCATGCTTTGGTGGATCGCTTCGGATGTGGCATCGCTCATGACCTGGAGCACATGACCATCAGCGAGCTGGCTGGTCTGTACAGCTACCTGAAGATGCCGGAGGGCCTGGCATGACCTACCCCCACGCACTTCACGACGCCATCACGGCACTGATCGGCCACGCCCCAGAGCACATCGAGCCCGGAAAGATCACGCGCTTTCCGACATCGCAGCGGCACCGTGATGATGCGGGCTGGTGCTACTGGTTCGACGATGGGCTAGGCGCATCCTTCGGTGACTACCGCACCGGGGCGGCTGGGCACTGGTCTGCGCATGACCGGCGGCTGATGACACCTGGACAACAGGCGGCATTTTCCGCACAGGTTGCCAAGGCCAAAGCGGAGCGCGACAAAGTCCAAGCCGAGCGGTGGGCACGCAACCTGCCGCGCATCAAGGGAACATGGGAACAGGGTCACAAGCTGGTCATGGGCGACCCTGCGACGCTGTACCTGAAGCGGCGCGGCCTGGGTGGCACGTGGCCATTGCCAGCCTGTCTGCGGTATCACACGGCACTGCCTTATTGGCACGACGGCGAAGTGATCGGCACCTTTCCCGCGATGCTGGCGCAGTTTCGGGGCGCTGATGGGCGCTGTGTGGCAATCCATCAAACCTACCTGACCCGCGACGGCCGAAAAGCCGATGTCCCAAGCCCCAAGAAGATGAGCCCGGCGGCTGGTCTGCTGATGGGTGGGTGCATCCCCCTGGCTGATCCGTTTGAACGTGTGCTCGGTGTGGCCGAAGGCATAGAAACGGCTCTGTGTGCTGGCGCTGCAAGTGGCCTGCCCGTGGTGGCCACCTATTCGGCGGGCTGCATGGGTGGCTATCAGTGGCCCCAAGCCATCGGGCGGATGGTGATCTTTGCCGACAACGATGTGAGCGGCACCGGGCAGGCAGCGGCAAGCAAGTTGGAGAGGCGAGCGCGTGCGGCTGGCCTGGCTGTGTCTGTGCTGATGCCTCAGACACCCGGCGAAGATTGGGCCGATGTGTACGCACGGCGCGACCTGACCACCGTGGATGCTGTGGCCAAAAGCCTGGAACGTGCGCGCTTTGATGATGTGGAGGTACGCGCATGAGTGCCTTCAATGATCTGAGCCGTCTGCAATCGGCAGGGCTCCCGCCATCCGTGGTGCTGGTGAATGGCGCAGACCTCACACCCGAGCCCGTGCGCTGGCTGTGGCCTGACTGGCTGGCACTCGGCAAGCTGCACATCCTGGCTGGTGCGCCTGGGCAGGGCAAAACCACCATTGCCCTGGCCATGGGTTCAACCGTCACCATCGGTGGGCGCTGGCCTGATGGCTCAAGGTGCGAGCCTGGCAACGTGCTGATCTGGAGCGGCGAAGACGACCCAGCCGATACGCTGCTGCCACGCCTATTAGCGGCTGGTGCTGATCGTTCGCGCTGCTACTTCGTGAGCGGCACGCGCATTGATGGCGAGATGCAATCCTTCGACCCAGCACGCGACATGGCGGCATTGGAGGAACAGGCGCAAGCGATTGGAGGCATCAAGCTGGTGATCGTTGACCCTGTGGTGTCTGCGGTGGCTGGCGACAGTCACAAGAACACCGAGGTTCGCCGGGCTCTGCAACCACTGGTTGACCTGGGCTCACGCATAGGTGCGGCTGTGCTGGGCATCAGTCACTTCAGCAAAGGCGGTGCGGGCTCTGATCCAGCGTCGAGGGTTGTGGGCTCGATTGCCTTCACTGCGGTGGCCCGTGTGGTGCTGGTTGCTGCCAAGGTCAAAGCCGAAGACGGAGACCAAAACCACGACCGGCGCATCCTGGCACGCGGCAAATCCAACATCGGCCCGGACGATGGCGGGTTTGAATATCACATCGAGCAAGGCCAGCCATTACCCGGCATCCACGCCAGTTATGTCACATGGGGCAAGTCAGTGGCAGGCACAGCGCGCGAGCTGCTGAACGAGCCTGACGGGCAAGAGGCTGATGGACAAGAGCAAGGCGCAGTCGATGCGGCGGCGGCGTTCATCCGTGAGGCGCTGGCCAGCGGGATCACACCGTCCAACACCGTGAGAACAGAGGCCACTAGCGCGGGGGTTTCATGGGCATCTGTGCGGCGTGCTGCGGACAGGCTAGGGGTGCTCAAGAAACGCGGTGACGGCGGTGTCTGGTACTGGAAGCTGCCCGAAGTGGCTCAAGGTGCTCAAGGTGCTCAACATTCAAACGTTGAGCAAGTTGAGCAAGTTGGACAAGTTGAACCCATGCCCAAAGGCAGGCCCGCGCAACCGGATGACGATGTGGAGGTGTACTGATGGGCGCACCAGACGTACTCCAATGGTTCAGGCGTGACGGGCTTGCCCTGTCTTTGCTGCCGTCCGGCGGTTTGGCGGTGCGACCTGCCAGCAAGTTGACCGATGCACACCGGCAAGCCCTGCGAGATCACAAGGCGGCGATTGTCGATGCGCTCAACAGCCCGGGCCCTGTTCAAGACTTCGACCCCGAAGCCTTCGAGGAGCGGGCTGGCATTGCTCAGTTTGACGGTGGTTTGAGCAGGCCAGATGCCGAAGCCCTGGCGGCTCAAGGCATGGCCCGCGACCCTGACCGGCATTGCTGGCCAAACACCAACGCCATGAACACGGTGGAGATCGACACCTTCACGGCGCGGGCTCATCTGCTGACCGAGCGCGGCGTGAGCACCCCCGAAGCCGAGGACATGGCTGATGCGCTGGTGCTGCGTGACCGTGAGGCGGACGACCGGCGAATGTGCCTTGAGTGTTCGCACCTTAGGCGCAGTGCTGGCCTGTGGCGCTGTGGTCAGTGGGAGCGGGCCGAGCTGGCTGCGGCTGATGTGCCTGGTGATGTGGTCAACCTGCTGCAACGGTGCAGCGCATTCAATGAGGCGACACGATGACGAAACCGAAAGCCAAGGGCGGGCTACAACTTGAGGCACACAAGGGTGAAACCACGGCGCAAACCTTGAGCAAGGCCGCACTGCTGCCCACGATCAATGCCGCATCGGTGATTGAAGCCTATCAAGCCAACATCGTGGGCAAGGACACTGACTTGCAAGCCATGGTCGAGGCCCTGCGCGATGACGTGAGGAATGTGCAGGGCGGTGACTTGAGCCGTCTGGAGTCGATGCTTGTGTCTCAGGCTACGGCACTGCAAACGATGTTCACCAGCCTGGCCAGACGGGCAGCGAATCAGGAACAGTTGAAGCACTACGGGGTGTTCATGGGCCTGGCACTCAAGGCGCAAGCCCAAAGCCGGGCCACCATTTCGGCGCTGGTTGACCTGAAGTACCCGAGGCAGGCCACATTCGTGAAACAGGCGAACATTGCCCACGGCCCCCAACAAGTGAACAACGGGCCTGGCGGGGGTTTTCTGACACCAAATGCGCGCGCGCACACGCGCACGGAACAAACCAAACCCGATCACCCCGAACTATTGGAGCACCACCATGGCGAACGGCTGGACACCGGAACGACGAGCGCGACAAGCCGAACTGATCCGCATGTGGAAACCGTGGGAGAAATCCACCGGCCCAAAGACACCCGACGGAAAAGCCAAGGCAGCGCGCAACGGTGATCCCGGCGGCGTGCTGGCCGAAGCGCGAGCCGAAGTGCGCGACCTACGCCAGTGGGCCAATGAACTGCTTCGCGAACACCGAGAACTGATGCAGCTATTGAAGCGCGGATGAGTGTGGCTCTGGCACGGTATGCTTTCGGCAAACAAGCAAGTCGAATCAAGGAGGAATGACCATGAGCTACGAGGCTGGCATTGGAGTTGCACTGCTGTTATGGCTGTATGGCACGGTCAACACCCTTATAAGCATCAACTCGACGCTTGAGCGAAACCTCAACAAGATCGGACAACGTCTCAGCTGGGTAACGCTATCCGCCAAGCCGATGACACACGATGATCAGAGCAGAAGCACCATCAGCTTGGTGATGCGCTTCGTCATCATGTCGCTCATTGGACTCGCATCGACTCTGCTCAGCTGGCTGTACGTGCTGCTGGTAGTAGGTTCAATCGTATATGCCAAGTCCAAAGACGTCGGCGCGCCACAGACGATCAAGGAATATCGCTGGAAGCTTCGAAACATGGATTTGTCCTTAGATCAGCTCATCCGAGAGTCAATGAAGATAGCTGGACAGTCAGAAGATCAATTCGAACAGGTGAAGGCAGAGCTTCTGCAATCCATGAGAGACGCAGGGCTGCGAGCTTGACCAGTCATAAAACCTTGCACAACTCGGCGGCTAGCCGCAGATCGCTTTCTGCGGTTTGAACAGCAAGGACGGGAAAAGAACATGACCGAATCACTGATGCTTTTATCGGCAATGTCATTTCTGGGTTGGCTCGGTTCCCTTGGTCTGTACGGCTACTACTGGGCAAAGTACGGCAGTTGGGCACCGATGCACCTCTTGGACGCACTGTGCAAGGTACAGTCCTGCGCCGCCGACTCGTGGGTCAGATCACCTAGCGACTGGCTTGGGATTCATGACCTGCTCGCAGCTACCTCGTTGCCAACTGGGTTGTTCGCTGTTGGCTGCATCTTGCTTTGGGTAGGCGTCGCATCTGAGGGCTGACAGGTACGGATAACGGCCTGTGCGCGATGCACTATCCGTACAAAGTCCGTACAGGCAAGAAAAAAGCACCTAGCCTTTCGGCTAAGTGCTTGATTTTCTTGGTGGGCGGTGCAGGGTTCGAACCTGCGACCCCTGCCGTGTGAAGGCAGTGCTCTACCGCTGAGCTAACCGCCCGAAACTTATGGAATTGGGTTCCGGGACCAGGTCCACCGACTGATCCATGTGCTTGGCTTGAATTCAAACCCCGCGATCAGCGAAGACAAAGACTATACCACAGCTTCCAGCGTTTTCCAAACAACCTTGCCACCGCTGGCTTTGTCGAGATCCTGCAACGCTTTCTCGAAGGCCTCGGCTTCCTCTGCGCTGGGTTGCAGCACGGGCAACTCGAAGGCGCCGAAGTCAACGGCCACCGCATCGACGCCCTGCCCTGCGCCATCGCCGTCGCTGCCGTCCGAGTCGATCAGCAGAGCGTCCTGGCCCCGCGTCATGTTGATGTACACCTCGGCCAGCAGCTCAGCGTCCATCAAGGCGCCGTGCAGCGTGCGGTGGGTGTTGTCCACCTCCAGGCGGCGACACAGCGCGTCCAGCGAGTTGCTTTTGCCCGGGAACATCTCACGGGCCATCACCAGGGTGTCCAGCACACCGTCCACGTGCTCGCGGAAGCGGCCCTTGTCCAGGCGCCTGAGTTCGGCATCGAGGAAGCCGATGTCGAAGCTCGCGTTGTGGATGATGATCTCGGCGCCGCGGCAGTAGTCGAGGATTTCATCGGCCAGCGCAGCGAACACCGGCTTGTCGGCCAGGAACTCGTCGGTCAGGCCGTGGATCTTGACGGCGTCCTCGTGGCTGGGCCGCTCGGGGTTGATGTAGAAGTGCAGGTGCCGACCCGTGAGGCGCCGGTTGACCATCTCCACGCAACCGATTTCGATGATGCGGTCACCCGAGTCCGGGCTCAGGCCGGTGGTTTCGGTGTCGAGGAAGATCTGTCGGGTCATGTCAAAAACACAGGGCTGAAAATGCAAAAGGGCGACCCCGAAGCGCCGCCCTGCCAGTGTCGCTGAAAGCGCGACTCAGTTCACCACCGTGATCACAGAATGCTCGGGGCGCGGTAGCACGTCTGGCCGTTGGCCTGGTCGGCTGCGTTGACACTGTTGAAGGTGCTGGGCACGATCGTCGCGACGGCCGTCAAGGTGAAACCGCTCGGGCAGGTGCTGCCGCCGTTGCCGGAGACCGCGCGCTTGGGCTTGGTCAAGGTGTCAAAGCCGACGTAAGGCAGCCACTGCATGCCACCGAAGATCAAGTCGGTGCCCAGGCTGATGTGCTCCGCCTGCAGGGCGGCAGAGGCCAGGAAGCCTTGGCCAGAGAAGCTGTAGCCGCCACCCAGTTCGTACATGCCACTGCGGTTGCCGCCGATGAGGCGCAAGCGCAGGCGGTCAAAGCTGATTGCGGTGAAGGCCGTGTTGAAGGGGAACACCGCTTCCAGGCGGGCGCCCGTGACGCGCTGGCGGCCGTCGGTGCGGGTGTAGCGCACACCGGCCACGAGGTCGGGGCCCACCCCGAAGGTCCAGTTCACGCCGGCAAAGGCCTGGGTGGTGTTGCGGTTGCCAGCGTTGGCGGCCGTGGTGGGCACGGTGCAACTGGTGCCGCCCAAACCGCAGGTCGTGACGCCAGCGTGCGCCGTGGCAGACAGCAGCAGAGCCGCTGCGCCCAGCAGGCGGACCATGGGAATCTGGGAAGGAATGGACAGGTTGCGCATGACTGCTCTCTGAGGTTGTCAGGGCGATGCCAGGAACCGATCGATGGCCCGCAAGGTCATCGCCTGGATGGTCAGTGAGGGGGACTCCCCACCGCCCGTGCTGGGGAAGGAACTGCCGTCGCAGACGAGCAGATTCCCCCAGCCATGCACCCGGTTGCCATCATCACAAACACTGTCGTCTTTGGACAGCCCCACGCGGCAGGTTCCGAACACATGTGTTGCAGCGAAGTCATCGCAGGACCCAAATTCCTGCCTCAATGCACCGCAGCCCGCCGATTTGAGCAGGGCACGACAGGTCTGGGCCATGAACCGCAGTCGCCTCAAGGCCATGTCGTCCAGGCGGGAATGGATGCGCGCCACGGGCATTCCGAGGGCATCGCGCACGCTGGGGTCGAGTTCGACGAAAGACCCCGGGTGCGGCAGAGACTCGCCGATGGCACCCACCGCCAGGGCGTGGCCGAAGGCCTGGCGCAGGCGCTGCTTGTGGGCCGCGCCCCAGCCTTCGACCAGGCGGGTCGCGTAGGACACGGGACCGATGCAGTCGGCTTCCAGCGTGGCCGAGTAGAAGCGCGCGCCCCCGATGACACCCGGGATGGCATCCGGGCGGTTGTGGTCCCAGCAGATGGCGTCCGATGGCAGGCCCTGGTAGCTCGACAGCGGCTCGGGGTGCAGGCCGATCGACGTCCAGAACTGCGTTTCCATGAAGTGCCGGCCCACATGCTGGTTGCCGATGCGGTTGATCAGCAACAGGCGCGGCGACTCGATGGCACCTGCGCTCAGCACGACCAGGCCGGCATGCTCGGTGCGAGCGCGGCCTTGCTCGTCGGTGTAGCGAACCCCACGGACAACCTGCCCCTCTCCGTGGAGCAGGGTGGTGACGGTGGCGCGCGCACGCACTTCGCAACGCCCCGTCAGCAAGGCGCGGCGGATGAAGGTCTGGTCCACCGAGCCCTTGTCGCGCAGCGGACACCCCCTGTTGCAGCCGCCACAGTGGTTGCAGGGTGGGCGGCCATCGTGGGGCCGCGACAGGGCCGCGCGCGCATTGGCCGTCCAGCTCAGGCCCAGCGCGGCGGCGCCCTGCCCCAGTTGGCGCGAGGCCTTGCACAAAGGGTGGGCCGGCTGTGGGTAGGGTGCACTGCGCCAACGGTCGCCCACCTCTTGGGGGCCCGCCACACCGATCAGGGATTCCGCCTCGGTGTAGTAGGGCTCCAGCTCGGCATAGGTGAAGGGCCAGTCGGCCGCCACACCGTGCTGCGAGCGCATCCGCATGGCGTGCGGGTTGAGGCGGTGCGCCTCCCCGGTGTAATGCAGCGTGCTGCCGCCCACGCCGCGCACGTGGCTGTAGCCACCTCGCACCTCGCGTACACCGGTCTGGACCAGCGGCCCCGTCTCGTGGTGCCAGCTGCGCAGGTCGTCCCACTGCGCTTCGAGCGCCTGCATGGGCCCGTAGGTGTAGCGCCCCTGGCTGCCGGGCTTGAGCGGGAAGCCGCGCACCTCCCAGTCCGGGCGCGCCAAGCCGTAGTCGCGGGACGGATCGAACCAGGGCCCGGCTTCCAGCACCAGCACGCGCGCGCCACGGCTAGCCAGGCGCCAGGCCGCGGCACCGCCACCGGCACCCGAGCCAATCACGATGGCGTCAAAACGTGCGCTCATCGCGGTCAGTCCAGCACGTGGCCGATGGGCTGAGGCGGGCGCTGCACAGGCAAGCCCCGCCAGCTCGCCGGCTGGCTGTAATAGGTAGTGAAGGCGCGCTCGCGCACCCAATGGAAAAAGCGCCGCTGGGGCGACTCCCAGGGTGCGGTGGACATCCACACCACCAGCGTTTCCCGCTCGGCCTCGCTCAACGTGGCGAAGCCCTCGCCATAGCCATCCAGCCACTGGCACACCGTGCGAACCAGGCGCACGCCATCCGGGTCGCGGCTGGCCTCGTCCCACACACGCTGGTGCACCTGCAAGGTCGATGCGGCCGGCGTGAGCTCATCGGCAGGGATGAGGTGGTCGATGAAGACGCGCAGGGCCGCGGGCTGCCCGGACGCCCTGGGCTGGCGATCAGGCCGGGCCTTGGCCAGGGCCACGGCCGCATCCGCGCGCGCCTGGCTGCCCAGCCAGCCGCCGGACACCAGCGCAGCCAGCAACCAACGGCGGCGCCATTGCGGCAGCCGGTTCAGGCTGGGCCAGGCGTTCAGCCGCGGGTGGCGCATGGGGTGCGAGCCTC
>Ga0265316_10006320_pt1 | contig 11337 bp, 9 predicted proteins | sample 4522metaG_FD_202092 | JGI IMG/M metagenome (GOLD analysis project Ga0265316, IMG submission 202092) | Rhizosphere microbial communities from Carex aquatilis grown in University of Washington, Seatle, WA, United States - 4-5-22 metaG | ecosystem: Host-associated > Plants > Roots > Rhizosphere >...
CGCGCCCAGGCAGCGGGACGGGGATCAAGTTCCGCATTCCGTTGCAGTGAAGATAATTAGCCACAGATGAACGCAGATACACGTAGATAAGACCAATTCTTTACAACGGTGGGGCAGGCGGTGCCGCCTGCCCTCCCCGTTCATCTGCGGCTAAAGGTCTTTTCCTTTTGGCCTTTGCCTGCTTTGGGGGCGCGGGCTCCAGGCGGCGCGGCGATCGGGTACACAACGCCCGGCTCGTTAGTGTTACTCTGCGAACGTGAAGATCGGCATCACCTGCTATCCCACGTACGGCGGCAGCGGCATCGTCGCCACGGAATTAGGCCTGGAACTGGCCCAACGCGGCCACGAGGTCCACTTCATCACCTACTCCAACCCCATTCGCCTCGACCAGGATGTGCCGCGTATTTATTATCACGAGGTCGAGGTCTCCACTTACCCGCTGTTCCAATACCCGCCTTACTGCCTGGCGCTGGCCTCGAGCATGGCCGAAGTGGCCGAATGTTACAACCTGGATGTGCTGCACGTACACTACGCCATCCCACATTCCATCTCCGCCATGCTGGCGCAACAGATGCTCGCTCCCACGCGGCGCCTGCCGTTCATCACCACCCTGCACGGCACGGATATCACGCTGGTGGGCGTGGACCCATCTTACTTTCCAATTACTAAGTTCTCGATCGAGAAATCCGACGGCATCTCTTCCATCAGCGATTACCTGCGCGAGCGGACCGTGGACGTGTTCGGCGTACAGAACGAGATCCGGGTCATCAAGAACTTCGTCAATTGCGATCTCTACCGGCCGGACGAGGCCAAGACCGGCGCGGCGGCCTATGCGCCGGCGGGGGAAAAGCTGCTGCTGCACCTTTCCAACTTCCGCCCGGTGAAGCGCGTGCTGGATTGCGTGCGGATTCTGGCGGAAGTGCGCCGCACCGTTCCGGCACACTTGCTGATGGCCGGCGACGGGCCGGATCGCAGTCCCGCCGAGCACCTGGCGCGCGAGTTGAAAGTGGAGCGCCATATTTCATTTCTGGGAAAACAGAGCCACGTGGAGCGGCTGATCCCGCTGGCACACGTGTTGCTGATGCCGAGCGAGCTGGAGTCGTTCGGCCTGGTGGCTCTAGAAGCCATGGCGTGCGGGGTGGTGCCGGTGGCGACGCGCGTGGGCGGCGTGCCCGAATTGATCACCCATGGCGAGGACGGTTTTCTGGAAGCCGTGGGCGATATCGCGGCACAATCGGCGCGCGTGGTCGAGTTGCTGACGGACGAGGACCTGCATTACCGCATGCGGAAAGCCGGCCGCTGGAACGCCTCGGAGCGATTCTGCTCGGACAAAATTATTCCGCAATACGAGAAGTACTACCGGGATGTGGTGAGCGGCAGCAAGTAGGGGCAAGACGCGCACGGTCTGCGCACAATGCCCCATTTCCCAACCTAAGCACCGGCCGATTCTGCGTCAGCCCGCCGGAGTTGCGTGCCGCCTTGGCGGTCATCGCAAGTGCCCAGGGTGCAGGATTTTCCAGAGGATACTGTCGGATTATCCATCACTGCATTCAGTGCTCTGTTGTTGTGGGAGTTGGTGTTGGAAAATGACGTGCTATTGCGCAACAGATATAAGGACCTTGTAATTGTAATTTAGGAGTTCTCTTCCATGACGAAGCGTCTCGTTTTTGTGAATGCGGTATTCGCGCTAGCCTCTGTGGTCTTTTTCACCACTGCTTCCGCCCAGGAGCGGGTTGCTAAGCAGCCCAAGAAAGCTGTGGATTTCACAGCGCAACTGAATGGCACTACGGACGCCCTCGGAAAGACCGGCGTCGTGGTGAAAATCCAAAGCGCCGCCATTGCCAAAGACGGCACCATCACAGCCCGGGCCACGATTGTGGATTCCAACAGCATTCCCCTGGACCGCTTGGGCGTGGCTACGATTGGGCCGGTCTCCTTGAGTTTTATCGCTGCCTACATCCCGGTTGGCCAGAGCCAATACGTGGCCTATACCACCAGCGTTTCCAACCCCACGCTGAACCTGACTCAACCGCCTCAGACCCAGGCGGCCAACGATTCCGGCGGCACACTCACCACCAATGCCATCGGCGACTACACCTATACCTTCAAAACCAAGGCCCCGGCCGGCTTCGACCCCACCGCCACAACCTCCATCGGGGTATCCGCCCAACGCAATCTGTCCGCGTACGGCACGTTCGATGAATGGAGCGAGACCGGCAACGATGTTTTCACCTTCGTTCCGAACGGCAACAAGGTGACCGTGACGCGCTCGGTAGTGACCACCGCCGCCTGCAACCAGTGCCACGACCCCCTGATCGGCCACGGCGGATCCCGCCTGGTAGTGGAACTCTGCATCATGTGCCACCAGCCGCAAACCATCAATGCGGATACCGGGCTCACCCAGGACATGAAGGTTTTGATCCACAAAATCCACCGCGGATCGAGCCTTCCCAGCGTCGTTGCCGGCACCCCTTACCGGATCTGGCATCGCGGCGCGTGGTCCGACTTTTCCACCGTGGTGTTCCCTCAGGATATCCGCAATTGCACCACTTGCCATGCCAGCCCCGCCGCGCAGGCGGACAACTGGAAGACCAACCCCAGCGCGGTGGCCTGCGGTTCCTGCCACGACGATGTGAATTTCGCCACTGGTAACAAACATCCAGGTGGAGTACAGCCCGATGACAAGCAATGCGCAGGCTGCCACCCCTCGACTGCTCACACCGACTTCGATGCCTCGGTTCCGGGCGCGCACCTCATCCCGCAAAACTCTACCGCGCTCCCCGGAATCGTCACCAAAATAATCAGTGTAACCGGCGCCACACCGGGCAACTCGCCCACGGTGAAATTCAGTGTGCTGACTAAGGCCGGCGCCCCGATCGACATCACCAAGCTCACCTCCATCACCATCTACATGTGCGGCGCGAACGTCGACTACGGCGTTACCACAACCGGGATGGCCCGGGTTTCCGAGAAACCGGCAGCCACGGCGACACTCAGTAACGGTGTGTACACATACGCCATGACCAACAAGATCCCCACCACCGCCGCGGGCTCCTTCACCATCTCCATTGAAGCCAGCAATTCGGTGACGCTGCAACCGGGCACCACGGTGGCTACCACCACTACGGATGCCGCCATCCCCACGGAGTTTTACTTCTCGGTGGATAAGAGCGCGGTGGTCGCGCGGCGCCAGGTCGTGGCCCTTGCCAAGTGCTCTACCTGCCACCAGAATATGGGCATCAATGCCGGCGCCAACGTCCACGGCGGCTCCCGCAATAACACCCAGGAATGCGTCATCTGCCACAATCCTACGCTGGTGGACGGCACTTCCGGCCAGAGCGTCAACTTCGCCTGGCAGATCCACAGCATTCATCGCGGCGCCAGCCTGGCGAACCCGTACAGCCTGGGAAGCACGAACTATCAGACTCTCCGCTTCCCCGGCGACCTGCGCGACTGCACCGAGTGCCACAACACCGGCACGTACCTGGTGGAGAACGTCGGGGCCAAAGCCCTGGTAACCAGCACCGGCGGGTTCACCAAGACCACTCCTCCCATCTCGGCCGCTTGCCAGGGCTGCCACGACGATATCGGAACCGCGTCGCACGCTTTGGCCAATACCACGATTCTGGGCGAGAGCTGCACGGCCTGCCACAAGGCGGGCGAAGAATTCTCGGTGGATCGAGTTCACCAGAGGATCTTCTAGCACCAAAGCGGCCTGGCCGCACAAAGGCGTCCGCACACTTTGCGGAACCGTTGAGGACCCCATCGAGCGTTGCACCGCAACGATGGGGTCCTTTACGTTTTTGGCGCAGCTTGCTTGCGGGCGAAGTTCCAGGCATGCTCGACGATGGTGCCGAGATCGGTGTAGCGCGGCTCCCAGCCGAGTTTTTCGCGCAGCTTGCCGGACGCCGCTACCAGCCCGGGGGGGTCACCCTCGCGGCGGGGACCGATTACGTAGGGCACTTTCTTGCCGGTGACTTCCTCCACCGCGCGGATCACCGCCATGACCGTATGGCCCGCGCCGGTGCCGACGTTGAACTGGTCGGAAACGCCGCCGCCAAGGAGGTAATCGAGAGCCAGTATGTGGGCCTGCGCCAGGTCGTTCACGTGGATGTAGTCGCGGATGCAGGTGCCGTCGGGCGTATCGTAGTCGTTGCCGAAGACGGTCACCGGCCGGCCGGTGATCACGGCGCGCAACAGCAGGGGGATGAGGTGGGTCTCGGGCTCGTGCTCTTCGCCCAGACGGCCCGCGGGGTCGGCGCCGCAGGCGTTGAAGTAACGCAGGCAGACGGCGGTCAGGCCGTGAATCCGGTCGAACCAGCGCAGCATCGTCTCCACCATGACCTTGGATTCCCCGTATGGGTTCACCGGCTGAATTGGAGACGTTTCCGGAATGGGGCTGGAGGGCGGGTCGCCATATACCGCGGCGGTGGACGAGAACACCATGTGCTTCACGCCCGTCTCCACCATGGCGGTGAGCAGCGAGAGCGAGCCGGCCACGTTGTTAGCGAAGTAGCGCTCCGGCTCGCGCATGGACTCGCCCACCGAAATGAACGCGGCGAAGTGGATCACCGCCTGGCAGCGCACCTGGCGCATCAACTCCTTGAGCGCCTGCGTGTCGCCGATGTTGAGCTTGTAGAGGATATTGGCGGGCACATTATGCCGGTACCCCTTGGAGAGGTTGTCTACCACCGTGACCTCGTGCCCCTGCTCGAGCAGCAGGCGCACGGTGTGCGAGCCGATGTAGCCGGCCCCGCCCGTGACTAAGATTCGTTTCGATTGCACCACCTCGATTGTAGTAGCATGCCGGTTCCATGCCAAACAGAGCTGGGGACCGTCGGGGACTGGAAGGTGGCGCGCCGATTTCCCACCCGATTTCCCGCCCTGCCCTGCCCCCGCCCCTGCCCCCGCCCTGCTCTGCCCCCGCCCCGTGGAGCGGGCCTCCGGCCAGGCCTCTGGCCCGCGGAGCGCGCTTTCCAGCGGGTCCAGCCGGCTGGAAAGCCGGCTTGGCGGGCAGGAATGCCCGCTCCACATCGGGCCCGAGGCACTCGTACTGCCGGAGCCGCTCCGGCCCGCGCGGCCGGAGTTTCAGGTCTGAACGGCTGGTTGCCAGCGATTAGAATGAAACAGGTGCCGATGGGGACCGATATTCAAACGAGGAGAACTTGAGTGACGCCTGTTGAGGAAGAAATCCGCACAGCGGCGCCGGGACGTTCGCACGTACGGCACCGGGTGGCAGCCTTGACCGTGCTGCTGGGCATGATCACTTACCTGGATCGGACCTCGATTTCCATCACGGCGCCCAACATCATGAAGGATATCGGGCTCACCCAGATCCGGATGAGCTTCGTCTTCAGCGCGTTCACGCTGGCCTATGCCATCTTTGAAATCCCCAGCGGCTGGTTGGGCGACCGCATCGGAACGCGGCGTGTGCTCACCCGCATCGTGGCATGGTGGTCCACGTTTACCATGCTGACCGGCGCCGCGTGGAACTATGCCGCGCTGCTCGCCATTCGCTTTCTGTTCGGCGCCGGGGAGGCCGGCTGCTGGCCCAATGTGACGCGGACCTTTTCGCGCTGGTTCCCGCTCTCCGAGCGCGGCACGGCCCAGGGATTCTTCTTCATGGGGACGCTCCTGGCGGGCGGTTTCACGCCGCTCGCGGTCACCGCCATGCTCGGGCACATGTCCTGGCGGTTGCTGTTCGTGATTTTCGGTTCCGTGGGCTTCCTGTGGGCCGCGTTCTGGCGCTATTGGTTCCGGGACGAACCGGCGCAACACGCCGCGGTGAGCGCCAGCGAACTGGAGTGGATCGAGAAGGGCCGGATGATCGAACGAGGCCACGCCGGCGATGGCACGCCGTGGACGAAGCTTCTGGCCAACCGGACGACGGCGCTCCTCTGCCTGATGTACTTTACCCAGTCCTACGTTTTTAGTTTCTATGTGACCTGGCTGCCCACGTACCTGAAGAACGTGCGCGGATTCCAATCGGTCTCGCTGGGCCTTTTCGCCGGCCTGCCGTTGACCTTCAGCGTCCCGGCGGTCCTCGCGGGCGGTATCGCCACGGACTGGCTGACCAGGCGTTTCGGCCTGCGGATCGGCCGCGCGACCGTCGGCGGCAGCGCCCTGCTGGCCGCCGGAGTGTGCCTGCTGGCCGGGACATCCACGGCGAGTCCCCATGCCTCGGCGCTGCTGATCGGTCTGGCGGGTGCGGCGTCGAACTTTCTGCTACCTGCCGCCTGGGGCTCTTGCGTCGATCTCGGCGGGCGCCACTCCGGCACGCTCAGCGGAACCATGAACACCTGCGGCCAGATCGGCGGTTTCTTCAGCCCGCTCGTCATGGGGTCGTGCGTCCAATGGTTCGGGTCGTGGAACATGCCCCTGTATCTTATGGCGGGATTGTATGGTGTGGGCGCTCTCTGCTGGGCCTGGATCGACCCCAGCCGGCGAAGGGGCTGAATGGGAAGGGGGAAGAGGGAAGAGGGAAGTCAGGAGCCAGAAGCCCCGGCTTCCGGCTTCTTTCTTCTGACTTCTGGCTTCCTTCTTCCGGCTCCGCGTCAGTCGACGGGGCGCGCAAGGTCGGCGAAGCCCCGGCTTCCGGCTTCCTTCTCCTGACTTCTGGCTTCCTTACTTCCGGCGCCGTATCAGCCCGTGGCGCCGGAAGAGCACGAGCGCGCCCAGCGCAGTAGACAGAAGCATGGCCGTGCCCGGCTCGGGGACCGGCGGATCGGCGGGTGAGGATGGATCGATCACCTGGGCGCCGGGGATCAGGTTGCCCCCGGCATCCAGAACCTCCAGATTCCACATGCCTACACCTGCCAGCATCAGGTCCGGTTGATCCCAGGCAAAATACTGGTGTTGAACCATGAGGCTGTAGGGGATCAACTCGCCGAATGTTACCGGGATGATCACCTGGCGCTGCTGACCGAAGCCGGTAAAGGTTTGGTTTACCCCAAAAGACGGAATGGCAAAGTCGCCTACAAAGGTGTCGGCACCGAACGACCCCACCTCAAATTCAAGAAAGCCCGAACCGGAGCCGCCAATCGCCTCCAGCGAACCTTGGAACTGGGCGCTGGCGCCGATGGAAACGCTGCAATCGGAGAAGGTCCCGCAGATCGAACCGGGCTCCCCATTCACCAGCACCTGGAAAGAATCGGCGGTGGACGTGACGTAAGGGATACCGAGCAGCGTACCGCCGCCGGAACCCGTGCACGAGCCAATACTCAAGGTTTCGGAATCGGCACTCGACGACGACGAAGTGCTACATGTGACCCCTGGGGGTGCAAAGTAGGTGACTTGCAGAATCGGTCCCGCCATCAGGCCGGTCTCGAAAATCAGGGCGCCAAACACGAAAGCAAATAATTGTCGCAGAATCGGGTTTCCTTGCTGACATTAATCCGATAAGTCCAAAACCAGCCAGCACTTGCCTTTCAGCCAAGATAATTCTGCCCCTTTTCGGCTGTCGGCTCAAGGAGCTTTCTTGCCAGTACTTTTCACAAAAGTACCAGCCCCGGGTCCCGCGGACGCTAACGCGCGGCCAGAATCCCCTGGTTGGATTGGAGAAATTCCACCGTGCGGATGACGGCCTGCCGAATGGTCAGACGCGGCCGCCACCCGAGCGCGCGGATGCGGGAGCAATCCAGGAAAATGAACGGGTTGTCCCCAATCCAGCCGCGATCCCCGCCGGTATAATCGAGGGCCGGATGAAGCCCCAGATGCTCGCAGATCCACTGAATCGACTGGTTCACCTGGCAGTACTCGTCGGTCCCCAGGTTAAAGATGGAGACCGGCGCCGCCGCGCGCTCCAGCGCCAGCAGCAGGGCGTCGACGCAGTCCTGCACATAAAGGTACGACTTCCGCTGGGCGCCGTTGCCGAGCACGCGCAACTCAGAGGGGTGCTCCAGCAATTGCTTGTAGAAATCGAACACGTGGCCGTGCGTGTACCTTTCGCCCATGATGGATACGAAGCGGAAGATGCAGGCTTTCATGCCGAAGCCTTCGCAGTACGCCTGGATGAGCCCTTCGGCCGCCAGTTTGGAGGCCCCGTAGAGAGACGTCTGCACGGGAAAGGGGCAATCTTCAGGCGTCGGAATCACGGCAGCTTCGCCGTAGACCGAACCCGTGGAAGAGAAGGCCATGCGGCGCACGCCATGGACGCGCATGGCCTCCAGGACGTTCCATGTGGCGATGGTGTTCTGCTCCAGATCGCGCCGGGGGTGATCGGTGCCAAAGCGAACGTCGGCGTTGGCGGCCAGGTGGAAGACCACTTCGATTCCCGGCATGGCGGCCAGCAGGGCGTCCAGGTCCAGCAAGTCAGCGCGCACCAGGCGGTAGCGCGGATTCCGCAAGGCGTCCGCGACAAATTCCTCCTGGCCGGTGGAGAAGTTATCGAATGCCACCACCTCATGCCCATTCTCGAGAAGCCGGTCGGCAAGCGTACTCCCGATGAAGCCTGCTGCTCCGGTTACTAATGCGCGCACTGACGCCTCCGAATCGAAATGACGACACCTCTTCTCACAGAGAAGGGGAGAATCCCAGTCTGACGCGCCCCGGAAGGCCGTGTCAAGCTATACGGTTTCAACCTTATTTAACATTTAATGCCCTAATCCTATCTGAGTGAGATAGGCGTACAGGACGTTTAGAACCTACCGAAAACCGGGTCGCGAAGCAAGCTGTAGTAGACTGGAAAGCGTATGGATTCCGGTTCGTCCGTGTCTTCGGTGGCCGAGGGGAGCAGCGTCTCGCACACAATCCGGCCTGCGCCCGAACTGCCGTTGCCCGCGATCGCCTGGTTTCTGACACTGGTGATTTTGCTTTTTCTCCCAGTGCTGAAGCCGATGGTGACGGAGTGGATGATTGACGAGAACATGGGGCACGCCTTCTTCGTTCCCCTGGTTGCAGGATATATCGTCTGGCTCGACCGGGAAAGGATCATGGCCGCTCCCGTCAGAGCCTATTGGCCCGCCCTGGCACTGGTGCTGTGGGGCTTCTGCCAAATGATATTCGGATTTCTGGGCGCCGACTTTTTTCTGGCGCGCACGGCTTTTCTGATTACCATTGTGGGCGTGATTTGGACGCTGACGGGCGCGGCGGTGCTTCGCGCCCTGGCGTTTCCGCTGTTGCTCCTGCTGTTCATGATTCGCATCCCGCTTTTCATCTACCAACAGATCACCTTCCCCTTGCAGCTTCTGGCCAGCGACGTCGCGGCGCGCGGTTTGGAAATCCTGGGGATTCCGGTGCTGCGGGATGGCAACGTCCTGAATCTGGCCAGCCGGCAACTGGAGGTGGTGGAGGCGTGCAGCGGCATTCGTTCCCTTCTGTCTCTCACTTTCCTCTCGGTGGCTTACGGCCGCCTGTTCGAAAAGCGGCTATGGGTGAAGATTGCGCTGTTTCTCTCCACCGTCCCGATCGCCATCGCCTGCAATGCCTTCCGCGTGACGCTGACCGGAGTGCTCACACAATACGATCCGGACCTGGCCGAAGGAGCCTACCATAGCTTCGAGGGATGGGTCATTTTCCTGGTCGAACTGGTGGTTTTTCTCGGCGTCCATCGGCTGCTAGTCAGGATCGCGGGGCGGTCTCGCGCCGGAGTATCTCATGCCTGAGGGAAAGACAAGTTCGCCCGTAGGTTTCCTACGCAGCAAGATCGCGATGGCGGTAACTGCGTTGCTGGCCGTAGAAATCGCCGTCTTCTATACGGTGCCGACTAAGGAATATATCCCCTCGCCCCCGCCGCTCGAACAGTTTGCCACCGCGATCGGACCGTGGCAGATGGTCCGGTCGATGCCCGTGGACGCCTACACGCAAAGCTTTCTGAGGGCCGACGATACGTTGATGCGCGACTATGCCGGTCCGGGCAAGGTGGGGCTTTTCGTAGCCTTTTTCAAATCGCAGCGCGGGGGCGTGACGCCGCACTCGCCGAAGGTCTGCCTGCCGGGCAACGGCTGGACGCCGGAAAGCTCCCGCATCATTTCCGTCGCCGTGCCCGGGGAGGCCACGCCAATTCCCGTGAACCGGTTCGTGGTGACGCACGACGAAGAGCGCAGCCTGGTGTTGTACTGGTATCAAAACCCCCGCCGGGCGACGGCCAACGAGTATCTGTCGAAGATCTACCTCATCTTCGACGCATTGCGGTACCACCGCAGCGACGAAGCGTTGATCCGGGTGATTGTGCAGATGCGAGGGGCCGCAGACCCCGGCGCGGAAGAACACGCCATCCGGTTCATTCAGGATCTTTACCAGCCGCTCAAGCGGCAGATGTGGGAACGGTCCTAACCAGCCAAGGGCTGCTCCCATTGGATATCCCTGCGGGATATGAAGAGGGAAGACAGAAGTTGGAAGACAGAAGGATGCGGTAGAAGGCGGAATGGCGGCGGGTTGCGCGCCAGGCACGGCGGACGCCAATGTCTCCCTGGGGCATAACCTACCCAGCGCTCTCGATTCCAGTGGCCATTGCCGCGAGTTGCCGCGACTGATGGGCAATTACTTGGGACTTGTTCCGCTGCGGGCTGCCGCATCCACGGCTTGGCGCATCTCCCAGGTGGATACGTAGCGGAGCTCGTGGCCGTACCGGCGGCATCCCTCCACCAGCAGGGTGAACAGGCGGTCGAACCCGCCGTTGACCAGCAGCGCGGAGGAATGCCTCTCCTGGGCGCCGTGGGCATAGAGCTTGAGGAAGATCTCATTGCCGATGCGCGGCGCGAGTTCGAGCCACCGCTCGACGCGATAGGGCGTCGCCAAGTCCCAGCAGGCGATCTCACCGGTTTCCAGCCTCGGCACCAGGCGTTCGGCCCACCGCAGGCCTATCGGACCCGGGATCATGAGCAGGTCGCCCTCACCCGGCGCGCCCGGTTTCACAGCCACTCCCCGGTCGTAGGATCGCGGTTTCGTTGGGTCGTCGCGCACCCAGTAGATAGTGTTGACGGTCCGCGACTGGGTTGGTGAATTTCCCGAGGGCATGGTGAAATCGGCGTAACAGCCCAGGTCCCGCAGCAGGGTGATTTCGTTATTGAGTCCGCAACATCTGCCGTCGGGGCGCGAATTCGCCAGCGCCCAATTGCCGTGAATGAACCCGAAGACCCGACGCCCGTCCGCGAGGCGCAGCAGCCCATGACGGGTAACCAGCGTTTCGATGAAGCCGCTCATGCGGTCGACGAAGTTCTGCTGGCCTTCGCCGTCGTGGTGGATGTGCACGTCCACATCGGCGATGCCGGCCCGTTTCATTTCCGCCAGCGCGTCCAGAAACTGCGGCCGATATTCTTCCTGCGGATAGTAGAACGTGTACTGCGGGGAGCGCCCCATGGAATCGGCGTGCCGCCGGGCGATTTCCGGCCAGTACTT
>Ga0265316_10006321_pt1 | contig 11335 bp, 9 predicted proteins | sample 4522metaG_FD_202092 | JGI IMG/M metagenome (GOLD analysis project Ga0265316, IMG submission 202092) | Rhizosphere microbial communities from Carex aquatilis grown in University of Washington, Seatle, WA, United States - 4-5-22 metaG | ecosystem: Host-associated > Plants > Roots > Rhizosphere >...
AATGACATATCCGGAAGGCTGATTATCCTCTTAATCATAATGCAAAATTACATGGTATATTTGCAACGTGTATTACCATACCTAAAGTATACACCTGTTCCCGCGATAATCAAGGAAAAAATTACGCGCGTAAAGCTTTGATCTGCTTGATCAGCAAGGGGATGACTTTGAAGAGATCACCGACAATGCCGTAATCCGCGACTTTAAAAATCGGGGCATCGGGGTCTTTATTGATGGCGATAATCGTCTTGGCCGATTGCATCCCTACCAGATGCTGGATCTGGCCGGAAATACCGCAGGCGATGTATATTTTCGGGCACACGGTGCGGCCGGTTTGGCCTACCTGGTGCGAGTAAGTAATCCAGCCGTTATCAACCGAAGCGCGTGATGCGCCGACTGCGCCGCCAATCGCCTCAGCCAGTTCCTCCAAGAGTTTAAAATTAGCCGCTTCCCCCATACCTCGTCCGCCGGAAACAATAATATCGGCCTCGGAGAGATTAACCGTCGAGATCGCTTCGGCCATAAAATCCAGAAAGCTGACCCGTTTATCTTCCCACTCGGGATCGAATTTTTCTTTAATGATTTCGCCCTTTCTCGAAGGATCGGCTTTTGATTCGGGCATTACCTTGTGGCGCACCGTCGCCATTTGCGGGCGAAAGTTAGGTGAAATGATCTGCGCCATAATATTGCCGCCAAAGGCCGGGCGGGTCTGGACTAAAATATTTTTTTCTTTGTCAATATGAAGCTCGGTGCAATCGGCAGTTAAACCGGCATAAAGCGGTACGGCAATGCGCGAAACCAGGCTTCTACCGGTCGTAGTCGCTCCGGCTAAAATAATCTCCGGCTTATATTTTTTTACCAGATTAATTACAGTTGTCGCGTAATTTTCCGCTAAAAAATTCTTTAACGGCAAAGCATCTACTAAAAATACCTTATCCGCGCCGCGGGCGATTAATTCTTGGGCGTTGGCCTCGATACCGGAGCCCAAAAAGATCACACCGACGTAAGTATTTAAATCTTTAGCTAATTCGCGGGCCTTATTTAAAAGCTCGTATACAACGGTGCAGATAACGCCGTCGCGCTGTTCGCCGTAAACCCAGATACCTTTATATCCGGAAATATCGGCGCGCTTAATTTCCTGACGCACCATTTGAAGCGCGTTAAATTTGCAGGCACTCACGCATGCGCCGCAAAGAGTACATTTATTTAAGTCGATAACGGCTTTTTTATCCGCCAAAGTGATTGCCGCTGCCGGACAGGCTTTGATGCACAAACCGCAGCCAACACATTTATCGTTGTGGACCTTGATCATAAAATATCTTTTATTTCCTTAATTAATTCGCCGACCATAGCTTCGGGTTCACCGGTAAAAATTTTACCGCCCTCTTTGTGCGGCGGGGTAAAGATCTTCATAACCTGCGTGGGAGAACCGGTCAAACCCAATTGGGTCGGTTCGATACCTAAATCTTTATTGGTCCAAACCGGGATTTGCGCGGATTTTGCCCGCATCTTTCCTTTTAAGGAAGGCATGCGCGGCTCGTTGATCTCTTTAAGCACAGTAACTACCGCCGGCAAACTTAACTCGATGATCTCGTAACCTTCTTCTAAAAGGCGCTCAACGATCATTCGCTTAGGCTGGGTATCCATGTGCACAGTATCGACTTTACGGACGTAAGTCGCCTGAGGTAAATTTAAGTGAGCAGCAATGCCCGGACCGACTTGCGCGGTATCGCCGTCGGAGGCCTGCTTGCCGCAGATAATTAAATCGACATCGCTTATTTTTTCAATCGCGCGGGATAAGACCATGCTGGTAGCCCAAGTGTCGCTCCCGGCAAAGGCGCGGTCGGAGAGTAAAATCGCTTCGTCAATGCCTAAGGAAAGCGCATCACGAAGTGCATCCTGCGCCTGAGGCGGCCCCATGGTAACTACCGTAACCTTACCGCCAAAACGCTCTTTTAAGCGTACCCCCTCCTCGATCGCGTACATATCGAAAGGGTTAATCACCGAAACCACCCCTTCACGCACCAAGGTATTGGTCTTGGGATCAATTTTTACGTCAACGGTATCAGGTACTTGCTTAATACAGACAACGATATTCATAGGAAGAATAATACTTTATTTTTTAAAAAAGTCAACATTTGGAGAAGCCGCAACCATCACAGACTAAGCACCCTTCCTGATGGCGCAATGCGTTGCCGCATTCCGAGCAGACGCCGACTACGGTCGCCAGCTCCTGGCTGATTCTCATCGGGGCCGCTTCAGGTTTAGCGGACAATATCTTCACTGCCGGCTTAACCGGCTGCCCGATTGTTGTTTGCGGCCCGACAGTAGCAATTTTTTGTTCAACGATCCTTTGCTCCAATGCGCGGGCGATCGCATCGGCGCAGGAAAAGATCTTCTGCCCATTAGCCCACGAAGGCGAGGGGCAGCGGATACCTTTAAGCTGTTCAATGATCACTTTAATGTCGATACCGCCGCGCAGCGCCGTAGATACGAGACGCCCCACCGCCTCAAGCTGTGACGCCGCACAGCCGCCGGCTTTACCCATCTGCATGAATACTTCAAATAACCCGCCGTCGTCATCCTGGTTAACGGTGATATAAAGGTTACCGCACCCGGTGGTAAGCTTGGCGGTCGTGCCGCTGATCACATCCGGGCGCGCTTTCGGCTTGGCCGCTGCCGCTATTGTCACCACGCCTAAAGCCGAAAGGTCTTTTTTTGCCGGCTCTTTCTTTTTATCCGACGCATCGGTGGTCAAAACCTGAACATCGCGCGAACCATCACGGTAAACCGTAACGCCCTTACAATTCAATTTATAAGAAAGCAAATAACTTTCCTTAATATCTTCCAATGAAGCCACATGCGCTAAATTGATCGTTTTGGAAACCGCATTGTCGGTAAATTCCTGAAACGCCGCCTGCATCTTGATATGCCAATAGGGCGTAATATCCATCGCGGTCTTAAAAATATTTTTTACATGTTCAGGAACTTCCTGCATCTTTTGAATACTCTCGCCGGAAGCGATGCGCTTCATCAATTCCGGAGAATAAAAGCCGTGCTTCTTCGCTACCCATTCAAAAGCCGGATCAAGCTCTAAAAGTTTTTCTCCATCCATCACGTTGCGAAAATAGCCTAACGCAAAATTAGGTTCGATTCCGGAAGAAGTGGGCCCGGCGATAATCGAGATCGTGCCGGTCGGCGCGATCGTCGTCAAAGTCGCGTTGCGGATCTGCGTACCACGCTTATCCCAGACGCTTTTGCGCCAGGAAGGAAAAACACCGCGCTCTTTAGCTAAACGCACCGACTCGTCTTTAGCATGACGATAAACAAAATCCATCAGTTTTTTAGCGAGATTTACTGCTTCGTCGGTGTCATAAGCTATATCCAAAAAGCCGAGCATCGTAGCCCATCCCATTACGCCCAAACCGATCTTGCGGGTACGCAAAGTATTATCCTTAATAAGCGGTAGAGGAAAACGGTTGGCATCGATCACGTTGTCTAAAAACCGCACTGCCAGTTTCGTCGTACGCTCAAGCTTATCCCAATCGACAGAAAAACCATCGGCCTTATCTTTGAGCATACGCGCTAAATTAAGCGAACCTAAATTACACGACTCAAAAGGTAAAAGCGGTTGCTCGCCGCATGGATTAGTGCTCTCAATATCGCCCAAATGAGGCGTGGGGTTATGTTCGTTGATGCGGTCGATAAAAATTATTCCCGGCTCGCCGTTTTTGTGGGCAAATTGGGCGATCTTATCAAAAACGTCCTGTGCGTTGGCTTTGCTTACCTCAACGCCGTTATGCGGGTCGATCAAGGAATACTCTTCGTTCTTGATCACCTTCTCCATAAATAAATTGGTGATGGCGATTGAAATATTAAAGTTGGCGATATCGCCCTCTTTCTCTTTGCATTGGATAAATTCTAAAATATCCGGGTGATCAACGCGTAAAATCCCCATGTTGGCGCCGCGGCGGGTGCCGCCCTGCTTGACCGCCTGTGTTGCGGCATCAAAGACCTTCATAAACGATACCGGGCCTGAAGCTACACCACCGGTAGACTTTACGATGCTGGCTTTGGAACGCAAACGGGAAAAGCTGAAGCCCGTACCGCCGCCGGTCTTATGTATCAGCGCGGTCGTTTTGATCGCGTCGAAGATAGACTCCATTGAATCTTCAACCGGCACAACGAAACAGGCGGAAAGCTGACCCAGCTCTTTACCGGCATTCATCAGGGTAGGCGAATTGGGTAAAAATTCCAAATCGGCGATTGAATTAAAAACTTCGGTTTTGAACTTATCCACACTCTCTTTGTCGCTGCCGTATTTACGCTCTACGTTGGCGATCGCCTCGGTCACGCGCTCCACCAGCTGGCGCGGAGTTTCAATAACCACACCCTTTTCATTTTTAGTCAGGTAACGTTTTTTCAGGACGACGAGAGCGTTGGAAGAGAAGTTCAAATTATCGGACATGCAAGCTCCTTTCTTACGCAAGATCCCATTAAAAAGGAAGACATTTTTTTATATCACGCCTTGAGTTTTTGGTCAAGGAAAAAATACTACATATTGTGTAAGAAAATACTTGACAACTATATATTGTTGAAAAACGTGACTTTTTGGTGAATTCAGGAAGGGGGAAATTTTGCGGAAAAAAAGATTTTTTTAGACAAAACTTACAGTATCGCGCACGACCAGCTCGGGTTCAAGGGAAATTTTCTGCACGCCGCCTTTGCGATCGACCAAGTCTTTTAGAATATCGGCAGCAGTCGCGGCCATTTTGCGTAGGGGTTGGCGCACGGTAGTCAGCATAAGATCGCCAAAAATGCAGTAGGGATTATCGTCAAAACCGATCACACTTAAATCTTTAGGCACAACGATCTTCTTCTCCTCGGCAAAAGCCAGCACCTCGCAAGCTACTTCGTCACTGCAGCAAAAAATCGCCGTAGGCAGGTCTTTCCCGTCAAACAAAACTTTAAGCTGCTCACGCGCTTCTTTGCGGGAAAAATTGGTCTTCACAATATATTCCGGCCGAATGGAAATAGAATTTTTTTCCAGCGCTTTTTTATACCCTTCAACACGCTCCACCGCGCACTGCGTATTTAAATCACCGGCAAGATGGGCTATTTTTTTGTGGCCGTGGCGGATCAGGAATTCAACGGCATCATATGCACCTTTTACGTTATCGACCCAAACGCAGCTCGTATCACTCTCTTCAATGCGGCGGTTCATTACCACCACGGGAATATTTTCCGCAACCAGGCGCCGAAGCTGTTTTTCGTTGCCTAAAATATCGGCGAAGACGACGCCATCGACAAGAGAAGCACGAAAACTGTCGTGGTTCCAATAAATATGCAGATGCAAATCGATACCCTTAGCATCAAACGCCGCGGCAGTATCGCGGATGATCTCCAAAGCGTAAAACGAAAAGAATACCCCTTCGTAACCGGGAATGATCAAACCGTAAGTATTGACCTTACCACCGGCAAGGCGCTGGGCAAACGCCATCGGTTGATAATTAAGTTCTTTTACTGCTTTTTCTACTCTTTGACGATTGCCTTCTTTGAGAGCTGAAGGATTATTGATAAAGCGTGAAACTGTAGCGATGGAGACTTTCGCCTTCAGGGCAACCTCGCGAATGGTAATCTTGCTGGTTTCCACTGCAGATTATTTGGTAATAACGCTATCGCCTTCTTTGATCTCGCTACCGCTTACCACCTCTTTGATGTCGGCGGCAGAAATTTCACGGCGCACTTGAAGGACTTCCAGAGTTCCGACCTCTTTCTCGCCGTGCAAAACTTTCAGCTGAAAACCCGGGCGTATCCCTTTAGACTCGCCCATGTTGACGATCACAAATTTTTCCTTATCGTTGACCGCGATCACACTGCCGCGCAAATCTTTAATTCCGTTGGCCTCGGGCTTAACGACAATCGGCGGCAATTCGACTGAAGCGCTCTTCTGGTTAACCACCGTATCCGGGTGCAACGCCTTGCTCAAGCCGTCTTCCAAATCGCTTAAGGCCATTGCCTTTTGTTTCATAATAGTCTCCATCTCGGAGATACGTTTTTCCAAAGTATCGCGTTTGCCTACAAGCTCATCGATATTTTTCTGCAGCTGCAACTTTTCTTTAGTAGCCATAACCAAGTCGCGCTTGAATTCCACATTGCTTTTGCGCATATCGACTGTTTCGTCGGTCAACGCCTTGCGGCTTTCACGTTCGTTAACTAACTCACGGCTCACGATATCTAACGTACGTTTTTTAAATTCACCTTCGGACTCAAGTTTTTTCTTCCTCTTTTCTAATTCATCGATTTGAATGGTAAGTTCTTTGTTCTTAGCCTCTTTCTCGGCCAGGGCAGTCTTAAGTTCTCCAAGTTTAGCAGAAAGATCTTCAAGCTTTACGCCCAACTCGGCCTTAGCACGCACGAAATCAGCCCAATAATCAATGCTCCCTGCCGGTGCCTGCGCCGGAGCCTCCGGCGAAGGCGCAACTTCAATTCGTTTTTCAACGACCTGAACCTTGGGTTTTTCGGCAAGCTGGCGCTTTAAATCTTTTACCTCGTCATTCAAATCACTAAACTTATTTTTGTAATCGTCTCTTTGCTGTTCAGCCTGATCAAGCTGGCTTTTAACCTGTTCGGCACGCGCTTTTTCTGCTTCCAGCTCTTGCTTAACGCTGTTGATATTCTCGCGCAAGCCTTGGTTCTCCTGCGATAGTCTCTGCTGTTCGGTTTCCAGAGCGGATATTTTTTTAGCAAGTTGGCCGTTTTCATCAAAAAATTTATATGCTACGGCACCCACCGCTATGATAATCAGCAGTAAAAATATCGGGATAAGCTTTTTGACCATCTGAAAACCTCCTCTTATTAAGAGTTAATTAAACCATTTTTATTATAGCATAGAAATTAGTGGTGTAAAGAAAGTATCTGCTAAATTTAAAATTTATTCGGCAAATGCAAGATATGCCGCGCCCAGAGCCGCAGCTTTATTGCCCAGCGGCGACATCACGATCTTGCAGCCGTTTCTCGCTTCACTTAAGGAAAAAACTTTTATAGCGGTTAAACACTCTTCTAAAAATATATCGCCACCCTCTTCTAGGCCGCCGCCGATAACTACCGCTTCCGGGTCTAAAAAGTTGATCAGAAAAGAGGCCTTAACGCCCAGCGCGAAAGCGGCCTCACGAACGACTTCACGGGCAAGTTTATCTTTTTTAGCGGCTTCGCGCAAAATATCTTTCAAGTGAAGCGAACCATCAGACGTAATCTTCTTTATCAGCGAACTGTCTCTGCCCAATGAAATAAGCTCTTTGGCGCGTTTCACCATATAAAGATCGGCCGGCCACTGGTGCAGAAAAGAAAAATCACCTAGCCTGGAAGCCATCGGATTATTATTGCCGTTAAGAAAAACTTCTCCGGCAACGCCGCTTTTACCGCGATATATCTTGCCATCCAAGACCATACCGCAACCCACGCCGGAAAAAAGATAAATGATATTTTTACACTTCGAAAAGTTAAGCGTATGCTCGGCCAAGGCGCAAGCATTAGCGTCATTTTCAACCGAGACCGGTAACCCGAACTTTTTTTCTACGTGATCCTTCAAGGGAAAGGTTACATGCACAAACGATGCGCACTCTTGCGGCCAGAAGATCATATCTTTTTTTTGCTGTACGATCCCTCCCAACGCCAAACCGATGCGCTTTATCTCCACCTTGTGTTTACCGGCTTTTTCCAAAACTTCTTCCAGGAGCTCAAAGAGAACTTTGATCGTCTCGTTGGCGCTCTGAACGCTTTGTTTTTTCTCAACCTCGGCGAGCACTTTACCGTCGCCGCGCAAAAGGATAGCGCGCGCGTCGAAAAGGTTTATTCCGACACCCACTACGCACTTATTTTTTTCGGCTTTTTCTTCGCTCATGCTTATTCTGATTTTACCAAATAAATTTTTTTTTACAACTTTTACGCACCCTCGACGCGGAACTTTTCTCTAAATTCTTTTTCGCTGGGGCGAGATTTCCAGCGGCGGTGTATCCAGCTCCACTCATGCGGCCGCGCCTTGATCCACCCTTCAAAGATGCGGGTAAATTTAGCTACATTTACTAAAATTGTTTCATCTTTGTCTTCCTTAATAATAAGCTCCTCCGAAGGTAATATTTTAACGCAATGTTTGCCCAACGCTTCGCGATAAATATAGGCCGGCACAACCAGCGCTCCGGTTCGCTGGGCAAAAACGATCGGCCCGGTCGGCGTTGCGGCAAGTTCGCCGAAAAATTTTACCCACACCCCGGCAGTGCCGAAATTCTGATCCATCTGGATAATCACAATCTCATTGTTACGCAAAGCATTAATAGTATTTACTACGCATTCCCTGCGCGGAGTAGTGTAAATCGTTTTTACGCCGGCACTGGAACGCAATTGATGCAGATAACTGCCGGCCTTTTCGTCGCGCATCCGATGCGCCATAAAATTTACCGTAAACCCCTCCTGGGCAAGCTTTAAGCTCATCAAAGGAAAATTACCGTAATGGGCGGTAACCATGACCACGCCGCGTTTTCTTTCAAGCGCCTTTTCCAGATTTTCCCGGCCTTCGATGCGTGTGCCGGAGATGGTTTGCGGGTGGCGTAAAAAATAGATCATTTCGAGGCCGCCCTGGGCCATGAAGATAAAAAAATCGCGGGCTATCTTCGCTTTCTGTTTTTGATCAAGGCCGGGAAACGCCACCGACAAACTCTCCATGGCAGTGCGCCGGTGTGGTGCGAGAATGGTATACAAAAATTTTCCCAGCATACGGCCTAAAGCATAGTTGGCAGCGAGTGACAACCCCGCCGGAACTACCGTCACCACCCTGAGCGCGACATAACCCGCGTTCCGAAATATTTTCTTGTATAACTTTTTAAACATGCGGAAAATTATAACTTGTATCCGAATTTACGCAACAGCTCTTTGCGCTCTTTTACATCGGCCTCGGTTTCAATGCCTTTAGGGACGGCTCCGTCAATAACACCCATGATGCCGCGGCCCTGCGCAGTTTTAGCCACAACCACTTCCAGTGGGTTGGCGGTAGCGCAAAAAATGCGGCAGACCTCAGGAACATTTTTGATCTGATTAAGCACATTGACCGGAAAAGCATTTTCCAAAAATATGATAAACACATGGCCGCAGGAAAGCTTGAGCAGGTTTTTTTCCGCCAGAGTTTTCAAAGCGGCATCGGTAGCCTGGGAACGGACCAAACATTTAGTCGACGCCTCGGAAAAAGCTACGGCAAATTTTATTCCCGGCATGGCACCGACAAGCGCCTCATAAATATCTTCGACGGTTTTAATAAAGTGCGCCTGGCCGATGATCACATTTAAATTGTCCGGCTTTTCGATCTTGACGGCTTCCATCTCAACCTGCATATTTATTCCTCCTTGCAATAAAAAAAATTATTCCCACCCAGATCGCACATAAGAGCGAAAAAATATCGCCGATACGATTAAAAATACTGCGCTGTGAATTTAGCGGCACATCAAAGTTACATGCGCCGGCGAAAAATGTCTCCTTGTTGCCCTGTTTAAGCTTGGTGATCTCTCCGCGATACGAAACCGTACCGCTGATACCGCTATTGGCGCAACGCACAAAAGAAATACGGTTTTCGATCGCGCGCATGGCCATTATCCCTAAATGCTGGCCTGCTTGCGGTTCGCCCTTAAACCAGGCATCGTTGGTGACGTTTACCAGAAAATCGCTTGCGTACGCAAATTGCCGGCATAAATCACTGAAGGTATCTTCAAAGCAGATCAATGTACCAAAATTTTTATTATCGTAAGAAAATATTTTAATTTTTTTGCCGGCCTGCAAATCCGAAATACCGTTTAACGCCGGGATTGAAGAAAAAATCTTTGAAAGCGGCACATACTCGCCGAAAGGTACGAGTTTTATCTTGTTGTAAATGCCAATACGTTCGCCGTTTGCGCTAAACATCGTCACGCGGTTAAAAAAACCCTCGTCGGCCTGTACCATGCCCAGCAAAACCGGATGCTTGATCTCACGGACAAAGTCACGTAAATTCGTGCTGTTTTCTTCGATCAAAAACGGCCAGGCCGCTTCGGGAAAAATCACCAGGCTTTGTCCTGGGATATTTTTGGCCAAAACCGACAAATGCCTTGCCACCTGGGATGCGGAATCCTGTGTCGCCTTTTCCTCCTCGGCGGTGTCGGGCTGGATCAAAGAAACGTTTACGTAACTATCGGCAGGAAGGTGATGCAGCCGGTAGAACGAATAACCGAAACAAAAACCGAATAAAAAAGTAACGATAAAAACCTGCCGCTCGGAAAATTTTTTCAAAAGAATATCCAAAAGAAAAATGTTGGCCAATACGATCAAAAATGAAATAAATTTTACGCCGAAAATATCGACCGGCTGGATCAGCCAGCGGTTTAAATATTGAGAAAAACCCAAGTCGGCCCAACTGATACCACACCAGAAATTTTCTTTTAAAAGTTCGACCAAAACCCAGATTGCCGGCACGCTCAAAAACGCCAAAGGCTTATCCCAAAACCGGCGGGCAATAATAAAAAATAAAACGGGAAAGATAGCCATGATCAACACAAGAAAAAGCAAACCCATCTTCGTAACATGACAAATCCAGAAAATGGTGACAAAGTAAAAAACAATACCAAAAATCAAAGAACGCATGATGCCACTCTTAAAACCAACATTATAAATCACGGAAAAAAACGGCACCAGCGAAAACCAGATCAAAAAAGATAATGCTGGAAAATCAAAAGCTAAACCGGTTAAAACGCCGCTTGCCAAACAGGAAAAATATGGCAGGAGTAAAAGATTTTTACGCAGCGGCTGCATTGAGTTTAACCACAATATCGCGTAGCTTGGCGTAATCCGCATCTTTAGCTAAAACCAGCATCACATCGCCGCCCTGCAAAGCCGTGGCGCCGCTAGGCACCAGGTATTTATCGCCGCGGGCGATCAAAACGATCAAATTACCGTCGGGTACGCGCAAATCATAAATGGTCTTACCGATCACTTCCGAATTATAGGGAATCAAAAGGTCGGTAAGCATCGCGTCGATTGCTTCGGTCTTTTCAAATTCTAAAGGATGCCGCCGGTCGGCCTCGACCGGCACACTCACGTTAAGCCAATTAGCAACCAGAGAAACGCTCGTACCTTGTATTAGAATCGAAGTCAAAACTACGAAAAATACAATATTAAAAATCACCCCCGCGTGAGGAACCCCGGCCAGCAAAGGAAAAGTCGCGAGAACAATCGGTGCCGCGCCGCGTAAACCAACCCAGGAAACCATCACTTTTTTAGGAATACTCATATTAAACCCTAGCAGGCAAATAAAAAC
>Ga0265316_10006322_pt1 | contig 11333 bp, 10 predicted proteins | sample 4522metaG_FD_202092 | JGI IMG/M metagenome (GOLD analysis project Ga0265316, IMG submission 202092) | Rhizosphere microbial communities from Carex aquatilis grown in University of Washington, Seatle, WA, United States - 4-5-22 metaG | ecosystem: Host-associated > Plants > Roots > Rhizosphere >...
CTGCCGGCCCACGGCGCCTTTGTTTGCCGCGCGCTCACGGAAGGCGGTGGCAGCCGGGAGGTACCGTTGCTCGGTGTATTCGCGCACCGTTCGGTCGGCGGAAAAGCGTGGTGTCAACAGCGCCATGGTCTCCCGCATCCGCTTGATCCATGCGGTGGGAATGCCGTTTGCGTCCCGCGCATAGAACTCCGGGATCACTTCCCGTTCGAGCAGATTGTAGAGCGCCTCGGCCTCGACAGCGTCCCAGGCGGGGTCGTCGCCATGCTCCTGACCGTCCCCCAACGCCCACCCAACATCCGGTGTGTACGCCTCGGCCCACCAGCCATCCAATTCCGAGAGATTGATGCCACCGTTGACGAGAACCTTCATTCCGCTGGTGCCGCTCGCCTCCCACGGTCGCCGTGGCGTATTGAGCCAGACGTCCACTCCTTGGACCAAGTGCTCAGTCAAAAGCATGTCGTAGTCACTGAGGAAGATCACATGGGGGCGGGCCTCGGGTCGGCGAATGAAATGGATCCATTCCTGAATCAATGCCCGCCCCGCCTGGTCCGCGGGATGGGCCTTGCCCGCGATGATGAGTTGCACCGGACGCTCCGGGTTTCCGAGAATACGCAGCAGTCGCGCCGGATCGTGCAGCAGTAGGTTCGGTCGCTTGTAGGTCGCAAAGCGCCGCGCAAAGCCCAGTATCAAGGCCTTGGGATCAAATAGGTGTTTCGCCTCGTCAACCGCCTTGGGCGTCGCGCCGGAGGCGGCCAGTTGCCGCGACAATCGCCCGCGTGCGTATTCAATGATGGACTTGCTTTGGACGGTACGAAACTGCCAGAGCTTGGCGTCCGAGATCTGCCGAATATCTTGCTCCAATGGCTCCGTCGCTCCCAACCAGCGGTCCTTTCCGCAGGCTTCCGTCCAGAGATCGTCTGCCGCCGCCGAGTCCCAACTCGGCATGTGGACGCCATTGGTCACGTGCCCCACGGGCACTTCACCAGCTGGCCATTGCGGAAAGATGGGCTCAAACAGATGCCGGCTGACTCTTCCGTGCAAGCGGCTTACGCCGTTGACCGCCCCGCTGCCCCGGATTGCCAAATAGGCCATGTTGAAACTCTCTGACGAGTCATTGGGATTCTGGCGGCCCAAGGCCAGCAAGTCGTGAAGTGATAGGCCGAGCTTCTCCTGGGCATAGCCGCCCAGGTATTGTTCGACGAGCGGTGGAGTGAAGCGGTCAAAGCCGGCAGCCACGGCCGTGTGGGTGGTGAAGACGTTCCCCGCTCGCGTGACGGCCAACGCGACTTCGAAGGGCTGCGCGGCCTCTTGCATGAAGCTGCGGGCGCGCTCCAGCACGGCAAAGGCCGCATGGCCTTCATTCAGGTGACAGACCTCTGGCTTGATGCCAAGCGCGGCGAGCAATCGCCATCCGCCGATCCCGAGGACCATCTCCTGCGTGAGGCGCAGCTCTGGTCCGCCGCCATACAGCTCGCCGGTGATCCCCCGATGAGCGGGAAAATTTGCCGCATCATTGCTGTCCAGCAGGTAGAGCTTCACTCTGCCGACCTGGACCTGCCAGGCCCGCAGCCAGACTGAATACCCTGGCAATGTGATTTCCAGGCGCAACCACTCGCCATTCGCCTGACGCAGGGGCGTGATGGGAAGCTGTCCGGGATCGTTATACGGGAAAAGAGCCTGTTGGGCTCCGTCCCGGTCGATCACCTGGCGAAAGTACCCCCGCTGGTACAGCAGTCCTACGCCGACCACCGGCACGCCCAGATCGCTGGTGGCCTTGAGTTGATCGCCGGCCACATTGCCCAGCCCGCCCGAATAGATTGGCAAAGCCTCGCTCAGCATGAATTCCATACTGAAGTAGGCAACGCAGGTCAGGGAACTCTCCGAGTGCTTCTGCTGAAACCATGCGGGAGTCTCAACGGCCTTCCGCCTGGTCTGCAGCAAGCCATCAACCTCCCTGCGAAACGCAGGGTCGGCCATCACGTGCTCGATCTGGTCGCGCGATGCCGTCTGCAGAACAACCCAGGGATTGTGCGTGATCTCCCAAAGCTCGGGCTCCAGCCGACGCCACACCTCGTCGGTGGCATGATTCCACGACCAACGCATATTCAGGGCTAGCTCCGCCAGAGAATCGAATCCCTCGACTTCCGCAGCCTGATGGGGACCTATTGGGTAGCCGACGCGCTCATCCTTGCTCATGGACGATTCCTCCGCTACCACCACCAGGCGCCCGGTTTAACCTTTACGCGGTTCACAACTCCGGTAGCACCGCTTCTGCGCGCGTCCTTGTCAGCCTCACCCCACCCGATCCAGGTTCCGACGTTGCCAGTCAAGGTCGCCATTCCTCCGTCAACCGAGACTTTGATCTCATTGCTGTGCACAAAGGGGCTCCAGAAGAACGCGTTCTCGATATTCTTCTTGATCCGCTCGTCGCTCAGATATAGCCGCGGCCCAAACACCCCAGAATCGTAATAGGACGCCTGGCCGCCATAGGGCGAGTAGTAGTAGTTGGGCCAATCGTAGTAGGTAACCCAAGACTCCGGCTCAACCTTCAGCGCGTTCCAGACCAACACCACTCCCTTTGTCCGCAAGGCAACGTCCTGCGCCTCGGCTTTCTGAACGAGCGAACCCACCGTCCCAGAGAGGTAAGCGACACGATTGATGACGGTCACACTTATTGTGGAGCTATCTAGCAGCGGGTCCCAGAACACGACCGTCTTCAGCTGCTCCTTCATCTCTGCATCGGTGGACTGGCCGCTCGGCCTCACCTTCAAGAGGCTGTCAAGCCCCGTAACGCCCACGATGTTCTCCACGTCCTGTTCAGCGGCCGTCTTCGCCTTCAGGTTTCCCACGTTGCCGCCGAGAACCACCACTCCTCCTCCAACGTCTACGTCGAGAGAAAAGCCTGCGACCCGCGGGTCGAGGCGAAAGGCAGCCTGAACCGCCTGTTTGATGTCGCTGTCCGACCTGGTGGCGTACTTCAATCTTCGGTGCGCATCATTGTGTGCCCATGGCTCGACCTTCAACCCGCTGTCGTCCACCGACAGCACTCCGTTCACCCAGGCATCGTCCGAAGCCCGCGATTTCGCTATCGCGCTTCCAACGACTCCAGTGAGCGTTACCCTTCCGTCTTTCACATCGACGTTGGTCATATCGCCGTTGACCCAGATATCCCATTGCAGGCGAGCCTTGACATCCGCGGCTATTTGCAAGTCAGTGCGTTTCGACAGGTAGTTGATCGCGACCTCATTGCGGACCGCCTTGATCCCCTTTACGCCCTCGGCAATCCGAGCGACCAGTTGCTTTTCCGTGTAGGAACCGACGCTCCCGGTTAGCGTGGCCACGGCATTTTGGACGGAAACCGCCACCCGATAGGATTCAGTGGCGGGATCCAGCCGCAGCGCCGCCTGGATATCCTTGTGCGTATCTGCGTCGGAGCGAGACACTGGCGTGACCGTGGTTCGGTCGATCACACCGCGTACGCCCCGGATGCTCTCGGCCATCTTCACCGCCCGCTCTTTGGCAAGCAGGTTGTTGAGCGAACCGGAGAGCGTGACGATCCCCAGGCTGGTGCTGACGTCCACATCATTCGGGAATACGCCCTTTTCGAATGCCAATCCTGCTTCAACAGCGGCGGTGATACCGCTGTCGGTGATTTCCCTTTTCGCACTCGCCGCTTGCAGTGGCGACAAGGCCAGAACCTGGGCTGCCGATGCAATCAGGAGCGTCGCGCACCATCTGCCGACCATGGCGCGGGTAGACGGCGTTGCCATCTTTGTGGTCGGAGCAATCGCTGCTCCGGAATTGTGGGCGGTCACACTTGGCCTTCCACTGGCGCTTCTCGATGCACTTGTCATTGTGGGTAACTCCTGGTCTTGAGGGATTCGGTGGGTTTTTGGAGCACGCTGGCGGGATCCCTGGCGCCAGGGTTGTGAAAGCTTCGATGTTCCGCGCGAGGCCTGCGCGCCTGGATTCGGTCAGCCGACCCGAGCATGGCAGGATGTCACACGAGGCAAAGTGCCTCGCCATGGCCGTGCGTCGTCCGTCCTCAGTCTCGGCGTTGCAGCGTAGGTCGCGGCCGAGCGCGCTTATTGGAGCGCGGCTGCAGCCATACGCGCAAAAGCTGCGCGTTACAGGTGGTGATGGTGGTGCGGCGGCGCCGTGGCCGCTCCGGAGACGCTGTCCCAGTAGACCGGGCGTCCGTAATAGTCATACAGACGTGCTTCGTACTCGCGGTTGATGGGTGCGGTCGCGTTCCACTCGGGGCTGCTCTTGATCGATTGTCGAGAGAGGTCGACGAAGACTTTCTTTTCTGCCCAACTGATGCGGTTGGTCCAGTGTGGCGCAACCAGTACCTTTTTGTCGAGCCACCAGTTTCTGGTGTCGACCACCAGATAGCGCACCGCCCAGGTCTCATCGTCGATGATGAAGTCATCGACGTGGCCGATCGCTGCGTCCGCTCCCTCAATGTGGTATCCGCGAAGCTCTTTGGCGCTACGCAGATGGATGTCGCCCGATTCGGCGGGCTCGGGCTTGGCAGGCGCCTGGTTCCGCCCGCCGGTCGCGAGCAAGTTCGGGTAGGCGCCCATGCCCCACAATCCCGAGTATCCCCAGTAGTATGGATACTGGTAATAGCCGAAGTAGTCTAGCTCATGCTGCCGCGAGACGGGCTTGTCCACGTCCACGCTCGGACTGTTCTTGACCTTGTGCCTAGTCAGCGCCAAGTGGAAGCTCCGGGTCGTCCAGTCCACTTGACGGAATGAGATGGGCGAGATGAGCACCCGACGCCCACTGAAGAAGCCACTAGTCTCAACGACCAGATAGCGGACTGTCCAGCGCTCATCGTCCAGAAGAAAATTCGCAACGTGTCCGATGTCGCCGTCGCTGGCGTTCACGGCGTACCCTTCGAGATCTTTCAAGCTTCGCAACATGGGCATTCCCTCCCCGCATTCGGCTCAATCATTTCGTATGCAAATTGGCTTCTTGCACGATCAGTGCCACGGCGCCTCGGGTGAAGCTCGTCGTCGCTGGCCGGTTGGCCGGCGTAGCAGTGCGACCACGATCGCATCGGACGTCGGACGGAGTCCATCCTCGCATCCTGCGAACGGCGGCCCTTCTTTCATTCGAACTGAATGAGGTGGTCCATCATCTTGATTGAGGCCGGCGGTCCGGATCCGTGAGACTCCCCACGGAACTCAGGTGGAGCGACACTGCCGTCACCGCCGCCGAGGCCAGCTCAGACGACCGACTTGGACTGACCGCGCAGGATTTGCAGAAGCTTGGAGGTCGGCCCGTCGGTCCCCTGCATCGGCACAGTCGATGCAAAGCCTTGATCCATCATGGACAAAGACCCCGCGATGGACGAGATGGTGAGTAAAGTCAAGATCGGCCGTGGAAGGCGAGTGGCCATCACGGCGGTTGCCGTGATCGTAGTGGCGCTTCTGCTTGGGGTGGTGGTCGTCGGATTCCGTGGCAGGCACATCTTGCGGAATTCCGCGGCGATGACGACACCTGTTCCGGCGTCCACTAATGTCGGGGCGCGACTATAGCGGTTGGCGGGATGCCTTTGGACCGTTTCTTGCGTCAGACCAGAACCGAGAGAGAGGGAACACATGCGTTGCGAAGAAATCATGAGTCAGGACGTACAATGGATCCGCCGTGACGAGACCGTCGCGCGGACCGCCAAGTTGATGGCCTTCCACAACCTCGGGTTGTTGCCGGTGTGCAATGCCGATGGCAAGGCCATCGGTGTGATCACTGATCGTGACATCGCCCTGCGGGTTGTCGGAAAGGATCGACCAGCCGCAAAGACCAAGGTGGGAGACGTGATGACGGCTCCGGTACAGTTCGTCCCGCCCGACTGCACGGTGGATCGAGCTGGCGAGATGATGGTCAGCGCGGGGGTGTCCCGCCTGCTGGTGCTCGATGACCAGGGACATCTCAAGGGCCTTGTCAGCCTCGCCGATCTGCTGGTTCATGAATCGGCCGGTCACGCCTTGGACACCGCTCGCGGCATTTACGCCCGGGAGACGCCAGACCAACCTACGGTAGGCCACCCGCACCAAGCCACCGAGCCGACCCCCGAGTATTTCCACGGCGCCCACGACCGCGGCCCTGCAGACAAGTCGGCTCCCGAGGCGGAGGCGGCCCGTCTCGAGGCCAAGGACGTGAATAGCGGCGGCGACCGCAGCTCCAAGGAATTCCCGTAGTCGCTCGGCAAGCAGGAAGGCAATCGTTACGCTGACCATCATCCCACCCAGGGGAAGAGTATGAGCAGGAACAGTTCCGTCGTTGCCATCCTTCCATCGCACACGGCCGCCGAGGCGGCTATCAAGGAACTGCAGAAATCTGGTTTCGACCCTAAGAAACTGTCAATTGTCGGAGACTGACATGAACACGACCGCAGGATTGTGGATTGACCATCGCAAGGCCGTAGTTGCGATTGTCTCAGCCAAGGGCGAAGAGACGATGGAGATCAAGTCGAACGTGGACAAACAGCCGGGCAGGTTCGCGGGTGTTCGTTCGACTGCTCCCTACGAATCACAGCTGGTCAAGGCCGACGATAGGCTGGAGAGGAAACTTACCGGCCATCTCAACCAGTATTATGCGAAGGTGATTGCATCAATTAGCAATGCCGACGCCATCTTGGTCTTTGGACCAGGGGAGGCCAAGAGCGAACTGAAGAAGCGTCTCGATCGCGCGAAGTTCGGTGGACACATCACCGTCATGGAGACGACCGACAAGCTCACCGACCGTCAGATCGCGGCCAAGGCGCTCAAGTACTTCCACAAGGCGAATTCAATGCGGTCGCGTGAGGGCGCTGCCTCTGCCGTAGGTCGGAAATTGCGTCGCAACACACCCGCGCGCGAAGTTTGAAAGGTCACGGCCCGCGGCCGGCGGGCATCTTCAAAGCGGTGAAAGGAGACGGGCAACCCGTCGTGGGAATGGGTTGGTCCACAAGTGCACCGTCCTGCATATGAACCATTCGGTGCATGCGGCTGGCGACCCGTGAGTCGTGGGTCGCGACCAAAAGAGTCGTTCCTTCTCGGACGATTTCGTCGAACGTGTCGAGCACTGCCTCGGTCGAGGCGGAATCGAGACTGCCCGTGGGCTCGTCGGCAAGGATGATGGCGGGCCGATTGACCAGCGCCCGCGCCGTCGCGACCCGCTGGGCCTCGCCGAGTGACAGCACGCCACCCGGCGCCCTTGCCCGCAGGCTGAGGCCGAATCTATCCAAGAGCGCGTCCGCTTGTGCGAGGGCAGAGCGCCTGCTGCCAGAGAGCCGCCAAGCGGGAAGAGCGACGTTGTCGCGTGCGCTCAAGAAGGGTATCAGATTGCTTTGTTGAAAGACGAAACCAATGCGACGCAATCGCAGTGCCGCTCGCGCATTGCGGCCCTTGCTCCATGGATTGATGCCCTCGATGAGCACAGTTCCCGCGCCCGGTCGATCAAGGACCCCCAGCAGGTGGAGCAGCGTGGTCTTTCCGCATCCGCTCGGGCCCATGAGCGCCACCGATTCGCCCAGTTTAAGGGTCAGGCTTGCCCCGGCGATGATGGCCTTGTCACCACGTCGGCGGACGAGTCCCTCGGCAACCAGGACCAATCCGCCGCTCATTCGATCCTCCGCAAGGTATCGGACGGGTTCACCCGCGCCGCCTGCCAGGCGGGAAGCGAGCCAGCGAGGGCCGTGGTCGCCAACACCAGCAACACCGGCGCCAGCATGTTTCCGACAGTGATGGCGGGCCGGACGACAAACTTCTCGTAGTTGTAGATGGGGTGCAGATTGAAATAGCCGAGCATGCCCCAACCCGCGGCCGCGCCCAGCAGGACTCCCACAATGCCGACGATCAGCGCCTTCGCAAAGAAGATGAGGAAGACCTCGCGCTCACGAAAACCAATTGCCGACAGAAGACTTACCTGTCTCCGTCGGTGAAGCGCATCGATGTAAAGCAGTGACAACACCGGAATAATGACGCCAAACAGGCTCATGCCACCCGCGATGCTCTCCAATGCTTGTACCGCCCCGACGATACTGCGAAGATAGCGACTATCGTCGAGCCAGGACAGAGCCGTCGCGGTCGGAAACAGTTGCTCGATGGCGGACGCGGTCTTGCGCGCTAACTCTACCTTGTCATTGCGGGTCCACACGAGGAGCGCCGAGGCGGAGCGGTCCTCGCCGACCTCAGACGCAAGGAAACCCCAATCGACGAACGCCGAGTCCAGCGCCGCAAAACCGGCGAGCCCGCGCACCTTGAGTGTGTAGTTGCCCATTCCGTTGTCGTCAAGTACGAGCCTCGGGCGAGTGGAGAGCAACACCTGTATGTCGACATCGTCCCCTACGCTGACGCCGATCTGTTTCGCGAGCCGCTCGCCCAGGATCGCTCCATGGCTGTCGCCAGGAACCAGATCGGCGCCGACGGTGCGTTCGTAGGGACGTTGGCCGGCAGAAGCGTTGACCCCATTGATGCCGAGAACGACAAAGTGTCCGCCGCTCTTGATAGCACCGGGAAGAACCAGGATTGGCTCGACTGCCTTGACCGAGGGAAGACGCGCGATGCTCGCCATCATGTGGGTGACATCGTGAAACCGCTCACCATGGCGCGGGCGTACGCGCACCTGCCCGAGCCCACTCGAGACCTCCTGCCGCATGATTTCGTCACGGAAGCCAGCCAGGTTGGCGCGATTGGGGATTTGGAATCCGACCCCAACGGCTACCGCCAACAGAAGCAGAATGAGCGACAGCCCATTTTCGCCAAGCGCTTTCCACGCGAGAAACAGGAGCAGGCCCAGTGACGCGGCCGATCGGCCAGGTCTCTCGAGTGCCGCAATGGATTCGCCGGCCACCTCGTCGTGACTCAATTGATTGGTAGACATACCCAGTTTCGCATCCCCAAGAACGGCAAATCAGAGAGATTCAGCAAGCCCGCGACTCACATCAATGAAACGCTGCAGTATGCATGCCAACGATCCGCAGGCGTTTCGGAATGCGCTCTCAACCTGGATTGTGGGTTGCTCCATCGAATTGAAGGGAGCGCTCCTTCATTTGGATTGAACCCGACGAATGCCGGAGAGCGGCCTCGAAGAATTGCGCGTCTGCTGCACATAGGCGAGGGTACTGCGTCCCAAAGGCGTGGCACGCATCCTGCAGCACCCACGGATTGTCGATGGAAGGAATTCCTTGGAGAAAGGGGCAAATGATGCCACCCAAATTGCTCAGCACGCTCAAGCTTCTGGCCTCTGCGGTCATCCTCACGCAACTAGCGGCATGCAGCACAACGTACGTCAGTTCCCTATGGAAGGATCCGACGTACCAAGTTAAGCCCCACAAGATCATGATAATCGGAATAGCGAAGAGTCCGGCAAACAAGAGAACGCTGGAAGACGACTTCGCAAAGCAGATCAAGCTGCAAGGCACGGATGCCGTCTCAAGCTACGCGATATTGCCCGACGACAAGGACGGCAACAAGGACGCCATCGCGGCCAAGATGAAGGAGCAAGGGGCCGATGCGGTACTCATCACCCGGATAGCCAGCAGAAAGACGGTATACACGAATTTGCTTGAAGTGTACGCCCCGCCGCAAACCTATCGTACATGGCAGAACTACTACGAGTATGGTTATGGCAACATAACTTCCCCCAACTATGTTGAGGAGACCAAATACGCAGTTATGGAAACCAACATGTACGATGCTGGCAACGACAAGCTCATCTGGTCGGCCTCGTCTGAAACCGAGATCACCGGTACTGACCAAAAATTCATAAAGTCATACGTGAAGGTCATAGTGAAAAGTATGACCAAACAGAAGTTGCTGATGCGCGAATGACGATGTACGTGCTCCACCAATAGAACGGCCGGGCGGCTGAATGGAGCGGACCCAACAACGGCAACAGGAAGAGGGAGAATTCCATGGAGACAGCAGGACAGGAATTGGGAGAGATCGAAACACGGCTCCGACAGTTGGGCGCGAAGCTCGATAGGCTGGTGGCCAAGGCCGACGAAGTAGGCACCGATGCCGAGATCGACTATCGCAGAAGGATCGATCATGTCAAAGATAAGCAGGCCTTGGTGCAGAGCAGGCTCGATGCGTATAGGGCCGCCAACGGCCAAAAGTGGGAGAGTTTCAAAGGTGGTGTTGAGACTGCCTGGCGCGAACTCGCGGATGCGTACAAGGCCATCAAGCAGTAGACATCCAAATTGAATGGAAGCTTGTCCACATCGACTGGGCAGGCTGTGGAGGTGCGCCTGAAAGCCCGGCGTCGCGCGCGAAGAAGGGCCCCGCGATGTCGGCACGTCTCGTGCAGTCCGCTAGTAAAGCAACCGACGAACCTGATTGGAGCAACCATGAAAAGTGATATGCGATCCGAAAATATTGCCCGGGAACGCGTGCTGACGCTGCTTTCCGACGATGAAGTCGCCAGCGTGAGTACCGCAGAAACGGCCACACGTCTACTGGACGGTGAGGAGTACCTCGATTTGGAGCAACTTGAGCGAGGCGTGCAACAAGCGAGGAAGGCCGGCCCAGCCATGGGACGTGTGCTGCCACGAAAAGCGGTGCATAAGGATACCTGGAGCAAGATTCTGACATTGTTGGGGCCGGCTCACTGCGCGGAGAATTGCTGCAAGGGCGAGAAGGCAAAGCCGGTTGCCTCGACATGAGGCGCTGAGGAAAGGGCGCAGCGGATGCGTCTGCCAGGCCAGGAGGAACACCGAAGTGGGCGAGTCGGGTGGCTGCGCGCCGCCGTGCTCGGGGCGGACGACGGTATTGGGTCGACCGCGAGCCTGATGATTGGTGTTGCGGCTTCGTCGGCGCCAAGGAGCGCTATCCTGGTTTCCGGGGCGGCGGGCCTTGTCGCAGGAGCCATGTCGATGGCCGTGGGCGAATATGTCTCGGTCAGCTCGCAGCGCGACGCAGAGCGGGCAGACATCGAGCGGGAAAGGCGAGAGCTTGTCGGCCAGCCCCAAGCCGAATTGGACGAGCTTGCGACGATCTACGTGAAGCGCGGCCTCGACAAGGATCTCGCCATGAAGGTTGCAGAGCAGCTCAGCGTACGCGATCGCCTCGGCGCACACATGCGTGACGAGCTGGGAATCGACCAAGCCGCCCTCTCGCGTCCGATACAGGCGGCATGGACATCGGCTGCAAGTTTTGCGTCCTTTGCCATGGTTCCAATTGGTGCTCTTCTTGCTGCGCCCTCGCATTTCCGTATTCCCGCGATCGCGGGGCTATCTCTGGCGAGTCTTGCGGCTCTCGGCGCACTTGGTGGTCATCTCGGCGGCGCGCCAGCGGGCCGTGCATCGCTTCGAGTCGCCATTGGCGGCGCTTTGGCGATGGCAG
>Ga0265316_10006324_pt1 | contig 11331 bp, 6 predicted proteins | sample 4522metaG_FD_202092 | JGI IMG/M metagenome (GOLD analysis project Ga0265316, IMG submission 202092) | Rhizosphere microbial communities from Carex aquatilis grown in University of Washington, Seatle, WA, United States - 4-5-22 metaG | ecosystem: Host-associated > Plants > Roots > Rhizosphere >...
ACCGTATATTGCTGGCTTAAATTATCGCCGCTGACCGTAACATTCTGCGTGTAACCTAAAGCCAAACCATTCTCATCGTAGCCAAAAGCTTGCCAATCGATCTTGCTGGCCGAACCATTATCCTGCACGATATTGTCGGTATAAGAAAGCACTAATCCCCGATCATCGTAAACGATATTGGTGCGGGTGGTCGTGACCACGCTCGAGGTTTGAGCCATGGCCAAAGCGTTTTGATAGGCTTGGCTTTGCGCATCGGTCAGTAAAACATAATCTGGATCGCTGGTTGTGGTAACCTGGCCGGTAGTAGTAACGGTTTCCTGATAAGCCGTAGCCTGGAGCGCGTTATTCACATTTAAGGCTTTCCAATCAGTAACCGTGTGTGTACTGAAAGTACCGGCGGCGTCGGAACTATCTTTGGTAGCCGCATAGTGATTTAAAAATCCGTCGGCTAAATATGAATCAACGAAATTGGCCTGCCAATGCGTGGTTGTGGTTTGGTTAATATCCGGCATGAAATCAATTTGATCGTAAGCGGTTAAACGGCTTAAACTATCGTAAGATGGATTATGCCAGGTAGTGATTATTTGCGAACCGTCGGGATTGGTGGCCGTTTGTTGATAATCTTCGACCTGGCCTAAATTATTATAATCAGTATTGCTGCGCGTTGTGCTAGTTACGCCGCCATTGGCGTTGGCCACCTCTTCTATATAGGTAAGAACCTCGCCAAAGGCGTTGTAAGTGGCGTCGGTTTGGGCCAGGGTATAAGCGCCGCGGTTGGTATCGAAACCGGTTTCGTAGTAATTGATCAAATTGCCTTGGACATTATAAGTTGCGCCAGCGCCATCTAAAGTCCCGGCAGCCCAAGTTTTATTATAAATATCTCCGGCAGCACTCCCCGCTTCAGTGTAGGCGATCACGCGGCTCGTATTGTCGATCGTCGCGTACTCGATATCGCTGCGGGCCAAGCTAAACGGCCCGCTGGAACTATTTTGCCCGCTCTGGGTATAAGCTAAAACGCGGCCGAAACAATCGTACGCTTTGGCCTGCCATGTGCTCGTGACACTGTCGGATAAGGAAGTGTCGGTTTCGTCATAACTCAAGGTAAAACCATTATTGTCGTAGACGATGTTGGAACGAGTAATCGCATCGTTTTGCTGTAAAGTCTTCGTTCCGGCACTGCTCTGCCCCTGTGTAGTTTGTTGATAATCCTTTACCCGGCCGTTGTCGTAAAAATCAAGCGCGCGCCAAGTGGATTTAGTATCGGCAACCAAGCCATCGTTGTTAGTCTGCTGGATCGTGTCGGTATAGGTATCTAAAAACCCTTGCGCATTGTAATCCATGCAGGAACGCGTATCAGCCGTCTGGGTATAGCCGTCATCGCTGGTTTCGGTTGAGGCCAACAATTGCCCGTTAATATCATAATCAACTGCGGTGATTGTTTCCGTGCTGGCCTGCGCCGCTTGGGCCGCGCCGGGAAAAGCCTGGATTGTGGTCTGCTTATAACTTTGAGCCTGGCCTAAGCCGTTATAAAGTATATTTTCTTTGATCGTAGTATTATCCAGATCCAGCGTACCGGAATTATTCGTTTGTTGATCGCGCTGGTTGTAACCGGCGAGATTGCCATCAATATCGTACCCCAAAGAATACCAGGTAGTGGTTGTAGTTATTTCCGGCGTCAGCGACGATTGCGTGGTTTCATCGTAACCGGTAAGCTGACCAAGCAGATTATATTGCACAGCATAACGGTTAACGTCACTCTCGTTAACAAAGCCCGACGTAAAAATATCTTTATCCTGCTCGCTGTAAGCGCTGATTTGCCCTAAGGCGTTGTAACTGGTTTTTGTGCGGGTCACCGTGCTCGTCTTCTGCGGGCTTGCCGAAGAGTCGATCTCGTCGTTATATGAGATCATTTGTTGCAAGCTATTATAAATTATATTTGAACGGGTTAAAGTTGTCGTGACATCCAGGCCGACTCCCAGATCATGGATTGTCTGTTGGTAACTTAATACCGCGCCGGTAGCATCAAAAACCAACCCCTGCCAAGTTACGTAACTCGTCTTATCCGGCGCAGCCGACGCGGTGATCTGGTCGTTGTAAAAGTTCATGCGGCCGTAATCGTCGTAACCGATATTCGTGCGCACCGTGGTCGTGCTCGTATCCAGATCGGCGTTATCGCTGGCTATATTTACCTCTTCGGTATAGTTAAAAAGGCGGCCATTTTGAAAATTAGAATCATAACGGGTAGTCACAGTATGCAGGTCAAGCAACGCCGGGTCAGCAACATCAATATCCCGCTTATCTTCGATAAATTCCGCAAGTTGGCCATAATCATCATAGGACATACCGGTAGTATTTTTGGTAGTAACTACCTCCGGCGCACTCGATGAACTATCCTCTTCGTAAGAAGAAGCAACCAAACCGGAAGTGTTGTAACTCATTTGCAATATATCGGTAGTATTGGAAAAATCTACGGCCGCGCCGAAGATATCCGTACCGGTTGTAGCCGTGGTCTCTTGATAAGCCTTAAGCTGGCCGGAAAGATAATAAGCGTCGGCTTGCCAATCGGTGATGCGGGTTAAATTATCCGTGCTTGAGGTTGTCGTGTCCACGTAAGACGCCAACAAACCATTTTTATTATATTGAATATCGCCGCGCGCCGTTGTAGTTATTACCGGCGTGCTTAGAAATTGAGTCTGGGCCTGATTATAGGAAACCTGCCGACCAAAACCGTTATATTGGATATCGCTGATCACGGTATTGGTTTTGATCCCATCGACAGAAGTTGAATTTTGCGTGCGCGCGGTCACATTGGACAAAGAATCGTAATCGATATTATAAACGTCAGTAATGGCCTGGCTTGAACCGGTACCGGGAGTATTGGAGTTAAAAACTTTATCATTGTAAGCGATCATCTGGCCCAGAGAATTATAAAGCATATCCTGGCGGGTAGTTTGCGTATAGGCATCGGGCGAGGCCGCATCTACAACTTTTTCGCTGTAAGCGATGATCTGCTTGGCGGCGTTATATTGCGTATCGGTACGGACCGTAGTCGTAGCATCTTGATAATTATCGCCGGCCACGGTTTTGGCCTCGGTGTAACCGGCCAGCGAAACATTGGTGTCCACAGCCCGAGTATTTAACGCATAGGCCGCATTCCCCGCGCTGTCGAGTTCACTCTCGCTGGTGTCTTCAGTAAACCCTGAGATTTGGCCGGAGTCAGAATAAGTTGCATCGTGGCGCACAACTGTTTTGTTGTAATTTACCGGGTTGCCCAAACTATCAATGCCGGTGATCGTAGTCGTGTCGTTACTTTGCGCCAATTGCCCCAGATAATCGTAAACCACGCCGGCGGCCTGGTGGTGAATGACCAGATTACCGAAATAAGTATCCTCAGTATAAGAGCTTAACTGGTTCAAACCATTATAGGCGTTGGTACCGGCGGCCCAAACCTTGTGCATCGTATTCCCTAAACTGTCGGTAATATCCTGCTGGTAGGTTAAAAGCTGCGCATGGTTATCGTATTGCGCGTCATACCACTGGTTGGCCATGATCTTGCCGTCATTACCGATCGTCTCTTCAGTGTAAGAAGTAAGGTCACCGTGCTGATTATAGCCGTAATCGGCACCGGCACCGGCCGTAAAGATACGCGTCGAAGATAGATTGGGATAATGCGAATCCGTCGTCACCTCGGTTGAGTGCATCAAGCAAGAATCATCATCATAATCACCGCTGAATGCAACCGTCGACTTGGTCCCGTCAGAAAAAGTTTCTTCCTTAATAGAAGAGGTTAATTCGTTAAATTGATTATAAGTACCGGTAAAATTAGTTACGGTCTGTCCCCACTCGTCGTTAACGGTTTCAGTATAAGCCGTAAGATTTTTATTGCTATCATATTGGCAGCCGGTAAAAGCCTGGGTATAAATCCGATGGTAAGGATTTCCATTCAGCGTCAGGTTTTCTTTAATGGCCTGCACATAAGAAGCCATGTTGTGATTACCGTCATAAGTGATATTGGTGTAATCATTTTCGACCAGCTTATCCGGGGAACGGCGATCCTGCACCAGTGTGGTGTAGGCAACCATATTCTTACCATCATAAACCGGATTATCAAAAGTCGTGACTACGCTATTACCCGTCGTCTGATCGGTCACGGTTTCGACATAATTGGTAAGATGCTTGTTGGCTACGGTATCGTCATTGGCATAAAAAACCGAGTCGCCTGTATAAGAGGCATTGCGCCAATCGATCGTCGTCTTGTTACCCTTGCTATCGGTCACATCGGCGTTGTAGGAAAGCAAAAGCCGCTTATCGTTGTAAACCATGTTGTAGGTATTGCGAAGGGTCGTGTGGCCGTCTTTGTCTTTGACTATCTCGTCGACGATCTTCTCCGGCAGATTATTTTTCATCCAAACGGTCTTACCGTCATTATATTTTATATAGCTGAACCTCGAAACACCCGAGCCAGCGCGGCCGGCCACATCTTGCGCCCGCTCGATTGTCTTACGGGCGTCATCGGCAACTTTAAATTGCTCAAAGCTCACGCCAAAAAGATTCATTGTTAAATCTTCGCTATTACGCGCTGCCGCACCGTTTAGAACCGCAGCAACTTTCTGCTGGCGCAAAAGATAATCACGCTCGTTCTGTGCCTGTTGTAAAAACTCGGCAGCCGAAATACCCTGTTTCTCCACAAAGTTCTTATCGTCAAAAGTAAGCTCCGAAAAGTTAAGCGAATAGGCGGCTTGCTGAAAAACAAAGATAAAGCAAACAACAGCGGCGATAATACGCAACCACAAATGTTTGGCGGCTAATTTGCTGATCGCTTTCAATTCTTTATCTTGCATCAATAACTTGATGTCCTTTTCCCACGCGATTGTTTTTTAACTATATTTACCAGCGAATCAGATACCTTGTTTATAACATTAATTATGACTGGTGTCAATGTTAAAATATATATAAATGTCAGCGTAAAAGTTAATTATTTTTTCTATATAAAATGTGACACAATACCGTACCATCAACACGCCTTTTCTAAACCTGAAAACAGCGCTGGGCTCAGCTTGCCAGGTATTACTGGACGTTAAGTTACATAACTCATTGCAAATAAGTAGAGTTGGAAGTGATATTTTGTATTATTTTAAAACACGCGTACTTTGAAACAATGTTTCAGTAAATCCGAGCGGACATTCTTACAAAAATTTGATACGATTGCCCAATCTATAACCTTAAGCATTGTTTTCGTGGTACAAATATTTTACTCTCGAAAAAATAATTGTTTCCCAGAAAGGGCAAATTTTGTGACTTGACAGAATGTCACAACCAAGTTAATATATGACAATAATATCAATTTTTTTAATAAGGAGAAAATATGCAGATACATGAAATTCTTTCCGAGATACGCAAGAAACGCGGCGTTAAGATCATCGATCTACACAATACAATCACCAAGTTATTCGGCAATAATTCACTTTGCTACCGCACCTTGTTACGCATTCTTTACGGCCAGACCCGGCCGCATGACGCTACTTTGCACCAAATCTGCATTGCCTTAAATACCACTCCGGCGGAAGTGCATGCCAAAATGGTCGAAGGCCAGGAGATGGCGACCGTTTTCACAAAACGCAGCCTGCGCAAAAGAAGGTTTGTTTATAACCAAAAGGCCTACGCCGATGTATTGAGCGGCCCGGAACGCAAATTCTCGATTATTGAACTTACCCTCCTTAAAGACGGCTTGACCCGCATCGAGCGCCGCTCTGAGAAGAAAGATATCAGCGAAGCGTGGGTTTATGGCGTAAGAAGCGTGACTACCTGCAAGGTCGGCGAACGCGAATTCACCGTCAAAAAAGGCGATTGCGTAGCTTTTGATTGCAACCTGGAACACGCTTTTATCAACAAAAGCCCGCGCAAATCACAGTGCTTAATTATTCAAAGTAACAGCTAATTAAATAAATTGCGACTCGGCCGACAAGCGAACAATATTAATACGTAGGTGGGCAGGGTGAGTTTGCCCAATCTTTGAAAAGCTCCTTGCACTCGGCAAGCAGTACTCCGGCAGTAATTTTTGTCTTTATCTTACCTAAAGTTTTCAGGGTTTTGTTGGTGATTTTAAGCTCGTTAAACCCGGCGCGCGCTGCATCATTAATGCTTGTGCCATAAACGATCGCCTCCACGCGCGCCCAGTGAAGCGCGCTAAAGCACATCGGGCATGGCTCGGTGGTCGAATAAACCGTTGCGCCGCTAAGATCGAAACCCTTGATCTTTTTCGACGCGATCCGGATCGCATTGACCTCGGCGTGGCAAGTGGCATCGTGACATAAGACGGAGTTGGCGGCAACCGCCAACACCTTACCATCCTTCACAATACAGGCGCCAAATGGCCCGCCATGAAAGGTTTTTAGGTTCTTACGCGCGGCGTTAACTGCCAGGCGCATATATTTTTTATTGAGATTGTCTTGCATGCAAGAATTAATCGATCAGTTTAAAGGAGTAAAGAAGTTCGTTGTTAGTGGGGTATTTTTGCATTAATTTTATCAGGCTCTCCATCGCTTCGACTTTATTCATCTCGGCTAAACCCCGGCGCAAAAGGTTAACCCGTTTCAATTCTTCAGGGTTAAGTAAAAGCTCGGATTTACGCGTATTGGTAGCCGGGATATCGATCGCCGGATAGATCCGGCGGTTGGCGATTTCTTTGGATAAAACGATCTCCATATTGCCGGTGCCTTTAAACTCTTCAAAGATAACATCATCCATGCGGCTGCCGGTATCGACTAAAATCGTAGCAATGATCGTTAACGACCCGCCATCCTGGATTTTTCTTGCGGCGCCAAAGATCCGGCGCGGCACTTCCAACGCACCGGCATCAATACCGCCGGACATAGTACGGCCGCCGGAACTTCTTTGCGAATTGTGTACTCGCGCCAGGCGGGTCAAAGAATCAACGAGGATCATTACATTTTTCCCGCTAGAAGCCTCTTTAAATGCCTGGTTCATCACTTTATCCGCGGTGGCAATATGATTATCGTAATGCTGGTCCATCGACGACCAGTGAACCTCGGCGGTTACGTTACGCCGAAAATCGGTTACCTCTTCGGGGCGCTCGTCGATTAATAAACAATATATCTTCATATCGGGACAGCTTTTAGCCGTGGCATGGCAGATATGTTTTAAAAAGGTAGTTTTCCCTAAGCCCGGCGATGCGACGATCAAACCGCGCTGGCCCATACCGATCGGGCAGATCAGATCCATAGCACGTACCGTTAATTCCTTGCTTCCATTCTCAAGAATAATGCGCGGCGTGGGGTCGATTGCCGTGCCGGCGAGGAATTTCTGCTCTTCGGGAGAGACTATCCGGCGCGGCGGCTGGTGATAGTTAGAGCTTCGCCCGGTATTCCGGTAATGATTATTGCGATTATTGTGGTAGCGATTAGGATAATTATTCATCTATAAATTGTTTAGAGAAAGGAAATCTCTAGATAAGCTCGCGGATTTTCTGCACCACGACTGATTCAAGGTATTCACTCGAAAACGGCTTGGCGATAAAATCGTCGGCGCCGGCTTTTAACGCTTTTTTACGGGTCTCCTCTTCGTCGGAAACCGTGACCATAATCACTTTCATTTTTTTCCCGTATGTATGCTTAATCTTTTCCAGAAGTTTTAAACCATCCATCTTGGGCATAATCCGGTCAAGAATAATCACCTGCGGCTTTTCCTTCTCAATCTTATCCATCGCCTTTAACGGGTCGTTTACCGTAACGACTTCATGGCCGCGGCGTTCAAAAAAATCGCTTAAAAAATCGCAGATACCTTTCTCATCGTCAATTATCAGCATTTTCATAGGCTTCCTCCACTGGGGTGATTATCGCATAAGTCTCTGACAAATGCAACTTCATTTTACTATCTTAGTTTACCAGAAACCGGCGAAAATCCCCTCTTCTTTGGCTTTTTCTCTTTGACCTTTGGTTTGGGATTTAAGGAGTTATCGAACCACGCCGGGATAATATAACCAAGCTTCTGGGCGCGATTACGGTAAACAACAGCACTTTTCCTATCCGGCGGGACTTCGCGCAGATAACAGATCGCTAATGCATAATTAGCCTTAGCATTATCGGGATCAATATTCAGGGACTGTTCGAGCAGTACCTGCGCAACCAAAAAATCATTTTTATTGATCAACCCGATCGCCTGGTCGCGGATCACAACCGAACTCGCCTTAGGCGGCCTATAAGGGCCGCAGGCCGCGCACAACCCCGCCAAAGTCAGCAATCCGATGAGAAAAAATATCCGTTTATTCATCATACTTAAATTATATGAGCACCTTACCAACCGTCAATATTTTTTATCTTTACGGTCTATTGTGGTTTACGTTTGTACCAATCGCCGACCATGCTTTTAATATCATTAAAAAGGGCATAGATGCAGGGTAAAGCAAAAAGGGTAAGGATGGTCGAGCTGATCAGGCCGCCGGCAACGGTCACCGCCAAGGGCGACCAAAGCGCGGCCTCTTCGCTGCGGTCAAAGATCAACGGCGCCATGCCTAAAACCGCGGTGATCGAGGTGATCAAAACCGGGCGTAAGCGGTCACAGGCGCCGCGCAAAAGTGCCCGGGTACGCTCCATCTTCTTTTCCAGCTGGCTAATATAGTCTAGTATCACGATCGCGTTATTAACCACAATACCGCCTAAAATAATAAACCCCATCAAAACGCCGATATTGACCGCCTTATGGAATAAAATTAAAAAGGCTACGGCGCCGATCACCGCCATAGGCACGGTGGTCATGATAATAAGCGGCTTGGAATAAGATTCAAAAAGCGATGCCAAAACCAGGAAAACTAAAACCAACATGATAAATACCGCGAAAATAAGCTGGCGCTGATTTTCGATCATGCGCCGAACTGATAAAAATAATCCTTAGGCATTTCGACCTCTTTAAAAGCCTGACGCATCTTCGCTGCTGCCTCGCCGAACGAATAGATCCCGCGATCGGCGCTGATCTGGATCATACGCTGTTTATTTTTACGCCAAATTTTCCCCGGCGCCATCTGAGGCTCAAAATGCGCGATCTGTTCAAGATAAATCATCGTGCCGCCTTTAAGCTCGATCGGCAAACGTTTTAATTTAGCTAGGGTATTACGCGAATTTTCATCGAAACGGCTTACTACCTCGACCTCTTTGCCCTGAGTATGGTAAAGAGTGGCGCGCAAGCCTCGTATTTGGGAGTGCAAAATCTGTGCCACGTCTTCAACCGTCAAACCAAAAGTTGCGGCGCGCTCGCGATCGACGATAATCCGCCACTCCGGACGGCCTTTGCGCCAGCGAATCTTTAAATCTTTTAAGCCCTTTATCTTTTCGGCCGCCGAGATCATCTTCACCGCGAGATTGCTTAAAGTATCATAATCGTAACCGTAAATCTCGACGATCAATTCGTTAGTCTCGACCGATTGCGGCTGCTCAAAATATATAAACGCTTCCTTGTATTTATTTTCTACCTCTTTAACCGCCGGGCGCATTTTTTCAATGATCTGGGCGGTCGGCTGCGTTCGCTCTTTCGCCGAAACCAGCTTTACGTAGATTTTACTCGACCATGGTTCGATGCGCGACGAAAAAGTCTTTATTGCTTTGTTTTGCGCCAATATTTTTTCCAAATCATGCACTGCCTGGTTGGAAATATCCAATTTGGCCCCGGTAGGCAGCTCAACAAATACCGTAAAATCCTCTTCCTGGGCCGAACCGATAAATTCTTTAGGGATCAGGAATATAAATACTGCCAGCGCCCCTAAAAAAATCGCAACCACCAGCATCACCACAAAAAGCCTTAATTTTAAAACGTTTTTTAGGAGTCTGCGATAACGCGCATGCATCCCTTTAAGGCCGCCGACAATCGCCTCTTGTACCGGAAATTTTTTTACCAATTGCGCATACATCGTGGGCACCAGGGTGATCGCCGCGATCAGCGAAGCTAAAAGGGAAAAGATAACCGTCAAAGCAAACCCCGCATAGATGATCCGAATTTCTTTATTGACAAAGGCAATCGGTAAAAAAACAACCACGTTGGTACATGTTGAGGCAACGATCGCCAGCATCATCTCACGCGCGCCTTCAATAATCGCGCGGTTTATCGGCATACCCGCTTGGGTTGTCTTAATAATATTTTCGATGACGACCACCGCGCTGTCGACCAGCATGCCTACCCCCAAAGCTAACCCGCTTAAGGTCATAATATTCATGGTGATCGTCTGCGGCGACAAATACATCATGGCAAAAGCTGCGATAACCGATACCGGAATGGTAATAAAGATCACAAGGATACTTTTTATATCGCGTAAAAAAATAAACAATACCAGCGTAGCTAAAATCGCACCAAAAATCAGCGATGTATGCACCGAATTTATTGCCCGCTTGATCGCCTCAGCCTGGTTGTAGGTTAAAACAAATTTAATATTTTGGCTGTCTAAGCTTAAATCGCTCTCAATATTTTTCAGCTCTCTTAAGACCTTATCGCAAACTTTAATTGTATTGGCGCTTGTCTCTTTCTGGATGTAAAGTGAGACTACCTGCATATTGTTGACGCGGGCAAAGCTCGAAGCTTCAAGGTAAGAATCTTCGATTTTGGCTACATCACGTAAGCGTACCACTGCACCGCTGGGATTAGAAGATACCACGGTATTTTTAATATCGTCGATATTCTCAAATTGACCGGTAACCCGTAAAAGATACCGTTTTGTTTCGTCTTTCTGCTCACCGACCAATAAGTTTAAATTACCAGTACCTAAGGCATTGACAATCGCACTCATTGACATATTGTGCGCCGCAAGCGATCCCTGGTCGACATCGACCATGATCTTACGCTCCCGTCCGCCGCCAACTTCGACGTTAGCTACACCCTCTATGCGCATCAGGCGGTCCTTCACGCCCTCATCGACCAATTTGCGTAATTTTTCGGGAGTATAATCCGGCCCGGCCAATGCCACGATCAAAACCGGCGAATCGGATTGCTCAAATTTGGCGATCACCGGCCGCTCGCACTCGCGGGGAAATTTATCTTTGATCGAGGCCATCTTCTCGCGTACCTCGATCGCCGCGTAATCCATATTTACTCCCGGCTCGAAACGCAAGGCAACACGGCAACGACCTTCTTCGGAGATCGAAATAATATCGCGCAGATGGGTAACGTCACCCACTGCTTCTTCTATGGGCTTTGCCACCATATTCTCTACTTCTTGTGGCGGCATACCGCCGCGGATATCAACAAACACCGAAATATCGCCCAGAGAATAGTTGGGCATAAGCTCTACCGGTAAACGGGTAAGCGAAATAATACCGATAAGTACCACAG
>Ga0265316_10006325_pt1 | contig 11330 bp, 7 predicted proteins | sample 4522metaG_FD_202092 | JGI IMG/M metagenome (GOLD analysis project Ga0265316, IMG submission 202092) | Rhizosphere microbial communities from Carex aquatilis grown in University of Washington, Seatle, WA, United States - 4-5-22 metaG | ecosystem: Host-associated > Plants > Roots > Rhizosphere >...
GATACTCGCCGAGTCGACGTAAGGTTCATGCGTGATGATGTCGGGACGACCATCCCCATCGACGTCGCGGATCTCTTCCACAATGAACGAACGCGCAGGTGGGTAGAGCCTGATTGCGCCCGCATGCGCAGTCCAGATGCGCCCACGAAAAGAGATGGGCGAGACCCCATCTTCATCGTAGTCGACCATCTTGACGACCACCACGGCCTCCGGCTCGCCGTCTCCATCGAAGTCGAACACCACAGGGGCAAGCGGAACCACGCTGCCCACTTCGTCCAGACTCAGGTTCGCGTCTTGGGTGACTGGCTCTTCTCCGTCGGCACCCATGCGGTGATCGGAAGACGGAGACACAGAAAAACGCGCGCCTGAGGCGTCTACGTAGACGAGCGACCATCGTCCACCGATCCAGGAAGCGGCGTCGACGGTCAGCGAGCCGATCGCCAAACCCCAGGCGCCGTGGGGTGTCTCCACACACCGGGCGGCGTCGTGGAGCGCGCGTTTGAACTCCTCGGGAACCGCCTTGCCACCGGTTTGCTCGAACGCGGCCAGCGCTTGTTGGTTGTCGCGGTCGATCTGGGCACATCGACGAGCCACCGGAGCGCGCGAGGCGGCGTGGCCGCAGGTACCCAGGATCAAGGCAGCGGCAAGCAAACCGCCAATCGTGGCAGCGGGCATGGTCGGTCGGCAAACCCACCAGGGCGTGGTATGGGCTGCATGGAGGCCCGAAGGGCTTGGTCTGCGCAAGGACATTGTGAAAGGGGCCCCAAAGCCTGGTCAAGGAAGTGTCGTGATGTGCAAGTGGTCTAACCCGTCAGGGTACATACACCTTATTCGAGCATGGGGATTCGCTTTGAAGGCCTCCCGCAGTCTGGTCCGCGCAGGCTCGAGCAGCAGCTCAAGATCCTTGTTGAAATGGCCGTGGCTGGGGGAACTCCGGAGCTTGTCGAGGCTCGTAACCTTAAAGAATACGTCGTGCTCTGGATCCATGAGAGCGCCTCCGCCTGGGCGCGGCAGTCCCAGGTCATACTTTCCTGGCGGCAAGTGCCCGATCACCTCTACGATTCCCGAGATCGCCTCATCGGCATTGTCCGGCGTCTTCAGGTGTATCTTGAAGCCCATATACACCATGATATCTACTGCGTGTCCAATCGCGGAGCCATCGGGTTGAATCTCGCCGTGTGGGTTGCGTGGCTTCTTTTCGTCGAGGCGAAAAAGACTCATGATCGTCATCGTGGCTTGTCCATCAAGCAGTCCCGCCAGGCACTCTATGAGTTCGGGCGCAGAACGAAACAAGTGGTGCTTGGCATCGGTCCACGAATCATTTTCAGCGATACCATGCAGCTGCTCGTTCACACGATTCATGTCTGCGTGCAACCTCTTCTCGGCGAGCGCAGCGATCACGGCCTGTATCCTGCTGGGAGGGCCGTCGGCGGCCGCCTGCTTTAGCATACTGCGGGACACAAAATCCTTATCGCCCCGGTCGCCGTCGCCCAGGGTCCTGGGCGTGTCAGCAACCACGCCAGGAGGGGCGTCCGAATCCCCGGCGCCACCGCTGCCGAGTGTTTTTCCTGCGTAGGAACTGGGAACCTCGGGAGAACCTAGGGCACCGGCCATTCTCGATTTAGCCATGGGGCGTGTGCGTAGTATAGGTCAGGTGGCATCAGGGCACCAGCCTCAGCGGAATCGCTCAGCGGAATCGCTCAGCGGAATCGCTCAGCGGAATCGCAGGGTACCAGCGCCGGTCGCGCGGAGGCACCCCCTGACAGGGCTCGCAGCCCGAACTGCGGGGGCACGGCGTTTGGCCGCCGCAGCGATGGCGCCATGGGCGCTGATGGTTCCCCGGTGGACAAGCGGCACCTTTCGGGGACGTCGGTTTGTGGTTCTTCCCGGTGATGGGGAATGCGCCTGTGCGCCCGGCGAAACGCCGGAGGGTGCCCGCGCGCTCGGATTGGCCCCGGGCGCCCGATTGGGGTATGGTCGGGCCTTCATCGCGGGGAGAAGCCATGCCGATTCCAATCGACGCACAAGTTCGATTCATCAGTCCACTCGGTGACCAGCTGCTTTTCCGTCGCATGCAAGGGGAAGACGAGCTGGGGCAGCCGTTCAAGTACGATCTGCTTCTGCTGAGCGAAGACGGCGATCTGGTTCTCAGTGACCTGCTCGGACAGGTAGTGACCGTCGAACTCGACCTTCCGGAAACCACGCCGACGCCGAACGACGGGGTTCGCTACTTCAACGGCTATGTCACCCGGTTTTCGCGTCACGGGGTCGACCGCAACTACCACGTGTACTACGCCACCATCCGCCCCTGGCTTTGGCTCTTGAGCAAGGCATCGAACAGCCGCATCTTCCAGAACAAGACCGTCCCGGAGATCATCAAGGAGGTCTTCCGTGCTCACGGTCTGACGGATTTTCAGGAATCCTTGACCGGTGACTACTCGTCGCGTGAGTTCGTGGTTCAGTACAGGGAAACGGATCTCAACTTTGTCAGCCGCCTGATGGAAAGCCAGGGGATCTACTACTTCTTCACGCATGAGGCCCAAAAACACACCCTCGTGCTGGCAGATTCCGGCAGCGCTCACGATACCGTGAACGGCTATGAAGAGGTGCCCTACTTTCGGCCAGGTAGCGTCCAGCAGTCTCTGCCCGATCACTTCGACGATTGGGAAGACGCACAACAGATCCAGCCTGGGACGGTGGTTCTAAATGACTTCAACTTCCAAACCCCCAAGGCCAACCTGCTCGTCAGCCGGTCTGCACCAAATTCCCACGAAAAGGCCGATTTTGAACGCTACGACTATCCCGGGGACTATCTGGAAAAAGACGAAGGCGAGACATACGCGCGTCTTCATCTTGAAGAGCTAAACACGCCCTACGAACAGGCCACGGGGAAGGGCAACGCAAAGGGATTGACTACGGGATCCCTGTTCGAACTGACAGGTTATCCGATTGATTCCGAGAACCGCGAGTATCTGGTCACCGCTACCGCGTTTTCCATCGAGGGACCCCACTATGAGTCGCAGGGAGGCTCGGACGCTGCGGAGCTCTTTCGCGGCAGGGTTGCCGCCATCGATAGCAAGTGCCCTTTTCGGAGCCAGTGTGGGGCGCCTCGGCCAACCGTTCCTGGCCCGCAGACCGCCACAGTGGTGGGCAAGGACGGCGAAGAGATTTGGACCGACGAGTATGGCCGCGTGAAGGTGCAGTTCCACTGGGATCGCGACGGGGATGACGACGAGAACAGCTCGTGCTGGGTGCGCGTGGCCCAGATGTGGGCTGGTGCGAAGTTCGGGGCGATCAACATTCCCCGCATCGGCGACGAGGTCGTGGTCGACTTCCTGGAGGGCGACCCAGACCGCCCGCTCATCACCGGCCGGGTCTACAACGGGGACAACATGCCGCCCTACACGTTGCCGGGCAACAAGACCCAGACCGGCATCAAGAGCCGCAGCAGCAAGGGGGGCAACCCGGACAACTTCAACGAGATCCGCTTCGAGGATCTGAAGGGCGACGAAGAAGTCTATTTGCAGGCCGAGAAAGACCTGAACATCCTGGTCAAGAACGACGAGTCGCGCGTCGTCGAGCACGACCGGACGAAAGAGGTCAAGAACGACGAGACCTCGACCATCACCGGGAATCGCACCGAAGAGGTCTGCAAGGACGAGACAATCACCATCCACGGCAATCGCACCGAAACCGTGGACAAGAACGAAACCATCACCATCTCTGGGGCCCGCAGCGAATCTATCGGCAAGGACGAAACCATATCGATCACCGGCGCACGGACCGAGACCGTCAGCAAGGACGAGACCATTTCTATCACCGGCGCGCGGAAGGTAGACGTGGGCAAGGCCGACACCCTAACCGTGGGAGCCGGTAGGAAACAAACCATCACCGGCGACGATCAGGTCAGCGTAAGCAAGAAGCTGCTGTTCGATGCCGGCGACGAGATTGTCATCAAGACCGGCGACGCCAGCATCACCATGAAGAAGGACGGCACCATCATCCTGAAGGGCAAGGACGTCTCGATTACCGCCTCCGGGAAGATCAATGCCAATGCTTCGGGCGATGTCATCATCAAGGGCAGCAAGGTCAGTGCGAACTGAGGACCGCGCCTGGCTTTCGTAGGGCCAGTTCGAGCAGGATCAGGTTGCGCCATCGCGTCGACGCGACTCCCCAGCCCACCCGCCTCCTGCTCGCTGGTCGTGGCCCAGCGTCACGTCTTGTGATAGGAAGGTGTCGTGAGTTGCAGGCCTAGGCTCTCAGCAAAGCGGCGAACCTCCACGAGTTCAACCGGCTCTGGTACGGCGCCACGGCCCGCACCTCGTGAGGTGATCCTGGCTCGACTCGTGGCGCTTGGCCCGGATGGCGATCCCTGGATCTCCTGCGCTGGAGAATGCGACGAGCCGCGGTGCGCTCGCACCACGGTGACGCTCGCACCGAAGTCCGTGGGGCGCGATGTGTTGGTCTGTTTCGCCGGCCCAGACCGAATTCCTGTTGTCCTGGGTGTTATGATCGCCCCCGGGGATCTCATGGGTGAAGCAACGGCGCCCTCGCTCGACCTTATCATCGATCGGCAGCGAATCGTGCTATCGGCTCAGCAAGAGGTGGTCCTTCGTTGCGGCAAGGCTAGCATCACCCTCACAACCGACGGAAGGATCGCTATCAGGGGAGCCGATATCGTGTCGACCGCTGGGCGAGTCAATCGCATCCGCGGTGGCGCGGTGAAGATCAACTAGCGGCTAGCGAGGCCCGTATCAATGTGGGTGGTGGACAACAACACTCCGTTCGCCGTTGAGCGGGGCTTCTTGCGGGATCGACGCGGGGGCGAGGTATGGATCGTCGTGATCAAAGGCACCTTCGACGTTCGGCAGGATGGAAGCGCTCGCCTTGCCGAGGAGCAAGAACCTCCTGCGCGGGTGGCTTCCTGGTCTGGCGAGCCAGGCAAGTCGAGCCTCCTGCAGGATAGCGATTTCATCCTCACAAAAGCCGGCACAGATGTGTTGGTGCGAGGTCATGCATACGCCCCCAAAGGGCGGGAGACCCAGTCGGTCGAGGTGGCGTTGCGGGTTGGCACCCTGGTGAAACGGATTCGCGTGCACGGGCTGCGAGTTTGGATGAAAGGCCCTATGTCCTCCAACATAGTCCCTAGCCCGGCGCGACCCTTCGTGAAGGTAGCGCTTTCCTACGAAAACGCGTTTGGCGGAAGCGATTCGGAGGGACCCAAGGGTGCCCCGCTCTGTTGCGCTCGCAACCCGGTTGGCAGAGGCTTCCGTCACGATCCGAAACTCCTGCTTCATCAGGCCGCTCCCCAGTTGGAGACCATCGAGGGCTCCTTGCGGGCCGGTCCCTATGACGCCATTCCAGCAGGCTTCGGACCGATTGCGCCGGGCTGGATGCCCCGGACTTCTCTGGCTGGAACTTACGACAAGTCTTGGGAGGAAAACGAAGCACCTCTTCTCCCCAAGGACTTCAACGAGCGCTTCTATCGCACGGCCCCTGCGGACCAGCAGTTATCCGGGTTCATGCCTGCCGGCCAGGTGATGGAGCTGGTCAACATGACACCGGAGCAATTCTGGAGGGTCAGGGCACCTGACCTCGCCTTCAAAATGCGGGTGGTCTTCACTGACGGCGAGGAACAAGCCGCGGCCGTCCTTCATACCGTTATGCTGGATCCCGACAAGCGTCGCGTCCAATTCGTCTGGCAGGCCAGTTTGCCTTGTCACGGACGCGAGCACAGGCTCAGCCGCGCGATCGTCAATTGTCAGGGAGCCCGAACATGCCTGTTACCGTAAATATCAATGGCCTGAGCGTCGTTCACCAGGGCAGCAATGGAGTCGCCATGGCCACGATTCCCGACGTCTGCAAGACGCCATCTGCGGGAGGTCCGATTCCTGTCCCCTATCCGAACGTGGCGATGTCATCCGACTTGATGGGCGGTACCTCCACTGTCACGATCGATGGTTGCTCGGCAGCCATTCAGGGATCCAAGTTCATCAAGAGCACGGGCGACGAGCCCGGCGTCGCGGGCGGCGTCGCAAGCAGCGTCAACATGATGGAGGCGACCTTCCTGTCCTTTTCTCCAACCGTGACCTTGGATGGAAAACCGGCTTGCCGGCTCACCGACAAGATGTTGATGAACAAAGGCAACACGGTCTGTATGGCGGGAGAGCTTCAGGCCCCGGTTCCGCCTCCCGCCCCCGATTGCACCCCCGACAACCCGTGCGAATCCGTGCTTGCGGACGCCCCAAAGCACTGTGTCCTGCGAGGCGTGATGGTCCAGTGTGGCCATTCCAAGAGGAATCTGCCGATCGATTTAGCCAAGAATGATGTCCACATTCTGCAGGTCATTAGCAAAGCCAGCGAGCCGGACAAGGTCATCGTTGAATGGGACGGCGAATGCGGGGATTCTCATTCGTACTGTCCGACGGTCGGCGTTGAGCACAAGGACACCTGGAAGGTCATCGACAAGGCGAAGGGTACGTTTGAACTGCCTGCGCCGTCGTGGATTCTGGTCCGCGATTGGGCCTGGATCTTCAAGGTGCTGGCCTTGCAGAAGGATATTGCGCGCGACTACTACACGATTCAATCGCGCCTTTGCCTGGGACACGCCAAGGCCGACGTGCAGGCGGGTCAGTGGCTTCAGGTTCAGGTCTTCCCCGAGACTGAATGGAAGGCCGAGTTCTCGATTGCCTACGCGCACGGGAATGTCAAGGACGCCAAGGGCAAGGAGGATCCATTTAGCTACGACCCGGAGAGCACGTGGACCATCGAGTTCTCAGGCGAAGCCACGTTCGGCGCGAATAACTTCAAGTGTGCCTTGTCCGCGAAGACACTCTCCGACGGTCTTCCCCTGTTCGGGTCGTTGCTGGAGAAGGTTGGTTGGTGCGCCAAGGTGTTCGACTGCATGGCGTCCTTTGGCGCCGATGTCAAACTGAAGCCTCGCTGGCCCAAATGGAAGTTCGGTGGGGGCCTCAAGCTGATCGAGCTGCCCGGCAAGCCACTCGTGGGGACCGAAGGAAGCTTCAAGTTTGGATTTGATCCCCTCTTTGGACTTGAGCTTCAGGTCAGCATCCTTGATTGGCTCATCCGGTTTGCTGGCGGCTTGGCTGGGCCGCCCGGCGCGATCCTGGCACAAATGCTGGTTCAGATCCGCAAACGATTTGCCAAGGGGGTTGGCAGCGCAAAATCGACTGTCCAGGCCTCACTGGACATCGACATCGTTCTGACGGTCGGCGGCGATATCAAGGGAGGGCTGGGCTTCAAGTACGTCGCTGGCAAGTGCGATGTCGATCCCGAAGCCAAGACAATCGACGGCGGTCTGGATGTCAAGGTTGAAGGGCGGATCATTGGCAAAGGGCGCATTTGGAAGTTCAAGATGTCCGGAGGGGGAAAGGTCGGCGCTGCCAGTGCCGATGGCAAGGAACCCAGTCGTTTCGGTGCCGCTCTCACGCCCAAGGGCGGCAAGGATCCCTTCAAGATGAAGGGCCAGATCTATTTCACCGGGCTGGCGTTCTACTATCTCCTGTACCTTGAGGTCGGAGCCGGTGGGGCAGAGGGCGAGGGGGAAGAACCGGAGCCTGACAAGGGATTCAAATCTCAGCCTAACTCCACGCACAGGATTCTCGACAAGAGCGACACGTGTGTCTTGATGAAACCGTGGATTTGGCCAAAGGAGAGTTAATGAGAAGTCAATATAGTCGCAAGTCTGGAAGAACCGCGACATCGGTCGTCGCGGTCGCAGTGTTGTTCGCTGCCTGCGTCAGCTGCCACAAACCCAAGCCAGCAACCGTCCCCCCTCCCGCCAAAGGGGCCGCGCCGTTGGTGCCTTCGGCACCTGCCGCGGCCGAAAGGTTACCCATGATTGCAGGTCGTCCGCTCTTTAGTTTCAGGGTCGCTATTGAGAATTGTGCTCACATTCTCTATGTGAACGGCGGATTGGTCACGGCGAGCATGGAAGGCAGCGCTGACGAGGACCAACCAATCAATCATTGGCTGAACTCCGGTAGCAACGATATCGAGTTGCACACGTACCTTTCGGAGGATGAGCCGGATCAGTGCGAGGCGAAGCTCACCCTCACGCTCAAGGACGAGGATCGTGAGAAAGAGCCGGCGTCGACCGCGCTTGTCTTGGCCTATTCGGCCCAACTGGCCGCCTCGGGTGATCCCGTCCGAGGCAGCAGCCCCGCCGGAATTTTCGATTCCCATTCTGGCTTCCGGGCGTCAGACCGTGGGGATCTCAAGGTTGGTCCCGCGAAGGTGGCCACCATCTCGGGAAACGGAGCGAAGATCCGTGTGCTCAGTCGTACCTTCGATGTTGACCTGTTGTTTCCGCGATGGGCGTTTCTTCGCGGGGACAAGATGCCGACCTACTGGGAATTCAAGAATCGCGCGGATGAGGACACCGCCTACAAGGAAGTTCTAGGCGCCTACCACAAGCTTTGGTCGCTCCTCGATAAGCATGACGTCAACGGATTCTTGGATGCCTGCGAGGAGCGCAGCCGCGAGATCGATTCGGCCTATTACAAACGCCCCGGCGAGACACGCGTGCGTTTGCGCAAGGACGTCGAGTCCGCGATGAACGATAGCGAGTTCCGCCTGTCCCCGGTTGAGACCCCGCCGGGAAAGTTCTGGAAATACACGGTGGGGTCCACGGGAAGAGTCATCGCGCTCACACAGGGAAAACGAGCCTCACCGATTCTTCGGTACGTCATGAAGGACGGGACCAAGTTTTCCCTTATCTTCCCGGTGGCCTTCAGAAAAGAAGGCTCCAACTACATCGTGACCCGTTGAGATGCCACCATCCCAATCCGTTCACATCGTTGGGTGCAGCGCCGTCACTGCTGTGGGAGCGAGTGCGCCGGTGGCAATGGCAGCCGTGCGGACCGGCATCTCAGGCATGGAGTTGGTGCCAGAAGACGGGGACCCGGAAGACGGCGATGTCGTCACAAATGTTGCTCGGATAGCGACCCTGTCGCTGGAGGACCCAGCGGCTCGGGGACACGAGCTGCTGCGTCTGGCAATAGAGCAAGCCGTGCCTCCCCTGCTCGGGCGAGCTATTGGGCCACTAGGCGTATGGACGGTTGGGCCAGCGATGCTGGATACCCGGCACGCAGCCGCCCAGGTGCTCGCCGAAAACCATCGCATTGTCCCGGCCATTGTCGAGGCGGTTGGCGACCATGGGTCGGCGGCCTTGCTTGCTGCCGAGCGGGCGGCGCGCAGACTGCTTGCGGGGGAGATCGAACTTGCATTGATCGTCGGGTTTGACGTTCGCACCGATGAAAAGGCTGTTGCAAAAGCGGCGGCTGATGGCCGGGCCATTGGACCGGGTCGGTCATGGGGCTATGTCCCAGGTGAAGCGGCCGCGGCGGTTCTGCTGGCGAGCGAGCGAGGATTGCAGCGTCTCGCGGTGCCTTCACAGTCAACTCTGGTGGCCGTGTCTTCAGCCACCGAACCCAATCCGCCTGACGCGGCTGTGCCTTGCGTGGGGAGAGGCGTGACCGAGGCTGTTCGCAAGGTTCTGGCCGCCCTTCCCGTGGACGGACGCATTGCCTGCGTTCTCTGTGATCTGAATGGCGAGCGGGCTCGAACGGACGAATGGGGATTCACCTTGCCTCGCGTGGCCCGCCAATTATCGGATCCAGGAGCATTTGTGGCCCCGGCCAGTGCATGGGGAGATTGCGGGGCTGCCAATGGACTGCTCCTTTTGGCATTGGCCGTGGCAATCAATAAGCGGGAGAAAGCCACAGGCTCCCACGCGCTCATCTGGACGAGCTCGGACGGCCGGGAACGCGCCGCCGCGCTTGTGCGCACGGCGGATCCAGCCGGTGGCAAGCGTCCGGAAGGCAAGAGCATGGCGCAGAATGCGCCTCCCGTGTCGCCCCCTTGGGCCGAACAGCTCGACCGCGAAGTACTAGCTAACATGGCCGAGGAATGCTGTTTTCGGTATCAACAACGTGGCTCTCAACTGGCGGAGCTTGCCAACGGGGAAGCAGCAGAGAACTGGCGACACATAGAGCGCACGGAGGAATGCGCCGATAATCTTGCCTTGGGATTGGGAGAGTGCGGACCGCTTGCCCGCGAGGTCGTGAAATCCGCATCATCCTCGGGGGAGCCAGGAACGGTATATACGGCGGTCCGAACATTTCTCGAAGCCGGCGAGCGCCGCCAGGCAATAGGGATTGCGCAGCAGCAAATAGCAGCCGACCCCAGTTTGGAAAGCGCTGTCCTGGCGGCATTTCAGCAGGCTATTCGCTCGACTGGCACGCCGCAAGACATTGTCTCGGAGCTGCTTGCCGCAGAGCCTGTGCCGTCTTGGTTGGCGTTGGAGGTTGCGATTTCCGTGGGGGTCAGAATCCCGCTTGCCAAGCTTCATCAACTCGCGGACAACGTGTCCCAAGAACGCGTGTTGTTCTTCGTGAGCGCCCTCGGACGCTCGGGCGATCCAGGCGCAAGGGCCATTCTTTCGCGCTGGCAGAATTCACCCGATGCAAGCATTCGCCAGGAAACTGCGCTGGCGGATGTGTTGCTGGCACCAACTGACGCGAAGATGCGCATTTTGCAGAACGTCCCTTACGACGATGCCGTATTGTTGCCAGCCGCTCTTGTGGTTGACACGCCTCAGAGCCCGCCGTTGTTTGCTCGCGCGAAGGTCGCCAAGGGACCTGACCCCATCCTCGCGATGGCCATCGCAGGCGATCATATGGCGGTTCCTTGGTTGCTTGAGCGGATTCAGGACGAAGGAACCGCAGGTATGGCGGCCTGCGCCCTCGAAATTCTCCTCGGACCATCCTTGTTCGAAGCCTACGACTTGCCCGACGAAGACAGTTCGGCCGCTCCGCGAAAGGCCCGAAGGGTGTCACGGAATCGAGCTGACTGGGCTGCTGTCGCCGAGCGCGTGCTCGTTCATCACCCGCGGGATCTCAGGCTCAGAGCGGGAGCGCCGGCAACCGCCACAGCGACTATAACACTGCTCAATCGACCTCACCTGCCATTTATTGCCCGTCGCTATCTCGGATGTGAGCTTAGTGTGCGCTGGAAAATCTCGCCCATCTTCAATCCGACGGCGGTCATGCGCGTTCAGCGCGAACAGCTTTTGGCCGCGGAGCGCGCGGCAAGGCCTGGGAGCCGGAATGCGTGAATTGGCGATCCACGCCTGGGGCGATCTAGCTCTAGCTGGGAAAGTCAGGCACAAGTCGCATTTTGCGCGTGGCTATTCTCCTTGATCCGCGCGAACCCCCACGTCCGTTCAGCGTCTCTTGTAGCTCGGTTTGAGTATACCCTCGGCGGATTGAGGGAAGAGCGGGATGGCCGGGGCCAGGACTTCCTTCCCC
>Ga0265316_10006330_pt1 | contig 11326 bp, 9 predicted proteins | sample 4522metaG_FD_202092 | JGI IMG/M metagenome (GOLD analysis project Ga0265316, IMG submission 202092) | Rhizosphere microbial communities from Carex aquatilis grown in University of Washington, Seatle, WA, United States - 4-5-22 metaG | ecosystem: Host-associated > Plants > Roots > Rhizosphere >...
GCGTGGCGGGGTCGATGCCGAGCGTGCGGGCGGCGTCGTCGAGGTTGCGCGCGCCGGCGAGCACGCGGCGGAGATGCTCGGCCTCGAGCTCGTCGAGCGTCACGCGCGCCCCGACCTGAATATCGCGCCGGCCGCCGGCCGCGTGGAATTCCTCGGGCAGGTCGGCCAGCTCCACCGCCTCGCCGGTGGCCAGGATGACGGCGCGCTCGATCACGTTGCGCAGTTCGCGCAGGTTGCCCGGCCAGGCGTAACCGGCGAAGGCCGCGAGCACGGACGGTGAAAACTGTCGGACGTTTTTGCCGAGGCGACGCGCGAAGAACGCGAGGCAACTGTCAGCCAGCCGGCGCAGATCGCCGGGGCGGTTGCCCAAGCCGGGCAGGGGGATGCTCATGACGTTGAGCCGGTAAAACAGATCCTCGCGGAAGCGCCCGGCCTTCACCGCTTCGGCCAGCGGGCGGTTGGTGGCAGCGATCACGCGCACATTGGCCCGGCGCGGTTGCGCCTCGCCCACGCGTTCGTATTCGCGCTCCTGGAGAAGGCGCAGGAGTTTGGGCTGGATCTCGAGCGGCATCTCGCCGATCTCGTCGAGAAACAGCGTGCCACCCTCGGCCGCGGCGACTTTGCCCAGCTTGTCGACGACCGCGCCGGTGAACGCGCCTTTCACGTGGCCGAAGAGCTCGCTCTCGAGGAGTTCGCGCGACAGGGAAGGGCAGTTGACGGTCACGAACGGCGCGTCGCGCCGCGCACTGCGGTGGTGCAGCTCGCGCGCCAGGATGCTTTTCCCCGTGCCGCTTGGGCCAAGAATGAGCACGGTAGCTGGCGTGTCGGCGGCCTTGAAGGCGATCTCGAGCGAGCGCTGCATGGCGGGTTCGACCGACGTCAGATCGGCGGCCGGCGCTTCGTCGGCGAGCTGCGATTCGAGGGACCGCACGCGCTGCTCGAGCGAGCGGGTCTTGGCCACCTTGGCGAGGACGGCGCGGATTTGGTCGGGCGTGAAGGGCTTCGGGATGAAATCGAACGCACCGCGCCGCATCGCTTCGACCGCCGTCGCGATATTCGCATAGGCCGTGAACATTACCACGGCGAGCCCGGGGGCGGCGGCCAGCAGTTGTTCGAGCACGGCCAGTCCGTCCTCGGCGCCGAGTTTCACGTCGAGAAAGCAGGCGTCGAACGGTCCCTCGGCGAGGGCGGCGCGCGCCCGGGCGCCGCTGGGCGCCGCCACGGCTTCGTGCCCCATGGTTTCGACCGCGAGGGCGGTGGTTTTGCGGATGCTCGCTTCGTCGTCGACGATCAGGACGCGCATGGTATGGCCGGAGATTAGGTTACGCGGCCACGCGCGCCAGCGCTAAAAAAGCCAAGGCGGGGCTGCGATTAGGCAACCCCGCCAGGTCCAGCTTCAACTAACATTCCTGCGGATTTTGCACCCGCAGGAAAACCGCTTAGCTTAGACGGAAGTATGATCGAAATGTTTCACCCGGGCGGGGCGGAACCGCGCAGGGCGCTCCGCCCGACGACGATGCGCTGCGAATGGACGGCGCGGCTGGAGATGCAGGGTGGGGCACGGTGGCCGCGCGTTTGCGCGTTTCATCGGGCAGCGCAAATGTTTTTCTCGGCGATCCTCGATTTCTAGGATCGAATCGCACCGCCAAATCCGCTAGCCGAAGAAACGATGTCGCCAAATTCTGCTGACGCAACTGCGTCTCCTTCTCCCGCGCCCGCACCGGTCGGTGCGCCTCTGCCGGCCCCGGGCGGCCTCCCGGATCTTGAGATCAAGGACGCCCAGATCATCTTCGGCACCGTCTGGCAGGACCTCGAGACGCACTACGGCCGGGAGAACCTGCGTTTTCCGAAGGAGATCATCCTGCTCGGCGGCGCGCCCGGCGCCGGCAAGGGCACCAACACCAGTTTCATCCTCAAGACCCGCGGTCTCACCTGCAAGCCGGTCGTGGTGAGTGCGCTGCTCGACACGCCCGAGGCCAAACGCCTCAAGGATGCCGGCAACATGGTGGGCGACCGCGAGGTGGTCGGCCTGTTGTTCCGCCAGCTGCTGCGGCCCGAATACCGCGACGGGGTGATCCTCGACGGCTTTCCGCGCACCAAGGTCCAGGTCGAGTGTTTCAAGATGCTCGTCGCGCACATGCAGCAGTTGCGCCGCGAATTCTACCAGACGCCCCTCGGCATCCATTTCCGCCAGCCGACGATTCACATCATGGTGTTGTTCGTCGACGAGAAGACCGCTATCGCCCGCCAGTTGAATCGCGGCCGCGAGATTCAGGCGCACAATGCAGAGGTGCGGCGCACCGGCGTGGGCGACCTGCTCGAGGAGCGCGCGACCGATCTGGACGAGGCGCTCGCCCAGCGCCGTTACCGCGTGTTCAAGGAGCAGACGTGGGACGCGCTGCAATCGCTGAAGGAGGTTTTCCATTACCACTTCGTCAACGCCCAGGGCACTTTCGCCGAGGTGGAGCAGAACATCGTGCAGGAGCTCCAGTACCAGAGTTCGCTGGAGCTCGATCCGCACACGTACGACCGGTTGCGACCCATCCCACTGGCAAGTGAGATCATCGTGCATGCGCGCCAGGAACTCGTGAAACGGCTCGACCTCTACGAACTGGAACACACTGAATTGTTCGCGAAGGTCGTGGCTTTCGTGGAAACCAAGATCATGCCCATCGTGTTGCGGCACGCCATCTCCGGCCACGCGATCGTCAATACCGAGGAGTCCGTGCTCGGGGACTCGCTCGCGCTGGCCATGGTGATCGATATCTTCAGTGAGCGTGGCTACCACGCCGCGGTGGACCTGCACCGGATCGATGTGCCCGAGCGGCTCGACCCCGCCACCGGCATCATCAAATGCCGCGTGAAGAAGGTCTATCGCATCCAGATCCGCTTCCCCGGCTCGGAAATCCGCCACGGCAACGGCTAGGAGCCTGTCGGGCTTGCCAATGAAACCATATCTTCTTCAGGAAATTTCCTTTGGCTGGCGGGGATCTGCCTCGACAGGCTCCTTAAGCAGCGCTCCGCGCTGCCAAACCAGAATTATCCCGCGCATTGCCGCCGCGACGCGGCGGATTAGGGAGTTTGTCGGGCGGGGCGGCTTGCATTGCGGCGGAAACCTCGAGTGAACTCCGCACTTTGAGCCAACGTCCGACAAACTCCCCACCTCCTCCTTTATGTTCGCCTACGCACTGACGATTTTCACCGGGGCCTTCTTGTTGTTTCAGGTCCAGCCGCTCATCGGCAAATACATCCTGCCGTGGTTCGGCGGCAGCCCTGGCGTGTGGACGACCTGCATGCTGTTTTTCCAGCTGCTGCTGCTCGGTGGATACGCGTATGCCCATTTCTCCACCAAGTGGCTGAAGCCGAAATACCAGGCGGTACTGCACCTCGTGCTGCTTGCCCTGGCGCTGGCGCTGCTCCCGATCACGCCGGCCGCCAGTTGGAAACCGCAGGTGGCCGGCGATCCGACGTGGCGTATTTTGGCGCTGCTCACCGTCAACTTGGGGCTGCCCTATTTTGTGCTCTCGGCCACCGGGCCATTGATGCAGCAGTGGTTTAGCCAGACCAATCCCGGCCGCTCGCCCTACCGGCTCTACGCCCTGTCAAACGTCGGCTCGTTGCTGGCCTTGCTCAGCTATCCGTTTTTTTTCGAGCCAGCCCTCTCGCGCCATGCCCAGGCCAACCTATGGTCGGCCGGCCTCGGCCTCTTCGTGCTGGCCTGCGGTTACTGCGCCTGGCGGCTACGCCGGCACGACGGAGCAGTTGTGCCAGTCGCTGCCGCCGCCGCCGCGGAAACTGAGATCGCGCCTCCGCCATCGCGCCGGGACAAGACGCTGTGGCTCATCCTGCCGGCCACCGCGTCGGTCCTGCTGCTGGCCACGACGAACAAGCTCTGCCAGGACGTGGCGGTCATTCCGTTCCTGTGGGTGCTGCCACTCAGCCTTTACCTGCTCACCTTCATCATCTGCTTCGACAGCCCGCGTTGGTACAGACGCTGGTTGTTCGGTTCGTTGCTGGTGATCTGCTGCGCAGTGGTCTGCGATTTGTTGATTTCGGGCTTTCAGGCTTCCCTGATCAAACAGGTCGGCGGCTATAGCGCCGCTCTGTTCGTCGGCTGCATGTTCTGCCACGGGGAGCTCTACCGGTTGAAACCGCATCCCCGCCATCTCACGTCGTTTTACCTGCTGATTGCCGCCGGCGGCGCGCTCGGGGGCTTCCTCGTCGCCGTCGTGGCGCCGCTGGTTTTCAACTCGTACTTGGAACTGCACGTCGGCCTGGGGGTGCTCGCTCTGCTGGCGGCGGTCGTCTGCATTCAGGACAAGAGCTGCTCGCTGGCCTGGGGCATTGGCGTCGGGGCCGTGCTGGCCACGCTGGCGCTGCCCGCCCTGCATTGTTCATTTACCGGCGGGTTCGGCACCGCGGCCACGGCGTGGTTCAAGGAGCTCAGGGGATTCTACTCCGAGCAATGGTGGGGCCTCGGCCTGCTGGCGTTGCTCGGCGTCGTCTGTTTCGGCGACGTGCGCCGCGGCTTGGTGCGCGAGTGGCACCCGCGCGCCGCGAGTTTTGCACTCGCCCTCGCCCTGGGCCTCGACGTGGTGCTGGCGATGCAAGTCCGCGACGCCGACAAACTCGCCATCAGCCATTCGCGCAATTTCTACGGCACGCTCACAGTGTTCGAGTACGAAAAGAACGACCCAGCGGAGCATTACTATTTGCTGCAGCACGGCAAGATCACTCACGGGCTGCAATTCACCGACCCGGCAAAATCGATCCGAGCCACGAGTTACTACGGCGAAAAGAGCGGGGTAGGGCTCGCCCTGCTCAATCTGCCCTTCCCGAAAAACCGCCGCATCGGCCTGGTCGGCCTCGGCACCGGCTCGCTGTCGACCTACGGATCGCCCGGCGATACCCTGCGCATCTACGAGATCAACCCGCAGGTCCGGCACCTCGCCGAAACCCGTTTCACGTACCTCGCCTCGTCCCTGGCCAGGATCAACGTGGTCATGGGTGACGCCCGCCTCTCGATGGAGAACGAAATCCGGCGCCACGAATCCCAGCAGTTCGACCTGCTCGCGCTGGATGCCTTTAGCAGCGACGCCATCCCGGTGCACCTGCTGACGAAGGAAGCGTTCGCCCTCTATCTCCAGCACCTGCAGCCCGACGGCGTCATCGCCGTGCACATCTCGAACCGCTACCTGGATCTCGAGCCGGTCGTCGCCAACGTGGCCAAACAGTTTGGCCTGAGCGTCGTCACCATCTCCGACAACAACGAGGACGATTGGTGGATCTACGCCACCACCTGGATGCTGGTGACCCGGAATCCGGAGCTGTTCAAGCTTGATGCCATCCACAGCGCGGCCATGCCGCCGGACGAAGCCGCCGCCGCCGCGGTTCCCCTCTGGACCGACGACTACGCCAGCCTCTGGCGGATTCTGAAACTGCACTGACGCCACGAACTTACTTCGCCACCGGGATGTGCGCGGCCTGGCGCAGTACTTCAGTTTTGGAGGTCCCGAGGCGTTGCGCGATGGCGTTGAGCCGCCCGGCCTCGGCCGGAGTGAGCACGGTGTGACGGTCGGTGCCGTCGCGGTCGACCCACTTCACGAGGTGAATCTTTTGCCGGGACGCTTTGACCAGGTCCCGCAGGAAGGCTTGTTCGTCATCGGGGAGGTCCATGGTGCCGACCAGTTGGCCAGCGCCGCACCAGAGGTCAAGGTCGGCCGCATACAGCATCGGATGGGTTGTTTCCGCCGATCATTCTCGTTCTCGTAATCATTCTCGTTCTCTCGGCTCCCTGATTCCGTGTTCCGAGGGAAGCGGCGCGGGCTGAAGCTCCGCGCCACGAGAAGTGCCGGGCAGATGGCCAAAACTGATTTGCGGCCAGACCGCCGGCCGCGATGGATTTGCCATTGCACCGCCGCTCGGTAGGATGAACAAAAGACGCATGCACACACCTGCTTTTATCCGTCGGCTGATTGTTCTTTCACTGTTGGGTTCACTGGCGCTGAGCGTGCCAGTCGGATATGCCGCAGACGTCGCAATGGCGGCGCCCGTCCCGGCCCCGGTTCCCGCCGCCGTGGCCATCGCCCGGCCTTCATCCGCCGAGGTGGCCCTGGCGACGGAAAGCCTGCAGCGGTTCCTGGCGCAGGCCGATCCCGCCACCCAAGCCATCGTGGCGAAGTATCCGGACTTGATCGGCGTCCGACCGCCGCGCGTGAATCCCGCCACCGTTCCCTTTCTCAACCCGGGTTTCCGCGCCAAGCATGAGGCCTACGTCGCGCTCGCCCAGAAAGGCGACATCGACCTGCTCTTCATGGGCGATTCCATCACCGATTTCTGGCGCAACACGGGCGCTGAAGGCGTGACCAACCCGCCCCGGGCCGGGAAGGCGGTCTTCGACAAATATTACGGCGCGATGAAGGCGGCCAACTTCGGCATCAGTGGCGACACGACGCAGGGCGTGCTTTACCGCCTCCGCAACGGCGAGGGCCAGGGCTTCCAGCCCAAGGCCATCATGCTGATGATCGGCACCAACAACGCCGCCTTCGCCTCCTCCGCGGAAATCGCCGAGGGGGTCGGTGCGGTGGTTCTGGAACTGCGCCAGGATTTTCCCGCCGCAAAAATCCTGCTGCTCGGCATCTTCCCGCGCGCCAACCCCGGCGACCTCGTCCGGAAGACGGTCCTCGACGTGAATCCCATCATTGCGAAGCTCCACGACGGGAAAAACGTGTTCTATCTCGATATCGGCTCCAAGTTCCTCGACGCCGACGGCATGCTGCCGCCGGACATCATGGCCGACCGGCTCCACCCCAATGAAAAGGGCTATGAAATCTGGGCCGAAGCCGTCAAGGGACCGCTCGCCGAATTGATGAAATAAGGAATAACAAACTATGAAGAAGCTATTGATGGCCCTCATGATCGCCGGCCTGCTGTCAGTGGGCGCGGCCACCGTCTCGGCGCAAACGGCCACGGCGCCGAAGTCCGTGATCCACGTGGTCACCGTTTCGTGGAAGCCCGACACCACGCCGGAGCAGATCAAGGCCGCGCTCGACGGCGCGCAGGCGCTGCCGGCGCACTACAAAGGCATCACGCACGTCTGGACCAAGTCCATCAAGGTGCAGAACGTCAAAGGCACGCCCAAGGGCGCGGAAAAAACCCACGCCATCGTGATGGAGTTCGCCGACGAAGCCGCGTTGAAGGACTACACCGACAGCGACGCGCAGAAGGAATGGTACAAGGTTTACCTGCCGATCCGCGGAGAAAGCACCACCTTCGACATCACGAACTGACCTTCGCACGAATCGGATGCCACCAGGGGCCGCCATCGGGCAGCCCCTTTCCCATTGTAGCCGCGAGCGTGAGCGAGTGGAATCGCCAGTCTTGATAGTCCCGCATGGACTTGTTCTCCCAACAAAACTCGATCACTGCAAAACGGCCTCCCGCGAATCACGCGGATGAACGCGAATGGTCCAATCTAATCCGCGACATCCTCGGAGATATCAGGGCTCAGTCCTACGGCTGCTCTGTCTCAGTGCCTTGGTGGTGAATCCGATTCGCGATCATTCGCGCCGATTCGCGGGCAACTCCCCATTCTGTTTTCGTGTTTTTCGTGTGTTTCGTGGTTAAACCCGCCGGAGTATTTCCGACCCAGTCCGGATTCTATTCGCGTGCATTCGCGTGATTCGCGGGCGAACCTCCCGTCGTGATTGCGCGGCCGAAAATTCCTCCGACCGAAAAACCGGGTCTGCACCCGCGGAATCCGCACCGCGCCCGTTACGATTTTCCGCAGCTGATTCAGTGCTGCCCGGCGCTGGCGCCGTTCGTGGCGCGCAACCGTTACGGCACGGAGTCGATCGACTTCGCCAACCCCGCCGCGGTGAAGGCGCTCAACCAGGCCCTGCTGAAAAAATTCTACGGCATCGCACACTGGGATATTCCGCCAGGCTATCTCTGCCCGCCCATCCCCGGCCGCGCCGATTACATCCATCACGTGGCCGACCTGCTCGCCGGCGACAAGTCGGGGGCGATCCCGCGCAGACCGTCCGTCGCGGTGCTCGACATCGGCATCGGGGCCAACTGCATTTACCCGATCGTCGGCTGCCACGACTACGGCTGGCGGTTCGTGGGCACGGACATCGATCCCGTCGCCCTCAGCAATGTGCGGCGGATCGTCGCGAACAATCCCGCGTTGGCGGGTCGCGTCGAGTGCCGGCGGCAGACGTCTTCGCGGGCGATTTTCCGTGGTATCGTCGCGCCCGGCGAAACCTTCGCGCTGGCGATCTGTAATCCGCCGTTCCACGCCTCCCGCGAAGAAGCGGCGGCCGGGACCCGACGAAAGCTGCGCAACCTAGTCCGGATATTTCACAGTCTGCTCCCCAGCAAAGCTACATTCTGTGCAAACGCCGATTCTGGCCTCCGTACTCAAAGAATATCCGGGCTATCGACAAAACCGCCTGGCGGTTTTGTTTTTAGTCCGCATTTCCCTGCAACCATCGCCAACCAGAACGCGCGCTCGGAGGCGAACCCTCATGGCAAGCATGCCGGGCGTGAAAAATGCGGGCTGAGCGGCGCGAAAATTCCGGCCCCGGTTTTGAATTTCGGCGGCCAAGCGATTGAGCTCACCTGCGAAGGAGGCGAACTGGGTTTTGTGCGCCGGATGATCGCCGAGAGCGCATTATTTCCAGGCACGTGCCGCTGGTTCACGACTCTCGTTGCGCAAAGCGCCCACGTTCCCGCCATCCGGCAAGCGCTCAAGAACGTGCAGGCGACGGACGTGCGGATCATCCCGATGGCGCAAGGCCAGAAGCAAAGCCGGATCGTCGCCTGGACCTTTGAACCTCACTTAACCCGATCACCCTGACTCGGATCAGTCTTCGACAACGCGCCTGAGCCGAAAAGCTATATCTGGGCGAACAAACCACGCAGGTCATCCAACAGCGCGGCCGTGAAGTCCACCCCCGTATGATTACGACTCGCTGCGAAGGACGACAACAGTCCGCCGTCCGCCAGCGCCGGCTGCAACTCTTCGAATACCCGGCGCAATTCGGACGCCTGAAGCGATGCGCTTAGGTCGTCGTTTTGCAGAACGGCGACGATCCGTTCCTGCGCGGTGAAAAAGCGCGGCCAGTCGATCCACCGGGGAAAGCCGTCGGGGTCCTTCCAGGTGCGAAGAAAATTCCATTCCTCCGGCTTCAACCAATAACGCTTTTCCCGCCCTGGGCGGGCCGCATGGATGAGGCCCGATCCCGCCAATTCCTTCAGCGTTTCCTCCACCGTTCGGGGAAAAAAATAGCTCGCACGGGCGATGTCGGCCGGATGGCCGCTCTCGTGCGTGAGCAGCCAAAGCAACACTTCGCAGCGGGCTTGCACGCCGAACAGGGCGCGCAGCTTCCACGGCAGCATCGCCGCCGAGAGAGGATTGGGCGGCTGGCTGAGCTCGCGCCTTGCGATCGGCCCGCGACGAAAACCATGCCGGAGAAAAATGGGATCGGCCCCGCCAAAGGCGGGTTGCGGGCGGCCTTCCTTGGTCAAAAAGAATGGCTCGGGGGTTTGGGGCAATACCGTGGGCGCGACCGCCAAAACCTTCCATTTGCTCATTGCCGCGCGTTGACTCAGCCAGTCCGCGACGGCCGCCAGCACCCGTGGGTCGCCAAGCGAAAGCGTTTTCTGGATATTCCGCAGCCGTTGCACGTTGACGGCCTGCGCGTGGCGCCACAACCAATCGAGCATCTCATCGAACAAGCGGGCATCGGTCCGGCCTTGGGTGGTGGTGAGCAGCACGAGCGCTTCGAGATCCACGCACCAGGACGCGGCGGGTTTCGCGCCCCCGGCAACACCGAGGGCGGCCCATTGCTGCCAGAGCAGATCCAGGAGCGCTTCGTGAAAGTGCCGGCTAGAGTTGGCGGGCGACGTTGGCATGACCAAGTTGGGTGAGCATATCGCTCACAACTTCGCGGAACCCCGGCGACACATCGTGTGAAAAGGCCCAGCGAGCGGCCCCGAGCAGTTCATCACCGGTGGGATGCAACGCCATCAGATCGTCCACGTGCTGGCCGGGCCCCTGATCGGCGGCGGCATAGAGTTTGAAGTAGATTTGATCGATGCGGTCGATAAACCAGATGTTCAGGTGCGTGCCATAGGACCGGGATTGCAGCCGGTCGGCGAAACCTGCGGGCAAACCCATTTCGAAAAGATCGGCCGGGCCGTCGTTCAGCCAACGGGTGGGTAGGCCGAGGTCCGCAGCCACTCGCTCCGCCGCCGCCAGCAGGGCAGGAGGCAGAGGCCGGGCGCTTACGAGTCCAGTGCCGCGCACCCGGCGCGCGACCACATCGACATCGCGAGTGACCCGCGAAACGTAACCGCGCGCAATCAGCGACGAACCACCGCATACGACGAGCTCCTGCGGTTCCGCGGTAAGCAGACGGAGCCTTTCATTGAGGAGGGAAAGGGCTTCATCGAGACGGTGCGTGTCGAGCGGTTGTGGCATGAATTAAAAATACGTCTATTGCGTGTTTTAAATATCATAGTGTGGCTGTCAAGCCTCGCATTTCAGACGCTCGAAGCCACTATGGCTGGGATGCAGCATTGGGGTTCAAGCGCTGCGTTATTTCCTTTTCCGCCAGATTGCGCTCGCGTGCCCGGCCGATCCGGAGGGCGTCAACCAAGGCGAGCAAATCGTAGAGGGCCGGATCGCGTCGGGCGGCACCGGGTACACTGCCATAGAGGGGTTGCACGGAAGCACCTTGCACCGATCCCTCGGGGTCGGACCAGACGGGAGGAATCTGCACCGACGCACTGATTTTGCCCGACAGGACGGGGGCGGCCCAGGCGGTCGGCATTCCGCGGGTGACTTCTTTGGGACTGGCCGGGAAAGCGTAGGGCACGCCGTGAACGAGGAAATTGCGCAGGGCTACCCCGCGGATTTCGTGGGTTTCGGGATCGACCAGACGGGCTTCGCCGAGCCGGCGGACAGCGGCATGCACTTCCGATGCGCTCATTCCCAGTTCCTGACCCAACTCCGCATAGCTTCGCCGGGCTCCCCCAAGACAGAGCTTGAGCGCAACGACGACATCTTGTGGTTTGGTGAACAAATGAATACGCTATTCGCGAATAGCGAATGATCAAGCCTCGACGCCTGCCATTCAATACGGCAGTTGGGAAAACCGAGAATCCTCGCTAATTCCCGCTAATTCAGAACGCGGAAAATCGCTGCCGACCCCAAGACTCGGCAGTTTGGTAGAGTAGAGAGAGCAGCGCAGCGGTCACCCGCTGCGCTGCTCACTCTACTAGAACGTGTTTCAATAGCGGATCACAGACCAAAGCAAAG
>Ga0265316_10006333_pt1 | contig 11325 bp, 8 predicted proteins | sample 4522metaG_FD_202092 | JGI IMG/M metagenome (GOLD analysis project Ga0265316, IMG submission 202092) | Rhizosphere microbial communities from Carex aquatilis grown in University of Washington, Seatle, WA, United States - 4-5-22 metaG | ecosystem: Host-associated > Plants > Roots > Rhizosphere >...
TGTCGCCCCCCACGACGAGCAGACGCGCGCGCATGTCACCGGAAAGGTAAGGCAAAGCCTGGATCACGTTGTCGATGCCCTTGCGCGGCACCAAGCGGCCCAGCTGCAAGACGATGAATTCGTCTTCTGACAAGCCCAGCTCGCGTCTGGCTTTTTGCCGCGACATGGGGCTGAATTCCTGGGCATCGAAGCCGCAAGGCACCATGCACAGCTTGCGTGGATCGGCCTTGTACAAGCGCATCAGGTCCACCTGGTCTTGCGGGCATTCGGCAATGATCAGATCGGATTGGTTCACGAGGCGTCGCTCGATGTCGACGCGTTCTGCTGGAAACCCATCCGCCACACCCTGATGCTCGCGTCTCACCAGTCCCAGTGCATGGAACGTGATGACATAGGGCAGTCCGTGCCTTTCCTTGAGCTGCTGCGCCACCATGCCTGACATGAAGAAATTGGCGTGCGCAACATCGTAGCCGCCCAAAGCCACCATGGCATGTTCAACCGCCGAAGCGAATGCAGGGATGTGGGGCAGCAAGGCTTCCTTCGGCAGAAAGGTTGCTGGCCCCGCGTCCACGTGGACAACCCGCACACCGGGACGCCAAGCCATCACGGCAGGCAAAGCTGCCTGATCGCGGCGTGTGAACACATCCACACGGTGACCAGCCTCCGCGAGACAGCGTGCAACCTGCGCCACATAGATGTTCTGTCCGCCCGCATCGACACCGCCGATCACGGACAAGGGAGAGGCGTGCTCGCTGATCAATGCAATGCGCAATGCCGTCTTCATGCAGGTCTCCTGGCAGCTTGGTGAGACCTGTCAAAGGGCAAGCGGTGTGCCTTGCCCTCTCACACATTGAACGCATGCAGAGATTCAACCGACCTTGATGATCCCGTGTGTCATGCCAAATTCGATGAGTGCCATCTGACCAGGGTTCGGATCCCAGGTGGTGCCGGCCAGCCATTTGAAGTACACGGACGAGACCATCGGTGACTTCAGGCCATTTTTCTCATAGGCCTGCCTGAGGGTGGCCGTTGCCTGAGGCAGGTGCTCACCTTCGAAACGCTCACGCCAGGCAGCACGCATCGCATCCGTGGCTTCTTTGTGCATGGCGCGGACCTGCTCCGAGACATGCTTGTCGTACTCGACTTTGATGAGAGCCAAGCGCTCAGCCATGCCTTGAGAAACGCCCTGCCCTTGCACGGCCGATGGGATCAACTCATTGGCCTCCTGGCGGCGTGTCACACTGCCACTCGCGCCTTTTGCTGACATGACTTCGACAGGTTCGGCATGGTCCTCTTGGGCAGCATTGCTGCCTTGCTTGCCAGGCCGAGGTTCTGGTGGGCGTGTCGGCATCGGTGCAAGAGATTCTCCGAGCGATGCCTGTCGGGGCATGGCGAGGCTGGTGTCGTCTATGGTTTCGGACAGCGAGCGTATGCGTTCTTTCAGGTAGGCCTCTGCCGAGTTCAAGGGCGCGAGCTTCTTGTTAGCCACACGCGCTTCAACTTGCTCAATGGCTGCTCGCAACGTGTGTTCATCGCAACTTCCGTAGATGGCATCGGCTGCGTACTGATTGATGCCCATGGCCAGCATCCGATTGAACAGTCCCAGGTCCATCCGGGAGCGCAAGTCGTTGAGGCTGCTGCCGTCGGCCGTGCCCTGCCCTGCCCCTCTGGATTTGACCAGCAGTTGCAAGTGCGTGACGCGCTTGCCCATCTTGAACTCTTTCCACTCAAGCTCGAACTCGTTTTGTTCTGCGTTGACCTGGGCCTTGGCCAAGTTGAGTGTTTCGCGCTTGAAGCGGCGGTAATCCAGGGTCGGGTACTCTGAGAGAGGTTTGCCACGCAAGATGGCCACCCAATCTTCCCATGAGGCCTTCTTGCTCACGCGCCCCGGGCTGGTGGCATAGCGCGCACCGATCTCATACAAGGACAGCGCTGGCAACGAACGGAGGCGGGCCATCATGGCCAACGAGAGCTTGGTGTATTGCCGGCTCTCCAGAAGCTGCTGTTTTAGCGTTTCAGAATAGGACCAGTACAACCAAAGCTCTCCGGTTTCTGCTTTGGTTTCGAAGTAAGCATCCGCCAGCAACGCTGTGACGCTCCAAACCCGCTTGGGCGCGCCGTCAAGGTTGTCGCCGATCCATCCCCATTCGATGGTTGTTCGGATCAGGTTGCGAAAGCGGTCCTTGAGCATCTCCGCGTCGTTGGAGTTGAATCCAGCATCACGCTTGAGTGTCAGGTAGGGGATGCCAAAACGGTTGTTGTCGCGAAGGCCCTGCTGCTGCGCGTGGTACAGCAAGACGTTGAACGTTTTTCGGCTGAGGAAGATGAGATCGCCATTCACAGGGGTCATGACGACCGCTTCGTTGGCTTTCTTCAGGACCCCTTTGGCACCCGGCAAGATGGCATATGTGGCCTCGATGCCGTTGGGGTCGTTCTGCTCATCCTGGGCATTTGGCGAGCCTGCCTCTCCAAAAGCCAACCCTCTTTGCGCCTGCGTGGAACCTGCGGCTGCCTGTGCCAGGTGCTCGAGCGTGGGGTTTGGCGGGTCTGTTCGGCTCATGGGTGTCTGGGTTGTCTGCCTTCGCACGCAAACGGTTTGTGTGCATGTGTGAGATCCATTCTAACCATGTGTCTGACATTTGCTTCGGTTGCCATTGCGCAGAGTTTGCTGCTTCTTGTCTTCTCAATTCACAGGTTCGCTGACACTCATTGAAATCAAAGATTGAAAACCATTGAAAACCATTGATGATCTCATTTTCCTGTGATGTGACAACAACTTACCAACGTTTGTGTGAGGTTGGACGGGATGTTCTGCGAGGTCGAACAGGATGCGATGGCAGAGGATGCGGGAGGCATCAGCGCCCTTTTGTGAGATCTAACGGGATGCAGGTGGGTGTGGATGCGGGAGAGATGTTGCAGGGCCTGCGTGTGCTTCCCATCCCGTTTCCACTCACACATGGCCACGTTCGCTTGGCGGCACTCGGCGCCAGGCATGCTTTGCTGCACTGGCCAGGCACGGTTGAGCGATGGCTGTTGATTTTGCACAAGGGAGGCATCGCGATGCGCATGCACTCGGACCAACCCTGCAACCCGGTCTCTGATGGACACCGATGTCCGCTGACTTTGTGGCTCAAGGGCCGCCATGCGCGGCTGCAAATGTGAGGTTCTACGGGATGACGCGTTTGGGCCTCTTGGCATTGCGCCTTCAATTGCGAGGGTCTTGGGGTTGCGGGACCTGACAGTAATCTTCTGATTTGGCGTTGTGCCCTGATTTTTTCTGAGAACAGGCGTCAAAGCAGGCCTTCATCAAGGTTCCAGTGAATTTCTGAGGCATGCAGATGGAGTTTCTTGGTATGGTGAGCTTTTATCGATAACATGGCAAAACTTTCACCGTGTTGCGAATTCACTCACCACGACCACATGAGCACCGTCATCGATTCCCTGCATCCTCAACCTGAAGATGCCCCATCCATCCCGCTGATGGTTGAGCAGGCTGGCATGTCCGTCACACTCGACGACCTGGCCGATCTGGAAAACCGCATCCACGCTGTGATTGGACATGTGCGCACCAGCAGCCACACACCTTACGGCGAGAAGAAGGCCCCCGCTTTCAACGCTTCCGCACTGGCCACGCTTTGCGGGAAGAGCAACACCTCCATGATGAGGCAGCTTGAGCGTGCCGCAGAGCTCGGCCTGAGCGATGGTGTGGCCACCGTCCCCGCTGGGAGCGATGTGCCTGCCACTACGACGAGGGCCCGCCGTTCATTTTCGCTCAGTGAAGCCATTGAATGGGTGCGGGCGGTGGGGCGGCCCTTCCAGCGTGACCTCAACCACAAGGGGTGCACCATCGCGGTGGGCAACTTCAAGGGGGGGGTGGGCAAAACTGTGGTGGCCACCTCCTTGGCCCAAGCGCTCAGCCTAAAGGGCTACAAGGTGCTGTGCATTGACCTCGATCCCCAGGGATCGATGACTTCCCTGCTCGATGTTGACCGCACAGGTGTGGACGACGAGCAGACTTTTTTGCCTTTGACAAAGCATCCCCATGACGAGGGACACCGCAGCACCTTGCAAGAGTCCATCCGCGAGACCTACTGGTTCGGTTGTGATTTGGTGGCGGGCTCTTCGTCCCTGTTCGCCGGGGAGTTTCTGTTGCCGCTGCGCCAGATGCGCGCAGACCGGGATGAGCCTGGTTTCCGTTTTATGGAAGTGCTCGACCGCGCGCTCGACCAGGGCATCCGCGACGAGTACGACTACATCATCATCGACACCCCTCCGGCCCTGTCTTACGTGACGATGAATGGCTACTGGGCTGCCGACGCCATCCTGATGCCCCTGCCTGCTGAGGGTCTGGACCTGGTCAGCTCGGCGCAGTTTTGGTCCATGTTCACCACGCTGGCCGGCAGTGCTGCGAAGACTGCGACCAAGCCCAAAACCTTTTCTTGGGTTGCCACAGTGCCCAGCAAGGTGGATCACACCAAAGGCTTCACCAAGGCCAACCTCAAGGTGATGCAGGCGGCTTACCAGAACTACCTGATCGGCAACGTCGAGATCCCTTTGAGCTCGGCGGTGAGTGTGGGGGGCTCAACCTTGTCCACGGTCTACGACATGGAAAAGTACGTCGGCTCTGCCAAGACCTACGAACGGGCACGCCAGGCCTTCGACCGTCTGGCCGACGAAGTCGATTACCTCACGCGACTGCGCAAGTGGGGCCAGACGCCCGAGCAGATCGAAAAAGCACTCAAGGGCTCGGCCCGCATCGGAGATTGACATGGGACTCAACGATCACCTCAGCAAGATCACGCAAGGCCTGGACGACCTTGACATTCCGTCCTCCCGCGCTGCTTCCCGCCAACGCAGCAGCGGCAGCACGCCTGCCACCACGTCTTTGATTCATTTTTCGGAAGAAGTGGCCGAGCTGCGCAAGTCACAGGGCAAGGCCCTCCGGGTGCGGATGGACTTGTGCGACGACGGCCCACATCACACATCGCCTGTCGATCCTGAGCGGGTGGAAAACCTCAAATCTAACCTCCAAGAAAACGAGCAGAGCACGCCAGCTTTGCTGCGCGTGAAGGAGGGCGGTCGTTTCGAAATCGTCGCCGGTCGCCACCGCAAGGCAGCCTTGTTGGCTTTGGGGCATCAGGAGTGGGATGCCGTCATCAAGGACATCGACGACGACGCCGCCGAACGACTGACTTTCTATGACAACCTGCTGGCGCCCACGCTGACCGATTACGCCCGTTATCTCGGCCTGGCTCGGCGACGTACCAGCAAAGGATTCACCCTGGAGCAATTGGCCAAGGAGTCTGGCTTGAGCCGCTCTACCGTGGCCCGTTTGCTGGCTTTTGGCAACTTGCCCCAGGCTTGCCTGGATGAGGTTGCACTGCACCCGGATGCGATCGGCAGCAAGCTCGCCGACGCCTTGACCCCGTTCGTTGCGACCCATGAAGACAAGCTGATTCAAGGTGTTCGCATGGTCACTGGCGGCACCTTGCTCGCCAAAGACCTCCTTCGGTGGCTCACCCATGTGCCTGCGCCTGAGAAGGCCAAGCCCCGGGAAACGCTCATCAAAGCAGGCAAGCGTCAGTTCGCCAAGGTGCTCACCCGTGACAACCAGATCACCATCCGGCTCTTTCCTGGCGCTGACCTCGCCACCGTTGAGAGGATGGTGGAAGATGCCTTGCGTGCTTGTTCGCAGCAGCCGGCTCCCGCAACCGATGACAGGGCAGGGAAGGGCGGTTGAGCCCGAAGTCGCATTGCTCTCCGATGTGAAAAGCGCACCCTGGTCGGTGCGCTTTTTTCTTTCCCACAGTGGGAAATCAATGAAATCAAGGACTTAGGAAATATCTGAGCGAGCAGCGTGTGTGTTGTGACGCTGAACCATTGAGTGCCATGGCTCAATGGCCATCAAAAGCCTGACGCACTGCTTTTTGTTTGCGCGCCCGATCGGCCTGCGCATACACCGCCGTGGTGGCGGGCGACTGGTGCCCCAATTGCGCTTGCAGGACTTCCAGCGGCATGGTCTCCACAGCATGCGCAGCGTGCGTATGGCGCAGCCAGTGTGTGGAAGCGAGGCGAAGGCGTGCAGCCGCTCGCGCGTCCTGGTGCTCCACCTCGGCGGCGCAGCGTTCAAAGCCGTCTCGAACGATTTCGTAGATGCGTCCTGGCGTGATGCTGGCATGAGCGCCAGTCAGGGCACTCACCAACGGCGTTTCGGGAGGGTTGGCCAACAGGTCTGCTTGCAGCCCCTTCGCCCGAAAATCCGCGCGCAGAACATCAACGGCCGATGCGGGGAGGGCGACTTCGCGCCAACGGTTGCGTTTGCCCAGAACCATGATGCTCCAGGATGCTTCGCCATCCCCATCGTCCTCGTGGCGCAGCCAGCTCACACGTGCAGCCGCCAGCTCGGCCTCTCGCATGCCACTGCGGTAGCCAAACCCCATGAGCAACCGCAGGCGTGCCGACGAGGCACTGTCGTCCAGACTCGCCAGCCAGGATTCGACGAGTGCCCATTGTTTGCGGTTCAACGAACGCAGCGTGGGCATGGCGGGTGCCATCGCGGTGGCGGGTACGCCGTCCCAGGGGTTGGTGTCCAGGTATCGCCGCTTGCTCAGCCACTCGCACATGCCGTTCAGGATGGTTTGTGCAGTCTGAACCGAGCGCGCCGAGAGGGGGCCTTCGAAGGGACGCCAAGCGGGGCTCCAGCGCGGGGCATGGCGTTGACCACGCCAGTGTGGTGCGGGCTGTGCCAGGAATTCACGGTATGCCACACAGTCACCGGATAGAAGGGCTGACAAGGGCTTACCCCGCTCCAGCACAGACCACAGCAGAAATCGCTCGGCCTCTCTGCGATACGCGCGCCAGGTGTGCGTATCTGCAGGCCTCAGCGCCAGCCATTCGCCAATCGCTTCCAGGTCATGGGTGGCGAGCAACTTGCATTGCGTCACCGGTGCCCGGTTGCTGTTGATCGAACCAGGCTCGGCTGTCAGAAGGGACGTGGGGACTTTGATGCGTTCCAGGGGGACGAGCACGCCTTGAGCGTGGGCAGAGGCTTTGACACTGAGTGGCAGCTGTCGTGCCGGCAGCAGTGCATGCGCAGGGTAGGGGCCGAGAGAGGCCGCATTGGCTTCGAGCCAACCCGACAACAACGAAGCGCCTTTTTCACCCAAACGCGGGACCTTCATGTACCAACGGTACCCCTTGAGGCCGATGAACGTCATGAGGTCACCGAGGGTGAGGAGGCCTGCGCGGGAGAGGCGTTCGCACAGCGTTTCGTCCAACCATGCCGAAAGAGGGTCGACCCTTTGAGGGGCTTCGGCGGACAGCTGCTCCAGCCATGCCAAAGCTTGCAATTGGCGTTCGACGAGCCTGGAACGACGCGCGAGGGCGCGGGTGCGGGACGTCACCGATGCCTGCGCTGGCACGGGGGAGGGCAGGGCAGAGGCCTGAGAGGCTTCTGCCACTTCTTGTTGCCAGATCTCCAGCAACTCGGCCTCTGAAAAGAAGTCTGTGTCATAGCGCGCGCGGATTTCCTCGAGCGTCGGCAGTGCCGTGGCAGCAGCTTTGGTGCTCAACGCAGGCCCAGCCTCCGAGGCTCCCTGAAGCGACGGTGCCGAAACGGGACCCAGGAAGATGGCATCGCCATGGCGGCGCAACAGTGCGGCGCGGTCCGGGTGGCCGTGGCGTCGGGCAACAGCCCCAAGCGACTGAATCAGTCCTTGGCGCAGGCGTCGACAGCGCCGGACATCGAAGCTCCCCAGCTGCGGCAGGTAGCGCGCCCACAGATCGCGCTCATCCAGGCCTTGGACCCAACCGCGCAAGAAAGCAAAGTGAGAGGCTGAAAGTTTCATGGGCGGAAGAGATGGCGTGCAAAACCCCATTCAGATCAAGACCTTACGCTGGCTGGATCTTGAATTGCCGTGAAAGACTGGCAAATTTAAGCACCTTGATAATATCAGTTATCAAGGTATCAAATGAGAGAAGGGCGCTTCTGTGCTATCTGTTGGCCGATCCCCGGCCGTCCGGCCTGCCGCTTCAATCAGTCGGGGCGCGCATGCCCCCATGCGCCTCATCGAACCTTGATTCGCGCCAAACGTCTTGAGTTGCTGACAGCTTTTCTGTGCACAGGTGCCAGGCCTTTTGCGGCAATGTCGTTCGTGAGACGCGAGAGCGACACGGGTCGCCCGGTCAGCAATCCCCAGGCGGTGCGCTGCTGCGCCAGCATCAATTCAGTGCACATGCCCACCCACGCTTGCGTGAAGGCGAGCTGCTTTTCGAGAACCATGCCCGTGAACTCTTTTTTGTCACGGGACGACAGGGTTGGGCCGGCATTCGCCATGCGAGTCAGCCTGTGAGCCATCACATGGTGCGTGGCGATGCCCAATTCCGCCAGCTTCGCGACGTTAGAGAAAGCTGTATTCCTGGATCGCTTTTTCACGATGAACTCGCTTGAAGATGGATGAGTGACGTCATCAATCAGTGTTCCGACCTTCACCAAGCGGCATGCGCAACATGCAGAGGCGCCATGTGCTCAATGAAAAAAGAGGGCGATGAGGATGATGATGGGGATGGGAACGCCGAGCAGCCATAGCAACAGTGAACGCATGGGAGTCTCCTGGTTCAAATGAGGTCTCGTTGACGGCCACCCAGGGTCGCCGTCCAGCTGGCGACAAGGGCGCCAATCAAGAGGGACACGAACAGCCACAGCGCCGTGTAGGCCGACTTCTTGCGGATGGCGTCGCTTCGGGCCCTCATGTCGGTGATGACCTCCTGTACGCGCTCCGCCGCTTTGGATGATTCCAATCCGGTTCTTTGGGCAACCAGCTGGTTCAAATAGGCTGCATCGTCTTGCGCCAGGGCCCGGTCGATCATCGCGGTGCCCAGGATGCGTGCCGCCTCAGCGTTTTGACGGGTGGCCTCCATCGGCGCAATCTGAATCAAATCCGTTCCTGAGGGCGCAGCGGCGGGCGGTGGATTCGCTCGGAACAAGCGATCAACGAAATATCCGCCTGTTGTCGACCCGTCACCCATGTCAGCGTTTCCAGCCGCAACCGCGAGCGGGCCGGCCGTTGCGCTCGACCGGGCGTCGACGATGGCGTTGATGGCTGTTGAGAGCAGGCCTGCAGCCAGCAGCGTGGCGACGGTCCAGGCCAGAAAGCCGTGGGCTGTGTCGCGAAAGTAGACCTCGTCTGTATGGACCGATGACCATCGGACACGCAATCGACCAGTGAGGTATCCACCCAGGCCTGACGAGGCCAACTGGGTCAACGTCAGCCAGGCAATGGTGGACACCCCAAATGCCGCTGCACCCGCGCCCTTGCCCGTGAAGGGCGAGATCGACGCCAGGCCCAGACCGGTCCCCAGGATCAACAGCACCAGGGACAGGGCCGTTGCCGCCACGGCGCCGGCCAGGATGGCATGCCATGAAACAGCAGACAAAGAGGATTCGCTGGCGACGGCTGCCGATTGAGATGGAACTGACGTCATAGGGGGGCTCCCGCGTGTTGAAGGAATCCGGCATGGCCTATCGCGCAAATCGCATTTGCACCACTTCGCCGTGCCGGTCACCCCTGCAGGCAAACGGCGCGCCCGAGCGCTCGCCTGCGCAGCTTGTTGTGGTCCAAGAGCGCGTGGCTACAGGAGCAGTCCAAACGCAGCCAACGTCATCAGCGCGGTTGTCGTCCAGCCGGCCATGGCCAATCCCCGGCCGAGGGTGAATTCGCCCATGACCGACGTGGATTGAGCGACCTTCATCAGGGCAATCAAGAGCGGTACAGCGATGACGCCATTGACCACCGCCGTGAGCACCAATGCGCGCATGGCATTGACGTGGAGGACGGGCAGCAAGATGCCAATGGCGGTCGCCAAGGCGATGGTTCCGTAAAAGGCTGGCGCTGCCTGAGGTTTTTTCTCAAGCCCACGCTCCAAGCCCAATGCGCCAGTCAGTGCATAGGCACAGCTGGCCGCCAGGACGGGGATGGCCAACAGGCCTGTGCCGATGATGCCGCCGGCAAAAAGTGCAGAGGCGAATGATCCGCCGATGGGCTTCAATGCCTGGGCCGCCTGGGCCGCTGACTCGATGTCTCTGATGCCGGCTTGGTGCAGCGTCGCGGCCGTCGTGAGCATGATGAAAATGCCCACGAGGTTGGACAGCGCCATGCCGACGACCGTATCGATCCTCACTTTGCGCAACTGGCGGCCAGCTTGCGCTGGCGCGACTTTCAATGGCGCATCCTGAGGCGCCGCTTCCTGTTCTTCAACTTCTTGTGCGGACTGCCAGAAGAACAGATACGGACTGATGGTTGTGCCGAGCACGGCGACCAGTGTCTGCAGATAGGCTGGGTCCATCCGCAAAGGGGGGACCAAGACATCGTGCAGCACCGTGCGCCATGGAACGTCCACAACGAACACCGACCCCACATAGGCAAGCAATACCAGTGTCAGCCATTTGAGCACCCTGACGTAACGGCTGTATGGCACAAAGATAATGGCTGCCCCCGAGGTGAGTCCAAATGCGAAGGCATACCCCACCGCGGATCCGGGCACCAACAATGCCATGGCCTCGCCCATCGCAGCCAGATCGGCGCCGATGTTCAGCGCATTGGTGGCGAACAGCGCAACCAGCAGGACGATGAGGAACCAGCGTGGGAGCACGCTCGACAGATTGGCGGCGAGCTCTTTCCCTGTGACGCGGCCCACGCGAGCGCTGATGATTTGGACGCAGGCCATGAGGGGGAACGTCAACACCATCGCCCAGGTCATGCCCGAACCGAATTGCGCTCCAGCTTGCGCATAGGTGCCGATTCCACTCGGATCGTCGTCCGAGGCACCTGTGATCAACCCTGGGCCGAGCAGCGACAGCCAACGCAAGGCTTTCATTTTTTCCCTACTTGGCACCTGTCGCTGCGCGATGCGATGTGTCATGGATGCCGGTCTTTTTTGCGTGGCCGGCAGAAGATGCACGCCACTTCGTGGAGGTCCTGACGTCCGGCACGGCGTGTCCTTTCAGCGTCCCAATGGTCAGCCGTTGATTTGTTCGCAGTTTGGTCGGCTTGGTTTCTCAAAGAGCGCGGCATCAGTGGCTGCATGCGAGGGGTGTTTGAGGCGGCAGTCGTGAAGAAGTCTCTGCGTCGATCCTGCACGTTGGTTCACTTGGTGTGCTGGCAAGCGATGTGCCCGTGTAGGCCTTTGCACATCAGAAGCGACATGAGCAAATTTTTTTTGAGCTAATTCTTTTGCATCAATGTAGAGGCGCAAAAGAATTAACGCTGCTTTTGACTGCCCTGCTGCTGTGAGTTTGCCTCAATGGCTTTTTAAATATTTTGCGCC
>Ga0265316_10006335_pt1 | contig 11324 bp, 11 predicted proteins | sample 4522metaG_FD_202092 | JGI IMG/M metagenome (GOLD analysis project Ga0265316, IMG submission 202092) | Rhizosphere microbial communities from Carex aquatilis grown in University of Washington, Seatle, WA, United States - 4-5-22 metaG | ecosystem: Host-associated > Plants > Roots > Rhizosphere >...
GAACGCCAACGAGTCGGCTCGGGTAGCCAAGAACGCCGTCAGCGTGGCGCAGTCGACCAACGTGACGGTGAAAAAGCTGGGCGAGTCCAGTCAGGAAATCGGCAACGTGATCAAGGTGATTACCTCGATCGCGCAGCAGACCAACCTGCTGGCCCTCAACGCCACCATCGAGGCGGCGCGCGCCGGAGAAGCCGGCAAGGGCTTCGCGGTAGTGGCGAACGAAGTCAAGGAACTCGCCAAGCAGACCGCGAAGGCCACCGAGGATATCGGCCAGAAGATCGAGGCCATCCAGGGCGATACCAAGGGCGCCGTCCAGGCGATCGAGGAGATTGGCACCATTATCAATCAGATCAACGACATCTCCAACAGCATTGCCTCGGCGGTCGAAGAGCAGACGGTAACCACCAACGAGATCGGCCGCAGCGTGACCGAAGCCGCGAAAGGAGTCAACGACATCGCCAGAAACATCGGCGGTGTGGCTGTGGCGGCGAAAAACACGACGCAGGGCGCAACCGACACCCAGAAGGCGTCGGCGGAGTTAAGCCAGATGGCGGCCCGGCTACAGACGGTTGTCGCGAAGTTCACGTTCTGACCGGAGCAAGGATCGGGAACGCGGCCCGGCGGACGCCATTCATCCGCCGGGCCGCGTTCCTCCGTTCCATCGACGAATGCGGGTGAAATGATGGCCAAAGCACTAGTAGCGGACGATTCCAGGGCGGTCCGGATGATCCTGACCAAGACCTTGAAGGAACTCGGGTACGAGGTTTGCGAGGCGGCGAATGGAAGGCAGGCCCTGGAGGTGATGGAAGCCGAGAAGGCCGCGGTGAGCCTGGTTCTGGCGGACTGGAACATGCCCGAGATCAACGGACTGGAGTTGTTGAAGCGGTTGCGCCAGGACCCGGAACTGTCCTCGCTGGTGGTGATCATGGTCACCACCGAAACGGAATTGGACCAGATGGCGACGGCTCTCGATGCCGGCGCCAACGAGTACGTCATGAAGCCGTTTACCAAAGACATCCTGGTGGAGAAGCTCCAGCTTGTGGGAATCCACCTTTAGGGGGCGGGCATGGCCGTGCTGAGCAAGCGCCTGCTCCAGCCAGGGCAGCGGATTCGCGTGCTGGTCGTGGACGACTCGGTGGTCATCCGCCGCCTGGTCACTCATGCCCTGGAACAGGACCCGGCGCTCGAGGTGGTGGGGGCGGCCTCGAACGGAGCGATCGCCCTGCAACGCATTCCACAGATGAGCCCCGACGTGCTGACGCTGGACATCGAGATGCCCGAGATGAACGGCCTGGAAATGCTGCGGCGCGTCCGGCGCGAGTATCCGCACCTGCGGGTGATCATGTTCAGCACGCTCACCGAGCGCGGAGCGGCGGTGACCCTGGAGGCGCTGACCCTGGGGGCCGACGATTATGTGGCCAAGGTCTCCAACGAAGGGTCGCTCGATCGCTCGATGAGGCGCCTGCGGGAAGAGCTGGTCCCGAAGGTGAAACAGTTCTTCCATCTGGCGGGACAAAGCCGTACGGAGCCGAGGCCGGAACCGGTGCCCGTCGTGGCAACTCTGCCGGGCTGGCGGGCCGTGCCGGTCTTCGGGAACGCGAAAGTCCGGCCAAGGGTTGTCGTGATCGGAGTCTCCACCGGCGGGCCGGCCGCGCTGGGCGCGATTCTGCCGCAGTTGCCGGCCGGGTTCCCGCTGCCGGTCCTGGTAGTACAGCACATGCCGCCGCTGTTCACCCGCTTCCTCGCCGAGCGTCTCCACGCCACCTGCCGCCTGCCAGTCGTGGAAGCAAGCCAGAGCGTGCCGGTCGATGCGGGCAAGATCCTGATCGCTCCCGGAGACTATCACATGAAGGTCGCTCCCGGCGACGCCGGACCCTGCATCGCGCTGGATCAATCGCCGCCGCAAAACTCCTGCCGTCCGGCCGTCGACGCGCTGTTTGCTTCGATCGGCGAGGTGTACGGCGGCGCGGCAATCGCCGCGATCCTAACCGGGATGGGACAGGACGGGTTGCGCGGCACCCAGATTCTCAAAGCGTACGGGGCGAGCGTTCTCGCGCAGGATGAGGCCTCGAGCGTCGTTTGGGGCATGCCCGGCGCCGTGGCGAATGCCGGCCTCGCCGACCGTGTGCTGCCACTCGATCAAGTCGTGCCCGAGATCCGGCGCCTGGCAGGGGGAGCCTGAGAGGAAACTCGATGCAACCGCAGACGCCCGTCGCTCAGATCCACTCGGACAACTACCGGTTCCTTCAGGAGCACGTCTATTCCCAGGCTGGCATCGTGCTCGAACACGACAAGCAGTACCTGTTCGAAAGCCGCCTCGCCCCCATCGTCAGGCAACTGGGCCTCGGCTCGATCAACGACTTGTGCGCGCTCCTCCAGGCCACCCGCGATACGGGCGTCGGCCGTCAGGTCGTCGAGGCCATGACCACCAACGAGACCTACTTCTTCCGCGATCCCGCTCATTACGAGGCCATACGGACTGTCCTGTTGCCCCGGCTAAGGGAAGAACGGCAAGATACGAAGAAGTTGCGCTTCTGGTCGGCCGCGGCATCGACCGGGCAGGAAGCTTACAGCCTGGCCATGCTTCTCCTGGGATGCGGGTTGAGCGACTGGAGCATCCAGATCCTCGGCACCGACTTCTCCTCGCAGGTCCTGGAGCGCGCCCGATCCGGCAGGTACCAGCAGATCGAGGTGAACCGCGGCCTGCCTGCGGCCTACCTGGTAAAGCACTTCCGACGTGCCGGCGTGGACTGGCAGTTGAGCGAAACCGTGCGGCAGATGGCCCGGTTCGAGACCATCGACCTGCGCAAGAGCATGCGCGCCCTGGGGCCTTTCGACCTGGTGTTCTGCCGCAACGTCATGATCTATTTCGATGCCGAAACGAAGAAGCGCATCTTGGACGAAATCCACGGCACGCTGTTCCGAGGCGGCTGGTTGCTTCTGGGCGGAGCCGAAACAGCCTTCGGAATCGAGGAGAAGTTCGAACGACAGACAGTGGGAAACGCAATCGTGTACGCGGCCCGCTGAGAGGAGAAACATGCCCACCGGATCTAGCGTAGAGATACAACCGAGCGAACTGGCGCAGATCGTGGAATCGGTCTTCGGGACCATGCTGAGCCTGGAAGTGGACCGGAGCGGAACGCCGTGGTTCCCCAGCGCAGACCGGCTGACATCCGCCATCCCCCTGGCGGGCGATTGGAACGGCGCGGTGCTCCTCGAGTGCGGCCGGAGCCAGGCCTGCCGCTTCGCAGGGCGCTTTCTCTCCATCGATCCGCCCGGCACCGTGGACGACGTCGTACGCGATGTGCTCGGCGAGCTGGCGAACATGATTGGCGGCAACCTGAAGTGCGTCCTTACGCGAGGGATCCGGCTCGCCATGCCCTCGGTGGTGGATGGCAGCGACTGGAGCCTCCGGGTGTGCGGGGCCGAGGTTCGCGAGCGGCTCGCCCTGGGGTGCGCCGACGGCCCCTTCTGGGTCACCCTGCTCACCTCGCGATCGTGAAGCGGACTGAGACGAGCGGCCTCCTCAAAACGGAAATCGCGCAGCGCCGAGGTACCTCAGACCGGGTTCCAGCCGTCGCTGCCCTGGAGGAAGATCTCCGGTGCGAAGGCGCGTGCGGCAGTGGGCGTGAGCGTACGGGCCCAAGCCACGCGACCCGCCGCATCGGCGCCGGGCCCGCTCGATCCCAGTTCCGCGAACCACGCGGTCTTCTCGTTCGCGACGGTGCGGTTCCAGTTGTCCCAGCCCTCGGGACGAATGTGGCCGCCCATCCAGCAGTTCAAGAAGACCACACGCGCCGAGGAGCGCCAGGGTCGGCCCAGGAACGTCCCCGAGCCTTCCGCCGCGGCTGCCGCGCCCGTCAGTTTGCAATCCCGAAAGACAAAGCCCGTGGGCTCGTCGGACCGGGTTCTGCGGTGGGCCGTGAGGTAGCCGCTCCCGCGGCTATGAATCTCGCAACGATCGAACACCGCCGCGGCGTTGCCGAAGATGAAATCGACGTGCCCCTCGATGAAACAGTCCCGATAGTAGTGCCGGCCCGAGGCGGCGTAGAGCGTATCCTGCCAACCCGAGAACCGGCAGTTCCGGAACACGGCCCGGTCGGAGTGCAGCGAAAGGGCCACCGCCTGCGTCCCGACGCCAAAGCTGTTCTCGAAGGTTATGTTTACGGCCTCGAAAGCGGCGCCGTCCACCTCGACCACCGGGCTGAAGAAGGTTCCACCAGCAGCAGCCGCGCCCATGCCGTACGTGATCACGGTGGAAGCGGGGTCGCTGCCCGCCAGGGTCACCCGCGGGCTATCCTGCGGGACCTTCAGGCGCTCGCGATACACTCCCGGCCGGATTTCCAGAATCACGCGCCCCACATTCTCCGGCGGATGGTCCAGCACATGATCGACCGCTCGCTGGATAGTCTGGAACTCGCAGCTGCCGTCGGCCGCAACCACCGCCCGAATCGTTTCGCCCGCCGCCGGGTTCGGCATCGCCGTCACAACCGCGGGCAGGGCCGTTGCCGCGAGAAACTCCCTTCGTGTTGGCATCACGAACAGCTTGTCAGACGGCACCGAACCCGTCAAGCGGCGCGCGCCCGCACTTGACATCGGCCGCGCCGGAAGGTCATATTTCGAAGAATGGCTCAGCCTCTCGGCATTCCTAAAGACGGCGCCCTGGACCTCGTGTCGCTCGGCGCGCTTGTTCACCGCCTGGACCCCGGCATCGTCCCGTTTCGCAAGGCCACCCAGTGCCAGATCCACGTCAGCGGCGGCGAGTTCAACGTCGCGGCCAATCTGGCGGATTGCTTCGGCCTGCGGACAGGGATCGCCACCGCCATGGTCGACTACCCCATCGGCGACCTGATCGCGGAGCGCGTCAAGGCGATGGGCGTCAGACCCTTCTACAAGCGCTTCCAGCACGACGGCGTGCGCGGGCCGAACATGGCGGCCGTCTACAGCGACCGCGGATACGGCGTCCGCCCGGCGGTGGTGTTCTACAACCGGTCGAACGAGGCCGCGGCCCGGCTCAAGCCCGGCGACTTCGACTGGAACGCGGTCTTTCAAGGCGGCGTCCGCTGGTTTCACAGCGGCGGGATTTTCGCGGCGCTCTCGGAAACCACAGCCGACGTGGTGATCGAAGGTATGCAAGCAGCCAAGGCCGCCGGCGCGTTCGTCTCCCTCGACCTCAACTTCCGCGAGAAACTCTGGAGGGTCTCCGGAGGCGCGGACCGCGCCCAGGAAGTGCTCGGCCGCATCGTCAAGAACGTCGACGTCTTGGTCGGCAACGAGGAGGACCTGCAGAAGGGCCTCGGAATCCCCGGCCCCGCGGTCGCAGCGCAATCCAAGCTCGACCCCAGTGCGTTTTTCGCGATGATCTCCCAGGTCGTGGAACGGTACCCCGGCATCAAGGCGGTCGCCACCACTCTGCGCGAAGTTCACTCCACCAACCGGCATAGTTGGGGCGCGGTCGCCTGGGTCGCCGGCGAGACCTGCGTCTCTCCCATCTGCGAACTGGATGTCTACGACCGCGTCGGCGGCGGAGACGGGTTCGCCTCGGGGTTCTTCTATGGCCTGCTGACGGGCGAGTCCCCACAGGATTGCGTCAAGCTCGGCTGGGCCCACGGGGCGCTGCTCACCACGTTTCCTGGGGACACCAGCATGGCGAACGTGGACCAGGTCCGCGCCTTCGCCAAGGGCGGTTCGGCGCGCATCCAGCGCTGAGGTCGCTCAGTCCAACTTCGCCGGTGCGAGCTTGGGCGACAGCATCTGCAAGATGCCCAGCGCCACCAGGTACGCCAACCCCGCCACGATGAAGATCGGCACGTAGCTGTGGGTCCACTGCACCAGCCATCCCACCGCCAGCTGGAAGAGCACGCCGCCCAGCGCCCCCACCATGCCGCCGAAGCCGACCACGCTGCCCACCGCCGCTTTCGGGAACAGATCGGAGGCCAGCGTGAACACATTCGCCGACCATCCCTGGTGCGCGGCCATGGCCAGCCCGATCAGCCCCACCACCAGCCAGAGATTGTGCGTGTACGGAGCGAGGACCACCGGCAGGACCAGCAGCGCACACAGGAGCATCGAACCCTTCCGCGCCGCGTTCAGGCTCCGGCCGCCCTTCATCGCAGCCCCGGAAAGCCAGCCGCCCGCCACGCTTCCGATCGTCGAAATGCCGTAGCACACCACTACCGGCAGCCGATTGGCGTGGATATCCAGATGGAAGGTCGACTGCAAGTAGGCCGGCAGCCAGAACAGGTAAAACCACCAGATGGGATCCGTGCACATCTTGGCCAGAGAGAAGGCCCAGGTTTCCTTGCGCGGAATGATGTGGCTCCAAGGCACGCTGGCCGTCGAGGAGCTCTCGCGGTCGCTCTGAATGTGCGCCAGTTCGGCCGGAGAAAGCCGACGATGCTCCTCCGGCTTGCGATAGAGCCAGAGCCAGAAGATCAACCAGATGAAACCCGACGCGCCGGTCACCACGAATGCCCCGCGCCATCCCACTAGGTCCTTCAGGAAGACGACAACGATCGGCACGATGATCGCGCCGACGTTCGCCCCTGAGTTGAAAATGCCAGTCGCCAGCGCGCGTTCTTTCTTGGGAAACCACTCGGCCACGGTCTTGATACAGGCCGGGAAATTCGCCGCCTCGCCCAGTCCCAGGAGGAACATGGTGATGGCAAAGGTGAGCACGGACGTGGCCGCCCCTGGCGACATCGCGGCTACACTCCAAAGAACGATGGCCAGAGCGAAGCCGAGGCGCGTGCCCAGCCGGTCGGTCAGCCTTCCGGCGCATACCAGCCCAATGGCGTACGCTGCCGAAAAAGCGGACGTCATGAAAGAATACTGCCCGGCGTTCCAATGGAAGATGCCTTGCAGCTCCGGGTTCAGATAGGCCAGGACGCCGCGGTCTACGTAGGCGATCACGGTCGCGAAGAACAACAGCGCGCACATCACCCAGCGGAAATTCGTCATCCGCGCTTCGGCAGTGGTTGAGTTCATGAGAGTTGGGGGGCGGGCTTTCGCCCGCGCTGGGCTTTCGCCCCGCAGCCTTCGGCTTCTCGTGCGTCGTAGTTCACACGTTCCAGCGTACGCGATCCGGAACCGCTTGCCCTCCCGCGCGTTCTGTGGGACTGCACCGTCCGGCAACCTTATGCCGTGCGGCACGTCCAAGTCAACTCAGAAGCGGTAAACGAATGCTTGAGCGAAATCGAACGATCGCTCAGTCCGCAGCGGCCGAAGTGTCCGGCGGCGAGCCCAGCGTGGCCTGCAGGAGCTTCGCAATCGACTCGGTGAGTGGCCGCGGGTTGTTCGTCTGAGCCATCGCCAGGGCCTGCCTTCGCACCAGCCGGCCACCGGCCACCCGGAACGTCTGGAAAGCCTTCGGGCCGCGCAGTGCGAACTGCGGAAGGATCGAATAGCCGAATCCGGCTTCCACCAGCCGCTTGATGGCCTCCGTGTCGTCGGCCTCCATGATCACCCGCAGGCTCACCCCAGCCTCCTTGAAGAAGCGGTCGATGATGGACCGCATGTTACTCCTCGGTGGGTACAGCAGGAACGGCACATGCGCCAGTGCGGCCGGCTGGAGCGTGACCGTAGTGTTGGCGCCGGTCCGCACCGGACGAGGGCGCAGCCCCAGCAGTTCCTCGTCGAACAGCGGGAGGATCCTCAGCTTCTCTTCCGGATAGGGCAGCGAAATCAACCCCAAGTCGAACTTCCGGTCGAGCAGTCCCGCCACGATCTCCTCCGTGGGGGCCACGTTGACCGTGATTTCGGTCTGTGGAAAGCGCTTGCGCACCAGGCGCAGGGGCCGCCCCAATCGGTGAATCAGCGTAGTGGCGCCGGTGGCAAAACGAAAGGGGCGCGTATCCTTGGCCGGATCGGTCTCGAAGGCATGGTGAATCTCCCGGAACTGCTCGAGCACGCGCCGCGCATGCTCGGCCAGCCGAAAGGCGTTCGGCGTGGGAACGATCCTCTTTCCGGCGCGCACGAAAAGGTCCATCCGCAACTCGTCGGACAGGCTGTGGATCTGAACACTGATGGCCCCCGGCGACAGATGGACTGCTTCGGCCGCCTTGGTGACGCTGGAGGACTCCATGACGGCCAGGAAGAGCTCCAACTGCCGGATATCCATTCGATGCCTCCCGGCGACAGGCAGCGGTCTAAAAGCCTGGCGTCGATCATTTAATGTTACTAAACCTTGCGTTCAGGCAATCGGGTTTGACAGTCCGCGGCAGTGCCACTATAGTTGCGCAATGGATGCGGCTCTCCTCGCGGCCGCATCCTCGGTGCGATTATGAAACAAAGCGTGTCGAAGTGAGCGCAAGCCTCCAGCCATCGTCCCCTGGCTCGGGCGCGTCCCCTGTGCGGCTCGAGAAACTCTCGCTCGGAGTGGGAGATCGCTTTGGGCATCAGGCTGGCGCCCAGCTCCGGGCCTGCATGATGGCCCTCCAGGCCGGCGCCGCCGTCATTCCGGTCTGGAACAAGTCGAATCGCGAACATGGGATCGTCGGATCCGAGCCCTCCGCGGTGCGGGCCGCGGCCGACCAGGCCGTGCGGGAACTAGGCTGGCAGCGGCCCTACCACGTGGACGCCGATCACATCACCCTGCGGACGGTGGACCGCTTTGTCCCCGCTTGCGATTTCTACACCCTGGACGTTGCCGACGCCATCGGACAACCGGTTGCGGCCGCCCAACTCGACGGGTTTCTCGCCCGGCACCGGGAACTGGCCGGACGGATTCCGGTCTCGGGCATCGACGGCGACATGGTGATTTCGCCCCGCGCGCTCCGGGACATCGCGCAGCGCTACCTCCATTCCGTGCGGGAAGCCGGGCGCATCTACCGCTACGTCGAGGAGCGCAGGCGCGAGAGGGGATTCATACCCGAGATCTCGATGGACGAGACGGACGTTCCGCAGACCCCCGCCGAGCTGCTGGTCATCCTGGCGGCGATCGCGGATGAAGGCATCCCCATTCAGACCATCGCGCCGAAGTTCGTGGGCCGCTTCAACAAGGGCGTGGATTACGTTGGCGACGTCGCGGAGTTCGAAGCATGCTTCCGGGGCGATCTGGCCGTCGTCGCCTACGCCATCCGGCACTATGCCCTGCCCGCGAACCTGAAGCTCAGCGTCCATTCCGGAAGCGACAAGTTCTCGATCTACGGACCGATGCGGCGGGCCATTCGGGACTTCGCAGCCGGCATCCACCTGAAGACTGCTGGCACCAGTTGGCTCGAGGAATTGATCGGGCTCGCGGAAGCCGGCGGAGACGGCCTGGCGCTCGCCCAGGAGATCTACGCCGAAGCCTGGTCCCACCGCGAGGCGCTGTGCGCGCCTTATGCCTCCGTGATCGATATCGACGCCGGTCGCCTCCCCGCCCCCGACCAGGTGCGCGCCTGGACTCCGGAACAGTACGTCTCCGCGCTGCGGCACGACCGTTCGAACCCTGCCTTCAACCCCGACCTCCGCCAGTTACTCCATGTGGGCTACAAGATTGCCGCGCAAATGGGACGCCGTTACCTGGACGCGTTGGAGCGTTACGAGGAGCCCATCTCCCGCAACGTGACCCTGAACCTGTGGGAGCGGCACATCGTGCCGCTGTTTCTGGGTGACTGACCGGTCAGAGATAGTCGAGCCGGGCCGGCGTGAACACATCGATCACCACGGACGGCTCCAAGGCCGAAGCCTGATGGTCCACTCCGCCCCGGACCAAGAAACTGTCTCCCTGACCGACCTCGAACGTCCGGCCGCCGGCCGTGACCCGCAGGCGGCCTGAGACCACGTAGACCACCTGCTCGTGGGGATGGCTGTGCGCCGCGCCCACCCACTCCCCTTCCATGCGGTGCTCGACCACGAACAGCTTGTCGTTGTGGGCGCCCACGCGGCGCGTCAGCCCCGGCTCGGGACAGCTCGAGCGCACGCTGGCGCCCACAACCCACGCGACATCAGGGTACTCGGTCTTTGGGTCCACGGGCTCACCTCGCCAGCCAGCCACCGTCGACCACCAGAACGTGCCCGTTGACGTAATCGCCGGCCGTAGATGCAAGGAAGACCGCCGTGCCGGCCAGGTCTCGCGGAGTGCCCCAGCGGCCCGCTGGAATGCGTTCCAGAATCTGCCGGGTGCGAACCGGGTCGGCCCGCAAGGCCGCCGTGTTGTCGGTAGCCATGTAGCCGGGCGCGATGGCGTTCACCTGGATGCCCTTGCCCGCCCATTCGTTCGCCAGCGCCTTGGTAAGCTGAGCCACCGCCCCCTTGGCGGCCGCGTAGGACGGCACGAAGACTCCCCCCTGAAACGAAAGCAGCGAGGCCACGTTGATGATCTTGCCGCTTCCCTGCGCCAGCATGTGACGTCCCGCGGCCTGGCAGAGCCGGAAGACCGCGTTCAGGTTGACTTCGAGCACGTCGTTCCAGTCCCGCGCGGAGAACTCGGCCGCGGGAGCGCGCCGGATGATCCCGGCATTGTTGATGAGAATGTCGATCGAGCCGAATTCCCGTACCGTGAGCTCGACCAGTTCTTCGCACACTCCCGGTTGGGAGACGTCGCCCTCTGCCCGGGCGGCCCTGGCTCCGGCCGCTCGCACGGCCGCGCACACTTCGTCGATCCCGGTGGCGTCCTTGCCGTGCACCACCACGTTCGCGCCGGCCTCCGCGAGCCCGACCGCCATGCCCGCCCCCAGTCCGCTCTGCGACCCGGTGACCAGCGCGCTCTTCCCTTTCAAACTGAATGCGTCGAAGTTCATTTCCGGCTCGCTTCCAGACCCGAACCGCTCCCGGCGAAGCTGGGCTGCACGTTCACCACGCCGAACTGGCGGTCTTCCTTCTCGCGGTGCGCCGCCATGGCCCACAGGAAAACGATCCGGTGGCCCGGCACGGAGACATTCGGATGATAGCCGGCCGGCATCAAAACCGCGTCGCCGTCGCGAACCACGGTCACCAGTTCGGGGTATTCCGTGTCGTTATAAACGAGTTGGATGCCGAACCCCGGTTCGGGCATGTCGAAGTATACGTACATTTCCTCCAGCATCGCGGTGTGCTCGTGCGGCGGCCAACTGGTCCAGTTCCCCGGCTGCGAAAAGGTAAAGCCCGCTAACAGCCGGCCGGCCTCGACATTCTTCCCGAATACGATATTGACCTGGCGCTGCTGCCCCGGCACGCCCGCGGTGAACACCAGCGCCGGATTCCCGGCCGACTCCGCGTGATGGATGACCTGTAACGGGTACTGTCCCTTGACCGGCGCCGAGAACTCCGCGATGTCCGCGCTCTCGCCGGCATCCACCCGCACCTGGCTCCCGCGCGGCAGGTATATGCCGTCGTACTGGTTCAGCACGAAGTCCTCGCCG
>Ga0265316_10006337_pt1 | contig 11321 bp, 5 predicted proteins | sample 4522metaG_FD_202092 | JGI IMG/M metagenome (GOLD analysis project Ga0265316, IMG submission 202092) | Rhizosphere microbial communities from Carex aquatilis grown in University of Washington, Seatle, WA, United States - 4-5-22 metaG | ecosystem: Host-associated > Plants > Roots > Rhizosphere >...
GAACCCCCTCAGTGGAACTCGGCATGGCCGTGGCCCTATGTGCTGGCGGTTCTCCTGCTTCCGGTGCTCGTCTTGTGGCGTCAGGATAATGCGCTCTTTACCGGGGTGGGCTACCTCGATCCATGGTTCTACCTGGGATTCTTTCGCAACCTGGCCAACTTCAAAGGCAGCGCGTTCCCCTTCACGTATTACGGGAGCCGACTTTCCTGGATACTGCCCGGCGCTTTCATCCACTCGCTCTTCTCCCCCCTCGCCGCCAACTGCATCCTGCACCTGGCGGTTCAGTCGGTCGCTACCGTTTCCCTGTTTACGACGCTGCGGATCGCTGCCGGCGCCCGCCGCGCATTCCTGACGACCATGGTCTTCTCCGTCAACCCGTGGTTGTGGAGCGCTACCGGCTGGGACTACGTGGATGGCGTCGGCATCGCTTATTGCCTGCTCACGATGGCCCTGCTGACGTCGGCCGCCGCCCGGCCCGCCGCAAGATGGCGGTTGCTGGCGGCCGGCATGGCGCTCGCCGCGATGGTCTACTCGAACCTGTTCTGGGTCGCGTTGGCGCCCCTCTTGCCGCTGTATTACATCGCCCTCGCCTGGATGTGGCGCCGCACGCCGGCGACCCGCTCGTTTCTTTCTTTGTGTCTGTGGTTTGGAGCGGGATGCGCGATCGTGACCGGCGTGTTTGGCGGCATCAACCGCATGCTGGATGGCCATTTCTGGTTCTATGCCCCCTCGGTATTAACGGGCATGAACCTGGTGAGCCAGAGATATGTTTGGTCCCAGAGCATCTGGATCGACCATACACTCGCGCCATGGCTCTGGCCCGGAGTCATAGCGGGATGCGCCGGACTAGTTCTCATTCCGTACCGGCTCAGAAAGCCGCTTACGGGTAGCAACGCCGCAGGTTTGCTCTTCGCGGTGCAGTGGTCGCTCGCAACGGCTTTGATGGGGTACATGCAGGGCCGCGGAAGCCAGTCGCTCGGACTTCCCTATTACGCCAGCTACTTGCTTCCCTTTGCCTTTTTAGCGATCGGCACTTCGTTCTGGCCCGCGGCGGAGAAGATCGGTCTGGCAAGGTATGTGCTGATTTGTTGCATAGCCGCCGTTGTATTCGGAGCCGTATGGTATGACTATGCCGGGGCCTTCCTGCCAACTTGGCCGGCCGCCATCCGGCAAACCGTTCTGGTGGGAGGCTGCGCGCTCGCCTTGGGCCTGGCGCTGCGCCGGCGAACCGTGGGAATCCCGCTGGCCATCGCCGGTCTTGCCATTTTCACCTCCTGCGCGCGGTTCGCCATGCCCGCGGATCCGCACGCGTACCGCCGGCAGTATGAAGTTCTCATGCGTGCCAGGGACCGCATCGAGACCATTCGGAACGGCCGCTATGTTCGATTCTGGTATGACGCGCACGACCCCGCCGTCGGGGATTACGACGCCTTGAGTTCCACTTACTTGTGGTCGAGTAGCTTGTGGGGAGACAAGTTCCCGGCGCCGCCCCGCGACGTGGACGTGCCGCCCGGCACTCTCTTTGTCGTTCTTTCCAGCCAAACCCAAGATTCCGAATTGGCCCGCAAGACGCTATCTCAGTGTTGGGAGCGGTATGGGATGCGCGCCGCGCTGGTCGAGAACGATGTGGTCGACCGTAGTTCCTATCGATACACCATGGCGCTCCTGACGGCTGAAGCCGACCCTGCCAGGTGGCGCCCGTTGCGTGTGATATTCGACCCCAACGGCAAGGGGCATCTGCAACCGGTGGAAGGGTCCACGGCGCCAGCCGCTTTTCCCTTGGACCTCTGGACCGGTGTCAACGAGCAATACCTGCGCCGCGTCGCCGGTGGCGTCAAGGTGCATACCCCCCGCGCTATGAACTCACTCGCGGCGACCTATCCCACTCTGATTGTTCCGGCCGCCGGCAGGTACCGTTTTGCGCTCAGGTACAAAATGGAAAATGGCGAGCCCGGCTTTGGGGCATCTATCGGCGACGGCGCGCCATGGCCGACCCTGTCCACTAGCGGGCACCCTTTTGAAAACGACCGCGAAATGGACTTCTGGGTGGACATGAAGAGCGGCCAGGAGATCCGCCTTGGAATCATGCATAATGGCGTCAACGAGCCTCCGGCTTCCTTCCTGATGAAAGCCGTCACGGCAGCGGAAGTGTTGGATTCGGGAGCCGGAATTCGCTGAATTGCCCGGCATTGTGAGTCGAGATACACTGAGTCGAATGCTCGGGGTTCCGCGCCGGGGTGTATTCATCCTGCTGCCCGTTTTGAACGAACGGGAGAACATTGCCGAACTGCTGGACCGGATCGAACGGACGCTTCCGCTTGTGTCTCACACTGTCTGCATCGTGGACGACGGCAGCCGCGATGGCACGGCAGAGTATGTCGAAGAGCGCATGGGGCGTCCCGGCCATAACCTGCACCTGATCCGCCGCGTCAAGACGATTCACGGATCGCAGCGCGGCAGCGCGCTGCATCGGGCACTGCTCTGGGGTTTGGAAAACACCGGTTGCGAGTTCTTTGTGGAGATGGACGGCGACTTGTCGCACCGCCCCGAGGAGTTGCCGGAGGGCATCGGCCTGCTCGAACGCGGAGAGTGCGACTTGGCGATTGCGTCCAAGTATGTGGCCGGCAGCCGTGTGACGAATCGGCCTTGGGGCCGGCTGGCGGTGAGCCGTGTGTGCAGCTTCGCGGTGGGCGCCGTAATCGCGCCGCAGGTGCGCGATTACAGCAACGGCTACCGCTTTTACACGCGGTCCGCGGCGGAAGCCGTGGCCTCCCACGAAATCCGTTACGCCAGCCCCATCTACCTTACGGAAGTGCTGGCGCTGTGGCTGGCTGAAGGTCTCCGCATTCGAGAGTTCCCCACCACCTATATCGGCCGCAATGAAGGCGTTTCCAAGTTGCGGTTCGTGGATCTGTTTAAGGCCTCCCTGGCCGTTTTCGAGGTGGCCCTGCGGTATCACGCGACCGGGTTCAAGAAGAGCGGCTGGGTTTCGCAAACGGCGCCGGCTACCTCGGGCGGCTCGCAATGAAGCGCCACTGGGAGTGGGCGGTGCTGGTGTTCGCCTGCTTCACGGCGGCGTGGGTCTCGACGCTTTCTTACGGGGTATACCGGGGCGGCGGCCCGGACGAACTGGGTCTCTACAACCCCAGCTACATGGTGTCGCACTACGGCCGGGCGACCTATCCGATTTTTTTTCAGTATGACGCCACCATCATCCACCCACCAATCCACACTGGAACCATCGGCCTGCTGAATTATTTGGGCTTCACGTGGTATTACGCGGAGGCCACGCCCGTGGTGCTGTGGTTTTTGCTGGCCATCTGGGTCGTGGTGCGCGGCGCTTTTCCCGCCACGGTGAAGATGGGGCTTCTGTTCGGCATTGCCTTTCTGATGAGTGTGGGCCCCCGGGCCGGCTTTATGTACTTTGGAACGCGGCCGGAGGGGCACGTGGAAGCCGCCTGGCTGGCCGGGCTTCTGCTGCTTGAAGACGGGCGCTTGAGAGAATGGAACGCACCCCGGCTTTTCGCGGGCGCCCTGGCACTAATGTGGGCTTCGGCGGTGCACTATTACGCCACTGCCGCCGTTGCCGGAGTCGCCGTTTACCTGGTTTGGTGTGTGAAGGATCTCGGGTGGCAAGCTGCCCGGCCCCGCGTGCGCGCTTTGATCGCCGGGGCAGCCGTCTTCGCCGTTCCCTATCTGGCGTGGTACGTGCTGCCGCACCTCCGCGAAATCCTGTTATGGATCCGCAACCAGCAGGGCGGCGGGTCCGTGGCGGGTTCCGTCCGCTCGCACTTCGATTTCTACGCCGCGTGGGCCAAGGGCGGGGCCATGCCGCTGGTGGTGGCGTGGCCCATGGCGCTGGGCATTCCGCTCATGCTGATCTCCACCGCGCTGCTTTTCGCCGTGCGCAGCACCCGCGGCATCGCGCTCGCGGCTCTGCCTCTGGAGGCCACCATCTTCCTGTTTGCCTCGCACAAACAAGGCGTATACCTGATTCACGAGATCGCTGTCTTCGCCGCGGCTGTGGGAGTAGCCGCGCTCGTCGGGGCGGAGTGGCTGATCGGCCGGTGGTTGCCGGCCAAGTGGCGCGCCGTGGTTCCGCCGGCGGCGGCCATTCTGTTCGGCCTGTATCTGTGGCCTGGAAACTTCCTGGCGGCGAGCGCAATCTCCTTCAAGCCGCGGACCAACGAGGCCGAGCTGGCCCGCGCGGCGGCCCGGCGGATTCTGGGCCCGCACGCCCGCGTGGCGGGGCGCTTGCTGCTTTGGTACGCATCCGGAGGCGAGGACTACTACAACCTCCAGATGGATCTCAACTGGGTGCCGGAAATCCGCGTCGATCCGGCCAGTCTGTTCCAGAACTTCGACGCCGTGGCCGAGCATGAGAACTTCAGCGCCGAAACCCAGGCGTCCCAGCGCATCACCATCTCGTCCGCGTACGCCGACGGCGGGTTGCGGCTGCGCGGCTTCTATTTCAGCGACACGGACCCCGAGCTGCAAATCGTGCTCCTCTCCGCGCATCCCGTTTCCGCGGTCCAGGGCTACGCCATGCTGGGCGGCCGTTTGCAGCGGTTCGATCAGCATCCCGACGGGGACTACGAGTTGATCGCGGCGGCCTGTCCGAGCCTGCCCGAAACGCCTTATGAAAGATGGAACTCCCGCTGGCCGGGTACCGCATCGGCGATTGTCTACCTGCCGGGTCCCCAGCCCGACGGAGCGGCCAATGTGGTCACCGTCCTGACGCCGCGCGGCCGCGAGCAGGCTTCCTCCGAGATCTCCCGTTCCTGCCGCGAATTGTTTCGCGCGCGCGGCGGCGTCACGGATGCGGACCCGGAAGCGCTCATCCGCGAGTTGCGGACCCAAGACACCACCATCCGTTTTGCGCGGAACGTGGAGGACGTTCCCGGATTCCAAGGCGTACTCCCGCCACGATACACCATGCCCCCCGCCGGCCTGGTGCGGGTCGAGGGCGTGCTGGATCTCTCCGCCATTCAACTGGCCGGTCCGCGGTCGCATCTGGAGCTCCTGCCGCAGATCGGCGTTACCGTGCCCCCTGGACCTGGAGAATTCGGCGCCGCCATCCCGGTCAGCCACGCCCAGTTCATTCCCGGGACCTGTTGGGCGCAGGTGCGCTTCAAGGTGTTGCGCGGCAGGGTCGAGTTGACGGCCTTCCGCGATCCCCATACCTTTGTGGCCGACAGCGCGCAACTCTATCGATCGAGCGAGCCGCGGGACCTCGCGCTGAAGCTCTCGAATTTGAGCGAAGTCACTAAAATCCTGGTGCGCAATGCCGGCGGAATCTCTACTCCCAATCAAGCCCAGCTTTTGGAAGTGGAGATCCTCGACGCCGCCGTCTTTGTCGACCCAAAGGACTGGCCCCAGGTGAAGGCCCGGATGGTGGACCAGGCGGCCCACAGCCACCAGACGCCTTAAGCCGCGTATGACCACATTGGGCCTCGGCCGTGCCACAGTTTTCCCATGCCACGCGGCGGCGGATCGCTCGATAGCCGACCGGGTCGCATCCTTCCTGCAAGCCGGCGGCGATGCGCGCGTATTCCTCGCGGAAGGCGAAATTGGGTCAGGCGAAGACCTGCTCACCAAGGCCGGCGAGGCGCAGACCGCGGACGTAATCCTGATTCTGTTCTCGCACCATTGCGCGCTGGCGCCAGGCACTCGCTCGCAGTGGGAACGGGTGCTGGTGGAGGAACCCAGGGCCAAAGACGTCCGCATCGGTTTTGTTCGCTGCGACGACTGGCCTCCGCCGCGCGCGCTGGCGCCTCAATTCGATTGCCGCGGCCTGGCCTTGAGCGGTCTGCGGAAGTTGAAACGGTGGGTCCGCGGGCGCGCTGCCACATGGCTTCCCCCCGAAAGCGTGGCGTTCACCGGCGCCGAGCCGGAGCTCGACGACCTCGGCGGCGCGGTGGCCGACCAGCCCGGAGCCCGGTCCGCCGTTAGCGTGGCGCTGGCGTACGAATTCGTTCGCGCCTACGCCGAGGATTTCGACGAGGTCTTCCGCCTGGAGTGCGCTGGCCGCACACCGGCCGCTTTGGCCGGCGACCTGGGCGCGCAAATCGGCTTGGGCTTGGAAAGCGATTGGCCGGACAACCTCGAGAAGCTGCGCGAATTCTGCTCGGCGCGCCGCTTTCTGGTGTTGCTCGAAGATCCCGATGGCGTCCATGCCGGGCGGTTCACCTTCGGCGGAAACTGCTCCACGCTGATGGTTGCGGAATCGGGACCGATGGAAACCCCCGGCGCCGAATCCCTACGCGCCATCCAGGGCGAGTTTGCGCACCCGGCCGGCGACTGGGTGGAGTTGTGCCGGCTGGCACGAATCGGCAGGCGCATCGCCCGCGATCAAAAGCGCATCGCCGAATTGTATGAGCTGCTGTCGGAATGGCACGCCTTGGCCGATGCCCGTGGAGATCGTCAGATCCTCGATGAATCGGCGAGCGACATGGTCTGGGTTCTGGAGGGTTGGGGCCGCTTCGACGAGGCCTCGCGACTGGAACGCCGCCGCGTCACCGAATTTGGAGATCAGATGGCCCTAGCGTTCGAGTAACTACCTTCTACCACCGCCGTGACTACCGCCACCGCCGCCGTGGGAGACTCCACCGCCACCGCCGCTACCACCAAAACTGCGTGAGCCCCCGCCACCGCCACCGAAGCTACCGCCACCGCCACCGAAGCTGCGCGATCCCCCGCCACCACCGAAGCTGCCGCCACCGCCACCGAAGCTGCGCGATCCCCCGCCACCATAGCTTGGAGCGGACATACGAGGCGCCGACTGATACCGCTGCGCCGGAGCCTGGTAGCGTTGCGCCGACCCCTGATACCGCTGCGCCGACCCCTGATACCGCTGCACCGACCCTTGGTATTGCCGCGCAGATCCTTGGTATTGTTGCACCGACCCCTGATTGCGCTGCGCCGGAGCTTGATAGCTTTGCCTGCCCTGGAAGTGCTGCCACCCTGCCGAGGCCTGGGAGTTTCGCGCGCCTACCTGGGGCGCGGCCCCTCCCCGGAACGAGTTTCCACCGACATTACCCTCGCCGAACCTGTGCCAGTTTCCGGACTGTCCGGCAGCTATTCGCGAAGCTTGTGAAGCGGAGCCGAACCGGCCGCTGAGTTGCCTGTTGGGATAGGACACTCCCAGCCGATGACCGGGATCGTGCGCCCACGTCGTTCTCCCCTGGAGTCCGCCGCCGCCGAAACCGTTGTGGTATCCATAACGATTGAAAAAGAAGTTGTTGACGAACACGTTACGGCCGAACCAGTTCGGTCCCCAGCCCCAACCCCAGCCGCCAAACCCCCAACCGCCCCAACCGCCGAAGCAGAATCCCATGTCGATCCCAGGTCCGAACCAGTATCCGTAGCCCGGATAGAGGAGCGGCGGATAGTATCCCCAGTCTGGAGGCCCCCAAATATAGTTGGGGTCGTAGGTGGGGACGTAGATCACCTGGGGATCGGCGGGTTGAATTACGATGGCGCTCTGCCCACCCTGGTTCTCGGTAGTCACCGTCTCTTGCGGGGTGGACTGCAGTTTCCCATTGGCCCGGGCGCGCGCCCGCATGCGCTGCACGGCGCTCATCACATCGGCCTGCTGCGCCAGGAATGCGTTGCCCAGATCGGTAGTCCAGCGGATGTCCTGGGTCAGCTTCGCCAGCACATCCGGCATGGCCACCAGGGCTTGTACGCTGGCATCCCAATTCTGTTGCCGCGCGGCATCCGTCAACTGCTGTCCGTGCAGGCTGCCATTGGCCTGCAGCCACTGTTGCGCCTCTACCAGCTCCACCGGGTACGTGCAGGCAACCAGCACCTGTCCCAGCAGCGGGTCGGGATAGAGCGCGATGGGCGCAACCAGATCATCCAGTTGTTGCGGTTGGAAGGTCTGTGCAGGGGTCTGAGCCGGTGGAGGAGCAGCGGGAGCCTGCGCCAGCACGGGGGTTCCCAACCCGGCTAGAAACAGGACCAAGATGGGCAATACTCCCCATCGAAACCACAGCGAGCAGCGTTCCATTCGCCACCTCCCGGCCACAACGGTTTGCCAGCGGCGCCGCCGCCGGCCCCGTATTCATGGTCTCACTTATTTGGATGCGGGACAACGGTACGCGGTTCCCATGGCCCCTCGGCCAGCCAACCTTGGCGGCCCAAAGACGCCATCGGGTACACTGAGACTTCGTGCCCAAAACCACCGAGCTGGAATCTGAAGCCGCTGGGCTCAGTTATCTGCGTGGGGCAGCCGTGCCCCTTCTCAACCTGACGCTCTCACAGGCGCTCGCCGAAACCGCCGGGACGTTTCCCGACTGTGAAGCGCTGGTGGTGTGCCATCAAGGGGTACGCCTGACCTGGAGCGAGCTGGACCGCGAGGTGACGCGCACCGCGCGCGGGCTGGCCGGCCTGGGGCTGAAGCCCGGCCACCGGGCCGGCATCTGGGCCAGCAACTGCCTGGAATGGGTGCTTCTGCAATATGCCGCGCCGCGGGCGGGAGTCGTTCTGGTCAATGTCAATCCGGCCTCCCGTTCGCACGAACTGCGGTATGTGCTGGCCAAGTCGCACATTCGCGCGTTGTTCCTGCACGAGAAGGATTCGCGGGCCAACTACCGCCAGATCCTGGAGGAATCCCGCGATGGCGATACGCTGCCCCTGGAGCACGTCGTCTGGCTGGGCGACGAATCGTGGCGAGCCATGCTCGCGGGCGGAACTGATTTCCCCAAAGACGCCGCCATGCCGGATGACGTGGTGAACATCCAGTACACCTCCGGCACCACCGGCCTTCCCAAGGGCGCCATGCTCACCCATCGCAACCTGCTGAATAACGGCGTGGCCATGGGAAAGGGGCTGAAGGCCACGGAAAAGGACCGCATATGCGCGCCGGTGCCCCTGTATCACTGCTTCGGCTCTGTAATCGGGTCGATGGTGTCGGTAGTATCGGGGGCCGCGCTGATTCTGCCCTCGGCGCAATTCGACGCGCTGGCCACGCTGGAGGCCGTTCACAGCGAGCGGGCCACCGCGCTCTACGGCGTCCCCACCATGTTTATCGCCGAGATGGAGCATCCCGAGTTCGCCCGCTTCGACCTGAGTTCGCTGCGCACCGGCGTAATGGCGGGGTCGGCGTGTCCCATCGAGTTGATGAGGCACGTGGTCGAGCGCATGCACATGCCCGAAATCACCATTGTGTACGGACAGACGGAATCGTCGCCGGGAATCACCATGTCGCGGGCGGACGATTCCCTGGAACTGCGCGTGACCACCGTGGGGACGGCGCTGCCCAACACGGAAATCCAGATCGTCGATTCGAAGACCCACCGCCGGCTGCCCATCGGACAACAGGGCGAGCTGGCGACGCGCGGTTACCTGGTGATGAAGGGCTACGATGCTGATGCCAAGGCCACGGCCGAGGTGATCGACAAAGAGGGCTGGCTGTATACCGGCGACCTGGCGGTGATGCGGCCCGACGGCTACTTCAGCTTCAAGGGACGCGCCAAGGAGACCATTTTTCGCGGCGGTGAGAACATCTATCCGCGCGAGGTGGAAGACTTCCTGCACACGCATCCGAAGATCGCCGACGTGTATGTGATCGGGTTGCCCGACGCCAGGCTGGGCGAGACCGTCCTGGCATGGATCAAGCTCAAGAAGGGCGAACAGGCCACGGCCGAGGAGATCCGCGATTTCTGCCGCGGCAAGATCGCGTACTTCAAGGTCCCGCAGTTCATCCGCTTCGTGGATACGTTCCCCATGACGGTGAGCAAGAAAGTGCAGAAGTTCCAGATCCGCGAGCAGGAAATCAAGGAGCGCGGTCTGGAAGGCATAGCGCGGCAGGCTACGGCGTAGGAAGCTGTGAACCGCAGATCGCGCTGGAAAGATTGACTCTATGACCATCGCTGCTGGAATCGAGTTGCCCGGCTCATCCGGCCCGGCGTGCTGGCCGAGGCCCGGCAGATCTATGCGGCGTGATCCACAGCGTCTGAACGACATCCTGGCGCGGGCGCTGGCAACCTCGCGAGAATAAGCTCGCAGCGCTGGCGTGGCGCAGACTCTTAGTCTGCCGCGTCCCCACTCATGGGGACGCTCTTTGATGCACGCCCGGCAGGCGTCCCGATGAGTCGGGGGTGCCCTCTGGGCCCCGCAGGCACGAGTGCCTGCGCCACGGCGTTACCGCCCCAGGTTCTCGTACCACTTGAGATTGGCGCCCGCGGTTCCGATGCACGCGATGTCCGGGCGGCGGTCGCCGTTCAGGTCGGCCACGGCGCAAGCGGCGGCGCCCATCCCGCCCTGGTCCAGGACTTGCTTCGACCAGCGAGTGCCGGCGGCATCCTCGGCGTAGTAGATGTACACGCTGTGACCCTGGCCGCGATACCCGGCGATCACTTCGTCGCGGCCATCGGCATTCAGGTCGGCGGTCTGGATGGTGTGGCCGTCCACCAGCGAGCTATCGATCACAACTCGCTGCCAGGCAGCGCCATGGCGGCGGTAGATGGCCACCTGGTTGCCGTGCCAGGGCTCGATGGCCACTAGGTACCGCTGCTTGCCCAACTTCCCCACGGCCACGTCGCTCGATCCGGATTTCGGCCACGGCGCGGGGTCGCCTTTGGCGATTTCGGCGCGGGTCCATTTGCCGTTTTTGGCCAGCTTGAACAGATGAATGCCGTCGAAACCGGCGGTGAGGATCTCATCGCGCTTATCGCCGTCCCAGTCGATAATGAAGATGCCGTGGACCAGCCCGCTATTCTGCGGAGCGATGGGCTGGCGCTTCCACTCGCCCGGGCGGTAGAACACCAGCGGAGCGTCGCCGCGGAAATCGGGAGCCTCGGCATCGGCCGCCGCCAGGGCCGAATTGATCACCACGCGTTTGCCGCTGCCATCGATATCGGCGGTGCGCAGGCGGTGCGAGGCGGGGATGCGGTCGATCTCGGTGGCCGTCCAAAGATTCCGCGGGTCGCCATTGTGACGCAACACGGAAACCATGCCCGCACTCTTCTTCGGCTGATTGGAGAACCCCGAGGCCAGCACGATTTCGGGTACGCCTTCGGAGTCGGCGCCGATGACGGCGCAATTGATCATGCCCGCCTGGTTTCCGACAATGACGTGGCGTTCCCAAGTGGGGTTTTCGTACCACACCAGTTCGGGCAGGCCGCTGGCGAGGGCGATGATGTCGGGCCGTCCGTCGTGGTTGAGATCGGCCACCACCACCTGGTATCCACCGGTCAGACCGGTGGCGATGGTGTGCTCCGCAAAGCGGGCCGGCGGCGCGGCAACCAGCGGGAGTGCGGCGAGGAGCCAGATTATACGGGTCACTGAAACAGTATAGTAGGTCCGCATGAGTCCGA
>Ga0265316_10006338_pt1 | contig 11319 bp, 7 predicted proteins | sample 4522metaG_FD_202092 | JGI IMG/M metagenome (GOLD analysis project Ga0265316, IMG submission 202092) | Rhizosphere microbial communities from Carex aquatilis grown in University of Washington, Seatle, WA, United States - 4-5-22 metaG | ecosystem: Host-associated > Plants > Roots > Rhizosphere >...
CCAGGCGCTCCCAGGATTTCAGGTCCCGCGTGCGGGCGATGCCGCACTGCGCCACCGCCGACGACAGATCGCCGGGCGCCCCCCCCGGATCCTTTCGCTCCGCGCAGAACAGACCGTAGATCCAGCCGTCCTCGTGGGCCGTCAGCCGCATGTCGTAGACGTTGGTTTCGGGATCGGGGCCCTCCGGCATCACCACCGGATAGTCCCAGAACCGGAACCCGTCCAGGCCGCCGCTGCTCTCGGCCACCGCGAAGAACGACTTCCGGTCCGCTCCCTCCACCCGCGCCATCAGGATCACGTTCCCGTTCCACTGCATGGCGCCCACGTTGAACGCGGCGTTGATGCCCAGGCGTTCCATGAGAAACGGGTTCGTGGCCGGGTCGAGATCGTAGCGCCAGAACACCGGCGTGTGGGCCGCGGTCAGAACCGGATAGCGGTAGCGCTGGAACCAACCGTTCGAATCGGGAAGCGGCTCGTTCGGCTGCTGGACCAGATTCTCATGCGCCCGGAGTAGTTGCTCTCGTCGAAGTTCGAAGTCTGCTTGTGCCATATGAATTCACCATCATACATCGGGGTGGGGCGGACCCCCGGGTCCGCGGCCGGCCTGCTTTCCCCGCTGCACGCTTTGCCCCGCCCGCTCGTCATCGAATTGAGTGTCTTGCCCTCGATGTGTCTTTGTGTGCGTGGCTGCGGCCGCGGTGCTGCTCGCTGCGGAGCCCAAGGCTTCCGATCTCTACCGCCAGGGCCGCAAGGCCGAGCGCGCCGGCGAAATCGTTCAAGCCTATCTCCTTTATTCCGAGGCGGCGGCGAAAGATCCGTCGCGTTTGGAATACCGCACCCGCGCACAATCCCTCCAGATCCGCGCCGCCCTCAAGGCGCACGCGATGCCCGCCCGGGACGCCTCCGGCAAGACCTCATTGGAACCGGCCGAGGTCACCCCGTCGCCCGGCTTTTCGACTGCCATTGCGGAAGAGGAACTGGCCGAGTTGCGCCGCCTGAGGCCGCCGCCCGAGTTGAGCGCCGCTCCGGGCGTCAAGACCCTCGATCTGAGCGGCGATGCCAAGGCTCTTTTCTCGCAGACCGCCGCTGCCTTCGGCCTCGGCGTCGCCTTCGACCCCGACTTCGATGCCGGCCCGCCGCGACGCCTGCACCTCGACAATGCCGGCTACCGCGATGCGCTGCACGCCGTCGAAGCGGCCACCGGCTGCTTTGTCTTCCCCATCGGCCAGCGCCTCCTCATGGTGGCCAAGGATACGCAGCCAAAGCGCGTCGCGCTCGAACCCACAATCGCGGTGACGGTCCCCATCCCCGACACGCTCACCCCTCAGGACGCGCAGGAGGTCGGGCGCGCCGTCCAGCAGACCCTCGATATCGCCCACCTTGCGATCGACACCGAGCGCCGGATGGTGCTCATCCGCGATCGCGTCTCGAAAGTCCGGCCTGCGCAGGACCTCTTCGCGCAACTGTCCCACAGCCGCCCGCAGGTCATGATCGAAATGCAGTTTATCGAGGTGGATCGCTCCAGTCTGCTCTCCTACGGCCTCCTCCTGCCCAGCAACTTCCCGATCTCGTTCATCGGCGGCGCGGGTCTGGCCGCTCTGGATCCCACCAACCTGCAACTGGCGGCCCTGCTCAAGGCACTCGGCAAAGCCATCCCGCTGTCCCAGGTCGCCCACCTGAATCCCATCATGTTCGGTCTCGGGATCGCCAACTCGCAGATCTTCGCTACCATGACCAAGTCGTCCTCCAAGACCCTGCTGGACGCCTCTGTGCGGTCCCTCGATGGAGAGACCGCCGATTTCCACGTCGGGACGAAGTATCCGATTCTGACCGGCCAGTTGATGGGGAACTCCGCAACGCCCATCAGCTCTATCACGACCGCTACCAGCACCGTGACAACGTCGGCGCCCACCATCAGCTCCGTGCAGTGGACGGGCAGCGCGGGAAACTACACGCTCATCCTAAATGGCAGCGGGTTCGGCAGTGCTACGGTCCCGCTCGCCTTCACCGGGGATGTGGCCAACTTCGCGATCGAAGACCAGGCCCAACAGGCTGAGTGGGGATACACCGGCGACGCGTCCGGACTGACATACCTATACTGGTCCGACTCGACTGTCGCGGTCTCGGGTTTCGGAGGGCAGCCCGGCGATGCGGTCGTCGTCGCGTTGTGGAATTCGGCCTCCCAGGCCGGAGCCACCTGGGGCGGCAATGTGCCCACTACCGCCACCACTCCGCTGATCACGTCGGTGCAGCTCTCCGGAAGCGGCCAGGATCTCCAGATCGTCGTGCAGGGTTCCGGATTCGGTCCAGCGCCCTCAACGATGCCTGCGGCAGGTTCTTTCGGGGATCTGAGCTCCTTCCGGTTCTGGGATTTCCGTAGCCACTGCGGAGCCGCCTCCGCGCTCTTCGAGGCCGGGTTCGGATCGGACTCCGTAACCCTCGGCTATCAGTCATGGTCGGATTCCGAAATCGTGATTTCCGGTTTTGGGGGGACATACGGCCAGGGCTGCGCGGCTTACCAGGCCGGCGACCCGGTTGCCATTGCCGTCTGGAACACCGCCGATGCTGGGGTCACCGGACTGCAGGCGGCGTTGGGAGGAGGGACGAGTGCCACCTCGACGAGCTCCACGTCGCTGGGCACGTCGTCCGCCGCCCTGGCGAACGCCCCGTCGTTCAACTTCGAGGATCTGGGACTGGTGATGAAGGTGACGCCTCACGTTCACGGGACCGAGGAGGTCTCGCTCGATGTGTCCGCCGAATTCAAGACCCTCACCGGCGATTCCAACAACGGAATTCCCGTGATCGGCACCCGCAAGCTCGAGTCCAAGGTGCGGGTCCGCGACGGTGAGTGGGCGGTAGTGGCCGGCCTGATGAGCGCCACGGACGCCAGGTCGATCACCGGCATCCCTCTGCTATCGCGGCTTCCGTTGGTTGGCAACGCCCTGCGCGATAACGAGCACAACCGCATCGGAACCGACGTCATCCTGTTGCTGAGGCCGGTCCTCCTCGATGCCCCTCCCGACCCTTCTCTCACGCACCGCTTGTGGCTCGGCTCCGAGACTCGCCTCGATATCCCTCTGTAACCGAGCGCCTAGTTGCCGCCGCCCTGAGCTGCATTGGCCTTTACAAACGCGTCCACGTTGCTCTTATCCACCAGGGTCGCCCCCGTGTCCACGAAATTCGGAAACGGCGAGCGCGTGTCCTCGGCCCAGTTGACCTGGAGCGAGGGCGGTTTTTGGTGGTGAAGCACGTCGAGAACTTTGAGCCCAAAGTACGCCATCGTGTAGGGCCGCTGCGCCAGCGTGGCGGCGATCATCCCCTTCTGGATCCACTCCAGGGTGCGCGGGTCGGTATCCATGGCGATGACCACCTTGCCCTTGGCCTGCTTGCGGTCGAGGACGTCGGCTACCTCGGGGCAAGCCAGCGCTTCCAGGCACACGAACGCGTCCACGGGCCGGTTCTTCTCGATCAGCTCCATGGTGCGGTCGAAGGCAATCCGTGGGTCGCCCTTGATGTTCACCGTCTCAACGACCTTGATGCCGGGGCTGCTCTTGAGGGCGTCTTCGTAGCCGTGCCAGCGCTCCCGCAGGTTGGCCTGTTCCGGTATGGTGAGGACCACCACGTTGCCCTTTCCTTGAAGCTGCCGCGCCAGTAAGGCGCCGCCCCTGTGCCCGGCTTCGTAGTTGTCCGTCCCAATGAACATCATGCGCTTGCTGGTGGGCGAGTCGGAGTCCACCGTGATCACCGGAATCCCCTGAGCGATGGCGTTGTCGATCTCCGGTTTCAGCAGCTCGGAGTCGGCCGCCGAGACCAGAACGCCGGAGGGTTTCTTCTCCCTCACCACCTTCACGAACTGCTGGAGCTCGGCTTGCGGATCATAGGTATCGGGACCCACGAAGTCCGACTTGACCTTCAGATCGGTCGCTGCCTGGCTGAAACCCGCCGCGGCAGCCTGCCAATACGGGATCTTCGTGTTCGCAGCGACGAGGTAGTAGATCTCGGTCGAGTCGTGTGCGGACCCGCCACAACTGACCAGCGGCAGAACCAGCGCGGGGCCCGCCAGGATCGAGAGGAGCTTGTTGAGTTTAGACATGGATAATACCTCCTATGAGAATAGACCAACCCCGCAGGGCCCGTCGAGTCTCTTACAGGGTCCGCGCTGCCAACCGATCCGCCCAATGACGCTTCCGGTCCTTCAGTCGATCGTTCACCTCGATGGCGCACAGCCCGTCGTCGAACTTCTCGAGAATCTCGTACTCGAACGCCTGCCCGCCCTCAGCGTCCCATTCCCGCTGGAGGGTCGGGTCACGGTGAGCTCCCAGGCCTAAAGAAAACCAGAGACGGTTCCGCATCGCTTCCAGATTCGTGAACGAGCCGACCCACACCTGGCCCGTCGTTGTGCATCGCACCGCGAAGACCCCGCGTGAGGGGTTGCGCTCCTTGAATTTCCGGCTGGCTTCCTTCCGGGTGCTCGGATCCATCACCTGGCCTCGCCCTCTCGGAAAGCGCCGGCCGCCAGTTTCTTGGCGTGCTCGCGGACGCCAGCGGGCCAGGCCCCAATCCGTTCTTCGAAACGATCCCGCTTCCCGGCGAACAGCGCCCTCAGCGCTTCTTCGAAGCCCGGTGCATCTCCCGCCATGGTCGTCATAAACCGATATGCCGCGTCTTGCGCCAGTCGAACGCGGTCATTGGCCGCATTCGCGCGCCGCGCTTCTTCGACCAGCTTCCGAAGCGCTACGGACGCGCCGCCCGGCTGGCTGCTGAGCCAGTCCCAGTGTCTGGGCAGCAGCGTGACTTCGCGAGCCACGACGCCCAGCCTCGGCCGGCCCGGGCGGCGCGGCGCCGGCTCCGAGAGCCTCATCAGGACGTCGCCGGGAGTGCCCCGAAAATCCACTTCGATCACCTGACCCGAGAGGTCGTCGAAAACCAGTACCGGCGCCGGCCCGCCGCGATCGATCACCCGTTTCGCCTTCACCGCGACCTCCCTCAGGTCGCCGGACCCTATGCGCCTCGATCCCGCAAACGCAGTGCACGGCCTTTGACCGGCCCCGAGCTCCGTGGTCCCATCCGTCGCTGCGTTTTTTGATTTCATCCGGGTGAAACCATTTTACCCAGGGTTAATTCGGCCGTCAAGCAACCCGATCCGGGCGGCGACCGCGAGGGAGCGGCCCTACCCGTACTGTACAATTGAGCCTGCGGGATGACGCAGAAGGGCAGACGTTCGTGGTGATGCCGTGATCCGGCCGGCGAAGATCCGACTCGAGGCGTCGTCCGCCTGCCAGCTCAGGTGCCCCGCTTGCCCCACGACCTCGGGCGCCATCGCCGCGAGACGTCTCCGCCAAACTGAGCAGGCAATGTCGTAAGTCCCCCGCGAGGCGATCTCCATGGATTTTTCCGTCATCGTTCCGTGCTTTAACAACGAGCCCTACCTGGCGCGGTGTCTCAACGCGTTGTGCACGCAGACGTGGGCGAAAGGTGGGTACGAGATGATCCTTATCGACAATAACTCGACCGACCGCTCGGTCGAAATCGCGCGCGGTTTTTCGGAAGTGACGGTCCTCGCGGAAGAGATTCAGAGCTCCTACGCGGCCCGCAACCGCGGGGTCAGGCAGGCGAAAGGCGAAGTACTCGTTTTCACGGACTCCGACTGTGAGGTGTGTCCCACCTGGCTCGAAGAGATGGCCCGCGCCTTTGGCTCGCCGGGGACGGGCCTGGTGCTCGGAGGCAGGCGCCATGCCAAGGAGTCGTTCGCTCTCGCGATGGCGGCCGACTACGAGGCGCAGAAGGTGGACTACATCTGCACACAACGGGATAAGAACCTGTACTACGGGTACACCAACAACATGGCCGTGCGCCGCGGGGTGTTCGAGCGATGCGGTCCGTTCCTGCAGGTCGCGCGGGGCGGCGACACCGTCTTCGTCAGCAGAGTAGTCGACGCCTTTGGTGCCGAATCCGTGCGGTATGCGGACAAGGCCCAGCTCCGTCATCTCGAGATTGACCGCCTCTCGGACTGGTATCGGAAGATGGGCACCTATGGCCGAAGCTCCAGACGCTATGGCCAATGGAGCCCGAGCCGGCCTCTCGGTGCCGGACAGCGCTTCGAGATCTTCCGGCGCACGGTCGTGTGCAACCGTTACTCCTGGCCCCGCGCGCTATCGCTGGCGGCGTTGCTCGCTATCGGCGTGGCCGCGTTTGGACTCGGCAGGATGCTGCCACCGATGCGGCAAAAGGCCGCCGGGCCATCGTGAGGCAGCAGGCGAGACGGGCCCGCGCCTGGCTCGCGGATCGCGAACTCCTTTAAGCCGGCTATTCCCATGACGGTCTTCCGCCGATGGAGAAGTGACGACGCCCGTGCAATTCCTGAACGCAACTTCCGCCGGCGCCAGGCTGGTCTGGGCCTCCGCCGGGCCGGCACGCAGCCTTGCGGCCGTGGTGGCCCGGGCCACCTTCGATATCGAACGGGACCGGCTGGTCTTCACTCCGCAGCGTCCCTGGCCTGCCGGGCCCGAGGCGGTCGAGACTCCCTGGGGGATCTTTCCGCCCGATACGCCGTTTCCCAAGGAGGGCATCGACGTCTTCGTCCTAGGCAGCGCCTGGCAGCCATGCGGCTTGCCGGCAACCGAGCTGACCCTGGCGATCCACGTGGGGGCGGCTCTCGAACGGCGCATCGCCGTTATCGGCGACCGAACCTGGGTGCGCCAGGATGGCGCGCTGGTCCCCGGTGAGCCCCGCCAGTTCGTTTCGATGCCCCTGATCTACCGGAACGCTTACGGCGGCCGCAGGGCCGCCAACCCGCTGGGCAAGGGCTTCTACGCCAGCGAGCGGGAGGCGCTCGGACAGCCGCTTCCGAATCTCGAAGATCCGGACTCCCGAATTCGGTCCTTCGCGGACCGTCCGGATGCGGTCGGGACGGGCCCCTGCCCCCAGCGTGGCGGCCGCTCCAACCTGATCATCGACCCCCACCGGGCGCCCCATGCCGGCGCGATGGTCGAAATCACGCACGCCACGGCCGAGGGCGCACTGCGTTTCGCGCTGCCCGACTTTCGGATGCACGTCTGGGTTGAATCCGAAGACGGGGAGCGGTCTTTGCCGCTGCTCCTGGACGAGATCGCGGTCTTCACGGAGCCCCGCCGCGTCTTCCTGGCCTACCGCGCGGCGTTCGAGTTCGGCGGCGCGGGACTGCGGGCAGAGCTGCGAGCGGGATAGGCGTCCGGCCTGTCCCACGCTACAATCGGCTGAGAAGACCTATGAGCAAGCTGAGCCTTTTCCTGACCCTGCCGATCGTGTGCGCCGCGGTGATGCTGGCCGAGAGCGGCCCGGCCTCCTCCCGCGAGGAAGAACTGTGGCGCCATCGCAACCTGGGCAAAGCGCTGTACGAGACGCCGACCGGCGTCCCGCAGTCCGTGGTGGAGCTGAAGAAGGCGCTTGATCTCGCGCCCAACTCGTTCCGAGACCGCGTGAACTACGGCCTGGCATTGCTGCGCGCGGGCGATCCCAAGCAGGTCAGGCAAGGCATGGAGGAACTCGAAAAGGCCCAGAAGCAGGATTCGAATTCGCCCTATACGTGGTTCAACCTGGGAGTCGCCTACAAGCGCGAGGGCATGTATCCGGAAGCGGTCCGCCAATTCGAGCGCATGGTTCAGCTCGTTCCCACCGAGCCTGTTTCCCATTACAACCTGGGCCTGCTTTACAACCTCACGGACCGCCAGCCGGAGGCGCTGAATCAGTTCGAGATCGCCAGGAACCTCGACTCCAAGCTGGTCGCCCCGCGCTTCCAGATCTACAACGCCTACCGGCTCCTGGGAAAGGAAGCGGAGGCCAAGGTGGCGCTGGCCGAGTTCCTGAAGTCCAAGGAGGCGCAGAAGGCCGCCGACGACTCGGAAGACATGGAGTGGTGCTACTACGCCGAGCTGTACGATCCCATCGAGGCGCGTCCGGCGCCACGCACCCCGGAGCCTGCGGCCGCTCTGCAATTCACCGACACGAAGCTGGCCGGCGCGGCCGATCCGAAGGGCGCGGGCGCGCTCGTCATGGACGTGGCGGGCGACGGCAGCTCCGACCTCCTGGTGTGGTCGCGCGACGGAATTCTTGTGTACCGCAAGGGTAAGGACCTGGTCGCCGACTCCGGCCTGGGTGACCTCAAAGGAGTGCTCTTTGTGGCCGTCGGCGATTTCGAAAACAGCGGACTGGCGGGGCTGTGCGTGCTCACGGAGACGGGTCCGCTGCTCTATCACAACGTGAAGGGCAAGTTCGAGAAGGTCGAGGCGCACCTTCCGGCAGGGCGGTTCGAGCGCGCCGTGTGGCTCGATTTCGACCACGATTACGACCTCGACCTGTTCCTGCTGGGCGAGAAGTCCGTGCTGCTCCGCAATGAGGGCGAGCGCGGATTCCAGGACTACACGGCGCACTTTCCGTTCGCCGCGGGCCGGGTTGTGGACGCCGTGGCGTTCCGCCTGATTCCGGACTCCAAGGGGATCGACCTGCTGGTGAGCTATGCGGACCACGGCGCGGTCCTCTACCGCGACCAGATGCGCGCCGTTTTTGAGGCCGTTCCGGTTGATGCGGTCCCGGCCGGGGCGCGCGCCCTCCAGGCGGCCGATATCGACAACGATAGTTGGATCGACGTAGCGTTCTCTGGTCCGCAGGGCGTCCGGTTCGCCATGAACCGGAACGGCAGGCTGGCCGCGGAGGCGACCACGGCGCCCGCCGTTCCCGCGCTGGCCTTCGCCGATGTGGAGAACCGCGGCCTGGCGGACCTGGTTGCCGGCAGCTCCATCTACCTGAACCAGGGCCTGGGGAAGGTCGGCGCGGGGAAGAACCCCGGCGGCTTCCCGGACGCCGTGGCCTGGGCTCGCGCCGATTTCGAAAATGAGGGCCGGATCGGCCTGGCCGCGGTGGCGGCCGATGGCAGCATTCACCTGCTCCGCAATGGGACCGCAACCAAGTACCAGTGGATTCGTGTGGAACTGGCGGGTGTGAAGAACCTCAAGCTGGGCCCGGGGACCGAGGTCGAGGTCAAGGCCGGCACGCACTACCAGAAGCAGATGTATGAAGGCGTGCCGCTGCTGTTCGGTCTGGGACCGGAGAAGGCGGCGGACACCATCCGCGTCAGTTGGGCGAACGGCCTGATCCAGAACGAAATGGACCGGCCGCTGGAGCGGACCGCCGAACTCAAGGAGGCGCCGCGCCTCTCCGGCTCCTGCCCCATGATCTTCGCGTGGGACGGCAGCAAGTTCGAGTTCATCGCCGATGTGCTCGGTGTCGCACCCCTCGGAGCCAGCTCCGGCGATGGCGGCACCTTCCCGGTCTCGAGCCACGAATACGTTACCATCCCCAGCGACCAGCTCGAATTGCACGACGGCCGGTACGAGATCCGAATCACCGAAGAGCTGCATGAGGTTTCCTACATCGACCAGGCGCGGTTGATCGCGCTCGATCATCCCGCCGGAGTCGACATCGTGACCAACGAGAAGTTCAAATCGCCGCCGTTCCCCGAGTTCCGTCTCTTCGGCGTGAGCCGGCGGATCTTTCCCGTCTCGGCGCACGACGGCCGCGGGCGTGACGTGCTCGCCAAGGTCCTGCGGCGCGACCGCGTCTACGCGGACGGTTTCCAGCACGACATGGCGGGCGTGGCCGAGATGCACTCGATCGAGCTCGATTTCGGTTCCGGGGCCGCGCGCGATAATCGCGCGGTGCTGATGCTGAGCGGCTGGATCGACTGGGCGGACGGCAGCACGTTCATGGCCGCCTCGCAGGGCAGCAAGGACGGCCTGATCCTGCCCTATCTCCAGGTGAAGGACGCCGCCGGCCAGTGGCGCACGGTGATCGAGGATATGGGCGTACCGGCGGGCGAGCCGCGCACCATCGCAGTGGACCTCACCGGCAAGTTCCTGTCCGCGTCGCGCGCGGTGCGGATCGTGACCAATACCTGCGTTTACTGGGACCAGATCTACCTGAGCGAAGACACGGCGGCGCCGCGAACGCGCCTGACGGCGATGGACGCCGAAAGCGCCGATCTGACGCTGCGCGGTTTCTCGCGCGTGGTGGTCGATTCGCGGCACGAGCAGCCGGAGTATTACGACTACTCCGAGTGGCGCCCGGCCGCGATGTGGAACCCGGTGCCGGGTCTCTACACGCGCTACGGTTCCGTGCGCGAACTGCTGGCGGCGGCCGACGACCGCTTCGTCATCATGGGTTCGGGCGACGAGATCCGGCTGCGGTTCGATGGCAGCCGGCTGCCCCCGCTCCCGGCGGGTTGGAAGCGGGATTTCCTGGTACTGGTAGACGGCTGGTCGAAGGACGCCGACGCCAACACGGCCTTTGGGGACTCGGTCGAGCCCCTGCCATTCCACGGAATGAGCAGCTACCCGTATCCCGCCAACGAGCGTTTCCCGAACGACCCGGCTCACCAGGCGTGGCGCAAGGAATACAACGTGCGGCGGCCGGTGAACTTCATCGAGCCGCTGGTGGCGGCGCAGAAGTAGCCGCCACGACCGCGAAACTGCCGGGACGTTGAGCCGGTTGAATCGTCCAGCCCGGCTCGAGACGTAAGGTCCAGCCCGCGCCGTGGACCGGCCGCGCGTCCGGGTCGAGCGGCCCGGGCACACGCACGGACATGTTGTCGGGAGCCACCAGCGCGCCGCCAAATTCGACTACCAGCTTCCCCCATTTGGCGGAGAAGGTCCCCGTGGGATAGTAAGTGCCGTGAGGCGGGAATGGCACCAGCGTCTGCGGATTGAAGTTCCGCGTCATATCCGGCGCGCTCGGAAAATCGAGTGTCCGCCCGTCGAGGAACTTGCTTTTCAGCTCGGCGAGATACGCGCGGTGCCGCTCGTCGCGCTCCTGCTCGGCGGCGGCGACGGCGGAGTATCCGTAAAGCTGGGCGCGCGGCCGCGGATCATCAGACGCGTGGACACCCAAGGCGCTCGCCAGCATCAAGTGCAGCGATGCCGACGCCGCGCGCTCGCGCCATCCGTCCGCGTAGCGATCGAGCAGCAGGCCGAGCGCCGGCCCCGTCGCGTAGCCGAACGACCGTGCGAAAGCGTCGCTGTCCTCGTACGATTCAACCCCGCGCGCCACGCGGCCGATATCCTCCCCGGTCGCGCGCAGGGCGACAAAGACGCCGGTATACTCCGCCAACCCCTCCTGCTTCTCCATGCCGGTCTCCAACGCTTCCGAGCCTGGCAGCAGCCGGTAGCGGTACATCCGGAACAACATTGCATCGGCGGCGCTTTGTCGGCCGGCCGGTCCCTCCGAGCGCAAGGCGCGGGCCAGCGCGCGCAGTTCGAGGCGCAGCCAAAGACGCCCCGCCTCGGTATC
>Ga0265316_10006339_pt1 | contig 11319 bp, 8 predicted proteins | sample 4522metaG_FD_202092 | JGI IMG/M metagenome (GOLD analysis project Ga0265316, IMG submission 202092) | Rhizosphere microbial communities from Carex aquatilis grown in University of Washington, Seatle, WA, United States - 4-5-22 metaG | ecosystem: Host-associated > Plants > Roots > Rhizosphere >...
GTTCATTTTGACTATTCCCATTCATACCACCGCCTACGGCTGGCTGATGCTTGCGGGCATTTTCGTGAGCATCTTTCTCTGGTCGCAAATGATCAAGCGCGACGACCGGCTGGTGCTGGTTTACGTGGCGGCGCTGGCCGGTGCGTTCCTCGGCGCGAAGCTCGTCTATCTCGGCGCGGAAGGCTGGCTGCACTGGCACGACGCAAACCGGTGGGTGATTCTGGCCACCGGCAAATCCGTCACCGGCGCGCTGCTCGGCGGCTACCTTGCCGTGGAAATCGCCAAGCGGCTGCTCGGTTATCGGGGAACCACCGGCGACTGGTTTGCGGTCATCGTGCCGGTCGGAATCGTGCTGGGCCGCGTCGGCTGCATCCTGAACGGCTGCTGCCTCGGCCGCGCGTGCGAGCCGTCGTGGTTCACGATGAACGATGCGAACGGCGTGGCGCGCTGGCCGGCGGCGCTGGTGGAATTGCTGTTCAACGCGCTGATGCTCGGCGTGATCCTGATTTTGCGCCGCCAAAAAATCCTGCCCGGCCAGCATTTTCACATCTACCTGATGGCTTACGGCCTGTTCCGCTTCTTCCATGAATTTCTCCGCGACACGCCGCAAATCGTCGGGCCGGTTTCCGGCTATCAAATCGCCGCGCTCGGCATCTTCGCGCTGGGCGCGGCCGGATTTGCAATGCGGCGTAAGACAACCGCTTTAGCAACCTGATTCAAATATGTTCGCCATCGCATCCCAATCCACCGACATTCCGGGCCGCCTGGCCGGAGAACTCCAAACATTCCAAGGCTGTGCGCGATTGCTCGTAACGCTTTGCACCGTCTCGGTGCTGACGGCGGTGTTCATCAATTTTACGCTGGCCAAGGAAGGCCACGCGGTTCACAGCCGGCGCAAGAGCGCCGTCGCCACCGGTTCCATGCTGGCATTTTTCGCTGGAATTTATCTGTTGATCCGGCTGCGCATCGGGGCTTATGAAATTCCCGGCATTTACTATCCGGCTGCAATTGTCGGACTCACCCTTTTGCTTCTTGGAACGGCAATAAACATCATGGGCCGGTTTGCGCTGGGCCGGAATTGGGGGAATCAAGTCATTATTTATCAGGACCACACACTGGTAACGGGCGGCGTTTATCGCATCGTCCGTCATCCGCTTTATGCGGGGCTGATCTGGATGTTCACCGGCGCGGCGCTGGTGTTCCAAAACTGGATTGCGCTGCTGGCCACCCTGTTCATTTTCCTGCCGGGCGTGTATTTCCGCGCCAAGCAGGAGGAGAAGGCGCTCCTCGCGCAATTTCCCACCTATGCGGATTACCGCAACCAGACCGGGATGTTTTTCCCGATTTCGATGGGGCCGGAAGTGGCGCAGATTCAACGGCCGGCGTTTGCATTCTGCCGGATTTCCCTGACCGCGCTGCTGTGGGTTGCGTTGTGCCTGCACAGCGTCTGGCTGGTGGCGGCGGTGTTTCTCATTCTGGTGCTGTCAGTGATTTTGAAGGTCCAACGCTCGCCGATGATCCAGCTTTACCGGCAGACCGTGCTGCGGCTGTTCCCGACGGAGCATTATGAATTACTGGATGTCCCGGCCATGCGCTTTGCCCACGGCATGGGCGCGGCGATGTCGCTCGCCGTCGTCCTGGCAATGCTGGCGGCACCGCAGGCCGGATGGTATTGTCTGCTGGCGCTCTGTGTCCTCAAGACTATCGCCGCGCTCGGTTTTTGTCCCGCCTCAAAACTGTTCGTCTGCATGCGCAACGGAGGCTGTTGCGCCCTGACCAGGATCGCCTGATGTGGCAACCCGCAAGAATGTTGAACGCCGCGAATTCTCGGTTCCGCTCAACCTGAACCCGCGCCTTGACTTGCCGCGCCATTTGGATGACCGTCGTTCCGATGCCCAGACGCGCCTTCACGCTTATTGAACTGCTCGTCGTCATCGCCATCATTGCGATTCTGGCGGCGATGCTGCTGCCCGTGTTGTCGCGCGCCAAACAGCGGGCGCAGGGCGCTCTCTGCCTCAACAACGGCAAACAGCTCATGGTCGCGCTGCATCTTTACACGAGCGACAGCAATGACCTCTATCCGCCCAATCCCGACGATGGCAACACCATCGCCGGCTGCAACTGGTGCAGCGGACAGGCGGGCATCGGCGAGGCGGACGAATTCAATCCCGACATCCTGCTCGATGCAAACCGTTCGCTGCTCATCAATTACCTCGGACACAACCCCGCGGTGTTCCGCTGCCCGGCCGATATGCGGCAGGGCTTGTATCAAGGCGCCAATTCGTCGCTTACCGGCCAGACTGTTCCCGCCGCGCGCACGTTTTCGATGAGCCAGGCCGTTGGCACGATTGACCCCGGCTTTGCCGCCACTTACAGTTCGCACAGTGGCGTTCCGAATCTGCCCGTCACCGGCCCCTGGCTGACGGGCGTCTGGCATCAGAACCTCCATGACAACCCCTGGCGCACGTTCGGCAAAATCTCCGATGCCGGCCCGCCCGGGCCGGCCGATCTCTGGGTGTTTTTGGACGAGGACGCCAGCGGCCTGAACGACGCGGCCTTCGCCATGGAGATGGCCAATCCGTATTGGCATGATTTGCCGGGAACCTATCACAACATGGGCTGCGGTTTCGCCTTTGCGGACGGACATTCCGAAACGCACCACTGGTTGTATCACGCCAAAAAGCAGGGTGGAGACATTACGGACCCGGCTGACGTGGCGGATTGGAACTGGATGGCCGCCCACACCTCGGCCAGGGCCAATTGAACCTGAATTCCGAAATTGCATTACCGCGCTGTGTTCTCTCGCGGCCATCTTCGGTTTTTGGGTTGAAGCGATTCGTGCGGCAAAACTGCGCAGCGGCGCCGAGCTTATGCCCGCCACTTTTTTATTGACAGTGTTTATGCCGGGTTCATGCTGATCCATGATCGTTGTAAAATTTCACAACTTAAAACCAGCTATGAAAACAAAATTGACGATACTGGCAGTCGCGGGCGCAATCGCCTTGATGGTGGCACACGTGATGGCTCAAGAAACCGTTGCACCATCCGATGATTTGCTGGTTGGCAAATGGACGATACAGATTGGCGGCTACACGGACACGTGGATATTCCAAAAGGACGGCACGATGGCCAGCGCCAAAGAGCCAAAACTCAAGGGCACATGGAAGCAGGAGACCAATTGCATTCTGATTCAATGGGAGGAAACTGATCGCGGCTTCAAGACATGGGAAGCCCTGACGTTGCCGTTGAACAAGGACAACTCGCAGGGTGGCAACTGGAACGGACAGAAGGTGACCGCCAAAAAGCAGTGACGGCCCACGGAGGCGCTCACCCCGCTTTAATTCAATTTGCCCGTGCGACGCCATGGCGCGCGGTGTGAGCTTCGCGCTTTTGGGGATTTGCCTGCGCATCGGCTGAAATGATGTTGGTGTAAAGTTTTTCAATTCCCACTTCCTCGCGCGATGGTTTAACCTTGCGCCGTGACCAACGACAGCCCTAATCCAGCATCCAGCGCCCGGCATCCGCAATCTCAACGCGGCTTTTGGGCGCTCATCGTCACGCAGTTCCAGGGCGCCTTCAGCGACAATGTAATCAAGAATCTCGTCGTGTTTGTCGCGCTCTTCGGCACGAGCATGACGCTCGCCCAGAAAAACAGCTATGGCGAGTCCATCGCCGCGCTGTTCGCGCTGCCGTTCATCCTATTTTCAATGACCGGCGGCTTCCTCGCCGACCGGTTCAGCAAACGCAGCGTGATGCTCGGCGTGAAGATATGCGAGCTGGGCATTATGACGATTGTGCTGATCGGACTGGCGGCATGGAATGCGCATCTGCTGCTGGCTGGAGTTTTTCTGATGGGCACGCACAGCGCCATTTTCGGCCCGTCCAAATACGGATCGCTGCCGGAATTGTTGCCGGAAAAGAAACTGTCCTGGGGCAATGGCATCATCGAACTCGGCACGTTCATGGCCATCATCCTCGGCACGGTCGCCGCAGCCGCGATGTCGCAGGCGTTCCGCGGACACCAATGGTTCTCCGGCGTCCTGCTCATCGCGCTCGCGGTCGTCGGCCTGATTTCGTGCCTGCAAATCACGAAAGTTCCGGCGGCGAATCCGCAGAAGAAATTCAACCCGAATTTCCCCGCCGAAATCTGGCGGCAGCTCCGCGCCATGCGCGGCGACCGGCCGCTCTGGCTGGCGCTGGTCGGCAACACCTATTTCAACTTCCTCGGGATGTTGCTTATGCTGAATCTGTTTTTCTACGGCTCGGAAGTGCTGGGGGTAAACGAGACGCACATAGGCCTGCTCAACGTCGCGCTCGCGCTCGGCATCGGCCTTGGCAGCGTCGCGGCGGGCTACCTTTCCGGCGGGAAAATTGAATACGGGCTCGTCCCGCTTGGCGCATTCGGACTTTCCATTTTCTCGTCGCTGCTCGTCTGGCCGGGCGCGGATGTGAAAATCTCCCTCATGTTGCTGGCGCTCCTTGGGTTTTCCGGCGGCTTCTTCATCGTGCCCATTGCCGCGCTACTGCAGCACAGGCCCGCGCGGGAAAACAAGGGCCAGGTTCAGGCCGTGGCCAATTGGACTTCGTTCGTCGGTATCTTCCTCGCCTCCGGCGCGCATTGGCTGCTGGCGCAAAAACTTCAACTGACGCCGCGCGAAATTTTCCTCGTCGGCGGTGTGGCGACATTTGCCGGCGGCATCTATGTTTTGTGGCTGCTGCCGGATTCGCTGCTGCGGTTCGTGCTCTGGCTGCTGACGCGGACGCTTTACCGGATTCGCGTGGACGGGAGAGACAATATCCCGGAAAAGGGCGGCGCGCTGTTCGTCTGCAACCACGCTTCGTGGATGGATGCGCTGCTGCTCCTCGCCTCGACCGACCGGCAAATCCGGTTCCTCATGTTCAAGGACATTTACGATAAGCGGTGGGTCAATTGGGGCGCGCGCATTCTCGGCGTCATTCCCATTTCGTCCGAACAGCGCCCGCGCGAACTCATCCAGTCGCTGCAAACAGCGAGCGACGCCATCCGCAGCGGCGAGGTCGTGTGCATTTTTGCCGAGGGAGAAATCACGCGCATCGGGCAGTTGCTCCCATTCCGGCGCGGCATGGAACGCATCATGAAGGGCGTGGACGCGCCCGTCGTGCCGGTGGCGCTCGACGGCGTGACGGGCAGCATTTCCAGCTACAAACATCACCGCTTCGTCTGGAAATGGCCGCGTCGAATTCCGTATCCGGTCACGGTCAGTTTCGGCGCGCCGCTGCCGCCGACCGCCACGCCGTTCGAGACGCGGCAGGCCGTGCAGGAATTGCTCGCATCCGCCTGGCGGCATCGCCGCGAACGGATGAAGCCGCTGCACCGGCAGTTCGTGCGGACGGCGCGGAAATTCCCGCTGCGGTTTGCGATGGCCGATGCGCAGAACAAAAAAGTCACGTTCGGCGCGGTTCTGGTGAAAACCGTTTTTCTCGCGCGGCGGCTGAAACAAATCTGGGCTGGCCAGGAAATGGTCGGAATTTTCCTGCCGCCGTCCGTGCCGGGCGCGCTGGTGAATTACGCCGCGCTGCTCTGCGGCAAGGTGCCGGTGAATCTGAATTACACCCTGTCCGAATCGGCGCTCGCCTCGTGCGCGAATCAATGCGAACTCAAGACCGTCATCACGTCGCGGCTGTTTTTGGAAAAGGTGAAACTGACACCGCCGGGCGAGATAATATTTCTGGAAGACCTCGCCGCCAAGCCGGCGCTTTCGGAAAAACTTCTGGCTTTTTTGATGGCAACCTTTCTGCCCGCAGGCTTGCTGGAGCGCGCGCTGTCTTCGAATCCGAACCCTGACCTCCGAACTCCGAAATCCCTGGATTCCCTTGCGACGGTTATTTTTTCCAGCGGCAGCACCGGCGAACCGAAGGGCGTGATGCTCTCGCATTTCAACATCGGCTCGAATATCGAACAGATGGACCAGGTGTTTGATTTGAACCGCCACGACCGGTTCCTGGGCATTCTGCCGTTTTTTCATTCGTTCGGTTTCACGGGCACGCTCTGGCTGCCCGCGACGCACGGCGTCGGCGTGGTGTTCCACCCGAATCCGCTCGACGCCAAGACCATCGGCCCGCTCGTGAAACATCATGCCGTGACCTACCTGCTGGCGACGCCGACGTTCCTGCAAATCTACCTGCGCGGTTGCGCGCCGGCGGATTTCGGCAGCTTGCGGCTTGTGATGACCGCCGCGGAAAAATTGCCCGACCGGCTCGCGTCGGCGTTCGAGGCGCATTTCGGCATCCGGCCCATGGAAGGTTACGGCTGCACGGAATGCGCGCCGACGGTGGCGGTCAACTCGCCGGACTTCCGCGCCGCCGGTTTTCATCAGGTCGGCGTGAAACGCGGGAGCATCGGCCATCCGCTGCCCGGCGTCTGCGTGCGTGTCGTGGACGCGGAAAATCCGTGGAATGGAAATCCGCTGCCGCTCGGCCAGTCCGGCCTGCTGCTCGTGCGCGGCCCGAACGTGATGCGCGGCTATCTCGGCAGGCCGGAAAAGACCGCCGAGGTTTTGCGCGACGGCTGGTATTGCACGGGCGACGTGGCGGCACTCGACGAGGACGGCTTTCTGCAAATCACCGACCGCCTGAACCGCTTCAGCAAAATTGGCGGCGAAATGGTGCCGCACATCAAGATTGAGGAAAAACTGCACGAACTCGTGGCTGCCACGGAACAGACATTTGTGGTTGCCGGCCTGCCGGACGAAAAGAAAGGCGAACGGCTCGTGGTGCTGCACAAACTGCCTGACGAAAAGCTGGCGGCGTGCCTGGAAAAACTCGCGCAAAGCGATTTGCCGAACCTGTGGAAGCCGCGCGCCGACCAGTTTTTCCGCGTGGAACAGTTTCCGCTGCTGGGAACGGGCAAATTGGATTTGCGCGGCGTCAAGGAAATGGTGGTCAGACTTTCAAGCACGGATAAACATGGATGACTCTTATCGCCCTCGTCCTCGTTCTCGTCCTCGATTTTTCGACCACGAGGACGAGAACGAGGACGAGGAGGATTTCAAAGCGGCAAAAACTCCGGTCTTATCACTTTTTCATAGCAGTCCAGGATGGCCACGGTGCGGCCCAGGCCGGACTTCGGCTTGCCCGCCGAGCCGGGATTGAAATACAGCACGCCGCCGATGGTCTCGCAAAACGTCCGGTGCGTGTGGCCGAAGACGACGACGTGCGGCTGCGCCCGCGCGATGCGCTCCTTCAACCTGTCATCCGGCGCAAGCGGATTGACGATGTGGTGGATGAGGAATTTGCGCGTGCCAAGCTCGATGATTTCCGTTTCCTTGAACGGAAGTCCCGCGTCGGTGTTCCCATAAACGGCAGTGACGGGCGCGATTAACTCCAACTCCGAAATGATTGAACTATTGCCGATGTCGCCCGCGTGCAAAATGTGACCGACGCCCGCGAACAGCTCCGCGATTTTCGGGTCGAGGAAATTATGCGTGTCCGAGATGACGCCGATTTTCATTTTCGGAGGGACGAGTTACACGAGTCCCCGTTTGAATTCCAGAAGTTTGGGACTCGTATAACTCGTCCCTCCGGAGCGTCGGTGTTCACGCCTTCGCCTCCTCCGGCGTTTCCCCGGTTTCACCTTCCGCGTCGCCGCGCGCGCCGGCGGTCTTGTCGGCGGGCGATTCGGCGGGCGCGGTCAGCTTGGCCGCGCCGGCGAACAGCGCGGTGAACAGTCCGCCGCTCAAAAGCGTGTTGCGGAAAAATTCCCAGGTGGACGGATAGCCGCCCGTGCCCTTGGTGAGCGCAATGATCCAGCCCGCCAGGGTTTTCGAGTATTCGGGATTGTTGAACGGATTGAAGAACCACGACGCCGTGTTGGTGATGAGATAAAACAAAATGGCGCCGAGAACGCCGCCGCCGAGCAGCGTGGTGAATGACGATTGCGGCTTGAACCGGCGTCCCAGAAAAATCAGGACGGCATACGCGACATAATTGAAAGCCAGGTTGGCCAGATTCCGTGAATCCCAGACGCTGTGGTCCGGGTCATTGTGCTGGTAATAAAAATTCAAACCGATGTCCGTTGCCAGCATCACGGCAAACGGCAGCCACCACGCGAGCCGTTTGGAGAAATAAACTCCGGCGCAGAATGCGAAGGCGTAGGCGACGCTGAAATTGGCCGGCATCAGATTGGGAATCCGCGACACCGCGAACACCGCCACAAACAAAACCGGCAGCAGCTTGTTCCACTTTTCTTTCACTTCGGGCAAGGATAATTCACTTCGCGGCGGAGACAAGCCTTTCACTTCGTTGGGCGGAGGATTGAAGAACCAGTTCCGCGCGGCAATTGTTTCGTGTCTCGCTGTCATTTCTTCACCGGAATCACGCCCTGGCCGCGCCACGCGGGCTGTTGAGCACTTCGCGATAAATCTCCAGATGCCGACGCGCGATGACGACGGGATGAAAACGTTCAAGCGCCTGTTTTTTCGCCGCCGCCGCCAGTTGGCGCCCCAACTCCGGATCGCCCAGCAATTTTCCCACCGCATCGCGGATGCCTGCCGCGTCGAGCGGATTGCAAAGCAGGCTGGTTTTCCCGTGCTCGACCAATTCCGGCACGCCGCCAACTCGTGCCGCGATCAACGGCACGCCAGCGGCCATTGCCTCCAACACTACCATTGGGCAGTTGTCTTCGAGTGACGGCAGCGCGAGCAGGGCCGCCTCACCCAAAAGCAGTTTCAATCTGTCGCGGCTCACGACGCCTGCGAGCTCGCACCACGGACGGGCCTGGAGCAATCCCAAAAATTCGCGGCTGTAAGTGTCCGTGCCTGACGCGACGCCGAGGAACATGAGGCGGAATTTTGTTTTCGCAGCGAGGGGGTCAAGCGCGCGGATGAAGGCGTTCTGGTTTTTGCGGGCGCAAATTGCCCCCACGCACAGGATTGTTGGCGGGTGCTCTGGGTTGATTTCCGGCTGCACGTCAAAAAAGCGCGCGTCCACCGCATTTGGCACCAGCCAGGTTTTCCTCGCCCAGTTCACCACCGCGTCACACGTATAATTTGTGATGCACACCACGCCGGCGGCGCGCGGAAGCGTGAATGTTTCAAGCCGCGCCGCCAGCCACTCGTAGGAAAACGGCCGGGCGCGGTTCAATCGCGCAATCAGCCTCATGTTGCCGTGAATGGTGATGACGTTGGGGAAACCGGAAAAAACGGCGCTGATGGCGCAGTCGCGTTCCGTGCCCTGGCCGTGGACGATGTCGGGCCGGATTGCGTTCAGCTTTTTGCGGGCGGCGCGGATGCAGCCCTGATACCCCGTGCGCAGCCAGCCGGTTTTGGGGACGTGCAGGCAGTGGAAAAAAATGTTGTCCGCCAGTTTTTCGGGCGAGCGCATCGGCTTCTGCACACAGGAAATGACGTGAACCTCGATTTCAGGCAATCCGGCAAACCCCTGCAACAACGCTTCGGGCGCCGTGCCAAGGCAGGGCCATTCAGGGTCGCGCTGGGGAAATGACTCTCGGGCATCCGAGGTGATGAACGCGCATTTTACTTTTGGCAGGTTGCCCATGGCCGGAATTATATTTAATCTCTGCCTGTGGCAAAGCTCATTCACTTTTTTGCGACCTTTCACACTTTGGGCGGGGTGGAAAGCATCCTGGCGCATCATCACCGATTGGATCGCGCGTGCAGACTTGATTCTGTGGTCGCCTGCGCTTTTAACAAGGGAATGAACGGGAATTCCGAAGTTGCGTGCCTCGGCCTGACCGGATTCTCGACAATTGTCGGCTTGCGGAGAAGATTTTCCGAACTCATCCGCCGGCACCGGCCTGAAACAGTCATTTACCACAATCTCTGGGGTTGCCACTCGCTCTGTGATTTGGACGGCGCCTCGCGGCGGATCGGTTTCATCCACACAGATTCAGCGCCGATGCGCCATGTTCTTGCCCGCGATGCGCTGTTACTGGATGGAATCATTGCCGTGAGCAAACCGATTGCGGATTTCGCGGCCACAGTCTGGCCACATCCGGATCGCATCCGGCAAATTGCTTATCCGGTCGCGTGCCCTGCGGAATTATCGTCACATCCGGCATGGCACGAGCCGTTCCGGCTGGGCTATTGCGGGCGGTTGCTCATCGAGCAAAAGCGCGTGGACCGTCTGCCCGCAGTCCGGCAAAGACTTTGCGCCGCCTTTCCAAACGCGCAACTGGAAATTCTCGGCGAAGGGGATGAAGAAAAAAATCTCCGGGCGCTTTGGCACGCGGAAAAAAACGTGGTTTTTCATGGACGACAGGCCGGCGACATTTACTGGCAAACTCTTTCAAGTTGGGACGCCATTGTTTTCACAAGTGATTACGAAGGCACGCCCATCAGCCTGCTCGAAGCCATGAGCGTCGGCGTGCTGCCGGTTTATCCGGACACCGGCAGCGGTGGGGACGACCATGTGCGGAAGCTTTCGCCATCGCTGCTCTACCGGCATGACGACGCAGATTCACTGCCAGCGGTTTTCCAGTGGCTCAAATTGAGGTCCGCCGGGGAAATTGCTTCGCTGCGGCAGAAGGCGCGGGATCTTGTCGCCGCCCATACCCTTGAAAATTATTTCCGGCAGTTTGATTCGCACCTGGCCGCCTTTAAAGCGGCCCCGTCAATGGGCCATCCGCTTGAGGCGGCCATCTCCCCGCTGATGGCGCGGACGCCGTTTTTCCTGTGGCACCGTCTTCCGTGGTTTAAAAAATCCAGCGCGGTCATGCCTTAAGGAAAGCGCGGAAACGACGGGCCCCTCCACCTTTCGGTGATTCAGGCAACCGGTTGGAACAAGCCGAGCACGGAAATGCCATGATATGGAAATATTCGCCGGAACAGGCCGGTTTCCAGACGGATCGTTGTCTTCCGCCCAAATATTTTTGCGGAAAGGTTGCTTGCCAACGGCAATATCGTGGCGTCAAAACCCCACGACACCAGTTTCAAGCCGCAGTGTTTTTCCGCCAGATTCAATAGGTGAACGTGATCCCACGACTGCAAATGTCCCTCATTGACACCGGTCAGGGCGGGCGGTATGAACAGCCGGTCAAGATAGCGGAGATTGGGAACGGCGATCACGATATGCGTGCGTGCCATTTTTCCCAATGTCGTCAGCACTTCCTTGGGATTGTCAACGTGTTCCAGGACGTGAAAACAACTGACGACGTCGAATGACTTGGCGCCAAACTGGGATAAAGGGTCACGAACGTCCAACTGACATGCGGAACCAAAGCGCGAAGAGAGGGCAACACATTCAGGATCCGTATCCGTTCCCCGAACAACAAAGCCGGCTGCACCCGCCATTCCCAGAAATTCTCCACGACCGGAGCCGTAA
>Ga0265316_10006340_pt1 | contig 11319 bp, 7 predicted proteins | sample 4522metaG_FD_202092 | JGI IMG/M metagenome (GOLD analysis project Ga0265316, IMG submission 202092) | Rhizosphere microbial communities from Carex aquatilis grown in University of Washington, Seatle, WA, United States - 4-5-22 metaG | ecosystem: Host-associated > Plants > Roots > Rhizosphere >...
TAATCGGCCGCCACGGTGAAATCGCGGGCCAGGCCGTCCGGCTCGTCGAGGCAGTCGTAGGCGCCGTTGTCGCCGCTCGACACGAAGATGCTCAGGCCGGCCATCTCGGCGCTGGCCAGGGCCACGTCGTCGGGGTCGCCGGCGGCCGGCTCGGCGTACGGCTCGCAGCGCCCCCAGCTGATCGACACGATCTGGACCTTGCCGTCCTCGACGATCCGGTTGATGACGTCGCTCCAGTTGGCGCTCTGGGGTGCCTCGTAATCGTAGATCTGGGCCTTCGGCGCGATCGCCCGGATCGTCTCCAGGTCGAGCGAGACCTCGGTCTCGCCGTCACCCGGCTTCTTCGCGGCGCCCGGCAGGCGGACCGTCTGGACGGCCGGACCGCTGATCCCGGTGGCCTGGTCGAAGGTGCTGATGTCACGTGCATCGAATGTGTCGAACGAGACGACGGCGACCGACTGGCCGCTGCCGTCGAGGCCCTGGGCGCGCAGGCTGTCGACGCCGTAGGCCTTGGCCAGGTCGGCCGGATGGAGGCCGTTGGGCGGCCCGAAGCGTGGCTGGGGCCGGCCGGCCGGCGACGTGTCGAGGCCGCTCAGCGCCCGGACGAACGGGCGCAGCGCCGCTGGCACGCTGGGCGAGCCGATCGCGACATGCCAGGCATCGCCAGCGGCGTCGGTTCGATCGGCGATCCCGACGCCGAACGTGGACTGCAGCTGGCCGACGCTGCCCTCCAGCTCGAGATAGCTCCGGTTGGCCGGGGCATTGACCAGGGTGAAGCCGTGGCCGCCAAACCAGCTGGCAGCCCGCCGGATCGCGGCCAGGGGCAGGCCGAACTGGGCGCCGAAGGCAGCCGCGCTCAGGTACTGCCGATAGGCCGGGCTGCCCGGGTTCGCAATCGCCGCGGCGGCGGCCGCGATCCGGTCTGCCCCGGGCATCACCAGGTCCGCCTCGAAGACGATAGCCTCGGCCGGGTCGGCGGCACGTTCCGTGACGGTCGGGCCTGCCGCCCCGGCCGGCGCCGGCGCGCCGGACGACTGGAGGATTGCCGCCCCGAGCAGCCCACCCACGAGGAGGGCCGCGCCCCGGGCTAGTTGCCGGCCGGCCATCGGAAGTCCTCGAGGATCGGGTCGACGAGCTGGCGCGAGAGCATGTGCCAGGTGATCGCCGGCGGGCCGTGGTCGGCGATCGCATCGGGATCGAGCGTCCGGACCGTGATCGCCACCGTCAGCCCGCCATGGGTCGCCGCGACGATCGAGTAGCGGACCGGCGCGACCGGCGTGCCGTCGGTGTCGTCGAGCGTCCCGACGTAGACCGCCGCGATTCCCTGCACGTCGCCGATCTCGGCGCCCTTGACGTCGTAGTACGAGCCCGAATCGGGGGCCAGGTCGGGCACCGACTGCTGGAGCGAGGCGACCCGGGCCTGGATCAGCTGGTCGGGCGTGTCGCTCGTGCTGGACGCGCCTTCGACGATCACCCAGTCCTCGCGGTCGGCCGCGGGATCGGACGGTGACTTGAGCTGGAGGAGGTCCTTCTCGTCCTGCTGGACATCCCACGCATCGGCGTCGTAATGGAACGAGAAGCCGAACTCAGAGCTCGTCCAGGCCGTTCCGACGACCAGCTCATCGCCCGAGCCGGTGCCCTGGTTTGCGCCGCCACCGGTCGTCCCGTTGCCGGGCGGCTTGGGCGGCACGCCGCACGGCGCCGGCGCCGGCGGGCAGCTCGACGCCGGCGGCGACGGGGTGAGGACCGCCACGATGACCAGGGTGATCACCAGGATCACGACGAAGATGATCGCGAAGCGGACCAGCGGGCTGCCCGACCGGCGGGGCTGGGCCGCGAAGCCGCCCTGCGGGTCGGCCCGCGCCATCCAGTCGCTCACAGCCGGCCTTCGTCCGGAGCCGGCGCGGCCGGCGGATTCGTCGGCGCCTTCGTGTGCGTCGACGTGGATTTGGGCAGGGCCTGGAGCGAGATCCCGCACCAGCCGCAGAACGTGTGGCCCGGGGTCATCCGGCCGCAGTTTGCGCAGCGGGTCGGCGGCCCGATCCCCGACTCGTTGGCCTCCTCCAGCAGGCCCAGGTGGATCGTGCCACGCAGCCAGAGCAGGCCCAGCCCGGCCGCGACGGCGGTCACGACCAGGGCGGCCAGGATCGGCAGCTGGACCCGGGCTGCCGCACTGGCGGCCAGGAGGACGATCGCGGCAATGATCGTGACCAGCGGGATGCCCAGCGGTCCGAGTGCCCGGCGGTCGGTGACCGGGGCCCGGTAGCGGAGCCAGAACGCGGCACAGGTCGAGCCCACGATCGTCGCCAGGAGGACCGGTTGGGCGACTCCGAGGGTGGCCAGCCGGACCAGCCACGGCCAGGGATCGCCACCCGGCCGCAGCCCGCCCATCAGCAGGTCGCTGGCCCGGACGACGCCGTACGTGCTGGCGTAGACCGCGCCCGAGATTGCCCCGAACGTGGCGCCGTCGAGGACGTCGTTGAACGCCCGGTGGCGGATCAGGGCCAGCGGCCCGAGGGTCGCCAGGGCCGCCCCGAGGAGGGCCGTCCCGATCGCCCCGGGGATTGCCCCGGCCAGGCTCGTGCCGCTGTCGACCGCCGCCGAGCTGCCGCCCAGCCGGCCGGCGACGCCGAGCGCCGCGCCAACCACGAAGCCCCAGGCCAGGGTGGCCACGATGATCGTCAGCGGCGCCCGCTCGTAGAGGTCGACCTCGATGAAGTACAGGACGAACAGGATCGGGACGAGGATCGCCGCCGCGACGAGGGCAACCGGGTAGAAGCCGGCAATGGCCAGCACGGCCACGAACGCAATCCCCAGCAGGAACGCGGCCCGGAACGAGTCGTAGCCCGCATCGGGCAGGTGCGGGAAGAGGGTCGAGAACGGCCGGATCGCCTGGACCGGCTCACCCGGATGGGCCGCGAACTCGTGGCGCCGAGCGGTGCCATCGAGGGGCGACCCGCAGCGGACGCAATAGTGCAGGTGGGGGACCGCCTGGCCGCAGTGCGGACAGACCGTCTCGCCCTCCCCGATCACCTGCGGCGCCGGCGACATCTCTGGCGGCTGCATCTGCCGAGGGTAGCGCAGGGCGCGGCGCATCTTCTCGATCTTGACCCGCTTCGTAAGGTGGAAGGACCTCCCGGCCCAATTCGAGGTGGATTCGTGGTACAGCGTCGTGGTTCGATCATCGTCGCTGGCGCATTGAGCCTCCTGCTCGGGGCCTGCTCGACGACGCCCGCCAATCCATCCGCAACGAATGGCGGTGGCGGTGGAGGCGGCGGCGGATCGCAGACCGCCGGAGCGAGCGGCGCGCCCACATCGAGCACCGGGACCGGCGGCGGGGGCGGCAGCGGGGGAGGCGGACAGGGTGTCGTCGCGGACCCCTGCACGCTGCTGACCCAGGCCCAGGTGGCCGGCGTGGTCGGGGTGGCCGTGGGGGCCGGCGACTCGAGCCAGGACTCGCACGCCTGCGCCTTCACGTATCACGATCCGACGGACGAGCTCGGCCTCGTGTCCGCGACCGTCACCGATAACGTGCGCGCTTCGGAAGTGACCAAGGACTGCCAGGCCCCGTCCGGAAACGGGATGACGATCACTTCGGTCAGCGGCGTGGGCGACGTCGCCTGCTTCGTCGACGCCGGCATCCTCGGGACCAACATCACGTTCGCCACCGGGGGCCAGGGCTACGAGGTCAGTGTCCTGGCCCTTGGCACGAACATGAAGGGCCAGTTCCCGAACGCCACAGCCCAGGCGATGGAGAAGGCCCTGGCCCTCGACGTCGTGGCCAAGGTCTAGAACGAGACGGGCAGCCGCTCGAAGGCGCGGTCGGTGGGGGTCATGATCCGGACCGGTGTCCCGCTGATCTCGTAGTCGGGGATCCGCGAGAAGAGCTCCTCGAAGGCGATCCGCGCCTCGAGCCGGGCCAATGGCGCCCCGATGCAGTGGTGGATCCCTTCGCCGAAGGCCAGGTTCCGTTCCGGCTCGCGGGCGATATCGAGCTGGTCGGCATCCGGCCAGCGCCGGTCGTCATGGTTCGCCGAGGCCCAGATCAGGCTGACGTGGGCACCGGCCGGGATCACCGCTTCGTACGCCTCGACATCGACGTCAACGGCGGTCGTCCGCATCAGGGTCTGGATCGGCGGGTCGAAGCGCAGGAACTCCTCGATCGCATTGGGCAGCCGCTCGGGTTCGGCGCGCAGGATCGCCACCTGCTCGGGCCGGCTGGCGAGGTGGAAGAGGGCGTTCGAGATCAGGCCGGCGGTGGTGGTGATCCCGGCCAGGAAGAGCAGGATCGAGCTGCCCTGGATCTCGTCCCGGCTCAGGACGCCGGCTCGGTGGGCCTCGACCATCGTGCCCAGCAGGTCGTCGGTCGGGTGGGCCAGGCGATCCTCGGCCGCTCGCCCGATGTAGTCGCGCAGGTGGTCTCGTGCCGCGAGGGTGCTGGCCGGCAGCTCGCGCTGGCCGGGCACTCGCACGAGCAGGTTGCCGAACCAGTCGAGGAGCATCGGGTGATCCTCTTCCGGGAACCCCAGCCAGGTGCAGATCATCGTGCCCGGGAGCGGCCGGGCCAGGTCCTGGGCGAAGTCGGCGTGGTCCGCGGCGACGATCCGGTCGACCAGCCGGGTTGACGTGACCCGGATGGCCGGCTCGAACTTCTCGCGGATCGCGGTCGGATTGAAGGCCTGCTTGAAGACGCTCCGGAGCCGGGTGTGGACCGGTGGATCGACGCCGGCGAGGTCGCCAGCCGGCGCGAAGAGCTGGTAGGTATCGTCGTGGTCGTTGCCCTCGCGGCTGGAGTAGCGCGTCCAGTCCCGGGCGGCGCGCTGGATGTCCTCGAAGCGCGAGAAGGCCCACACATCGCGGCCGGCATGGTGGAAGAGGGGCTGCTCGTCACGCATCCGGCGATAGGCCGGATAGGGGTCCTCGAGGGGCATCAGGGGATCCCAGGGGATTGGCGCATCGTCGAGGAGCAGAGCACTGGCGTCCGGCATTGGGCCCACCTTCGTCCGCGTGCAATCGTTAGCACGTGTCATCCTACAACCCACCGGCAAGATGGCGACCGGGCAAGACGAGGGGCACAAGGGGTTCGCGTGGACATCGGCCTGTACACGGATTCACTGACGGACCATTCGTTCGAGGAGGCCCTCGACATCGCGGCCGCCAGCGGCATCCGCTCAATCGAGATCGCGACCGGGGGCCAGTCCGGCGCTCCGCATCTCGATGTCGACGATCTCCTGTCCAGCGCGGCGGCGCGCTCCACGTTCCTGGCCGCCTTCGCCAGCCGCGGCCTGCGCATCGCGGCCCTGAACTGCTCCGCGTGGCCGATGCACCCGGTGCTCGGCGAGGCCCACTCGGCCCTCATCGACAAGACCCTGCAGCTGGCCTCGGAGCTGGAGGTCGCGAAGGTCGTCTCGATGGCCGGCTGCCCCGGCGACGGACCCGGCGCCACGACGATCAACTGGCCGTGGTACCCGTGGCCGGACGACGCGGTCGAGCTTGGCCGGCGAAACTGGGCAGCGGGCGTCGAGCTATGGACGAAGAAGGCTCGCCTGGCCCAGCGCTGTGGCGTGACCGCGATCGCCTTCGAGCTCCACCCCCTCCACCTCGTCTACAACGTCCCCACCGCGATCGCCTTCCGGGCCGCGGTCGGGCCGGTCATCGGGGTCAACCTCGATCCGAGCCACCTGTTCTGGCAGCAGATGGACCCGATCGCCGTGGTGCGGGCGCTCGGTCCCGCGGTCCAGCACGTCCACATGAAGGACACCGAGATCATCGCCGGGCAGGTCGCCCTGGCGGGCGTCCTCGACAACCGCTCGTTCGCGACACCGGCTGAGCGCGGGTGGATCTTCCGGACGGTCGGCCGGATCCATTCGCCGGCCTGGTGGCAGGAGTTCGTCGCCGCCCTGGGCGACGCCGGTTACGACGACAGCCTGTCGATCGAGCAGGAAGACCCGTTCTCGTCGCAGGCCGACGGCGTGCGCGAAGCCGCGGCCTACATCGCGGGCTTGCTCGAGGCGGGCTCGCCCGGCGCGCCGTTGCCCAGGTAGCCCTGGATCTTCTCGAACATGAACCGCGACGATTCGACGGCACGCTCCTCCCAGGCGAAGACGCAGCTGGTCAGGATCCCGTCGAAGCCGATCGCCTTGAGGGCGCCGAAGCAGGCGCCGAAGTCAACCTCGCCCTGGCCGATGTCGAGGTGCTGGTGGACGCGGGCCGCCGATCCGGGCGGGTTGATGATGTAGCGGTTGCCCGACGAGGCGCGGTGGTTGAGGACGTCGGCGATGTGGACCTGGGCCAGGACCGGCGCGGCGTAGGCGATCATCGCGGCGATGTCGTCGCCCAGGTAGTAGGTGTGCGGCGCGCAGAAGACGTAGCGCACGAGCGGCGAGTCGATCCCCCGGACGAGGTCGACCGCCTCCCGGTTGCGCTCGATGAAGTCATCGGGATGGGCCTCGAGGTTGAGCCGGATCCCCTCGCGCTCGAAGATCGGCAGGAGCTCGTCCATCGAGCGCCAGAACTGGGCCTCGCTGCGGGCCGCCTGCTCGGGCCGGCCGTTGAACTCGGAGTTCATCGTCGTGCAGCCGACGTCCACGGCCAGCTGGATCGCCCGCTTCCAGTAGCCTACCGCCGCCTGGCGCTCGTCCTCGTCGGGGCTCGACCAGCGATAGAGGGGCAGGATCGAAGCCAGCTCGATGCCCGTCTCCTGGAGGGCCGTCCGGAACTCGCGGACCTTGTCCCGATCCGCACGGGGGTGGACGAAGAAGGGGATGAAGTCGGGCCGGGGCGAGAGCTCGATCGAGTCGTAGCCGATGTCGGCGGCGATCCGGCAGACCTCGCCGAACGGTCGCTCCCGGAGCATGTACGGGTCGAGGGCGATCTTCATGATGGTGCTCCTCCAGGTGGCCAGGACCGTTGGGCCGACCGATGAACCGGCAGATGGGCTGACCGATGGGCGAGGCGGCGGCGCAGCTCGCTGCTGCTGGCCGCGATCCGGGCCGCCATGCGGGCCCGCGTCGCGGGATCCTCGATGGCCGCGATCGTCTCGAGCCAGCGCACCGTCCCGTCGATCACCGGCAGGATCGCCTCGGCGTCGCTCGGCATGAACAGGGGCCGGTCGAGGACCTCGACGTAGACCGGCGAAGTATGGGCGGCCATGCTGGTCAGGAACGCCGAGTGGATCTCGTGGCCGCTGAGCGAGCGAGCCGCGATCCACGATCCGCTGGTCACCGGCACCGTCGTGGCCAGGTCGAGGCTGGTGGCGGACGTGGTCGCTGACTCACGGGCGACCACCCGGCCGTTGACCACGAGCTCGACGGCGTCGATCACCGCTTGCGCCGCTTGCGCCCGGACCGTGACCTCCAGCTGGCCGCCGCCGGCCGGCAGCGACAGGACGGTCCCCGGTTCCGCTCCGTCGACGCGCAGGTCGAGCACCGGTCCCGAGGTGACGAACGTGCGCCCGGCCCGGATCGCGGCCGACCACCCCTCGAAGCTCGGCGGCGCCGCCGGATCGAGGCGGGCGTACGTCCGGACCGCGCCGACGGGCACCTCGGCCGACATCTTGTCGGTGCCGCCCACGAGTGGCAGCCGATAGCCGCAGTTCAGGAAGCGGTACCACTCCAGGATGGACGGGTTGTCCAGGCCGGGCGCGAAGCACTGCAGCTCGATCGCGTCGATCAGGCCGGCCACGATGTCGGCGGCGATCTCGGCGTAGGGCAGCGGGAAGTGGGCGCCGACGACCAGGCCGCCGGCCGCCCGGCAGGCGATCGCCCAGTCGGCGAGGAGCTCGCTGACCGCCTGGCCGATCCGGCCCTCGGGGGCGCCGCCCGATGCCAGGGGCTGGACCGGCGGGTTCGCGCCCAGCAGGGCGAGGTGGCCGAGCACGTTCTGGCGGTTCTCCGTCCCCACGATCACGGCATGGCGGCCGCTCGGATCCTGCGTCGACCCAAAGGCCAGGTCGGGCACGTTGATGTAGTGATCGCCGAGCTGGGTGGCGAGGAGGTGGACGAACGTCAGGTCCTCGGCTTCGGCCTGCAGCAGCGCCGTCGACGGCGCGAGGAAGTGGACGTGCGAGTCGGAGGTCCGCCAGCCGTCGCGGTCCAGGTCGATCACCCGCTGGAGGTCGATTGCCAGCTCCGTCGTCCCCGGCCGGACCTCGACGCTGGTCCGCACCGCCCGGTGCTCGAAGCCCTTGGCCACCTCGACGGCAACCGCGCCGACCGGCAGGTCGATCGCGAACTCGCCGCCGACGTAGGCGAACGTGTCGGCGCCCAGGATCAGGCCGGCCCCAGTGTCCTCGAAGATGCCCGGGTTAACCTCGTCGCGATGGCCCAGGGGCGGCAGATAGCGGCCATCCTCGGCGACGAAGCGGACTCGCGCGGGGACCGGCCGGCCGCCGCTCGCGACCCGGACCGCGACCCGGACCGACGGCCGGGGCAGCTCGCGGATCGAGATCGGCCCGACCGGCCGCGACAGCGCCGGCAGGGACCGCGACGAGGTCAGGTCGTCGAGCGCCACGACCCAGTCACCGAACGACAGCCGCGCGTCGGCGGCCGCGGCCACGTCCAGGATCGAGCTCGAGGACGCGTCGGTGGCGGGCCGGCCCCAGCCAGCGACAAGCCCCGGCGCACCTTCGGCCACTGGCTCCGCAAGTGCCAGCCAGCGAACGGGCAGTCCCAGGTCGAGGGCCGGGGTCTCGTAGCCCGCCCCGGTTACCAGGAACTGCCGGCGGGGCCGGGCGACGAGCGGATCCGCAGCGCCGTCGAAGAACGTGATCCCGGCGATCACCACGTCGGTCCCCGGCCGCCCGCCACCGAGCGAGGTGATCCGGAGCGCCGCCGGGGGATTGGCCGGGTCGAGCCGGAGGGCGTGGAGCCACAGGGTGGCGTCGTCCTCGGCCGTTGGCACGTAGTCGACCGCACCGGACTGGCCGGCTGCCCAGGTCCCGGGCAGCGTCGTCAGCGGCCCGGCATGGCCGGCGGGTGCGTAGCGGCCTGGAGCCTGCCGGTCAAAGGGTCCGCGCCAGTCGAGCACCGCGTCGGCATGGTGGCTGACCGCCGCGAACGGCAGGAATCCCCAGCCGATGATCCCGTCGGCAATCTCGAAGCGGCGGCGGATCTCGATCGCCTGGACCGGCGCGTTGCCCGTCGATCCGGCCGGCGACCGGCCGAGCAGCTCGTAGCGGGCCAGCGCCTCGCCGGCCGGCAGGACCCAGCCCACCGGGCTGCCCTCGGGCCGCTCGCCGGACGGCTCCCGCCAGCTGTCCGAGAAGTGGGCGATCACGAGGTAGCCCGGACCGCGCCCGGGACGGCCGGCGCGAGTCCGGCCAAGGTCGATCGTGAGCTCGTCGCCGACGAGGAGCCAGCGGGCCTGCTGGCCACGTTCGCGCGTGTCCGGCGCCCCAAGCTTGAACGGCAGGCCGCGGAGGACGACATCGCCGGCCGGCAGCCGGCCGAGCGCCTGGCCGTAGAGCGGATGGAAGCGTCGGGCGACGTCGGCGTCGCTGGCGTTCCAGGCGCTCGACAGGTCCACCGGCCGCCCGAGGTCCGTGCCTGCCGCCAGGCGAGTGCTGGTCGTCACGCCCACCTCTCCGGCCGATATTGACGTGGACAGAGGGCCGATGATACCTTCGTTGCAATCGGTTGCGCAAGGAGTGACATGGAGACTGTCCGGCTGACCGTGGGCCAGGCCGTCGTGCGCTTCTGTGCCGCCCAGTATGCCGAGCGCGATGGCCATGAGCAGCGCTTCATCGCCGGCTTCTGGGGGATCTTTGGGCACGGCAACGTCGCCGGCCTGGGCCAGGCCCTCGAGGAGCTGGGCGACCCACTGGGGATGCCCTTCTACCGACCCCAGAACGAGCAGGCCCAGGTCCACATCGCGACGGCCTTTGCCAAGCAGCGCAACCGGCTCCAGACGTACGCCTGCATCTCGTCGGTCGGGCCGGGCGCCCTGAACATGATCACCGGGGCGGCCACGGCGACGGTCAACCGGATCCCGGTCCTGCTCTTCCCCAGCGACTATTTCGCCAACCGGGCACCCGACCCGGTCCTCCAGCAAATCGAGCACCCGGTCGAGCGCGACGTCAGCGTCAACGACGCGTTCCGGCCGGTGTCCCGCTTCTTCGACCGGATCTCCCGCCCGGAACAGCTCCTGACCTCGCTCGTCGCCGCCTTCCGGGTCCTGACCGACCCGGTCGACACCGGCGCGGTCACGGTCTCGCTGCCCGAGGACGTCCAGGCTGAGGCGTTCGACTGGCCGCTGGCCTTTTTCGACCGACGAGTCTGGCGGATCCGCCGGCCGCTGCCGGATCCGGCCGATGTCGGCGATGCGCTCAAGCTGATCACCGCGGCCGTGGCACCCGTGATCGTCACCGGCGGGGGCACGATCTACGGCGAGGCAACCGGCGATCTCGCCACCTTCGCGACCAGCTTCGGCATCCCGGTCGTCGAGACCCAGGCGGGCAAGGGCGCCCTGCCCTGGGACCACCCGCTGAGCATGGGTCCGGCGGGCACGAACGGCGGCCTCGCCTCGAATCGGCTGATCCGTGACGCGGACCTGGTGATCTGCGTGGGGACCCGGATGGGCGACTTCGTGACCGAATCGCAGGCCGCCTTCCAGAACCCCGCGGTGCGCTTCATCGGCCTGAACGTCAGCCCGATGGATGCCTACAAGATGCGGGCGCAACCGGTCGTGGCGGACGTCCGCGAAGGGCTGCGCGCCCTCCAGGCCAGCCTCGGAGCCGCCGGCTGGTCGGGCACGTCGAAGGCGTACCGGCAGCGCGTGGCGGACCTGAAGGCCGACTGGGACGCGATCGTGACCCGCCTCCGCTCGGGCACGGACGAAACTGGCGTCCGCGAGACCGGTGAGCTGGGCCAGTCCGAGGTGATCGGCGTCGTCAACGACGTCGTCGGCGGCGAGGCGGCCGTCATCTGTGCCGCGGGCAGCCTGCCCGGCGACCTGCTCCGCCTGTGGCGGACGACCGAGCCCAAGGCCTACCACGTCGAGTACGGCTTCTCGTGCATGGGCTACGAGATCGCCGCGGGCCTCGGGGTGCGCCTTGCCGACCCGACCCGCGAGGTGGTCGTCATGGTCGGTGACGGGTCGTACCTGATGTTGAACTCGGAGATCGTGACCGCCGTGGCCGAGGGCCTGAAGCTGACGATCGTGGTCCTCGACAACCACGGCTTCCAGTGCATCCTCGCCCTGCAGCGCTCGGTCGGGGTCGTCGACTTCGGCAACGAGCTGCGCTTCCGCGATCCGGCCAGCAACCGGCTGACCGGAGCCTATGTGCCGGTCGACTTCCGCCAGCATGCCGAGGCGATGGGC
>Ga0265316_10006341_pt1 | contig 11317 bp, 6 predicted proteins | sample 4522metaG_FD_202092 | JGI IMG/M metagenome (GOLD analysis project Ga0265316, IMG submission 202092) | Rhizosphere microbial communities from Carex aquatilis grown in University of Washington, Seatle, WA, United States - 4-5-22 metaG | ecosystem: Host-associated > Plants > Roots > Rhizosphere >...
CTGATATCAACGACACACTATCCATTTACAACTTGTGATTTTCGGGAGGGTATCACTATGAGGACAGTGTGTTATTGTCTGGTATTACTGGGGGTCGTCCTGCTCGTTGGCTGTGCAGGTGCGCAGGCCCCGGCAGCGGCGTTCAGCGGGACGCCAACGAGCGGGATAACCCCGTTCAGCGTAAGTTTCACGGATCAATCTGCCGGCGGGCCCACCGGCTGGGCATGGTTTTTCGGCGATGAAAATTTCACGTCGCCATGGACCCTTGTAAATGCCAGTGCCTGGCCGGCCAGGGGCTTTCACAGCAGCGTGGTGCTGCGGGACGGGAGCATCGTCATCATGAGCAGGTATGACAACGGCCAGCTCGTGAATGACACATGGCGATCGACAGATAGCGGCGTGACCTGGACGAAGGTGAACGCAAGTTCCGGCTGGACGCCCCGCTTCGGCCTCAGCAGCGTGGCAATGCCTGACGGGAGCATCGTCCTGATGGGAGGGACTGACAATGTTGTCGGGTTAACGAATGATACCTGGCGGTCAGTGAATAATGGCACAACATGGATACTGATGAACGCGAGCTCGGGGTGGACTGCACGGTACACTCACCGCGCCGTGGCGACACCCGATGGGAGCATCGTCCTTATGGGAGGCCAGGACACCAACGGCTACACGGATGATGTGTGGCGGTCAGCGGACAACGGCGCCACGTGGGCGCTGGTGAACGCGAGTCCCGGATGGGACGCGAGAGCCGGAGAGGGCATCGTGGTGACACCGGATGGCAGCATCGTCCTGACGGGAGGTACCGCCAACAGCGGCTTTCCAAACGACACGTGGCGGTCGACAGATAAAGGATCAACATGGACCGAGCTGAACGCGAGTTCCGGGTGGAATGGACGAGCTTATGATTGCACCGTGGCGATGCCTGACGGAAGCATCGTCCTGGCGGGCGGTTCTAACAGCACCGGCATCCTGGTAAACGATTCATGGCGGTCTGCGGATAGCGGTACGACGTGGAGGGAACTGAATGCGACTGCCGGATGGATAGGAAGAGATACCCAAACCTGTTCAGCGATGGCCGACGGGAGCATCCTGCTCACGGGAGGCAGGGATGCCTCCGGCAATTCCCTGACGGATGTGTGGCGGCTGATGCCTGACGGATCATCGTCGCAGAGCCCGTCGCATGTCTACGTCACCCCGGGGAGCTATTCCGTAACGCTTCAGGCATACAATATCAATGGCTATAACAGCACCCGCAAGGCAGGGTACATTACCGCGGCACTAGTATTTCCTCCCGTTGCCGGCTTTTCCGCAACACCCACCTTCGGCCCGGCCCCGCTCGATGTGGCGTTCATGGACAATTCGACCGGCCCGGCGGCAGTCTGGAACTGGAGTTTCGGGGATGGGAATTCCTCTGCACTCCAGAACCCTGTCCACCGGTACCTGACGAACGGGAACTTCACGGTAGTGCTGAACGTAACAAACAGCATGGGCTCGAACACCACGACGAAGACTAAGTATATCCAGGTGACCCCGCCGCTCGCGCCCCCGGTGATCAAATCGATAATGCCCGCGAAGGGGGTTCGGAACACGACCGTCTCGTTTACCATTCTCGGGAACAATTTCCAGGCCGGTCATACGACCGCCGAGTTCCGGAACCAGACCAGCGGGCTGATCACCGCTTCGCTCTCCTTCATTAATGCTACGAATCTCACGGGCACTGTTGCCATTCCCGCCAATGCCTCGACCGGCCCGTGGAATATCCGCGTGATCACCACAATCACCGGGGAGGCGATCCTCATGAACGCGTTTACGGTGAACCCTGCCCCGGCTCCCACTATTATCGCGGTCACCCCGACAACCGGATGGTACCGGAACGCAAGCGTGAAGTTCCTGATCACCGGCACGAACTTCCAGCCTGGCAAGACTACGGTCAACTTCACGTACCCGTCAAACGGTACGGAGCTGAACCTGACGCTTGGTATGAAGATCCTGATCATCAATACGACCGCAATCAATGGCACGGTAGTCGTGCCGTATAATGCCTCAGCTGTGGCGATGAACGTGAGCGTAACTACGGTGGACGGCGGCAGGGTGTGGAAAGCCTCCGCGTTCACAATAGCCCCGTTCCCGGCGCCGACGATTGCGTCCGTGACCCCGACCACCCCGTGGTACCGGAACGCGAGCGTGAAGTTCCTGATCACCGGCACGAACTTCCAGCCCGGTCAGACAACGGTCAACTTCACGTACCCGTCCAATGGCACCGAGCTGAACTTAACGCCGGGAATGAAAATCCAGACCATCACTGCGACCACGATCAACGGGACGGTTGTGGTGCCGTACAATGCATCAGCCGTGACGATGAACGTGAGCGTAAGAACGCTGGACGGGGGCAGGGCGTGGAAACCCGCTGCGTTCACGGTGGCTGCATTCCCGGTTCCGACGATTGCGTCCGTGACCCCGACCACCCCGTGGTACCGGAACGCGAGCATCAAGTTCCTGATCACCGGCACGAACTTCCAGCCCGGCAACACGACGGTCAACTTCACGTACCCGTCCAACGGCACGGAGCTGAACTTAACGCCGGGAATGAAGATCCAGACCATCACTGCGACGACGATCAATGGGACGGTTGTGGTGCCGTATAATGCCTCAGCCGTGACGATGAACGTGAGCGTAAGGACACTGGACGGCGGGAGGGTCTGGAAAGCCGCTGCGTTCACGGTGGCCCCATTCCCGACTCCGACAATTGCGTCCGTGACCCCGTCCACCCCGTGGTACCGGAACGCGAGTGTCTTTTTCCTCATCACCGGCACGAACTTCCAGCCCGGTCAGACAACGGTCAACTTCACGTACCCATCCAATGGCACGGAGCTGAACGTTACGGGAATGAAGATCCAGACCATCACCGCGACGACGATCAACGGGACGGTTGTCGTGCCGTATAATGCATCAGCCGTTGCGATGAACGTGAGCGTACGAACACTGGACGGCGGCAGGGTGTGGAAAGCCTCTGCGTTCACGGTGGCCAAGCTCCCGGCGCCGACTATTGGATCCATCACACCGTCATCCGGGTTCCGGAACACAACCGTTGCCTTTACCATCACCGGCACGAACTTCCAGCCCGGGATGACGACCGCGGAGCTGGTCAACGCGTTGTATGGCGGACTGCCAACCACGCTCTATTCGGTCACGTCCACCCAGATCATCGGGGGCATGCGGATACCCGGCAATGCTACAAACGGTGCGTGGGTACTGTATGTGACTACTCTTGATGGCGGGCTTACAAGCAGACCCTCTGCGTTCACCATCAGCAAATTACCGGCACCCACGGTCACCGCCTTCGCCCCGTCAGCAGCGTACCGGGGAACACCGGTCTCGTTCATCCTGAACGGCACGTACTTTGAGCCGAATGGACTGACGATCGTGAACCTGACAAAGCCCGGCCAGACCGATATCCCCACGAACCTGACCTCCGTTTACTCATCGCAGATCGCCGGGAATTTCACCGTCCCGGCAGGGTACGCAACGGGGTCGTGGAATATTAACGTCAGTACCCGCGATGGCGGGTCTGTCACAAAGTCCGGCGCCCTGAACGTGCTGTAGGGAAGGGAATTTTTTTTAATAATTTGTCAATCTCAATGAGCATACCTTATAACAATTACGATAAATGCCGCCGCCCCCGACGGGACGCCCCGGAGAGGCCCTGAGGAGGGAGGCATCATAGGAATTTCCTTATTTTTACCGGTTCTTCAATCCCTCTTCCTCATCACAGCCCCCGCGTACACGCACTGCCCGTACGAAACACAGCCGTCCCCGAGAGGGTACTCCCGGTTGAGGATGCAGGAGAGACCCTGTGCGGCGACCTCTTTCTCAATCGTCGTGCGGATCGCTTGGTTGTACGCGACTCCGCCGCTGAGTGCGACCGTCTTTATCCCGTCCCGCTCCGCTGCCCGGACCGCCATCTGCGCAATGCCCCGGGCAAGGTTCGACTGGAACGAGGCCGCGATATTGCGGATCACCTGACGGTCATCCGTGGGCGAAGCGGGCAGTTTCCCCAGTGCCGTTGCCATCAGCGCCCGGCTGGAGAGGGTCTCGCACCCGTCCTGGTTCGAAAAAGTGAGTTCCCACGCTTCCGGCTTCCCGCCGGCAGCTGCCGACTCCAGTTTCATTGCCGGCTCGCCATCATACGTCCGCTCCCGGCAGATACCCAGAAGGGCCGAGGCGGCGTCGAGCACCCGGCCGGTGCTCGTGGTCTGCGTCACGTTGAACCCGGTGGCGAGCTGTTTCTCCAGCACGCCCAGCTCCACGTCCGGCCAGCCGCGGGAGGCGAACAGCGAGCGGATCCGCTCTTCGGGGAGGATGCCGTAGAGCATCCGCTCCGGAAACCGGGTCGCGAGGTCCCCGCCGGGCATTGCCACCGGTTCGAGGTGGGCGACCCGCTTCAGGTCCGGCACCTGCCCGGAGAAGATCTCGCTTCCCCAGACTGTGCCGTCGTCCCCGTACCCCACGCCGTCAATCGCGATCCCGATGCAGGGCTCCATCGTCGTGGCGGCGATATGGGCCCGGTGGTGCTGGACGGGGACAAGTTCGTGGCCGTGCTCCGCGGCGAGCTCCCGGGCGAACCGGGTGGAGAGGAACTGGGGGTGGAGGTCGTGGGCGACGACGTCGAACTTCGCACCGAGGATCCGCTGGAGGTTGTGCACGGTCTCCTGCAGGTATTCGAGCGTGGCGGGGTTGCGCACGTTCCCCACGTGGGGTGAGGTGATGGCAAACCCTCCTTTGTAGATCGTCGCGTTCGCGTTCAGCTCCGGGCCTACGCCGAGGATGCAGTGCTTCCCGAGATCGATCGCCGTCCGCTTAGGCGCGATCCCGCGCGAGAGCCGGATGATATACCCGTCCCGCACCACCGAGTCGTCGCACCGGTTGACGATCTGCCGGTTGTGGGTGAGGAAGAAGTCGGCGTCGCGGGAGAGTTTCGCCATCGCCACGTCGATTGCCGTGATCATCGGGTAGCCGGGCATGTTTGCGCTCGTCATGATCAGGAGCGGGTGTTGCAGGTGCGAGAAGAGGAGGTGGTGGAGGCCGGTATAGGGGAGCATGCAGCCGACCGTGTGCAGGTTGCTGATCCCGGCGTGGGCAGTCGGATCGCGCTTTTCGAGCACCGCGATCGGGTGGACGGGGCTTTCGAGCAGTTTCCGGTCCTCTCCGGAAACGGTTGCCAGCCGGTCGAGCTGGTCCGGCCGGACCATGATCGCGAAGGGCTGTTCGATCCTCCCGAGCCGGTGCTTCAGCTCATCGGCCGATTCCTCCACGCACGCAAGGTGGAACCCGCCGATTCCCCGCATCGCGAGGATGAACCCGGCGTCGAGCAGCCCGGCGGCCTCCGCGATGGGATCGGGACAGTCGACCCTGCGGCCGAGCTTGTCGAAGAGGGTGAGGGCCGGCCCGCAGCTGGCACACGCGATCGTCTGGGCATGGTGGCGCCGGGAGTGCGGGTCGAAATATTCCGCCGCGCAGGCAGGGCACATGGGGAACTCCGCCATCGATGTCCGCTCGCGGTCGTACGGTATCCCTCTGATAATGCTGTACCGGGGCCCGCAGTTGACGCAGGAGGTGGCCCAGTAGTTCCCGTACCTGCCCCCGGGCGTGAAGATATCGGCAATGCACTCGCCGCAGATCGCGATGTCGGGCGGGATCATGCCGGAGAATGAGCCGGTGCCGCTCTTCAGGATCGCGAAACCGTCCGCAATCGGTGCGTTCGTTTCCGAACATTCGACCGAATCGATCCGGGCAAGGGGCGGGCCGCGCGAGACGGCGGCGAGGAATTCGTCGAACCTCCCGCCCCGGGCAAAGATCTCCACTTCGCTGCCAAGGTTCTTCACCGTGCCGGCGATCCCGAGCTCGGCAGCCTTCGCAAAAACGAAAGGGCGGAACCCGACACCCTGGACAATTCCGCGGACCGTGATTCTGCCCTTGTGCTGCATGATGCTGTCGCAAAATTTTATTGATGCGCACAGCGATATAATGATAGGGTTTTCAACGTGCCGGGCCATATTCGCATTGTAAACGATCCTGTAGAGCTGGTCCCTCTCCTGATGACATTCAACGACCCCTCCTTCAAGAAAGTCTACGAACTCCTGAACAAATCATGGCTGACCGAGGCCGAGATCCGGGTACACATCGATGAAGATTCCGTTCCGCTCTGCCTCCAGATCCTCAAGAAGGGCAACCTTGTCGAGGAACAGTGGCGGATGCCCAAGCCGGGGGCGAAGCCCGAGAAGGAGTTCCGGGCCACCTATAATAAGTTCCGGGCAAACTTCCAGTGCAATCTTTCCGATCTCTCCGATATCCTCTACATCTCGCTCTCCAACGACGAGAACCTGCGGGAAGTCGTGGAGCAGATCGAAGGGGAACTCACGAAGGGCAACAGTTCGATAAACGACCTCTCGCGCAAATTCAGTGTCAGTCCGGTCTTCATCAAGGGCCTCGCCAAACGGATCACCCACATGGATGTGAAGGGACAGGGACTGGTGCTGCTTGACACAGGGCGTTAAGGACCCCCTCTATTCTATTCTGCGGAGCAAGCGCGAGGTCTCGCGCCTCCAGATCCTCGTGGAGATCGCCGAGCACCAGCCGGCGGTCCGGCAGCAGGAGATCGCCGAGAAACTCGGCGTGACCCCGCAGGCGATCTCCGAGTACATCCGCGAACTTGTCGACGAAGGCATGGTCTCGGCAAGCGGCAGGGGCAACTACGAGGTGACAAAGTCAGGCATCGAGTGGGTGCTGGCAAACGCCGAGTCGCTCGAATCCTATGCCCGGCACATCCGGCGCGACATTATCCAGCAGGTCTCGGTCTGGACCGCGATTGCGGCCGAGAACCTCAGGGCCGGCGACGAGGTCGGGGTGTATATGAAGGACGGTTTCCTCTACGCCGCGAAGAAGCCCTCGGCCGCAACCGGCTCGGCGGTCGCGGATGCAAAGAAGGACGAGGATGTCGGGATTGCGAAGCTGAGCGGGATCATCGACCACCACGAGGGTATGGTCCATGTCTGCAAGGTCCCGCGCATCCAGCATGGCGGTTCCCGAAAGGTGCGGAAGGACAAGCTGCTGGAAGTCACGGGAACAGTTGGCATCGTCGGGGCGGTCGGCCTTGAGGCCTATATCGCCCTGAAGTCCGCGGGACGGAAGCCCGACATGTTCTTCGGTGCCCGGGAAGGCGTGATCGAGGCGGCGTTCCATGGGATCGACTGTGCGATCGTGGTCGTGGACGAGGAGTTCACGGACTTCCTGAAACGTCTGGAGAGCGTGGAACTCGCGTACGTGATCCACGACCTGATCGCCCCATGAAGATCATTGTCCAGCCCCAGAAAGTGGGCAGCTACAAACTCCTGTTTTACGACGGAAGGAATGTGCGGGGGGCCGGCTATGTCGAGCTCCAGGATACGCCCCGCGGTCCCCGCCCGACCAAGTACCGGGTAAAGTGGGGGGCCAGGAAGGATTACCGGCACACCCCTTCGAAGGACCTGGTCGCCAACCTCCGCGAGTCGGATGTGCGGCTGACGAAGCGGGACCACCCGTTCGAGACATTTCTCGCCGATTTCCAGGTAAAATCGGGGACGGTAGATGCGTGCCGGATGTGCCTGCTGGACGAGAAGTACACTCCGCTCGATGAGAACAACACGGTGCAGTTCGGCAAGAACGAGAAGATCTGCCTCGACTGCGGCCGGCGGGAACTCCGGAGGGAGGTCTCGCATCTCGGCCGGCTCGGCCGGGACGGGTTCGCCCACCTCGAAGCGCTTCTCGTCCAGTTCCGGAACCTCGACCGGGTACTCGCCACCCTCTCTCCCGAGAAACTGACGATGGGGGCCGCCCTTTTCGACAAGCTCGAGGCGCACCCGGTGATGACGACCGCCCCGCTGGACGAGCTGCCCCTGCCCCGGCAGTTCATCGATTCCTGCGGGGTGAAACAGCTGATGCCGGCCCAGCAGCTCGCCGTGGAGGCGGGCCTGCTCTTTGGGAAGGACCTGCTGGTCGTAGCAGCCACTGCGAGCGGCAAGACCTTCATCGGCGAGATGGCAGGGCTCAAGAATTATCTTGAAGGCCGGGGACGGACACTCTTCCTTGTCCCGCTCGTCGCGCTCGCGAACCAGAAGTACGAGCGGTTCACGGAGCGGTACGCGAAGTTTGCGAAGACCGGCCTCCTGACCGGTGTCAGCCGGCTGAACCTGCCCGAGACCCGGAAGGTCGGGGACCGGAACCCGCAGGCCCCGATCATCGTCGGCACGTACGAAGGCGTGGACAACATGATCCGGTGCGGGCAGAAGATGCACAACATCGCGACCGTTGTCATCGACGAGGTGCAGATGCTCGAGGACAAGGAGCGGGGCCACCGGCTCGACGGTATGATCGCCCGGCTGAAGTACCTCGCCCCGCAGGCCCAGATCCTCTACCTCTCCGCCACGATCGGCTCTCCCAAGGTGCTCGCGAAGAAGCTGAACTGCACGCTCGTCCAGTACGCAGAACGGCCGGTCGGGCTGGAACGTTACCTCCTCTTTGTCGAGCGCAAGCAGAAGATCCCGACGATCAAGCAGATGACGACCGAGGAGTACAAGCGTACCTCCTCGAAGGGGTTCCGGGGCCAGACGATCATTTTCACCAATGCCAGGGCCCGGTGCCACACGATCGCCGATGCGCTCGGGATACGGGCTGCCGCGTACCATGCGGGCTTAAGCCCGGTGGAGCGTCGGGACGTTGAAACCCGGTTCCTGACAGGAAAACTGATGGCCGTTGTCACTACCGCGGCGCTCGGGGCCGGGGTAGACTTCCCGGCTTCGCAGGTGATCTTCGATGCCCTCGCGATGGGCCGGGACTGGCTCTCCGTGCAGGAGTTCAACCAGATGGCGGGCCGGGCCGGACGGCCTGATTACCACGACCTCGGACGGGTCGTGATCCTTGCGGAGCCCGGCGGCAGTTACTCCCGGGAGAACCCGGGAACCGAAGAAGAGATCGCGATAAGGCTCCTCAAGGGAGAGATGGAGGAGGTGGCGCCCGAGCACGACATCGAGCAGAGCTCGGAGGAGTACGTGGCGAATGCCGTTGCCTGCGGAGGCGAGGAAGCCGATCTCAACCGGATCAACAGTATGATGGTCGGCAGCATGGAGCCCGTGCTGCCGGACCTGATCGCCCACCGGCTCGTCGAGAAGCACGGCACGAAGCTCGTCATGACCCCGCTTGCCCGGGTGATGGCGGAGCACTTCATCGGCATGGAGCGGCTGCTCGAGATCATCCGGCTGACGAAGATGATGAAGGACCCGCTGGAGATCATCGCGGAGCTGGAGAGCGAGGACGTGCACAAGGAGAAGAAATCGGGCCCGGCAAAGGTGAAGGAGCAGAAACGGTCCGGTCGTAAACGCAGGTAGCGCGGGATTTCGGGCAGATTGTATTGATCACCTTTTTTGTCCGACCTGATTTTGAGCGGTTTGACAATTCCAAGAATTTATTATTCCGGCCGTGTAATGGATGAATATGGAACCCGTGCAGGAGAGGGATGCCGGCGAGGAGCAGGAAATCCGTGTACAGAACGATCTCCGGCACCTGAGCAGTTCCCTGAACGGCGAGAATCTCAGTGCCGATATCATGTTCGCGAAGAAACGGGGGATCCGTTCCTGCACCCCCCCGTTCGACACGCTCCCCGACAAAGACACCGCGGTCCGCGAGCGGCTGAAACGAGTGCAGCCCCCGCCATCGGAATGAGCGGGGCATATTCTCTCTTTAAAAAAATTATTAAGCCGGTCAGCCCGGAATAATGATTATGCCTCTTTTTCTTTTGATACAATCATATATGAGTTAAAAATAAAATCGTTACTTTATTATTGAATTGTTTGCTATGTTTCTTAAATATCGTTAATATCGTGGAGAATCCGCAGGTGGATTTTTTGTTTTTGACGGATAGTGGTAAAAATTGCTTCGGTAATGCCCGTGTTCACCTCTTTGCTGCTGCACTGATACTGATCTGTTTTGGCATTCTGCCGGTATCGGCAAACGTTATCGCCCCGGTGATCAACCAGGGTGCGGTCGTATACATTGGCGAGGAGGGCCTCAACCTGACCCATGCCCTCAACCAGGCGCACGGAGCAGCGGACGTCGACGGGGTGCCGGTGACCAGGATGATCGGATGGTGGGCATCGGCGCAGAATGTCCTGTATTCCTCTCCTGTCAAAACCATCATCATCTTCGGAACATACCAGTCTTTCAACGTAACGCCCGCGGATTTTGTCGGGTATACCGGCAACTGGTACCTGCTGGATAATACAACGGTAGCCATCGATCTCTCAAACGGAGGGGTGCCGCGTGTCGCGTTCATTGTAGCCGACCCGGCACTTGATCTCGATGTATGGGATTTCAACCAGACAACTGAAGTTACCGGGCTTTCCGTCCCACAGGGAAATCACCTCGGGTTCAGGATCCGGACCAACATGTACAGTGCCCTTGACGAACGGTACCGGAGCCCGGTCACTCATACGGTGGCCGACGGGTATATCGACATAATGATGAAGAACGAATCCGGCACATACCTGACGGAGCTCGCTACCGGCCCGGGAACGACGGCCCCGCTTACGCAGCAGGCAGTCGTCACCGAGCCCTGGTTCTGGCCTTCTGCCGATGGCTCGGTATACTGGCAGACCGATGCACCCGGTCCGGATAATGTCCCGCTCTACCCGGTCGGGACCTACAGCGTCTGGGCAGAGTCCCGGCTCAACGGCATGAAAGAGAATTATAAAAATGCAGGTTCCGATTATACCGGAAAAACGGTCAGCCAGACGAAGACGGTCACACTCGTACCGGATGCCGTGAAGATCAAATCCAACACGGCGTCGGTCCTGCGCGGAGACCGGTTCTCCGTGATGATCAGCGGAAAACCGTCAACACAATATTATCTCTGGGTCAAAGACGAGGGACCCGCACCCGGTCCGGTATCGGATTGCCCGCCATCGATCCTCCCTTCCGCACCGGTCATCCAGGACCCCCCGGCCGGGCCATACACCATCGGATCCTACCAGGTCCTGAACGGGAACGGCAAAACCCTCATTGAGTCCGTGCCCGCATCAATCCGGAACACTACGCAGCATTATGCCGCTGTCGTCACCAATAAATTTGGCACGGCAACCATTGAGATCCAGACCTGGAATGACACCAGTCCTGCCCTTCACCCGGCAGATTTTACCTTCCGTGTTGAAGGCGGTTCACAATTTGATGAAGTGACGGTTGGTATGTACGGGAGCACTCCCACCATCTTACCGGATGAGATCGATCCGGC
>Ga0265316_10006342_pt1 | contig 11314 bp, 9 predicted proteins | sample 4522metaG_FD_202092 | JGI IMG/M metagenome (GOLD analysis project Ga0265316, IMG submission 202092) | Rhizosphere microbial communities from Carex aquatilis grown in University of Washington, Seatle, WA, United States - 4-5-22 metaG | ecosystem: Host-associated > Plants > Roots > Rhizosphere >...
CACCGACACCACGAAGACGCGGTCCACGTTGTTGCCCACGAGGCATTGCTTGAACTCCACGCCGGTGTCGCGCGGGGCGGGTTCGAGGCGCATCCAGACTTCGGCGAACTGGCCGGCGCCGCCCGTCTGTTTCTTGTGGCGGTAGCGGGAATCGGCCTTGCCGCGGATGGTCTCGCGATACGGGATGCGCGGCTCCTCGAGCTCGAGGGCGACGCCGAAGCGCCGCAGCATGCGTTCCACGATTACCTGCAGGTGAATCTCGCCCTGGCCGGAGACGATGGTCTGGTGGATTTCGTCGTCCACGCGGTAGAGGAAGGTCGGATCCTCGTCGTGCAGCGTCCCGAGGCCGGAGGCGAGCTTGTCCTCATCGCCCTTGGCCTTGAGTTTGAGGGCGCCGTGGATGTTGGGATGTGGGTACTCGACCTTGGGCAGGGTGACAGCGAAGCGTTGGCTGCACAGCGTGTCGCCAGTGTGCGTCGCGCGCATTTTCACGACGGCGCCGAGATCGCCCGCGCACAGCATGGGCACGGACGTGCGACCCTGGCCGTTGAGCACATAGATCTGGCCGATGCGCTCGTTGGTGCCGCGGGCGCTGTTGAGCAGATCGTCGCCGCTGCGCAGGGTGCCGGAATAGATGCGGAAGAGCGAGAGTTCGCCCACGCCCTGCTCATTCATCGTCTTGAAAATGTAGATGACCGGTTCCGGATTCGACAGCGCCACGGTGGTGTCCGCGCCGTTGGAATCCTTGGCGGGCACCTCGGCTCGATCGAGCGGCGAGGAGCCGTATTTGGCGATGAAATCCATCAGGCGGGCTACGCCGACGTTGGTCTCGGCCGAGGTCGCAAAGAGCGGGATGAAGACCTGGTTTTGAATCGCCTTGTGCAGACCGGCGCGCAGTTCTTCCTCCGCCAACATGCCTTCTGCGAAGAATTTCTCCATGAGCGAATCGTCGGATTCGGCCACGTATTCGATCAGCTGGCGGTGCAGCGCGTGGACACGCTCATCGAGCGGTCCGTCCGCCGGATTCTCCTCGTAGAGGCCGTTGCCACCCGGCTTGTAGGCGACGATTTCGTTGCGCATCACGTCGAGCACACGGCTGAAGCCGGGGCCGACATCGAGCGGGAACGCCATGGGAAACACGTTTTTCCCGAAATGCTCCTGGATGCTTTCGAGGACGGCCTCGAAGTTGACATTGGGTTTGTCGAGGCCATTGACCACAATCATCTTCGGCAGGCCGAATTTCGTGGCGTATTCCCACACGGTGTCAGTGCCGTAGCCGATGCCATGCGCCGCGTTGATGACGACGAGGGCGAAATCGCCCACCCGCAGGGCGCCGAGGCCTTCGCTGATAAAGTCGGCGCATCCGGGAGTATCGATGATGTTGAACTTCTTGCCCTGCCATTCGGTATTCAGCAGCGAAGCGTGGACGGAAATCTGGTGCACTTTTTCGCTTGGGTGATAATCGCTCACCGTCGTGCCGGCGGTGACGCTGCCCAGGCGGCCGATTTTTCCGCTGCAGGCCATCATCGCCTCACAGAGCATGGTTTTGCCGCTGGAGGCGTGGCCGACTACAGCGAAGTTGCGCAATTCCGGGGAGGTATACTCCTTCATAGATGAATGATTTGGATAGTAGGGTTTTCTAAAGGGTAGGCGGGGCGATGCGCGGCGCCTTCGTGGTGCTGGGGGAAAGCTCCACGAGGTGGGTTTTGGGTGATGACTTTGCTCCGTTCATCCAAGGTGGGCGCCGGATGCGCCCGGATGTTTTGCGGAGATTCGCCGCCCGCACCAAGTCTAAACTTCGCGTATCCGAAAAAAAGCAACCAAACCGGCGGCCGGGCGTCAATCTGGCGACCCCTATCTACTATGAAATCACTCCGTTACCTTGGCGCGGTTTTTGCAGCCGCTTGTTTGATGACGGCCACCGCTTTCGCGGCGGACCCCACCGGTGCGTGGAAATGGACGGCCCAGGGGCGCAATGGCGCCCAGGACTACACGATGAAACTTGAACTGAAGGGCGGCGCGCTCACGGGCGCCCTGATGATGCCCGGCCGCGGCGGTGGCGCTCCGACCGAAGTCGCGATCAGCGAGGCTTCATTCAAGAGTGACGAAATCGCGTTCTCCGTGGTGCGCGAGTTCAATGGCATGAAGATGGTGACCAAGTATTCCGGCAAGCTCGCTGGTGACGAAATCAAAGGCTCCATCGAACGTCCGGGCCGGGGCGAAGGTCAGCCGCCCCAGAAGACCGACTGGCTCGCGAAGCGCGAAGCTGCGGCCGCGGCGAAATAGGCCCGCAAAACGCAATTCATCCCCCGCAAGCCGGCCGGCGGCCGGGGGGGGCGATGTTAAACCCAGCGAGTGGCTCGAACGCCGCTCGCTTTTTTTTGACCAAGGTGAAACCGCGGTTGGGCGGCGCAGCGCTAGGCTGCTTATACCAGTCACCCTGAGTTTTGGGGTCATATGATATCCGCGCTGGCTTTGGTGGAGCGGCTTGACCCCAAGACGCTCAAAGCGCGTTGAGGTCAACGCGCTCCACCAGTGCAGAATAGTACAGATGCTTTGGGCGATTGATATTATGAACCGCTCCGGTTTGTCATCCTGAACGAAGTGAAGGATCCATCTTGATGCCGCCGGGCCACCCACGCGCTGATGGATCCTTCGTTGCACTCAGGATGACAGACTTTCCTGACAAAGTTCATTAGCGTGGGTCCGATACCGCGATGCGGGCTTCGGCTTGGCTGGGTTGTAGCCACGAGCGTGAGCGAGTGGAAGCGCTGCCACTCGCTCACGCTCGTGGCTACGTCGGAGATCAAGAGGGTGGGGGGCTTGGCACCGAGGTGGTTCGGCTAAAAGCTCCGGAGCTTGGTCCGGGGACGTTTTCTGGCGTGCGGAATTGCCTCGCCCAGATCGATCCGCCCGTCCTTATTCGCGGACATAGTACACGTGTCCTAGTTTGCGCCCTCCCATGCGTTCGTCCCCCAAATCTGCTCCGCCTTCGGGGTCGGCCGGTTCCGCTCCGGCCGCGGCCCCACGGCGGCGCTACGCCGTCGTCGGCGTGGGCGCTCGCAGCCAGATGTATCAAGACGCGATTGAGGGGGAGTACCGGCCGTGGGCCGAGCTCGTGGCGTTTTGCGACCTCAATCCCGGCCGGGTGGAGATCGCGCGCCAACGCTCAGCCAAGAATCGGGCGCCCGTGCCGCCCGGCTACGCCGCGGCCGATTTCGCGCGGATGATCGCGGAGACGAAGCCGCACATCGTCGTCGTGACGACGGTCGACGAGGTGCACGACGATTTCATCGTTCGGGCCATGGAACTCGGTTGCGACGTGATCACCGAAAAGCCGATGACGCATACGGCCGCCAAATGCCGGCGCATCCTCGAGACGCGCCGCCGCACGGGCCGTTCCTGCCGGGTGTCGTTCAATTACCGCTACTCGCCCCCGCGCAGCCAGGTGAAGGATCTGCTGATGAGCGGCGAGATCGGCGGGGTGGTTTCGGTCGATTTCCACTGGTTGCTCAACACCCGGCACGGCGCCGACTACTTCCGCCGCTGGCACAGCCAGAAAGAGCGGTGCGGCGGTCTGATGGTGCACAAGTCCACGCACCACTTCGATCTCGTCAACTGGTGGCTTGGCGCCATGCCCGTGTCGGTGTACGCGACCGGCCAGCGCGGATTCTACACGCCGGCGATGGCGCGGCGCCTCGGTCTCCAGAGCTACCATGAGCGTTGCCATACCTGTCCGGAAAGGGCGGGCTGCGCGTTTTTCTTCGATCTCAGCGGCGACCCTTCGCTCAAGGCGCTCTACCTCGAGCAGGAAGGCTTCGACGGCTATATCCGCGACCGCTGCGTTTTCCGGCCCGACATCGACATCGAGGATGCGATGACCGTGCAGGTGCGCTACGACAACGGCGTCCTGCTCGCTTACTCGCTCAACGCCTTTTGCGCATGGGAAGGCTACACGATCGCTTTCAACGGCACGCAGGGCCGCCTGGAGCACTCCATCTGCGAATCGGATTATGTCAGCGGTACCGACACGGTGCAGGGTGGCATCGACCGCGACGGAGTGACTACGCGAATCGTCCCGTTGCGCGGCGCCCCGCGGCTGATCGAGCCCTGGCCGGAGGAAGGCAGCCATGGCGGCGGCGACGCCGTGATGCTGCGCGATTTGTTTCTGCCCACGCCGCCCGACGATAAATTCCTTCGGGCGGCCGACGAGCGGGCCGGCGCCGCCTCGATCCTGGTGGGCGTGGCCGCCAACCGCTGTTTCGAGACGGGCCAGCCGGTCGCCCTCGCGGATCTCGTGCCGGGGTTGGAGCGTCCCGATTACCCGGCGATGTCCGCCCGCGACCGGCCATTGCCCATGCCGGAGCGCGGCGCGCCGGGTTGAGCGCACCCCGGGAAATCCGGTATTTCGTTGGGCCGCGAGTTCGTTCGCGCTGTAGGGCAGAGCGCGAGCAAGCTCGCGGATCTACGGCAAAAAGGAGTGCCTCCAAACCGGAGTGATGCAGGCAACCCTGTGCTTCGAATGAAGACGAGGGAGACTAAAAGGTTGTAGGGCGGCATCGCCGAATGCCGCCGCATTTCTAGAGGAAAGGCGGGGTTCGGCCGGTTCGACAAGCTCACGGCAAGCGACCCCGCCCTACATTTATAACTGCATCGTTCCGGTTCCGCGACCGGCCCGATGCCCCAAGGGGGCTGCGGCGCCGTTGGTTGGCCCCCGGTCGGAATTCACGGTTTCCCGTCCCGTTCGTGCTGGGCCCGGCCGGTCATCGGTACGAATCGGACCGAGGCGTTGATCTCTTCCCGGTAGCCCTCGGCGGTGCGGGTCACGACTTTGAGCTCCTGGAAATGGTCGCCCACCGGGATGACCAGGCGCCCGCCGACTTTGAGTTGTTCGAGCAGCGGTGGCGGAATCTTTTCCGGCGCAGCCGTCACCACGATGGCGTCGAACGGCGCCAGTTCCGGCCAGCCGAGATAACCGTCGCCGATGCGGAGGTGGACGTTTTTGTAGCCGAGGCGGGCCAGATCGTCCTCCGCGCGGCGCGCCAGATCGGGGATGATCTCGATCGTGTAAACCTCGGCGGCCAGTTCGGCGAGCACGGCTGCCTGATAACCCGATCCGGTGCCGACCTCGAGCACGCGACTCTCCGGGGTGAGGCTGGCGAGCTCGGTCATGAGCGCCACGATGTAGGGCTGGGAAATCGTCTGCCCCTGCCCGATGGGGAGCGGACGGTCATCATAGGCGAAGCGGCGGGCCGACTCGGGCACGAACTCATGCCTCGGCACCTTGCGCATGGCCTGCAGCACCGTGGCCGTGCGTACGCCGCGCGCCTCGATTTGTTCGCGGACCATCTCCTCACGCTCGGCGGCTTCCCGGGCCACAGGTTTTCCATCGCCGCCGCAACGTTCGACGGCCGTCAGGGTGAAGAGCGTGAGCAACGAGCGAGTCGCCAGGCGCACGTCGAAATAGTGCTCCAATTGACCGTTCTCTCCAGCCAATTTCATTTCCACTGACGCCGGCCAAAATCGCCGATCTCTTCCAAATGGCGGCAGCCATTTGCTTAGGAACCCGTGGGCGGAGCCCGACGGGTTCCTCGTCCTCAATGGCTGCGAAAGGCAGAAAACACTTCGGCGCAATAAATCCCCAACAAGGCCCAGCCGATCGCGACCACGGTGTAGCGGACGATCAGCGCATGTGCAGAGTCCAAACTGGAGTGCGCCTGTGACGTCGGCGCAACGATGGGTGAGGGTTTGTCCGGCACGGTGGCGGCTTCCATGGCGACCTGGGGCATACGGCTGGGATCAACTTGGGGGGTGGAAAACCGGGAGAGAGAAGGCGCCGAGGTGTGCATGGCGGGATTTCTCCGACGAGACGTAAGTGGGTGTTTGCTAATTACACCAAGGCAATCGGGGCGAGCTCTATTAGGACGATTAATCAGCCCGTCGAAGGTGTATAATGGCCAATCAGTCCACCGCCGACGGCTGACCGCTCACGCCTTATCAATTTCTCGGCGTGTAACCGCTGGCGCGAAGCGGTGCGAGGTCGTCGTCGGTCGTGGCTTGCTGCCGGAAACTCGCGTCGAGCGCGACTGCCCGATCCACACGGCGGCGCGCCTCGGCGAGGTCGCCGCGCTGGCAGGCGTAGCAACCGAGATTGAATTGGATGGCGGGCTCCTCCGGATGGCGGATTTCAGCGTCGCGCAGAATCGCTTCGGCGCTGGCGAGGGAATCGACGCGGCGGGTGGCGTAGGCCCACGTGATCCACCAACCGGCCTCCTCCGGCTGGCGTCCGACCAATGCGGCGGCGACCGGTTGCAGCAGGAGCCACTGCTGCTGGGCCTGCAAAACCAGGGCCCGCAGCGCCAGCGCCTCGAGCGATTCGCCTTCATCGGCGGGCAGGGCGGCCAGTTCGGCGGCGGCTTCCTCCAATAGTCCGAGGCCGAGATAGCCGCGCGCATGGGAAAGCCGCCATCCGGATTTCATGGTACGGCAAGTTGGCGCGACGGCGGGCGGCGTCAATCGCGGTGACACCTACGAGTGAACTCCGCACTTTAAGCCAAAGTCCGACAAACTCCTACGTAATGCCCGACTGACGGTACGCCGTACTTACCAGCACGAGCAGCGAGTGCAGCAGTTTGCTGTGCTCTGGCGTGATGACGATCTTGCGCGGTTCCAGCCAGCCGACGATGATGAGGGCGAAGCACTGTTTGCGATCGTGCAGGGGCATGGCCACGAAGGCGCCCAACCCATTTTTGCCGCTGCACCAGGCGGGCAGATACGGCGCGATCCGGGGATCGGTGGTGTTGTGGATGACCACATTTTCCCGCCGACCAAGGCAGATGCCGAACACGGTGCGTTCGTCGCGCCGGACGGCGCGATCGCCGCGGATGTAACGGATGAGTCTTCCATGCCCGAGCGTCGCCACGTAATTTCGGTGGTCGCTGTCCAAGGTAAGCAGCACGGCCTCGGGCGCGCCGAAGCCCTTTTGCACATGCTCGAGCGCCAGACGCTGGATTTTGGCGAAGTCGGGGCGCGGTTCCTCGAGACAGCGGGCCAGCAGGTCGACCCCCTCGTGCCACGACTGTTGTTCGATTTCGATCTTGGGGGCCGAGGAGGGGGAATCGTCCGCGGGCAGCGGCACGGGCGGCGTCTTCTCCGTCGACCGCGTGGTCACGATTTCTGCGGGCGCAGACGGGGAGCCCGTCTTGGCGTGACGGATGCGCCCGGCGGATGGTCCTTCGGGGGCTGGGGGGAGGTGCGGGGTGGAAGACGCCGCGGGGGGCCGGGCCGCCGGAGGATGCCCGCCCGCCCGCCAACGGAGCACATCCACCACTTCGCGGCCAAAACTGCTGAAACCGAGCGATTGCATGAACTCGGACATGCGTTCGCCGGTGGCCGTCATCACGGCGGCGATGGCCTCAGGGGTGAACGAAAGATGCGGCTCGAAGCGATCCAGCAGTTCGCGGACCTCGCGATGGAAATCCTCAGTGGTCAGTTCGCGATTCATCGCCAGCTCGCAGAGCTTAACGGCGAATTCGGAGACGATCAGCAGCGAAGCGCTTTCCGGGCCGACCATGGCGAGGGTTTGCGGCGAAAATTCCCGCAAGGCATCGAGGACGCCGGTGGGCAGATTGGTCGACTGCAGCAACTCGAACCCGAGCTCGAGCGCCGTGAGACCGAAGACTTCGCGGTACGCTTCGTCGGTGAGCTTTTCGTCGGCGAGCTGCCGGGCCTCGTGGTATTGGTCCGTCAGGTACGTGGCCAGCAGCAGGCGGCCGAAGTTGCGCAACGATGCGCCCACGAACGCCTGCTCGGGATCGGGCGTGCCGCGGTCGCGGGAGACCTGCTGGGCCACCAGGCCCGAGCAGAGCGCCAGCATGGCCGTGTCGCGTTGATCCATGGCGGCAGTGGCATCCACGGCGTCGTGTACGAGGATGAGCGACGTCACCAGCGAACGGATGCGCTCGAACCCGATCACCTGGATGGCTTGCGAGACGGTGCTGATCTCGATGCCGGAGGGGTTGTAACCCAGGGTATTGGCGACCGCGATGACCTTGGCCATCACGGTGACGTGCTTCTGCACGATCTCGGCGAGATCCGTCACGGAGATCTCGCGGGCTTTCGCGGACAACGCTTGGATGAGCTGCACGAGTTCGGGCAGGCACGAGGAGCGGCCGGATTGCATGCCGATCTTGGCGGACTCGATGGTGCGGGCCGCGAGAGGATTGTTTTCGGGAGTATCGATGCGGCTAAGCATGTGAGGGGCGGAATATTCACGGCAAGAGCCTTTCCACGGGGCAAGAATGCGGACGATCGCCTGCGGCGATACGTCCGCGCTCCTCCGCTGCAAGGGGGAGCGCGGGCGTATCCGCCGGATCGCCCGCCTGCCGCGGCGGAGCCGCAACCGCAGGAGTCTTGGGGTAACCACGAAACCTACGAAAACGGCGGAGACGGTTTAACCGCTAATGCACGCTAATGGGCGCTAATCCGGAAAGGTAGCCGCGACGGTTACGACGCGGTGGATTGATCGACACTTCGGCCATGGGCGCGAGTTTCCTCAACCCTGAACGCGAAACTCGAATCTTGGAACTTGCCTCTTTGGCCCACGGAACTCACCGAAGGGCGTGGAAGGGTTTTTGACCACGGATTGCTCGGATGGGCACGGATGACGGATTGTTTACCACAAAACGCAGGAAAAGCGGAAAGGGAGGGAGTTTGCCCGCGAATGTCGCGAATGATCGCGAATCTGATTCACCACAAAGGCACTGAGGACACGAAGTGTTCTCTGCGACCTCTGCGCCCTCCTGTAAGATCCGCTGCCGGTTTGGTTGCGGCTCTGCCGCGCCAGGGTTTCGTGGAAAGTGCGGCTGACCGTTTCCGCTTCAGCCCGGCGGCGGGCCGCCGAAATGCGCGGCGTGCGCGGCGTAGGCGGCGCAATCGGCCAGCATCGCCTCGATGGCCGCCGCGAGCGGCTCGGCGCGCACCAGGCCGGAGAAAACGGCCTTGTCGCCGATCGCATCGGTCAACACGAAGGCCGGGCGCTGCGTGATCTGGTGCGCGTGAAATTCGGCGGTGGACGCCGCGACCCGGGCGCGCACTTCGGCGGACTCGGCGCGGGCGCGGAGCTTTGTCGCATCGATCCCGCTGGCTGCGGCGCCGGCGGCGACGGCCTCGGTCATGTCACCGAGCTTGCGCCCTTCACGTGTGGCGGCGTGGGTGAGGGCCAGGCGCAGACGGTCGTCGGCGAAACCAAAATCGCGCCCGGCCTCGGCCACGAGGTTGGGTGCATCGTAGTGCCCCTGGCGCTCCGGTTCGAGCCAGCCGTTGTTGAGCATGTAGGGAGAGCGCATGATCGAGCCGCTGCGTCGGTAGAACCATTCGCATTGCGCTGGCGAGACCGGAAAATCGCCGGGCCGCATCAGTGCGATCTTCCACTGGAAGTCGATGCGCCCGGCGTAGCGGGCCTTGAGTTCGGCCCAGGCCGGTTCGGCCCAGTGGCACCAGGAGGACAGGACTTCGAGATAGTAGGTGATGGTGACGGCAGCCATGGGCGCACGTTCGCCACAAGACGAGACGGCGTCAACCGATGAGCGCGTCATCACGGTCACAGTGGCGCTCGCGAGGAACCGGCACAAACCGGGCCAAGTAGCAGCCGAGGTTACGAGGCTGGGTAAATGGCGGGTCACCGCCTCGTGACAGGACTGTCTCAATCGGGTCTAGCACGACGTAAAACCGGGAAATACGATTGTTCACCGCGTTGCACTCTCTCCAGGAAGCGACACCCCTTCGGCGTTTTGCGTAGTGCCACGACCTGTGGCGGACGGGGTTTTCCGGACAAAAAGAAATCGTTTTTTGCGCGCGCTTGTCGCTCTCTCGCCAGCATACGACAGGCAGCTTCAGCTAGTTTTCTGCTTTTGAACATGGCCCTCTCTGGCACTTGATCCGATTCCAGCCGTCCGTTCGAGAAATCGTAAAAGCAGTTGCAACACCGCGAGATAGTCAGGACCACCGTATATCTTATTGGGCACTTAAATCCTTTGCGCATCTCATCGATAGCATCTTGGATCTGAGGGTCTTTGGCCGGATCAGCCCTCTCCTCGACAAGCCGACCGGTCCTGGCGCTGTAGATCATCGTGCGATTGTCGGTAAGGGTGATCCAGACAGCCTGAAAGCGGGCCCGCCGGCGCCCGCTGGGGTAGCATTTAGCTTCACGAACATCGCCCAATGTCTCGATGCTCCGAATGTGCTTTTTCGTGCCAGCGTCGATCACGTCTACTCTGCGCGGCGGACGAATCCTGACAGCGTAGGCCGAAGGTTTCGCGAGGTAGGCGGCACATCGCGAACCAAAGTCCGCAGGACGAGAGGAAGCTTTGGGCATGGGGGACATAGTCGGCACAGCGTTCGGCGCTGCATCCCATAGTAATACGCAAAATCCCGATTCGGAATTTTGGCTATGCACTTACGCGCGGGGAACGCAGTAACGTCATCACCCGGCGGCGCCGCTTTGCGGGCGACCAACCAAGGATCGCGGCATTGTGGCGAAAAACAAACTCGCCGAGATAAGTCTCGATGGTGGCAGTGGCGAGGCCGTGATGCCGACGGACCTGAAGCATACGTCGAAAAGCACCGGCGGTGGCCGCTGCCGCGGGCAAGGCGTCGGCGGTGCCAAGCGGCTCGCTGCGCTGGCGGAAACCCAGATTTTTCAGTTCGCGAAACAGGCCCGACGGTGGAGTGATGACCGTCGCATTTGGATCGAATGCCGTGGCGATGCGCCGAAAGTCTTCAACGAGGCTGCGTCCGCAGCGCCAACCGCGGATGAGCCCGCTGGCCGACGGCTGACGCTCGATAGCGAGCCAGATTGATTTCGGCGCGCGTTTTCTCAGTGCCAGATTCACGTCGCACAACTCGATCTCAGCGGTAAGCAGCGGCCATTCCACGGCCTGCAACGCCTCGCGAACGATGCGGGCCATGCGCCAAGCCGTGCGATAGCTGCCGAGCCCGAGGGCTCGCTGGAGCGAGCACGCGGAGGATTCCGGGTGACTGAGAATCAACTCAACCGCCTGCTCCCAAGTGGTGAGTGGAAGCCGGGTGCGGTGAATCCTGGTGTGAGCCGAAGAACGGCCGCGACGAGTAGGTTGCTTTCCCGCCTCAGGCACCTGATCGAAGCGCGAAACGTTGCAAGTCACCATTTGGTTGAGATTCGTGGCAGACTACCACGGGGAAATCTCCTTTGCTGGCCCTTTGATAATCCAATTTCGGTTCTTTGACGAAACGCACTCAGCATCTATCTCTGCGAAATGACAGGGGAACCCTTCTG
>Ga0265316_10006344_pt1 | contig 11310 bp, 9 predicted proteins | sample 4522metaG_FD_202092 | JGI IMG/M metagenome (GOLD analysis project Ga0265316, IMG submission 202092) | Rhizosphere microbial communities from Carex aquatilis grown in University of Washington, Seatle, WA, United States - 4-5-22 metaG | ecosystem: Host-associated > Plants > Roots > Rhizosphere >...
GTAATTCCAATTGATGTAAGAATTATTTCATCAACAAACCGCAATTTGATAGAGCTTATTAACGAAGGAAAATTCCGCGAGGATCTGTTTCACAGGCTAAACGTTATAAATGTGAAAGTGCCGCCGTTGAGAGACCGCAGAGATGATATTCCGGCCCTGATAAAGACATTTGCGGAAGAGATCTGCAGTTCAAATAACATTTCACCCAAAATGTTTAACGAACAGACAATTAATTATCTCAAATCTCTTAAATGGCATGGAAATGTTAGAGAACTTAAGAATGTTGTTGAAAGACTTATCATACTTTCCGATACGGATGAAGTTGATATGTCGTTAATTGAAGGCAACGAACAGATTTTCACTTCCGAGCTTGATAAAATTATTAACACAGATATCAGCCTGCATGAATTTCAGAACCAGTCTGAGAAAATTTTTATCGAAAAGAAGCTTGCCGAAAACAGCTGGAATATTTCCAAAACAGCGGAGAATCTGAACATACAGAGAAGCCACCTTTATACTAAGATCAAACAATACAACATAGAAATCCCTAATAAGGATTAATTAGTATCCCCGGAGCTACCTTTATTACTTTGCATTGATAGGTATCAATACTTTATCTAAATTAGTGTAAATTATTAACGAACTCAAAACGAAAGTTATCATGGACGAAGAAATTATTGAAGGCTGGCAAAAAATTTTCGAGACATACGATTATATGCTCTCCGAACTTATTGAAGCCAAACTGCATGATTCAGGTATAGAATACCAGCTGATGAATAAAGCTGATATTGGCAATACAATGGTGGTCGGCAACGCGGAAATGGGCAGGGAAGCGGTTGGAATGCCCCTTAAGTTCTTTGTAAAGCCTGAAGATGCCGAAAAGGCTCTTGGACTTATAAACGAGGACAAATCCAAGATGATGGATGACCCCAATATTGAATTTGAGGAACCTACAGATAATTCGTAATCCGGTTTTCTTAATTTTTCAGGAGTTTCTCTGACGCAATATCTCATAAAGGAGGACTCCTGCAGAGACTGATACGTTTAGAGACTCAATTCTGTTTGCAACAGGTATTTTAACCAATTCATCGCATAGATTAGCGATATTTGTACGCAATCCTTTTCCTTCGCTGCCAAATACAACCGCGAATCTGCCTTTCAACTCCAAATCAAAGTGACTTTGTTTAGCTTTAAGCGAAGCGCCAATAACAAAGAAATTACTTATCTGCAAACTCTTAATTGCATTATAAATATTATTTTTAAGGCAGATCTTAATGTAATTTGTAGCTCCAGCGGATGCTTTGATAACAGTATGCGTAACCTTAGCAGAATTCTTCTCTGAAATTAATACTCCATCCGCTCCCACGGCAGCAGCTGTTCTTATGATAGCCCCCAAATTATGCGGGTCCTGTATCTCATCCAGTACAACAAGCAGTACATCCTTCTTTTCCCTTAGCTCTTCAACTAATTTGTCTAAGTCATAATATTCAAATTCAGCTGCAACTGCAATTACACCTTGGGAAATTCCTTCAGATTTATCTTTCTTATCGATTATTTTCTCAAATTCCTGCTTGCTTCTGCGTTCTGTCTGTATATTTTTCTTTTTGGCTATCTCTTGTATCCTGCTAACCTTGCTGTTAGTTATCCCCTCAAGTATTAATATTTTTTCGATCCTCTCAGGGGCAAAATCAAGCGTTTCAAGCACAGGGTTCAATCCGATTATTAACATGATTCAAACAATTCCTTTACAATTTCTATTTATTTTTCAATTATCTATATTTGAGCGTTACTTTCAGACGTGAAGTCCAAAATTCCATAGGGCTGCAATATTTGTAAACATAATAAATGGATTCCCGGTGGAGTTTACCCCGTGCTTTGACACGGGGCGGGAACGGGTATAATATCGGTTAATTATAGCGCTTGTAAAACCATATCTCAACTACAAAATAAATCTTTTGGAAAACACTTCCGTTAAGCCAATACATTCATTTAAATACAGATTCAGAAGAGGAATGAACTGGTTTCCTCTTGGCCTTACTTATGCCACGTTCTACATGGGCAGGTATAACCTGAACGTGTCGAGTAAGACTATGATCGACATGTTCCATTTCTCTAAAGCTGATTTCGGGATCATAGCTACAGCCGGGTTCTGGACCTATGCCCTAAGCGTTATATTCAACGGACCGTTAGCTGATAAAATCGGAGGTAAAAAATCGATACTTATCGGCGCAGTCGGAGCAGCCGTATTTAATCTGATCATCGGGCTTTTATTTCTTGGCGAGTGGCAGACTAAGATCATTGTAGGAATGTCATTGTTATACTCGGCAAACCAATTCTTTCAGTCGTTTGGAGCGCTATCGGTCGTCAAAGTGAACTCATATTGGTTTCATGTGAAGGAAAGGGGAGTGTTCGGCGGCATATTCGGAATTATGATCTCAAGCGGATACCTGCTGGCTTACACAGTTGGGGGATATATACTTTCTCATTTCCCATGGTTCTATGTTTTCATCATTCCATCAGGCGCAATTTTAATAATGTTTGTTATTGACCTGTTCATTGTAAAGGATAAGCCTTCGCAAGCCGGGTTTGAGGATTTTAACACCGGCGATGCTACTTCTAACGACGAAGATAAAGATAAACCGCTCGATTGGGCGTACCTTGTAAAGAAAGTCTTAACAAACCCGATCATAATAACAATCGCTATCGCTGAATTCTGCACAGGATTCGTCCGCCAGGGATTACTTCTCTGGCTTGTTCCGTTTTTATCGGAAGTACATCACATCGCGCCTGATACATATTTATTTAATGTGGCAACGCTTGGTATAACTATTGGCGGAATACTGGGCGGCTTATTATGCGGTTTTCTATCCGACAGAGTTTTTCAATCACGAAGGGCGCCGGTTGCTTTTATATTTTACATGGGGCAAATAATTTTTATTCTCCTGCTTGGTTGGACAACCAATGCTTCAGTTGCAGCTTATCTGGTTGGCATTTGCTGCATGTGGATATTTGGAGTACACGGTATGCTATCAGGCACAGCGTCTATGGATTTTGGCGGCACAAAAGCTGCGGCAACCGTAGCTGGTATGCTTGACGGGATTCAATATTTAGCTTCAGGCTTAACGGGATTTTTACTCGGCGCCGGACTGGATAAATTCGGCTGGCCCGCATGGACATTTATGATAGTTCCGTTTTCACTTATCGGCTCTTTAATGATGATACGAGTATGGAACGCAAAACCGGGAAACCCACGAGTCCCGGACCCGCCTGAGTCGTTAACAGGAGTCGCTCATTAGTATGCAATTTGACACAGTCCTGTTTGACCTTGATGGCACGTTAACCGATCCCGTTGAAGGCATAACCAATTCATACTTGTACGCTCTGGATAAGCTGGGCTTGCATGAATCAAATCCGGGTAAAATAAAAACCTTCATGGGCGCATCACTACACCTATATTTCAAAACAGAACATAATATTGATGAAGCGAAGATGGTAAGCGCAGTAGCAGCGTATAGAGAATATTTTTCTACCCGCGGACTTTTTGAAAATAAACTGTATGACGGTATTTCTGAAATGTTAATATCTGCACATGATAAAGGAATTGCATTATATCTTGTTACATCCAAGCCAACCGTGTTTGCAAAAAAGATACTTGATTACTTCGAACTGGGAATTTATTTTAAAGGAATTTATGGCTCTGATCTTACGGTGCAAAACAAAGATAAAGAAACGCTAATCAGAGACACAATAGAACATGAGAACCTTCACGGCAAAAGTATTATCATGGTGGGGGATAGGGAATTTGATGTTATTGGAGCGAAGCAAAACGGAATTAGTTCAGCTGCAGTCACATATGGATATGGCCCAATCAGCGAGCTTATCAAAAGCGAGCCTGAATATATTGTTACATCTGTTTTGGAACTAAGAGAACTAATACTTAACGAAAAGCATAAACATTTATAACTCAAAATCATCATTTGCAGTATTCATTCGTAGCCGCAGTCTTTAGACTGCGACTTAATTTTTAGTTACGTCGCAACCCGAAGGTTGTCTGCCTGCTGCAGGCAGGCGGCTATAGTTCTAATGCATTTGAATCAACTTCTACAAACAAAAAAGGAGAGCAAGAGCCCTCCTTTTTAATAATAGATCCCCGCTTTCGCCGGGATGAACTCAAAGCAATAACGCCAATATAATTATCGCTATTATTCCTGCAACGGATACAATCGCATAATCCTGGATTATTCCTGTCTGTAAACGCCTCCAGTCGAGCGAAAGGCTGTTAAAAAACTTTCCTGTGCCGTTTACCATGCCGTCAATGATCTTCGCATCAAATATGTTGTAAAAGAAATCACAAGCCTTCCTCAACGGATTAACTATGATTGCATCATATATCTCATCAATGTAATATTTATTTTTAAGAACTGTGAAGATGCCGCCTTCGCCGAGATATAATTTTTCTCCGGATTTAAACATCTTAACTGAAATCAATATACTGATTGCCGCTACAACTGCTGAAATCCCCATCAGCATTAACTCGGTCGATTCAACTGCGTTATGGACAGGCATAATATCTTTGGCTTGGGCGAATACTGGTTCAAGGAAGTTTTCCATGTAACTGGGACCCATGATAGCAGGCATGCCGACAAGTCCGCCTACAACAGATAATGCCGCAAGAATAATAAGCGGAATCGTCATAGTACCGGGCGATTCATGAGCATGAGTATGTTCAGTATCGTACCTGGGCTTTCCATAAAACGTAAGGCTGATCAATCGAAAGATATAAAACGCGGTCATAAATGCTGTTGCAAGAGCTATGCCGTATATCACATAATTCCCGCTGAAATAAAGCTTGCTCATTATTTCATCTTTGCTGAAAAATCCTGAGAACGGCGGAATACCTGAAATAGCAATACCGCCCAGCAAAAATGTAATGAAAGTAATTTTCATTTTGCTCTTTAAGCCGCCCATTTTGGTTACGTCCTGCTCTTCATGCATTCCGTGAATGACAGAGCCGGCTCCAAGAAACATGAGAGCTTTAAAATAAGCGTGCGTTGTTACATGAAAAATACCTGTCGAAAAAGCTCCAGCGCCCATTGCCATGAACATAAATCCAAGCTGGCTTACAGTGGAGTATGCGAGAATCTTTTTAATATCATTTTGCGCAATTGCAATTGTAGCCGCCATTAATGCGGTTAAAGCCCCAACGACTAAAACAACATTCATAGTGAAAGGGGAGAGGGCAAAAAGTACAGATGTCCTGGCAATCATATATACACCCGCCGTGACCATTGTAGCGGCATGTATAAGAGCCGAGACCGGTGTCGGACCGGCCATCGCGTCCGGCAGCCAGATAAATAACGGGATCTGCGCCGATTTACCAGTGGCTCCAACAAATAACAAAAGCGTAATAGTTGTATAAATTGCAACGCTTACCGGAGTTGTGGGGATTGAAGCGAACACCAATTGAAAATTCAGCGTTTTGAAATAATAAAATATGAAAAACATGGCGGTCATGAACCCAAAATCGCCGATTCGGTTTACCCAAAAAGCTTTGTTAGCTGCATCGCCGGTAAATTTCTTTTCATAGAAAAATCCGATGAGCAGGTATGAACAAAGTCCGACCCCTTCCCAGCCTAAGAACATTAAAAGGAAATTATCAGCGAGAACAAGATTAAGCATCGCGAAAATAAATAAGTTAAGGAATGCAAAGAACCTTGCAAAGCCTCTATCGCCATGCATGTAGCCGATTGAATATATGTGTATCAGGAAACCCACGCCTGTTACTATAAGGCACATTACAACTGAAAGCGGATCGACATAATAAGCGGCGCTGATATTCAGCGAGCCGGAATTTATCCAGTCAAACAAAGGCACCGTAATTGAGCGGCTGTGTTCATCAAGCTTTAACAGCTCCATGTAAGCTAAAATTGTAATTACAAATGAGCCCAGTATTGTGAGCGAGCCTATAATACCAGAGACCTTCTCATTTTTAATCTTGTACCCTAATATGCCATTTATTAAGAATCCGGCGAGTGGTAATACAGTAATTAAATAGAAGTATTTTACCATTTCAAAATATTAATTTCGTCTAGATTTATCGTATCGTTATTTCTGAACAGAGCTATGATTATCGCAAGCCCGATAGCAGCCTCAGCTGCAGCCACAGTCATTATGAAAAAGACAAATATCTGGCCGTTAGCATTACCTAAAAATGATGAAAACGCAACAAAAATTAAATTTACAGAATTAAGCATAAGCTCAATACACATAAACACGATTATTGCGTTTCGTCTGGTAAGCACGCCAACAACGCCGATTGAAAATAATAACAGAGCTAGTATTAGATAATAATTTATATCCATAATAAACGAAAATAACTCAATTATTTAATTATATCAATTGATTTCATAAAACAGAAGTATATAATTCAATTTTTTCTTAGGAGTGCATCGACAGTGTCGATGCGGCTCTGACACGATCAGCGCACTCCAAAGAGTTACACTTGAGAAATTGTGTGCAAATTTTTTGGACAATCGAATCTAAAATTTGATCTTAATCTTATTTATTTAAGAACAAGATTCCCGCATATGCGGGAATGGATTATAATTAAATAGGGAAGGAGAAAATGAACCCCAGAACTATTTAGTTTGTTTAAGTTAAACTAAGTGCAAAAACCCTCAACATTCAACTTTACATAATATATATTATTTCTCATTCTTTAAACACAAGGTTCTTTTCTTTTAATTTTGGCTAAGAATACCCCTTTTTGAATTGAAGCTCCGGTTTTAAGTTCGTATATTTGTTGGTATTTTAATTGTGTAAAACTAATTACTTATCTTATGAGCAGAATAAATATAATTATCATGGGTGCGGCGGGACGTGATTTCCATAACTTCAATGTATGTTATAGAACTAATCCTCTTTACAATGTAGTAGCTTTCACAGCTACGCAAATTCCAAATATAGACGACAGAAAATATCCGGCTGCATTGGCCGGCGAGCATTATCCGGAAGGAATTCCAATCCATCCTGAATCAGAAATGCTGGCATTGATCAAAAAGCATAAAGTACAGCAAGTCATTTTTTCATATTCAGACGTATCGTTCAACTACATAATGGCAAAAGGCGCGGAAATAAACGCTGCAGGCTCATCATTTGTAATGCTTGGAGCTTCACAGACGATGGTTAAGTCAATTAAGCCGTTGATTTCAGTCGTAGCCAGCCGTACAGGAGCAGGAAAAAGCCAGACTTCGCGCAAAGTAATGGAAATCCTCAAGAAGATGAGGAAAAAAGTAGTTGCAATAAGGCACCCGATGCCGTATGGCGACCTGGTTAAACAAAAAGTCGAACGTTTTGCGAAGATATCTGACCTTAAGAAATATGAATGTACTATAGAGGAGATGGAAGAATATGAGCCGCATGTAGCGATTGGAAATGTGATTTATGCAGGCGTGGATTATGAAGCCATTCTCAGGCAGGCAGAAAAAGAAGCTCAGGTAGTACTTTGGGACGGCGGAAATAATGATCTATCTTTCTATCAATCAGATCTGACCATCACAGTTGTCGATCCACACAGGGCCGGACATGAAATGAATTACTTCCCGGGAAGAACAAATGTATTGCTTGCCGATATAGTAGTAATCAATAAAATTGATTCAGCTAACCCCGAGGATGTAAAGCAGGTTAGGGATAATGTGATGAAGTTAAATCCAAAGGCTAAAATTGTTGAAGCGGCCTCCCCTATTTCACTTGATAAACCAAATGCGGAGAAGCTGATCAACGGTAAAAAAGTACTAGTTATAGAAGACGGTCCGACACTCACACATGGCGAAATGAAATACGGAGCCGGTATACTTGCCGCTCATAAATTCGGAGCAGCAGAGATAGTCGATCCAAGAAAATACGCAGTAAAGAGTATCGATTTCACATATAAGAAATACCCCGGTATCGGAACATTGCTTCCGGCTATGGGATATGGCGACCAGCAGGTTAAGGACCTTGAAGCTACAATAGCCAAGGTGCCATGTGATACCGTAATAATAGCTACACCTATCGATTTGAGAAGACTTATTAAGATTGCAAAGCCAACTGTAAGGGTTGAATATGAATTGCAGGAAATTGGCTCTCCAAATCTGACAGAATTACTGCAGAACTTTTTTAAATAGCGTATAGTATTGATTCTATGGCCCACAACAAAGAACTACTGGTAATAGCTCTTGGAGGCAATGCTTTAGTAGACGAGGGAACCAAAGGTACATCGGAAGAACACTTTGAAAGCGTGCGGAAGACGGCGCTGAAGCTGCTTCCGCTCTTTAAAAAGGACTTCGATATAGTTTTAACCCACGGCAACGGCCCGCAGGTCGGTAATTTACTCATTCAGAACGAGGAATCATCATCAAAGGCGCCCTCAATGCCTTTGGATGTTTGCGTGGCAATGTCGCAGGGTGAAATTGGTTATTTCATTCAGCAAACGCTGGGAAACCTTTTGCATGCAAATAAAATAAAAAAAGAAGCGGTAACAATCGTAACAAGCGTTCTGGTTGATAAAAATGACCCTGCTTTTGAGAAACCATCCAAGCCTGTGGGACCATATTACACTTACGAACAAGCTCAGCAAATGATAAAAAACAAGAAATGGATAATGGTTGAGGATCCGGGAGGCAAAGGATTCAGAAGAGTAGTCCCCTCCCCAAAACCAATTCATGTAACTGAAACGCGGATAATACAACAGCTATTAGTGCTGGGCAATATTCCAATTGCAGTCGGCGGCGGCGGGATACCTGTAATCGCAGATAAACATAAACACTATACAGGAATTGAAGCAGTAATTGATAAGGACCTCGCATCGGCTCAGCTTGCAATTGACCTAAAGGCTGATAAATTCATTATTCTGACAAACGTGGATAACTGTTTTTTAAATTATAAAAAGAAGTCGCAGACCGCCTTGAAAGAAATGAATCTGGACGAAGCGCATACTTATCTTGAACAGGGACAGTTTTCCGCAGGCAGTATGGGACCTAAAGTAACTGCCGCGGTTGATTACCTTACCAGCGGCGGCAAAGAAGCGTTTATAACAAGCATAGATAAGATACTGCCGGCAATTGATAAAGATGCCGGAACGTTTATACATCATTAGTTTTTCGAACAAAGCGCCCGCGTATGCGGGCGTCTCAGAGATAATATTAAAGGTTCTGGCATTTACAAGATTATCTAAATAGCTCCGTAGGAGCGCAATATTTGTAGTATAATTATTAAAGCTCAGAGCCACTTTAACAATGAAGCATGGATTCCCGCCTTCGCGGGAATGACAAAGAGAAAATAGCTCCGTAGGAGCGCAATATTTGTAGTATAATTATTAAAGCTCAGAGCCCCGTTAGGGGCGAAATATGGATCCCGCATTCGTGGGGATGGAAACAAATGACAAAATTAAAATCCAAAGATCTAATATCTCTCAACCTGCTCACAATCGACGAAATAAACCTCATCATTGAAGAAACTGATAAAATGAAAAAAGGGCCGAGGAACACCGATTACCTTAAGGGCAAAACGCTTGCAATGATATTTGAAAAATCATCGACCCGTACACGCGTATCATTTGAAACAGGCATTTACCAGCTTGGCGGAATGGGGATGTATTTTTCATCTAAGGATCTGCAAATGGGACGCGGCGAGACAATTCACGATACGGCAAAGGTTCTATCAAGATACGTTGACGGAATTATGGCAAGAACTTTCGCATATAAAACGGTTACCGACCTTGCTAAATACGCAACGGTTCCTGTGATAAACGGATTAACCGACTACGACCATCCGTGCCAGATCCTCGCCGACTTATTTACGATATACGAGAAAAAAGGAAATCTGAAAGGACTTACTTTATCATACGTTGGCGATGGAAATAATGTGCTGCATTCGTTGATACAGGGATGCGTTAGAGTTGGGATGAATATCACATATTCTTCACCAGGCGGATACACTCCCCTTCCCGAAGTTGTAAGCGAGGAAGAAATTGTAGCTAAACAAACCGGAGCTAAGATTAGGCACATAACGAATCCGGTTGATGCAGTAAAAGATGCAGATGTTGTTTACACCGACGTTTGGGTTAGCATGGGCCAGGAAAAAGAAAATGAAAAACGCCTGAAAGATTTAAAACCGTATCAACTTAATGCAGCGCTTATCAGCAAGGCTAAAAAAGACGTTCTCATAATGCATTGCCTGCCGGCTCACAGAGGCGATGAAATTACCGATGAAGTGATTGACGGGCCGAATTCCATAGTTTTTGACCAGGCTGAAAACAGGCTTCATGCTCAAAAAGCTATTATGAAATTATTGATGGCATAAAGTAGTCCTCACCCACTTCCCTCTTGAGTTCCGCAATAGCGGAACGAAATCCCGCATGGCGGGATCCGGAAAATGAAAGTTGGGTGAATTAAAAATGTATACTCCAGCCCCCTCTCCGTTTGGGAGAGGGGGTTTGGGGGTGAGGTAAAACACAAATTAAATTAATATGAAAGATTACACTAACGAACTGAAGAAACTCTCGTGGGAAGCGTTTAACAAAACATCGCTCACAAAAAAGCTGGGTTACTTTTCGGAAAACAACCATATGTTCGATTGCCTGTTCTCACAGCAATTCGACAGAAAAGTTCTGGATCATTTGTTTGAAGTCGCTACAAAAATAAGAACTGTGGCTAAAGATAAGTCGGGTTTAGACTGGCTTCAATCTCTGCTCTCGAATAAGCGTGCGATGCTGTACTTTATTCAGCCTTCTACCAGAACGTTCCTCTCGTTCCAGAGCGCATGCTATATTCTTGGAATGAAAGTAAGCGAAATCCGTTCAACTTCAACATCATCTGAAGCAAAAGGTGAATCGCTTGAAGACACGGTTAGGACATTCAGCTCGTATGTCGATTTGATTATAATGCGCCATTTTGAGGAAGGTTTCGCTGAGAAAACCGCCTGGCATCTAAACAAAACCAACAGGCCGGTGCCAATAATTAATGGCGGTTCCGGTAAGGATCAGCATCCAACACAGGCGTTGCTCGATTTATATACGCTAAACTGGGCTTTTAACGATAAAGGCGGCATTGATAACAAAACTATAGCCATGGTTGGCGATTTGAAACGCGGCAGAACTGTCCGTTCGTTAACATATCTTCTGAAAAATTACAAAAACGTCAAATTCGTTTATGTTTCGCCAAAATATCTGAATATTGGCGAGGATATTAAGAATTTCCTCAAAAAGCATAAGATGCAGTATACTGAATCAGACGACCTGCAGAAAGCAATCCGCTCGGTTTATGCGATTTA
>Ga0265316_10006346_pt1 | contig 11308 bp, 5 predicted proteins | sample 4522metaG_FD_202092 | JGI IMG/M metagenome (GOLD analysis project Ga0265316, IMG submission 202092) | Rhizosphere microbial communities from Carex aquatilis grown in University of Washington, Seatle, WA, United States - 4-5-22 metaG | ecosystem: Host-associated > Plants > Roots > Rhizosphere >...
GCACCTTCATGCTTGTCGAGGCCGTCACCGTGTTCCTCGCGCTCATTGGCACGACGCTCTCCTGCATCAACACCGGGGCGCGCGTCACCTATGCCATGGGCAAGGACAACGAAGTGCCGGAACACTTCGGCATGCTCCACGCGAAGAACCTGAGCCCGCACAAAGCGATCTGGACTCTGGCGATCATATCGGCGGTCATCGGTTGCATCGGAGTCACGATGGCGTTCGGCGATTCCGGAGCACCAACGGATGCCGCCATTCAGGCCCTACCGCACAACATCTGGTCCAGCGTTGGTTATACGACGCACGACAAGATGGCGGCGATGCCCAATACCTTGCTCACCGTAACCTTGGCTTCCAACTTCGGCACGTTCCTGCTGTACATGCTGAGCTGCCTCATTTGCATGGTCGCATATCACAATCACCCCAACTTCAGCATGGTGAAACACTTACTGATTCCCCTCTTCGGATTATTGGCCAATTTAGCCTGCATGGCGTTCTACTTGATAGGACCGTTCATGGGGTACGGCACGGCGAAAGAGCCACTGCTCGCCTTAGGCATCGCATTGGTCTGGGCTATTTACGGGGGAATCTACTTCCTCAAAGCCAGCAAGGCGACAGGAAGAACCACACTGGTCACCAGCCGCACGTAATGGTGTAATATGACGCTAGCACAATTAGTCAAGAAATTCGGGCAGGCTGTTCAGCCTGCCCGAATTTCCGTCTCAGACGTAAATTTAATTCTCGAGGAATCCGGGAGAAGCGCTTACCGGAGCGACTCTTCCCGGGCCAGCTCCGCGCGACTTTCTGCCCTCAGCGCTATGCTCGATCTGGAATTCGTGGAACGAACCGACGTCGGCCGGGTCCGCGATCATAACGAAGATTTTCTCGGCCATGCCACGCCGGACGATCCCGCCCAGGCCCGGGCGCGCGGATGGTTGTTTGTTTGCGCGGATGGAGTGGGCGGACACGAACAGGGCGAAGTGGCGTCGCGCACTGCCGTTGAAAGCATGATCGCGGGATTTCGTCAGGCCAAGGACGGCGAATCGCACTCCAATCTCCTGCCACGGCTCGTTCAGCAGGCAAATACACACGTTTTTGAAGCGGCAGTCGCAGGCGGGCGAGCCGCCGCCGGCATGGCCACGACGATCGTCGCCTGCGCGCTGCGATTTGACCGCGTGACGGTCGCCCACGCAGGGGATTCCCGCTGTTATCTGATCCGGGGGGGCCGCGCGGTACAGATAACGCGGGACCATACCTTTGCCAGTGAGCAGGTGCGCATGGGATTGGTGACCGCCGAAGAAGCCGGCGAAGGCGAGACAAAACATATTCTCAGCCGTTCGCTTGGAACCGAGCTGGTCGTGAACGTGGAAACCAACGACCACCAGATATTTTCCGGGGACGTTCTTCTGTTGTGCTCCGATGGCTTGCACGGCAACGTCGAAGCTTCGGAAATGGCCGCGCTCTGCAGCCACGGCGGGGATCTGCACACCGCCGCCGAAAAACTGGTCGGGCTTGCCAACGACCGGGGCGGCGGCGATAATATCAGCGTTCAATTGATCCGCGTCCGGGACGTCGAACGCATGGGTATGTATCGCGGTCGGCCCTACAAACTATACTGACGCGGGTTTGCCCCACAATCCGGCAAGATAGCTGGCCTTTTTTCACCATGCGTGGACTCCAACCCGGCGATAAACTCGATCACTACCGCATCGACAGCGTAGCCGCCCGAAGCGGCATGGCTTCCATATTTCGCGGCGTCGATCTGCGCGATAACCGCGAAGTCGCGATCAAAGTTCCCCACGAAGAAATGGAAGCGGACCCGATTTTTTTCGACCGCTTCAAGCGGGAAGAAGAAATCGGCCAGAAACTCGATCATCCGGGCGTAGTAAAGGTGTTGAAGAATGACGATCGCAGCCGCCACTACATGGTTCTGGAGTGGGTCAACGGCCGGTTGTTGCGTCAAATCATGAACGAGCAAAGAAAGCTGCCCCAGGACCGCGCCATCCGCATCACGCTCGGTCTGTGCAAAGCGCTCGATTACGTTCACAGCCAGGGCGTTGTGCATCGCGACCTGAAACCTGAAAACATCATGGTCGATGAGAACGACAAGATCACACTGATAGACTTTGGCATCGCCGCCAACGCGGGATCGCGCCGCCTCACCTTTGCCAAACTCACGCAGGCGATGGGCACGCCGGATTATATTTCCCCGGAGCAGGTGAAGGGAAAGCGCGGCGACCAGAGGAGCGATGTATATTCGCTGGGCATCATGTTCTACGAAATGCTGACCGGCAAAGTTCCCTTCACCGGACCGAACCCGTTCGTCATCATGAATGAGCGGCTTCTGAACAATCCGATTCCGCCGCGTGAAGTGAATCCGGAAATTTCTCCCGAGTTGCAGGAAATTATTTATCGCGCGCTGGAGCGCGATCCCTCCAAGCGTTATCCGAACTGCCATGAATTTGCGCTGGACCTGGAGCACCCGGAAAGAGTGGGTGTTGCCGACCGCCCCGAATTGACCAATTGGAAAGTGAAAAAATCTCCGCTTCTGCGACGCATCCTTTTTTACGTCGCGATGGCCCTCATCCCCGTGATTGTATTCGGTTTCATGCTGTACATTGCCCGCCAGAAGTAGCCGCTATCTCTGAATCCTTCGTGGCGGACGAATCATCCAAAGGTGGACTTGTGTCCTGCCGGCTTGGATTTGCCGCGACGGGTTATCAGATGCGCCCCTCCCGAGATGCGAACCCGGTCATCGACCTTGTATACTGAGAACTTCGTTTCTGGGGATGAGTCCCGGAGTGTGTAACAATCCATGAAAATCGAAGAGTTCGATCAGAGACTGCGCGAATCCGTGCTCATTGCCGATGGGGCGATGGGGTCCCTGCTCTATGAGACATTGGGGCCGCAGCGCTGCGTGGATGAATTGAATGCCACGCGCGCGGAAGAAGTCTTCCGCGTTCACATGGCCTATCTCGAAGCGGGTGCGCACGTAATTGAAACCAATACGTTTGGCGCGAACCGAAATAAGCTCGCTGCGTTTGGTCTGGAGGAGCGCGTCGTCGAACTCAATCATCGTGGCGTGAAGATTGCCCGCGAGGCTCGGGAAGCGGCGAAACACGATGTCCTGATCGCGGGATCGATCGGGCCTCTCGGAATTGTCCGCCAGGTGCGAGAAATTCCCGTCGAACAGACCTGTGAATTTTTTCGCGAGCAGGCGGAAGCGCTTGAAGAACGCGGCGTGGATTTTTTCCTTCTCGAAACATTTGGCGATTCCTCAGAACTCGTTTCCGCGATTGACGCGATCCGTTCATTCTCGCAGCTTCCGATCGTCGCCGAACTGAGTTATTCCGAGGAAGGAACGACCTTCAGCGGAGCACGCCCCCGGGATGCGTGGAAGATTTTGAGCGAACGGGGCGTTCAGGTCATCGGAGCGAATTGCTCGGTCGGCCCACAGGATCATTTGCGCATTCTGCAGGAACTCAGCGAGGTTTCAGGATCGTTCCCCATCAGCTCGATGCCCAACGTGGGATTTCCGCAGCGCGCCGGCGACCGTGTGATCTATCCGAAATCTTCGCCCGAGTATTTCGAAATGTTCGCACGCGAAGCCATCGGTCTCGGCGCGCGGATTCTGGGCGGTTGTTGCGGCACGACGCCTGAGCATATTCGCGCAATGGTTCGCGCGGTGCAAGGCAAGCATCCCGCACAGGCCGGACGGGCGATCGCTACGGTGGAAACGGCGCCCGAAGCGCATCCGATCGCGGTACGCGAGCCGGAGAGCGGTCTCTGGCGAAAAATTCAGGCCCAACAGTTCGTAATTTCCGTGGAAATCGATCCGCCCAAGGGCACTTCGATTGACCGCGTCCTCGAACAAGTGAAAAACGTGATGGCCTCGAAGCAAGTGGACGCCATTGACGTCAACAGCGGACCTCTCGCGCGCGTGGGGATGGATGCGCTTTCGCTTTCCGGAGCGCTTGAAGCGCGCGGCATCGAAACCATCCCGCACCTCACCACGCGCGATGCGAACTTGATCGGACTCCAGGCCATGCTTCTGGGCGCGTGGACTGTCGGCGGCGTTCGCAATGTTCTCGCCGTTACCGGCGATCCGCCTTCGGTCGGAAGCAATCCGGAATCCTACGGCGTTTACGAAGTGGATTCGATCGGCCTGGTAAAAGTGATGGCCCGCCTGAATCAGGGCACGGACTGGGCCGGCAAAAATCTTGGCGGCGCGACCAACTTCACCATCGGTGTGGCTGTAAATCCGCTGGCCGAGGATCTTGACGAAGAATTGCGCCGCTTCTACGTCAAGATCGAAGCCGGGGCGCACTTCGCCATGACGCAACCGATTTTTGATCCCGACCACTGGGAACAGTTTCTGAAACGCATGGGCGGAAAATCTCCGATCCCGATTCTGGTGGGTCTCTGGCCGCTCAGCAGTTACAAACAGGCGTTGCGCCTGCACAACGAAGTGCCCGGAATCGTGATTCCCGAGCCATTGTTGAAGCAACTCGAATCGGCGGGAGCTTCGGCCCGCGACCATGGATTCGCCCTGGCGCGCACGCTGCTCGGCTGGGCAAGGGGCGCGCGGAATTCCGGCATCGCGGGAGCGTATTTGATTCCTCCGTTCAAGCGGTATGAGGAAATTCTGGATTTATTTTTGTAACGATTCAGTGTTGTGCCGCCCGTTCCGCTCGGAATGACCATGAGTCGCATGGGGCGAATCGTCGCTGAGCAGGGCAAAGCACAGGGAGACTTCCGTTGGATCGAAGAGAAAGTCGAATCGCGGCGCTGAAAAATATCCTGAAGGAGAGGATCGTCATTTTGGACGGCGCGATGGGCACGATGCTTCAGGCGCTGCGGATTGAGGAACCGACGTTTCGCGGCTCGCGATTCTTGAATCATCCGAAAGACCTGCGCGGCAATTTCGATGTGCTCAACCTCACGGCCCCGCACATTGTGCAGGGCGTTCAGCGCGCCTACCTTGAAGCGGGCGCGGAAATCATCAAGACGAACACGTTCAATTCGAACGCGATCTCCGCATTGGATTACGGGCTCGAAACAATTGTTCACGAACTCAATGTGGCCGGGGCGAAAAGCGCGCGCGAAGTCGCCGATGAATTCGAAGCTGCCGATCCCAGCAGGCCGCGATATGTCGCGGGGTCGATGGGGCCGACCAACCGGACGGCGTCCATGTCGCAGGATGTGAACAGTCCCGCGTCGCGCGGCGTGACGTTCGATAAATTGCGCGAGATTTACTACGAACAGGTGGGAGGTCTCGTCGAGGGCGGCGTGGATATTCTGCTCGTCGAGACGATTTTCGACACGCTGAACGCGAAAGCCGCTCTCTTCGCCATCGAAGAATATTTCGAATCGTGTGGGATTCGTCTCCCGGTCATGGTCTCGGTGACGATTACCGATTTAAGCGGACGCACACTCTCCGGACAGACGGTTGAAGCGTTTTGGATTTCCGTTTCTCACATGGATCTGCTGAGCGTGGGAATCAACTGCGCGCTCGGCGCGAAACAAATGCGTCCTTACATTGAAGAACTTTCGCACCTCGCGCCGGTTCATATCAGTTGCCACCCGAACGCCGGGCTTCCGAATGCTTTTGGCGGCTTCGATGAAACGCCGGAAACGATGTCCGCCGATCTGCGCGATTTCGCGTCGAACGGATGGCTGAACATCGCGGGCGGCTGCTGCGGAACAACGCCCGCGCACATCAAAGCAATCGCCGAGGCTGTGCGCGGTTATACGCCCCACGTTTTATCGAAGCCCGAGAGGTACACGCGGTTCAGCGGCCTTGAACCGCTGGTCCTGAGGCCCGATTCCCGTTTCGTCAATATCGGCGAGCGGACGAACGTTACCGGCTCTCCCAGGTTTTCTAAATTAATTCTCGCCGGCGAGTATGAAGCGGCGCTGACTGTCGCGCGCCAGCAAGTCGAAAACGGTGCGCAGATCATCGACATCAATATGGACGAAGGCATGCTCGATTCCGAACGGGCCATGACAACGTTCTTGCATCACATCGCGGCGGAGCCGGACATTGCCCGCGTCCCGATCATGATCGACAGCTCGAACTGGAAAATCATCGAAGCCGGCTTGAAGTGCGTGCAGGGCAAGGGCATCGTCAATTCCATCAGCCTGAAGGAAGGCGAGGACGCCTTTCGCGAACGCGCGCAACTGATCCGGCGGTACGGCGCGGCCATGGTGGTGATGGCGTTCGATGAAAAAGGGCAGGCGGATTCACTCGTTCGCAAAATGGAAGTTTGCACAAGAGAGTACAAAATTCTGACCGAAGAAGCCGGGGTCGCTCCCGAGGATATTATTTTCGATCCGAATATTTTGACCGTAGCGACCGGCATCGAAGAGCACAACAATTATGCGGTCGATTTCATCGAAGCCACGCGCCAGATCAAGGCCACGCTCCCCGGCGCGAAGGTGAGCGGCGGCGTGAGCAATATTTCATTTTCCTTCCGCGGCCAGAATGCCGTCCGCGAAGCAATGCACTCCGCGTTTCTGTACCGCGGGATCCAGGCCGGGCTCGACATGGCCATCGTAAATGCAGGCCAGCTCGCGATCTACGAGGAAATTCCGAAGGACCTTCTTCAACTGGTTGAAGACGTCTTGTTAAACAGGCGTCCCGACGCCACTGAGCGCCTGCTCGCGTTTACGGAAACGATCAAAGCGAAAGATAAGGTGCAGGTGGAAGAGGACGCCTGGCGCAAGGGAACCCTGGAAGAGCGCCTGACGCATGCGCTGGTCAAGGGCATTGCGGATTACATCGAACTCGACACCGAAGAAGCTCGCCTGAAATACGGCAGACCGTTGCTTGTCATCGAAGGCCCGTTGATGGACGCGATGAATGTGGTCGGCGACCTGTTCGGGTCGGGACGCATGTTTCTTCCGCAAGTCGTGAAGAGCGCCCGCGTGATGAAAAAAGCCGTGGCGCATCTGCAACCGTACCTCGAAGCGGAAAAACAGGCGGCGGGCGGCGGCGCGTTCGTAAAAGGCCGGATCGTGATGGCTACCGTCAAGGGCGACGTGCACGATATCGGCAAGAACATCGTCGGCGTCGTGCTGGGCTGCAACAATTATGAAGTGATTGACCTCGGCGTGATGGTGCCGACCGAAAAGATTCTGAAGACCGCGCGCGAAACCAACGCCGATCTGATCGGACTGAGCGGCCTGATTACACCTTCGCTCGAGGAAATGGTTCACGTCGCGAAGGAAATGGAGCGCGCAGGCTTCACCGTGCCTCTGCTGATCGGCGGCGCGACGACGAGCCGCACGCATACGGCCGTAAAAATTGCCCCCGCGTATCGTAACGCCGTCGTGCATGTGCAGGATGCGTCGCGCGCGGTCGGCGTGATGGGCAGCCTGATGAGCGCGGACCTGAAAACAAATTTTGAAGCGGAAAACCGCCGTGAACAAGACGGAGCGCGGGAGAAACACGCGTCTCGCAAGGCGCAGCCGCTTTTGACTCTGGCGGAAGCGCGAAGTAAACGGCCCGTTTACGATTGGGCTTCGTACACGCCCCCGCGCCCGTCATTTCTGGGCACGCGCGTTTACAATCCGGTGGCCCTCGATGAAATCGTTCCGTACATCGATTGGACGCCGTTTTTTCACGCCTGGGAACTGCGCGGAATTTATCCGAAGATTTTCGAGCAGGAAAATGTCGGTCCAAAGGCAAAGGAACTGTTCGACGACGGCCAGAAACTTCTCGACCGCATCGTGCGCGAGAAATTGCTTGAAGCGCGCGCCGTCATCGGATTCTTTCCCGCGAACAGCGTCGGCGAAGACATCGAAGTGTACGCCGATGAATCGCGCCACTTGCTTACGACGTTCCACACGCTGCGCCAGCAGACCGTGAGAGAAAACAAGGAGCCAAGCTACGCGGTTGGGGATTTCGTAGCGCCGCGCGAGAGCGGCCGGTTGGATTACATCGGCGCGTTCGCCGTCACAGCGGGCCTGCGCATCGAGCCGTTGGTCGAGAAATTTGAAAAGGACAACGACGATTACAACGCGCTGATGTCAAAGGCCCTCGCCGATCGCCTCGCGGAAGGACTCGCCGAGCTCATGCACAAGCGCGCGCGAATCGAATGGGGCTACGGCGCCGGCGAAAATCTCACCTTTGACCAGTTGATCCACGAAAAGTATCGCGGCATACGCCCCGCGCCGGGCTATCCCGCGCTGCCGGATCATACGGAAAAGCGGCCTCTGTTCGATTTGCTGTGCGCGGAAAAAAATGCGGGAATCAGGCTGACGGAAAATTTCGCGATGTATCCGGCCGCGTCGGTCAGCGGCTTCTATTTTTCGCATCCGGAATCGAAATATTTTGCCGTTGGAAAAATCGCGCGCGACCAGGTCGAGGATTACAGCCGCCGCAAAGGGCTCGATCTGCGCACGGTTGAGCGGTGGCTTGAGCCAAACTTGAATTACGATCCGGACGCTGAGTAGCACAGGCTTCACCCTGTTTTTTTGACTTCCGAACCACCTCCACAAAATTCAAAAACAGACAAGCTGAAGCATGTGCTGCTAAAACAAGCCCTCCAAGGCAGCGCCTGATCGTCCGGCGTTTGCCTTGGAGGGTTTTCTGTTCCGGGTTAAACGGCCCGCGCTAGGGGAGATCGTAGCGGAGGTCGATGTACATCGTGAAGTTGTGAGCCGTTGCCAGCGTGTTGGCTGGAACGTTCCACGGTGTGCGCGAAATGTAAGCGAATTGCGTGATCACTTTGAGATCTCCATAGCTCGGGTTTCGCCACATCGTATTGACGAATCCGACCTCGGGTTCGTACAGGTATCGGTTGTTGGTGTTTGCCGAGCCCGGGCAGCCGTAACCGTAGCAAGTCAAGGCGCCGCCGGTGGGCGTGGCATACGTGGTATTTTTGCCGAAATAGGCGCCGCTGTAGTAGCCGTAGAACATCCACTTCGGAGTTACCTGATATTCGAACCCGCCAAGCCCTGATCCCGAGTGAATGGCTGACAGCGTGCCATCGGCCTTGACGATCAGGTCAGGGCCGCTGGTGTTACCTATGTAACGGCCGCCACCGTAGCTGTAAAAAGCGGTGGAGATGAATCGAAGGTTCTTGACCAACTCAATGTTCAGAGTGCCTGCGATTCCTCCACCGTGAATTGTGGAGTACACCGCGCTATTGACGGTGGTGCTGGTCGGGGAAGCCAGCGTGGACTGAACCAGGTTCACTGCTTTGAAGGTGCGCAGGATCCCAGCAAGGTCAGCGTGGAAGTGATGGCCGGCGGGAACAGCGTCGAACGCGGTCTTCACGATCACGTCGGGAAACAGGTTGGGGATGCTCGTGTTGTTCACACCGTTGGTGCTGCTGGTGTTGCCGCTGTTGGTGTCGAACTGGTTGCCATAGACGTTGGGCGCGTTACTGAGAACAGCGATATTCGTAACCGTGCCGTTGCCGCACGCGAGGGGGGCGCTGGTCAGAGACGTGCACGCCACGTTAACGGAAGTGGGAATGTTGAATTGTTGCGGTACCGTGGCCGGCAAAGTAACCGTGCTCGGAAGCGTCTGTTGCGGATTCTCGAATGAAACACCGAACGCCCAGTTGCTGGTCGGGTGCACGATGGCTCGAATTCCCGTAGCGCGCGTGTACGTCAGGCCGAGATAGTAGTTCGTGTCCATCTCCTGCCCGATGAACAGATCGCCGGGAATTGCCGAAAGCCCGACACGATTCGGCGTCAGCAAGCTCCAGGATTGTCCGCCCAGAACTTCCCACCAGTCGCGCTTGTAGTCCACCCAATAGAGACGCAAGCGGAGGGAATCGCTGTTGCTCGTCACGTTTCCGCTGGGAGCCAGATAGCCCAGGAAGTCCGACTCGAAATAGCCGGTCACATCAGCCTTGCCAACCTTCGAATGGATTCTCAAGCCGAGACGCGAGTTCTGCGCCGAAAACTTTTCCTCGCTGTCGCGACCCAGGACGGTATTCGCAAACGGGATCGCTCCAAAACTGGTGCCGATGCTGCCGCCGCCTTGCGTGGTCATGTTCGTGGTCCGGTAGATGCTCGTGGCATCCACAAAACCGAGCGGGTAAAACTCCGCAGTCCCGATCTTAAAGAAGAGCGGTGACGGCTTTTCCTCGGCCTGCGCTGCCATTGCAGCGGAGGATGTTCCGAGAGTGCGCGAAGCAGAACCAATCGCTGGAACCGGTGTCGGTTCCGAAGAAACTGCAACAGGAGTCTCTGCCGGTGCGGTTGCGGGCTCTGAAGCTGCCATGCCCAGCTTGCCATACAGTTCTTCCATTTTGAGTTGCTGTGCCTTCAAAGCCGCGCGTTGCGATTCGAGTTCGGCTCTTTGTTCCTCGACCAGGCTGCGAAGGTCCTGCACTTCGTTTTCGATGACCGAGCTCGCTGGTTTGACCGTTGCGACAGGCTGATCGGGAACGGCCGCCGCGGTGGTTACCGCCGCTGTCGTTTCCTCCTTGCCGGTCTCCTTGGCATCGTTCGCCAGCAACGGAGCCGCCGCAAGACTCATGCTTAACAGCATTGCTGCAAGTACTCGCATTCCTTTCCTCCTCAAAGAAGTCCTAAGACTTGTATTTATTGATCCACGCAATTGCCATACGAACCGCGAGATTGGCTCCCCTGGCAACTCCAGGTCTCCCAAGTTCGTTGACCTGTTCCCCATGAATGCAGTCTTTCTACGCCTCATCCCCGAGGCTTGACGCCGTTTACCCCAACTCAGGGATTTTTGTTTTTCCCACAACCACATCAAAAAAAATCGACACTGGCATCGATGGGTCCGATGACACTAGAGGGACGGGCTTACCGTGGGGTGAGAGGAGTGTTAATTCTATGTTACAAACTCAGGTTGGCGTGTACACAAGATTCGTTCCGCTTCTGAATACGCCGCTTAAGCTGTTACAAATAAATAACATAGTCTTTTGTTGACGAAGCGTGAATTCGGGCATAAATTGACCCAGGAAGGCGGAAAGTCATTTATGAGATGCCCGCTCGCATGGCTGTTAATTCTTTGTTTCCTGCCATCGGTTCTGCCGGCACAAGAATCGTCCGAGGTATTGCCTGGCATCATTAGCATGAACGAGGAATCTCACCATCATCTTGTTCTTCATAACAACTACATAAATGTCTTTAAAGTGGAAGTCGTTCCCGGAGATACCATCGCGATGCACCGACATCAGGATGACACGATTGCCCTCGCGATTGGGGATCAGGAAGTCACCATCGGTATTCCTGGAAAACCGGAGGTGCACCAGAAAAATGCGAATGGGCAGATTCGATTGCAGCGCACCGGCTATGTCCATTCCACGCGCAACGAGAG
>Ga0265316_10006350_pt1 | contig 11304 bp, 11 predicted proteins | sample 4522metaG_FD_202092 | JGI IMG/M metagenome (GOLD analysis project Ga0265316, IMG submission 202092) | Rhizosphere microbial communities from Carex aquatilis grown in University of Washington, Seatle, WA, United States - 4-5-22 metaG | ecosystem: Host-associated > Plants > Roots > Rhizosphere >...
CATAAATGGTTGAAATTGTTCCCTCGATCCTGTCGGCGGACTTCGCCCACCTGGCAGACGAAATCGCCCGAGTGGAGCGCGGCGGCGCGACCATCCTGCACCTGGATGTGATGGACGGCCACTTTGTCCCGAACCTGACCATCGGACCGCCGGTGGTGGAGGCGGTGCGCAAGATCACCCGCCTGCATCTTGACGTACACCTGATGATCGAGAATCCGGACCGTTACGCGGCGTTGTTCGTGGAGGCGGGGGCGAATTCCGTCTCGGTGCATTACGAAGCTTGCCGGCACCTGGACGGCACGCTGGGGCTGATCCGCGCGGCCGGCGCCATGGCCGGCGTGGTGCTGAACCCGGCGACTCCGGTGGCTGTGCTGGAGGACGTGTTGGAAGTGGCGGACTACGTGCTGCTGATGAGCGTAAATCCCGGGTTTGGGGGACAGAAACTGATCCCGTACGTGCTGGAGAAGGTGCGCAAGCTGGACGCGCTGCGGCGTCAAAAGCGGTTAGCGCTGCCCGTCGAGATCGACGGCGGCGTGCACCGGGACAATCTGGCCGAAGTGGTGCGCGCCGGGTGTGATTGGATTGTCACAGGGTCGGCTGTGTTTCACAGTTCCGATCCGGAAGCCACCGTGCGGCGAATGCGTGAGATCGCGGCGCAGGCAACCGCGGTTCGCTGTGGAGAGAGCAAGGAAGAAGGAAACCGATGATGGTTCGCAAGCAGATTCGTTATGGCGTGATGTTGGGGGTGGTTCCCTTTCTGATGGTGACGGCCGGGTGCCGGCGTAAGTACGAGAACCCCATCAATAAGGACACGCAACAGCCCGACAAGGTGCTGTTCGACACCTCCATCGACGACATCGAACATGGACGCTACGAGCGCGCCCGGCTGACGCTGCAAACCATGATGAACACCTACGACACCAGCGAGTTTCTGGCCAAGGCCAAGCTGGCCGTAGCGGATAGCTGGAAGCGGGAGGGCGGCGCGCACGGCATGGCGCAGGCGGAAGCCGAGTACAAGGATTTCATCCTGTTCTACCCCAACATGGAAGAGGCCGCGGAAGCCCAGTACAAGATCTGCGACATGCAATTCGAGCAAATGGGCACGGCCGAACGCGATCCGGTGCACGCCCGCATGGCCGAGGCCGAGTGCAAGGACCTGCTGCAGAAATATCCCAACAGCAAGTTCGCGCCGGAGGGCACGAAGAAGCTGCTGGAAGTACAGGAAGTGCTGGCCGCCGCGGAAATGAAAGTCGGCCAGTATTACGCCAATAAGGGCGGCAACGGGTATTACGCATCGGCCAGCCGGCTGACGGCCCTGGCGGACCAGTACCCGCTCTTTAGCCAGGCCGACGAGGCCCTGTGGATCGCGGCGGACGATTACAACCAGATGGGCGACCGGTATGAGAACAAGCAGGCCGAGATGTACACGCGGATTGTCCGCGACTATCCGCTGAGCGACCGGGCGGAAGCGGCCAAGGCCCAACTGAAGGCCATGAACCGGCCGGTGCCGGATGCGGACCCGGTGGCCGAAGCGCGTATGAAATACGAATTGGCGAACCGCGTCAAGCCCGGCCTGATGGCCAGGATATGGAGCCCCTTCGGCGGGCGCCCGGATACCTATGCCGCCGCGAAGTCGGGCACGCCGCAGATGGAGACGTTCCGGCCCGCCACACCGCTCGATGTGCCGCCGACGGCTTCCGGCCAGCAGACCACGAACGAGGTCACCATCGGCCCGATCGCCAACAGCGACATCCTGGACAAAGCGCCCGACGCCCGCGCTGGCGCGGCCGGGACGGCTCCCACAGCGCCGGCCGCCGCGTCCGGAGACACCGGGGCCGCCGCAACGACGCCAGCCGCCGATGCCGCCAAAGCCGATGCCGGAGCGACGGCATCCGGTGGGGCCGCTCCGGCGGCGGGCGCGGCAGCAACGGCGCCGGCTAACGCGCCAGCCGCCGCGGCGGCCAACAGCAAGAAGGCGAAGCCGCCAAAGGTAGTCGCGGCCAAGAAACGGCCGAGGCCCGCAGCCACCACCACCACCAAGAAGAAAAGTGCGACTCCACCGGCGCAGACGCCGCCAGCGCCGCAGACAACCGCGCCGGCGGGCGGGGCCGCGCAAGCTCCCCAACAATGAGCCGGATTCTGCTGGTGGACGACAGCCCGCATGCCCAGCGCATGGGTGAGCGCATCCTCAGCGATGAGGGATACGAAGTCGTAACCGTCAGCAACGCGGATTCCGCCTTGATCCGCCTGGAGGACGTCGATCCCGACGTGGTGGTGGCCGACACCGTGATGCCCGGGCGCACCGGCTACGAAATCTGCCAGTATCTCAAAATGAGCCCGCGCCACCGGTTCGTAGGGGTGATCCTCACGGCGGGCGTGCTGGAGGCTTTCGACGAGGAGCGGGCGCGCAAGGTGGAAGCCGACGGCACGGTGAAGAAGCCTTTCGAAGCGAGCGCCCTGCTCTCTGCCGTGAAGCCCCTGGCTGAAGCGGCCGCCAAGGCGCGCGCCGAGGCCGCACCCGGCTCCGCAGCAGCCGCGCCGCCGCGGGCCAAGGCCGAAGTTCCTTTCGTCGCCGTGGTGGACGCCGAACAAGTGCATGCGGCCGTGACGGTGGCCCTGGACGCATCCATGCAGGCGATGGTGGACCAGATCACGCGCCGGGTATTGGCGGCTCTGCGTGCCGCCAATACCGAGCCGCGTTTGGCCGAGTCGCGCAGCCCCGAGTTGCCGCGCGAGTCGGCGGCTGTGGCGTTCAGCGTACCCGAGTTCCGCGTGCCCGCGCTGCCCGAATCTCCGGCCGCGGCGTCCAGCGTGCCTGCGTCGCCGCGGGAATCGGCAGTTGTGGGGTCCAGCGTACCCGAGTTGCCCGTGTCCGCGATGCCGCGCGAATTGGCGGCTGCGGTGTCCAGCGTTTCTGAGCCGCGGGTGGCCGCGATGCCGCGCGAATCGCCGGCCACGGCATTGGGCGCACCCGAGCCGCGCGTGCCTGCGTCGCCGCGGGTGGCCGCGTTGCCGCGCGAGTCGCCCGCCGCGGGGCCTAGCGTGCCTGAACCGCGCGTGGCCGCGTTGCCCGAATCTCCGGCTGCAGCATCCAGCGTGCCCGAGCCGCCGGTATCCGGGCCGCAGCCATCCGAGGCGCCCGCGCCCGCCGTGGCGCCGGCCGCGCGCGTCGAACCGGTCCGCCGCGCGACACCGCTACGCATCCGGTCCGGCTCCATTCTTGGCCTGGACATCGGCGAGCCGGAGCCGCCCACCCCCGATCCCGAGTAATCTATGCCCGACAACAGCTTCGACGTAGTTTCCAAAATCGAAATGCCGGAAGTGCTCAACGCCGTGCAACAGTCGCTGAAGGAAGTCCACCAGCGCTACGACCTCAAGGATTCCCACTCCAATATCGAACTGAACGAGAAGGAGAACAAGATCCTGCTGGCCAGTAAGGACGAGTTCAAATTGAAGGCCGTGATCGATATTCTCGAATCCAAACTGGTCAAACGAAAGGTGCCGTTGAAGGGGCTGTCCTACGGCGAGATCATTCCCGCCGCCGGCTCCACGGTCCGCCAGGAGATCTCGCTGCAGCAGGGAATCACCACCGAAAAGGCCCGCGAGATCGTCAAGAAAATTAAGGACAGCAAGCTGAAGGTGCAGGCTTCCATCCAGGGCGATTTCGTGCGCGTCGCCGGGCGCGACCGCGACACCCTGCAACAGGCCATCAAACTGCTGCGCGAGAGCGATTTCGGCATCGACATGCAGTTCATCAACTACCGCACCAACTAGCCGGGCACCGTGCCGCGCCGCATCGAATCGCACTGGCTCCCCGGTCCGGCGGGCCGGCTGGAAGCGCTGGTCGAAGAGCCCGACGGGGAGGCTCCGCTGGTGGCGGCGCTGGTATGCCACCCGCATCCGCTTTTCGGCGGGACCATGCACAACAAAGTGGTCTACCGAATGGCGCGCGGCCTGCGCGCGTCGGGCGCCGTGGTGCTGCGCTTCAACTTCCGCGGAGTGGGCGCGAGCCAGGGCGAATACGGCCACCTGGAGGGCGAAATCGAAGATGCGCGGGCGGCCCTTGGCTGGCTGCGCGGCCGCTATCCGGGCCTCGCGTTTGCGCTGGCCGGTTTCTCCTTCGGCGCGCGGGCGATCACCGGGCTGGGCTGCGCGATGGACGATGCGGGGGAGGCGGCGCGCTTCCTGTTGGCGGCCGGTTTCTCGCCGCGCCTGGGCGGCATGGCGCATCTGGAAACGTGCCGCGTTCCCAAAATATTCCTCGCCAGCACGCACGACCAATACGCCCCGCGGGCCGAATTCGAGCAAGCCTACGCCAGCTTCGCCGAACCGAAGCGGGTGGTATGGATCGAAGCCGCCGACCACTTCTTCGCCGGCGGGCTGGAGACCCTGGAAGAAGCGGTGCGTGCGGCGGCGGCAGAGGCCATGGGACCTGAAGCGGGGCTGGCGTAATCTGGCAGGGACGCTTGCGGCGCGCGCGCATTCCGTTTCGCCGGCACGGGCCGGGAGTCGTGAGAACACCGCCCTGGGCTATCGGGAGAACCGCCGAGCTTAGGTTCGCGGGAACACCGGCTCGTCGCGCGGCACGACGAACCGCAAGGCCCGCATACAACGCACGATCTCGCCGTCAACAATGCCAGCGCGCCGGTGGGGCACGCCTCGGCACAGCGCTGCGCGACTTTGCGCAACCCGAGCGAGAGCGGCTGGCCGATCATGGCGAGGCCGGAGCCAGCGGACCGAGCGTCAGGGCCATATTCAATGCTGGTATCGGATATGGTACTGTGGACGCATGGAACGAGCGCGCAAGATCACCGTCGAGGTGCCGCTGGAACTTCTCGAGAAGGCGCAACGATCGAGCGGCAGCGGCATCACCGAGACCGTTCGTACCGGGCTGCAACTGGTTGCGGCGTCGCATGCCTACGCGCGGCTGCGCCAACTCCGGGGCAAGGTTCGCTTCACGCGTACGTTAGCTGAGTTGAAAGCCGACCGATGATCGCGGCCGACACCAGTATGTGGATCGCATTCCTCGAAGGATCCGGCGGCGAGGACGCAGAGCTGCTCGACAGGGCGCTCGCGGACCGGCAAGTGTTGATGGCGCCCGTTGTGGTCACGGAAATCCTGAGCGACCCGAAACTTCCCTCAGAGGTCTCGCGGACTCTTTTGGAACTGCCACTGATCGCGGTGGAGCCCGGCTATTGGCAGCGGGCAGGCGAGTTGCGAGCGAAGGTGTTGGCCAAGCGCCGTAAGGCACGTCTTGGCGATGCACTGATCGCGCAAAGCTGTATCGACCGTGGGGTTCCTCTTCTTACGCGCGACCGGGACTTCCGCGCGTTCGCCGCCGCCGCCGGTCTCGATCTGGTCATTGGGCCATCAGGGACTGACTAACAGCCCAGCCCGCAGGTGTCGCAGGATCTCGCCGTGCGCAGCGCCAGCGCGCCGGTGGGGCAGGACTCGGCACAGCGGCGCGCGACTTTGCGCAGCCCGAGCGAGAGCGGCTGGCCGAAGGGTACGGCCACGGCGACGTCGAAGCCGCGGCCGATCAGAGCGAGGCCGGGCGTTTCGTCCGCGGCGGCGGCGATGCGCACGCATGCGTCGCACGCGATGCACTTGCCGGGCTCGTAGATCACCTCCGGGTGGGAAAGATCCTGCGAGAAGCGGCGGCGCGCGCCCGCAAAACGATAGACGTCCGCGCCGTATTCGGTGGCGAGCGAGCGCACCAGGCAGCAGTCCGCTTTACGGCAGCCGCAACTCAGGCAACGGCGAGCTTCGCGGACGGCATCCTGGTCCAGCAGGCGGTGCTCTACCTCATCGAAGCTCGATACGCGCCGATCCATGGGGATCTCCGGCGCGTGCACGCGCGCGGCGCGCTCGATCGAGCGGAAGATCGCGGCGCGCTCGGCATCATCGATGGGGCGCATGGCGATACCGGCCAGCACCGGTTCGCCCGTGACGGCCTGACCGGACAGGAACTGATGCATCGAGGCCGCGGCCATCCTTCCCGCAGCCACCGCGCGGACGGCGAGATCGGCGCCAAGGACTCCGTCACCTCCGGCGAAAACTCCGGGCAGGTTGGTCTCGAGCGTCCGCTCATCGGCGGCGATGCCCCAGGCGGTTACGGCAAGCCCTTCCCGCTCGGCCAGCGAGCGCTCCACCGATTGCCCGATGGCGGCGATCACGGTGGAGCACTCGACGGTGAAATCGGAGCCCTCCAGCGCGACCGGCCGGCGGCGGCCCGAGGCGTCGGGTTCGCCGAGCGTCATCCGCCGGCAAGTCAGCAACAGGGTTCGGCCGTGGCGCTCCAGGCGCACCGGCGCGACGAGGAGATCGAGGTGCGCGCCTTCGGCTTCCGCGGCTTCCACTTCCTCCATCAGACAGGGCATCTCCTGCCGGCTGCGGCGATAGAGGACCCGCACGTTGCGGGCGCCCAGCCGAACCGCGGAGCGGGCGCAATCCATGGCGGTATTGCCGCCGCCGATTACGGCGACGTCGCTGCCCAACGGCAACGGATTCCGGCTGGCCACGCGCTCCAGAAACTGGATTCCCGCGAGCGAGTGCTCCTGGCCTTCGCAGCCGAGCCCCTGGGCCCGCTGCGCCCCGATGGCCACGAACACCGCGTCGTGAAGTTGGCGCAAGAGGGCGAGCGAGAAGTGCTCGCCCCACCGCTCGCCCAGCTTGAAGCGGGCGCCGAGCCGGCGGATGGCGTCGATTTCCGTATCGAGCGCATCCTTCGGCAGGCGGTTGGCGGGGATTCCGTAGCGCAGCATGCCGCCGGGCAGCGGGTGGGCATCGAAGAGCGTGCAGGCATGGCCGTTCTGCAGGAGATAATACGCGGCGGCCAGCCCTGCCGGCCCCGCGCCCACTATGGCCACGCGCTTCCCGGTGGATGGCGCGCGCGGCGGCGCGTGGTGCGCCAGGTCGGCCACGTAACGGTGGAGAGCGCCGATCGACAGGCCCTGGTCGAGATCCGCGCGGCGGCATTGCCGCTCGCACAGACGCGGGCAGATGCGCCCGAGGGACCCCGGCAGGGCGAGCCGGCTGGCGATGACCTCCATGGAACGGCGATGGTCCCCGGTCGCGACGCCATAGACGAACCCCGGAATGTCGAGCCCGGCCGGGCATTGGGCGGCGCAGGGCGCGACGCACTCTCCGGCGTGATCGGAGAGCAGAAGCTCCAGCGCCATCTTGCGCGCCGCGCGGAGGTCTTCGCTCTGGGTGACGACGACCATGCCCTCCGCGACGGGCATGGCGCAGGCGGGCGAAAACGTGCGGCGGCCTTCGATCTGGACGGCGCAGAGGAAGCACGAGGACGCCGGTTCGATCCCGGGCACGTGGCACAGGGTGGGGATGCGGATGCCGAGCCACTTGGCAGCGCCGAGCACGGTGGTCCCCGGCTCTACCGTGATCCGCCGGCCGTCAATCGTCAAGGTGACCATGGCGCGCCTATAGGACCTCGATCGCGTCGTCTTGGCAAGCCTGCCGGCACATGTCGCAGCGCGTGCAGAGCTGGTCGTCCACCGCGTGCTTTTCGTACGGGCGAAAGGCGATGGCGCCGACCGGGCAGGCTTGCGCGCACAGCGTGCAGCCGATGCAGTTGTCCGTCACCTGGTAGCGGATCAGCGCGGGGCAGCGGCCGGCCGGGCAGCGCCGCTCATGAAGGTGGGCTTCGTACTCTTCGCGGAAATAGCGGAGCGTGGTGACGACCGGGTTGGGCGCGGTCTGGCCGAGCCCGCACAGGCTGCCGCGGCCCACATAGTCGGCCAGCGTGGCGAGCTTTTCCAGATCGTCCGGCCGGCCTTTCCCCTCGCACAGGCGCTCCAGGATCTCCAGCATGCGCTTGGTGCCGATACGGCAAAAGGTGCACTTGCCGCAGGATTCGGCCTGCGTGAACTTCAGGAAGAAGCGCGCGATATCGACCATGCAATCGCGGTCATCGAGCACCACCAGGCCCCCGGAGCCCATGATGGCGCCAGTCTCGGCCAGGGCGTCGTAATCGATGGGCGTGCCGGCCAGCCGCGCCGGGATGCAGCCGCCGGACGGTCCGCCGAGCTGCACGGCTTTGAATGCCCGCCCGTTGCGGATGCCGCCGCCGATATCCTCCACCACTTCGCGTATGGTGATGCCCATGGGCACTTCGATGAGGCCGCCCCGGTTGACCTTCCCGGCCAGCGCGAAGACCTTGGTCCCCCGGCTGTTCCTGGTGCCGAGCGCGGCGAACGCGGCGGCGCCGTGGCGGACGATCCACGGCACGCAGGCCAGGGTCTCGACATTGTTGATGACGGTGGGCTGTCCGCGAAAGCCGCGTTCGACAGGGTAGGGAGGCCGCAGCTTGGGCATGCCGCGCTTGCCCTCGAGGGACTGGATGAGCGCGGTCTCCTCGCCGCAGACGAAGGCGCCCGCGCCCTCGCGGACCTCCAGCCGGAGATGCCCAAGGAAGCCGCGCTCCTCGGCTTGGCGGATGGCCGCCCGCGTGTGGCGCACGGCGAGCGGGTACTCCGCGCGAATGTACAGGTAGCCCTGGGCGGCGCCGATGGCGTAGGCCGCGATGGCCAGGCCCTCCAGCACGCGGTGCGGGTCGGATTCCAGGACCAGCCGGTCCATGAAAGCGCCCGGATCGCCTTCGTCGCCATTGCAGATGACATACTTGACGGCACCGGGTTGCGCCCGGCCGAGCGCCCATTTCCTTCCCGTGGGAAAGCCCGCGCCGCCGCGCCCGCGCAGGCCGGAATCGGTGACTGCGGCGATCACCTCGTGCGGGGAGAGGGGCTTCGGCGGGCCGGATGCCTGCTGCTCCGCGCCGGGTGCCGACGGGTCCGGCGAGAGGCAATTCGGCAGGCCGGGTGCCTGCCGCTCCGCGCCGGGCGCCTGAACGCCCAGGCACATCGCCAGCGCGCGATAGCCGTCGCGGGCCAGGTAGTCGTCGATGTTCAGCGGGTCGATGGTTCCGCAGTTTTCGAGCACGATCCGCTTCTGCTTGGCAAGGTAAGCGGCCGCCGGCTGCTCCACGGGTGCGGGCGGTTCGCTCAGGCTGCCGGCCTTCCAACGGAACCAGGTGGCAATGCGGTTGGGGCGGATGTGGCGGCGGGCGATGCGCTGGGCGGTCTCCGCGGTCACGTTGCCGTAGAGCGCGACTTGCCCTTCGGGAGTGACCACTTCCACCAGCGGCTCGCGATGGCACATGCCGTTGCAGCCAACTGCCTTGACGATGCCGTTGGCGCCGGCCTCCTTCGCCGCGCGCGCGAGCGCGTCGCGAACGGGCTCGCTGCCGCTCGCGACGCCGCACGAACCCAGGCCGACCCGAATCTCGATGGCGCCGGGCTTCATGCCGTCACCTTCAGCGCGTCGCACGCCGTGGCGGGCGTCAGTTTGCCGGCGGTGTGGCCATCCACCATGAGCACCGGCGCCAGGCTGCAGCAGCCCAGGCAGGCGACCTCATCGAGCGTGAACATGCGCGCGGCATCGGTATCGGAGCCCTCGGGGATCGCCAGATGGCGGCGCAGCTCTTCGGTGATCTGGCGCGCGCCCGAGACGTGGCAAGCCGTCCCGTGGCAGACGCGGACGATGTGCCGGCCCACCGGCGAGCGGCGGAACTGGCCGTAGAACGACGAGGTGCCAGCGATCTCGGCAGGCGTGATTTCGGTGAGTTCGCAGAGGCGGCGGAGGGCCTCATCGGGCAGGTAGCGATAGTGGGTCTGAATGGCTTGCAGGAGCGGGATGGCCGCCTCTTTGCCCCGGCCGATTTTCGACACCAGATGGTTGACGAAGGTGAGATCGAGCTCGGGCAAAGTGGGGCAGACGCCCCCGTCTGCGCGCGACCCCCTGGCCGCGCTGTTGTGCGCATCAGTCCGCTCCCCCGGCGCCGCCGGCTTTTCTTCCCCTACCAACCGCTTGGCGAACGTAAGGAACGCAGCGGCCGCCGCCACGAGTCCCCACGCGATGGCGCCATCCCTGGTCTTGCGCGCGAGCCGGGCAGCCGTTACTCTCTTCTGCTCCGCGGCCAGTCTGGGTGCGAACGTGGCATCGGCCTTGGTTTGCTGCTGCAGATCCTTGATGAGCCTGTCGTCCTTCGGCGCACGCCGGCTGGCCACTACGTAATCCGCGAGCAGAACGGCCACGCACAAAGCCACCAGCGAGCCGGCGATCAGGCTCCCCGTTCGCGCGCCGCTCATGACGCCAAACCCGCTTTGGCGTGCGCCAGTTCGCCGTCGCGCGGGCAGGAGGAGTAGCACCTCGCGCAGTAGAGACAATTCCTGCGAACGGCCCGCATGCGCTCGATGGCGCCATAGGGGCAGGCCCCGGCACAGAGGCCGCAATCGAGCTCTTTATCCGGCGTGATGCTCACACCGCGGCGGGCCAACCGCGCGCACCACGCGAGCAGGCCGCCGTAGGGGCACAGGTAGCGGCAATAGGGGCGCCCTACGAACATACCGGCCACGAGAAAGGCCCCGCCCAACAGGAGCATGTGCGGGGCGCCCGTTCGCCGGAAGAAGCCGACAAACGGGTCGAAGCGGCAGATGAGAAAATCGCGGCCCAGCGCCGGCTTCACGGCGAAGAGGACCACCGTCCCCAGGTACACATATTTCAGCAGGCCCAGCGCGCGGTCCAGTTTGCGCGGAACCTGGACCGGCTTCAGCACCACCAGTTCCTGAATCGCGCCCAGCGCGCAAACGCCTCCGCAGAAGGCGCGGCCGAAAAACAGGGCCACGGCCAGCGGCAGGACGAAAGTCGCGGTCACCACGATGGGGATGGAGTATTTCGGATCGGTGAGCGCCACCGCGACATTCTGGAGTGAGCCTATGGGGCAGATGCAGCCCTCGCGGTAGAATCCGAAATACGCCAGGGAACCGATGCTCAGCGCCACCAGCCATCTTCGGCTGCGCCGTTTGAGCACGAGCCAGACCGAGACCCCCATGGCCGTGGCCAGCAGTGCGACATCCAGAATCTGCAGCCAGTAATCCCGCGGCAATGGTTTCTGAACCGCGGGCACGGTGTAGCCGCCGCCGATGGTATCCGCCTGGGGAGCCGTTTCCACGGGGCGCTGGTACGGGATGGCCTGGGCCGGCGCGATCCGGACGGCAGCCAGCAGGAGAAAGAGCAGCGCGAAGATCGCCGCCGGCCGCCATGCCCGACCGCCGGCCCGTGGAACGCGGCTCATGCCGGCCCGGCCGGCTGACGGGCCTGATCGGCCGACGGTTGCATCAGTGCCTTCCGGGGACGCACCGGCCTGTGGAACGCCGCTCATGCCGCCCCGGCCGGCTGGAGGGCCTCTGCGATCGGCAGTTGCATCAGAGCGTTCTGGGGGCACGC
>Ga0265316_10006351_pt1 | contig 11304 bp, 10 predicted proteins | sample 4522metaG_FD_202092 | JGI IMG/M metagenome (GOLD analysis project Ga0265316, IMG submission 202092) | Rhizosphere microbial communities from Carex aquatilis grown in University of Washington, Seatle, WA, United States - 4-5-22 metaG | ecosystem: Host-associated > Plants > Roots > Rhizosphere >...
CAGGGCCATGGCCAGCAATGAAGTCAACAGAGGGTTCAACATCTGAGCGCGAAACACAAGAACCGTTGTCAGTAGAAGTATGGCGACGCAGCATCTACGCATCCACAGACTGGGATCGAACAGCATCGAATAAATGACGCCGACGGCGATCATTCCCGCCTGATGGGCCGCTTCTGTTGTAAGGCGTTCGGCTTCGCTATTCACTAGTGAATTGAACCGCACCAGGTCCAGCACCACCATGACTCCATACAACAGAATAAAACCACGCAGCAGCTTATGAATGTCCTCGCTATCTTTCATGGCGAAGTAAAGAGCAGCAAAAAGAAACGGGATAGATGCGAAGCGGTAAAAATCGCCCAGCAGATAATCCCACGGATTGCCGCGCAGAATCCCTACTATCGCGCTGCCGATGCAGGCCGCCAGCCAGACGCCCAGCGCCTGGAAAGCCATCTTGTCTGATTTTGAGCGGAGGCCCAACACTTTTTCCGCTTTCATTCGTTCCCATAAAACACTGAAAAACAGCAGGAAAACTATCCCGCATTCCGCCACTCCCCAAGCGATCACTTCAGATCGCTCCGGCGGAGTCAGGCTCATACTCGGCAGATATCGCAGGCCAAACCATGTAAGAATCAGAAAGAATATCGTTGGGACACCTCAGGACTGAATTCAGATGACGTGTATTCCCGCGGGAAATTGAGGATTGATCGCTTCGTCCAGGAATCTCCTGAGCGTTCGGTTTTTTTTCGCCAAGGAGAATTTCGCTTCCAGACTGGCGCGCGCGGCACACCCCATCTTTCGCCGCAGGTCTCCATTTTCGATCAGTACGCTGGTTTTTTCGACCAGCGCTCTTGTGAAGCAATGATCGAGCGTTTCTATAGCGCGACGTACTTTCCTCTCGGAAGTATCCCAGTGCGGCAGATTTCGGTGGTGCGGAATCACCATTCCCGTGACTCCGTCTTCCACGTAATCCGGATTGTCGTAATAGTCCGTCGTAACGATGGGTAGTCCGTAATTCATCGCTTCGAGCATGGAAACCGACATCAGGCAGTGCGCCGGATACCAGTAGATGTCCGACTCCATGTACAGCTTCTCCAGCTCCGCGTAAGGCAGCAGCCCGGAGACGATGCGGATGCCGGGAACGTTTTCATGATCGCGGAGAATTTCCGGATCGACGTCGGAGCGAATCACCAGTTCCACATTGGGGAATCGCTGGCGCAGCGCGACGAAGGCTTCCAGCGACTCCACTCCCCCTTTGAGCTTGAAACGATGCGCCATCGTGTTGCCGGCCACAAATAAAATGCGAACAGGCGCTGCTGGAGATTTCGTGGCGGGCATGTGTGGAGTTACCTGCCAACCAGGTGGCATGACGCACAGTTTATGTTCAAACCCCTGCGTGTCGAGATGCCGCTGAAGCGATTGCTTCGCGGCATGGCTGTGGCACATGATTCCTCTGCAATTGGATGATCCCAGTGCGCGTTCGATCACGCCGCGAAAGCGGCTGAGAGAATCGTCGTTGAACCCGGCCATTTGCGTGGCCACCTCGATCCACAGCACCCATGGCTCGTCGCGAAACACGATGCTGGATTCGGAATACGTCAAGACCGCTCCCGCGGGGCGCTTCACGTACTTCACCATGAATCGGCTGGCCAGCAGGTTAACCGGCACGAATGAATTTACAATTTGCTTGGCCTTGCGAACCTTCCAATTGGCCTCGACCGAATCGGCCATAGTGTTGGAGACTTTTTGCCGCTTTACGAACCGGTATCCCTCGGGCGGATCGTTGAATAGCTGTTTGGTTGTCGTGCCTTCCTGGCCGATAATGTCCGCATAAACGATCCTTGGCCCGGCGCCTGCTTCGGCTTGCAACGTGACCTCCGACAATCGCTCGCCGCATGCAGCCGCGCTCATCTGCATTGCGCCGATGCGCTCATCGACACTTTCTTCGATTCGCTCGCGGAATAGTACGCCGCAATGTGCGTGCAGATATTCGCAACGTCCGACCTGGTCAGGTTGACCGAAGACGGAAGCCACAGCCCATGCGCGGATATCTCCTCGGTGCCGGGATAGCTTCCCCCTGTCCGGTAGCAGGGTTGCGTGTGAATGGGCAGATAGAAACAGCGCGTTTCGATTCCCGAGGAGGCCAGATAGGAAACTAGCCCGGCACGATCCTCGCACAGCATGTCCGCGAACCACGGGACCTTCTCGCTGAGGTACATTGGAGGAATTGCGACCTCAGCTACATCGGCCAGGAATTCGCGATACCATCGGAATAGTTCGCGCTTCTTTTCGATCCGCTCCGGCAGTTTTCGAAACTGCGCCAGCGCCAGAGCGGCCTGCAAGTCCGTAAACTTCGAATTGAACCCGGCGCTTTGGTGAATTTCCGAAGCGCGATGCAGCCGCCCATGATCTTTGATGCGAGCGAATGATTCATAGAGGTCATCCCTCCGAGTGAGCAGGATGCCGCCCTGCCCTGACGTGATAATTTTCGTCGTTCCCAGCGAGAACACGCCGGCATCGCATAATGTCCCCAGAAATCGTCCGTCATGCGCCGATCCCATCGCTTGCGCAGCATCCTCGACCAGCACCAAACCGCTTTCATCCGCCAGTTTCGCCAGACTGGCCATGTCGCAGGCCCGGCCATTCAGGTGAACAGGAATTATCGCTTTGGTTCGCCGAGTGATTCGCCGCTCCACGTCGCTAATATTCAGCGTGAACGTTTCACGCGTCACGTCGGCAAAGATTGGCGTGGCGCCGCATAGCGAGACGGCGTTGGCCGTGGCAATGAACGTGAAATCGGGAACGATCACCTCGTCGCCGTGCCCGATTCCAAGACCCAGCAAGGCAATCGTAAGCGCCGCAGTTGCATTGTTCACAACCAGCGCGTGCGGAACTCCGAAATATTTCGCGAGTTCGGCCTCCAGCTCCCTAGTTTTTTTGCCTTCGGTGATGAAGCCCGAGTCCATGACGCGCAGGACTTCCTCGCGCTCCTCGGCGCCAAGTACCGGCTCGATCTGCAGAATCTTGCTCATCGGTTTTCCTTTCTTTTGGTGTAGCAGACTGATTGGCAATTACGCGGAAGGCTTCCTGCATTCGACATTCAGGCTGACATGTTTCCCGCGTTCTTTATCCATGTGCGGAATGTACGACTGCGAATGGTCGTCGACAGTATTGTGAATCGTTTCCCGCCAGTCGTACCTGCGGACTTCGCGAAAGCCGCACTCTTCCAGCAGTTGCTGCAACGAAGCAAAGTCGTATGCGGTCTTGTGGTAGATCGTTGTGCCGGTCCCGACAATTTCCATTCGCCCGTAGACCGGGCCAAGAATCATGTCCAGCTTTTTGGTTTGCAAATAGACTTCTACGAGCGCTTCGAAATCGGGCACGCCCAGCCGCAGCACGCCACCAGGGCACAACACGCGCTTCCACTCCTCGAGCACCCGACGGACTTCGGTCCGGTCAAAATACTCCAGCATGTGCGAGGAGTAGATCAGTTCGGCTGATTCGTTCTCGAACATCGGAAGCGAGTCCGCGCCGCAACGGAAATCGATGTGCGGAAAGTTGGCGCGGTCCACATGGACGAAGTCCGGCAGGTAGCGCTTCCCGCAGCCCAGATGCAGCTTCAGTTTTCCGCTCTGCTCAATGCGCGGCGGCGGTGGCGTGCTGAGTACCGACGAACCAATCGATTGTTTTTCGGATGCCATCTCGCAACTCCGTGGGGGGTGTCCAGTCCAGTGCAGCCTTCATTTTTGAAACATCGAAAATCTTGCAGAGCGCTCCGTCCGGGCGAGCCGTGTCGTAGAAAAACTCTCCCGGCCAGTCGAGCAGCTCGCGAATGGTCTCCGCGAGTTCGCGCACCGAACAACCTTGTCCGCTGCCAAGATTTAGAATTTCGATTCCCTCGAATTCCCCGGCGGCGCGAACGATTCCCTCGGCAGCGTCCTCGACGTAGAGCCACTCGCGAATCGGTTTTCCCGATCCCCAGATTTCGACGCGCTTGCTGCCGCTTCTCTTTGCCTCCCAGATTTTACGAATCAGCGCCGTCAACGCGTGGGACTGGCTGGGATCGAGATGGTCTCCGGGACCGAACATGTTCGGAAGCACCAGGTGAATCGAACGAAAGCCGCATCCCTGTTGCCGATAGGCCCAGGAATGAACCCATTGCGCCTTGCGCGGCAGTTCTGTCGCCATCACCGATGGATGCAGCGGGCCATTCCACCACTCGGACTCGCGATAGATATTCGCGACGCCGGGATAGGTCGTATTACCCATGATGTTGACAAACAGTTTGACGCCGGCTTGCGCAACGGCACGAATCGCTTGAAATCCGATCATCAGATTGTCTTCGTAAATGTCCAGCGGGTGCTCGGCGTTATAGGAAATTCCACCGCCATGTTGCGCGCAGTTGATAAGAATCGCCGGGTTGACTTTTTCCAGGAATGCCGCGAGCGCCCCGTCTTTTCTGGCGTCCACGCCATTGCTCCGACTGCAAACGTGTACTTCATAGCCTCTTCCCGTGAACGCGCGGGACACGTGCGTCCCGAGGAATCCATTCCCGCCGAGAATGACAATCTTTTCCATGCGATTTCTTGCTCCTGTGACTAGCGCGCAGCCGCTGTTGAGGTCATTGTTGCCTCGTCCACGATTGCTTCCCGGTGTTTTACATACCAATCGATCGTGCGGGCGATCCCGGCGCGCAAGTCGGTTCGAGGCGACCACCCGCCTAGAGTGGCTGCCATTTTTCTGGTGTCGATAATCTTTCTTGGCGCGCCATCCGGCTTGTCAGTGTTAAAGACAAACCTGCCCTGCCAATCCGCGCCTTCTCGCACCATTTCTGCGAGATCCCTGATTGTGCATCCCCGGCCGCATCCCAAATTCAGGATTTCAATGTCGTTGTAACACTCGGTGGCCAGCGCAATCCCGTCGGCTGCGTCTTCCACATACATCCACTCGCGAATTGCGTTTCCCGTGCCCCAGATTTCTACTTCGTCGATTCCTGCTTGCTTAGCGTCCACAATCTTTCGAATCAGCGCACCCAAAGCATGTGAGCGGATAATGTCGAAATGATCTCCGGGACCATACAGGTTCGGCAAAACCAGATGAATCGATTGCTGGCCAGACTCCTGCTGCGAGGCCCACGCGTGAACCCACAACGCCTTGCGGGGCATGCCGTACGTCAGTACGGTCGGGTGCATGGGCCCGTCCCACCATCCGAGTTCGGTGTAAAGGTCCATTTTCCCGGGATAGGTGCAATTGGGAATAATGTTGACGAATTTTTTGATATTCGCGTGGCGAGCAGCACGCAAGGCAGTAAAGCCAATGAGCAGATTGTCCTCGTAAACAGCCACAGGACACTTCGCATTGTAGGCAATCCCGCCGACGTGCGCCGCGCAGTGCACCAGAATGTCTGGATTGGTGCGCCGAAGATACGCGAGCAGCGGCTGCTCCTGCCGTGCATCGATCCCGGTCCGGCGGCTGCATACATCGACCTGGAACCCCCGGCGTTTGAACGCGCTCGCGACGGTTGTTCCCAGAAAACCGGAACCTCCCAGGACCACGACTCTGGTCATGCGAACCTCCCTAAACCGTGGCGCCAACGCATTTGTGCTTTACGGTTCCTTCCAGAAGAATTTTTTCGCGCCGCAAATCGGCGTCCACCATGATGCGCACCAGTTCTCGAAACGTAGTTCGCGGACGCCAGCCCAGCTTTGCTTCGGCCCGGCGCGCGTCGCCCTGCAAATATTCCACTTCCAGAGGCCGGACATGCCGCGACTGCGTGATTACGTGCTCCCGCCAATCGAGGCCGAGATAGCTGAATGCTTCTTTCGCGAATTCCCGCACCGAGTGCGATTCGCCGGTGGCCACCACGTAGTCGTCCGGTTCCTGCTGCTGGAGCATTCGCCACATCGCCTCGACGTACTCCGGCGCGTAGCCCCAGTCGCGCATCGCGTCCAGATTTCCGAGTTCGAGCTTTTCCTGGATTCCCAGCTTGATTCGCGCCGCCCCTTGCGTAATTTTTCGCGTCACGAATGTTTCGCCACGGCGCGGGGATTCATGGTTGAACAGGATTCCGTTGGCGATCCACATCCCGAATCCTTCGCGATAAACCTTGCAGATGTGATACCCGCATAATTTTGCGGCAGCATAAGGGCTCTGGGGGGACATCGCCGAAAACTCGTCCTGCGGCGGAGGCGTCGAGCCGAACACTTCGCTGGTGCATGCGTTATAGATTCTTGGCTGGATGTTCAATTCGCGGACGCTTTCGAGCAAGCGAATTGTGCCGAGCACAATCGAGTCCGCGCTGTATTCCGGAATTTCGAAGCTGACCATTACGTGGCTCTGCGCGCCCAGGTGATAAATCTCATCCGGACGGATCAGCCGCAACAGGCGGCCCAACGAACTGGCGTCGGTCAGGTCTCCGCGCACAAACTCGATTCGGTCGGAACCGAACGCCTGAAAAAGATGGTCGATGCGTCCGGTGTTGAAGCTGCTGGCGCGGCGCACCAGGCCAAACACCCGATGCCCTTTTTCCAGCAAAGTTTCGGCCAGGTATGAGCCATCCTGGCCGGTCAGTCCCGTAATGAGTGCTGTGGTTGGCATCGTTGATTTCTACCTTTAGAGTCTCTCCTGAAAAAATGTCATGGTCGGTTTCAGATCGCTGGCGCGACATCGGCGATATCCACTTCCGCCGCGATCGAGCGCATGATCAAATCGATGGAAACGACGATGCGAAATTTATTCTGCTTTCGCACCAGCATCCCTTCGAGCCCCTCCAGCGGGCCGCGATGTACTCGCACACGCCTTCCAATCTGGAGATAAGGATGCGGCTCCGCGCTGAATTTGCGGTTCAGCTTCTCGCGCAGCGCCTCAATTTCCGCTTTTTCCAATGGAACAGGACAGCCGCTGAAACCCACCAGCCTCGCCACGCCCGGAATCTGGAGTACGCGCAGTCGCTCGCGCAACGCCGGCCGCACAAAGATGTATCCGGGAAAAAGCGGTAATCGCAGCGTTACGCGCCGGTCTTTCCATATTCGCGAACTGTTATACAGAGGCAGGAAATGCTCGACAAAACGCTCCGACAATTGGCTCGCCACCGTTTTTTCGTGGTTGGCCCGCGTCTGCGCGGCATACCAATGGAGCTCTTCGTTTTCGAAAATCAATTCCGGTGCGTGACAAAGTGAAGGAGTTGCCGTCGCCAACGCCATCTAAAATTCTCCTGTTGGTTTTTTCTATACCGGGACACAGCTTCGCCCCGTCACCTACAGCGGCAAATCCCACTCAACTCCCATATCGACAGACAGTTACGGGGACTGCAAACCGCTATTCATGCCCTTGCGAGACTCGCGGACGCCCATGAAACCGCATCCACACTCTTTGACTTCTTCTGTTCAGTCGAAAGCTGCTCGCGGACATCTGCGCCATTTGCGCGGCAGCGCCACGATAAATTTCCACTGCAAATATCCTGACCGGATCGTCCGGATCGGATTCGTCCCAGAACGAATTCAAAATTAGCCACACCATGCCTATTGCAAATGCAACGCATGTGCCGAGAAAAATAATCAGCAAGCGCGGCGGATACGACTTCTGCTCGGGCACGCTGGCCGGGTCCAGAACTTTTACGCTGGGGGTCTCTTTCACTTCCTGCACTTTCGCCAGTTCGTATTCCCGCGTCAGCGTTTCGAATACCGCTTCCTGCACCCTGGTCCGGCGAAATAGATCCGCATAGGTGACGCCAAGCAAAGGCAATCTGCGAATCGATGGGTAACTGGAATCGGTCGACGTTCTGCCAGAGGGGGATGCGCTTCCGTCTTTCTCGCCGCCGATCTTTGCGAGTTCCTTCTTCAATTGAGCAATCTGCGCGTAAACCGAGCGGACGCGAACGTTGTCGTTGGAATAGACCTGCTTTAATCCCTCGAGCTCAGATTCCGCGGCGATCATCTGGCCTTCCAGAGTGGCGGCGCCTTCGATCATGGCCTTGCCCTGCGCCTGTATATCGATGGCCGCGTTCTTGCTTGAAAATTCGCTGAACTGCTTTTCCGCATCCGCCAGATCGAGTTGCACGGCTTTGAGTCTTTCTTCCAAAAACTCACGTTCGCGATGCGCCGATGAAGTGCTCATCTGATTCACCACGCGGTTCAGTTCCGCGGTGTATTCCTGCGCGATCCCCGCAGCGCGCTGCGGATCGGCGTCCGTCACCTGGACGGTGAGGATTCCGCTTTTGCGGTCTTCGAAGATGTCGCTGTTTTTCGCCAGGTCTTTTCGCGCATCCTGCTCGTAACGATCGCCATAGACTTTGCGCAGCTGGAATTTCTCAATAATGTCGTCCTGCACGGTGCGGCTTTGCAGAATTCCGATAAACAGCGCGCCAGAACTTTTCAATCCCAGCAGCCCCCCGGCAAGCGTTCCCAGGCTCGACCCTGCCGCGCCGCCGGAAGATGCCAGCAGCGCCATGCCGGCCCCGGCGTTCGCCTGGTCCGGCGGCATCAAGTGCGCCGAGGACACGTATTGCTTCGGAATCAAAAACGCCACGACGGTGGACAACAGGAACCCGGCTGCCCATGCACCGCAAAACTGCCTGCCGGCGGTCCCACAAGCGGCGCAATCGCGTGACCAGCCTTTGCTTTCCGGCAAAATCCTCAGCCGGGACAGGGCCGACAGACGCCATGGTCGCATCGACTCGTTCGTCCATCGTGAATGGATGCTTCTCAATCATCTTTTTCTTTCCGGAGAAAATCCGATTTCCATGCTTGCCGTAACATTGTTTTGCGGCCCGTTGAACAGCAGCGGAAAACGCGAAATATGCTCGACCTGCACCGCGCTTTTTATATACAAACCGCCGCGCAAATACGTCTCATTGGCGATGCCGTAGTCCTGCCAGTCGCCTCCCTGGGGAATGAAATCGGCGCTCACTGAATTTCGCTGGTAGGAAAATCAAATCGTATTCTGCGGCGATATCCAATACGTGAACCAGCAGCGGATTGCATGCCCCTCACGCCCCACGGTGTTGCCAATCAGGTTCCCGGCGTTGGTGTTCCCGTCGGGATAATCGCCGTTAAAATAATTCAGGCGTCCGCTGTTGACGTTCGAATGCGCCAGCGCCCCGGTTTCGGTCGAAACTCCCTGAATGTGAAAATCAAGCTTTGGCAACCACGGCATGCGCGTGAAATAAAGCCCCGGATGCCAGGGATTTCTTGCAGGGTTCTCGACGGGGAGAATGTCGTCCTCGGCATACGCGTCGCCATAGAGAACAACGTAGCTGCGCACCTTCGGCACATAAAAAACCCAATCCATTTCAGACTCGTTGTCACCCGGAACGGATTTGAGCGATGGATTCGCGATCCCGAAATAGCTATCGAGTACGTTTCGTGCCGTGAACGGACTGCCGCCGGTCCCGCCAATCATCGTCCTGCGCGAAAACCCCAATTCCAGAAATGGAAATGGTTTTACGTTGATTTTTTGTCCGTAAACGAATGGCCGCGGAATATAGGAATGGCCTTCCAACCGTCCGAAAAACTGATCGATTCGGACAGGCCCCAAATGTTCCAGAACTCCCGGCAGGTGAAACGGTTCCGGATTCACCAGCCGCACCATTTTGACTGGCTCGATGTTGTTGCTCCACATCAGCGAATCCAGCGACGGCCCCCACGCCAGGCTTTGTCGTCCAATCACGATCTGCCAGTTGCTCAGGTTGACCGTGGCGTAGGTATCCAGCAATTGCGCCCGATTGATCGAGGTCAGCGGCCCGGAACGAACTTGCGACAGGTTTACAAAATCCACCTGAGCAGTGACGTTTCGCACCGAATCGGAAAGCGCCGGCGCGGACGGCGCGTGCTGATATTCGGCGCGGACATAAAACGCGACAGGCCCTGCTGTTGCGGAAAACGAGCCACCAGCCTGTCCATTTGTGCCGCGTTCGAAGGGGCGCCCGTAATCGTAAGAAACGGTTTGCCCGAAGTGATAGCCATCGGTCAGCGGGGGCCCGCTGATCGACACAGTTCTTGCATAAACAGTTTCGAGGTTGGCCGAAAAATTGCTGCCTCCACCTAAAAGATTTATTTCGTGCGCGAACTCCTGCGCGAGGCGGATTTGCAACCGCACCGCCTCTTCATTCGAGGACTGATCCCGTTGCAATCCTTCCTCTGCTTCCGCCGTCAGGCGCGCGCATTCGATGCGCGTCCACGGTTTCAAGCCCATAATTTCGGAATTCACATATCGCAACGCGGCCAGCCTTTCGAACGCAGGATAGACCCAGCTATCGAGCGGAACGAATGTGGACCCCATGTTGTGGCGGTCTCGCTGCTCTTCAGAAGTCTCCATGCCGGACAAGTTGCTCCAGCCGCCGCCTCCCACTTCCGCATCATGATGCAGACGATACATCTCGCGGACGACTAACCATCCAATCGCTCCGCCAACCACCACGTCCGACGGAAAATGCTGTTTGCCGGCCACGCGCGAGGCGCTGATCGCTGTCGCGAGTCCATACACCCCCACTTTCGTGAATGGGCTCGGATATTCATGGGCAATGACACTGGCAATCGACCACGCAACTGCGGAGTGGTCGGAAGGAAATGAGACGCCGTGTTCGAAAAATTTCCCTAGCGCATCCCCCTGATTGGGCCGTTGCCTTCCGAAGGAGTACTTGAACGCAGTATCCACTGCAAAACTGTCGATCGCCGCTTCACCTGCGAGAATCCCGGTCTCTCTCTGATGATCGTCGTGGGACAGCTTGCTCCACAGATAGAGTCCGCCGCCCGCGCCAACCATGGAATAGACTCCGTAGTTGGAAAAGCTCGAATATCGATTCAACTTCGCCATATCCGTCGAAAGCGCAGGGGTAACTGCCCCATCCGTTGCGAAAAAGCCACCTGTAACTGCCGCCAGTGGAAACAGCCATGAGCCGTCCGCCCAGCGAAGATGGGTTGGACTGGTCCAGATGGCTTTTTGATCGGTCAAGAGATTCTTCAAGAACGGCACTCCCAGAGAGTTCGAATTTGCAATTGCGGGCTCATAGCTGTCATCCACCTGGCTGCTGAGCGGAATGAGTGGCGAATTCCGGTCATTGGTGTTGGCAACTGCCATCGCAGGCAGTTCACCGCCTTGCTGGTCTTGTGCACTTGATGAACCACTCGCAAAAATCGTCATAATCATCAGCAAGCAACCAACTAGCGTGAAGTCAGCCCTCCTTCTAGAAGCTATTGCACAACCCTCCGCAAGACGATCATGAAGCAAGCGATATGAAAGAAGGCCCCATAGATCGTGAGCGAGCGGTCGTAGCGCACGACCAAGCGACGGAAGTTACCGAGCCAGGCG
>Ga0265316_10006353_pt1 | contig 11303 bp, 8 predicted proteins | sample 4522metaG_FD_202092 | JGI IMG/M metagenome (GOLD analysis project Ga0265316, IMG submission 202092) | Rhizosphere microbial communities from Carex aquatilis grown in University of Washington, Seatle, WA, United States - 4-5-22 metaG | ecosystem: Host-associated > Plants > Roots > Rhizosphere >...
GAGAAGGTAGCTCCTGCGGGCACCAGGTAGTCTTCCACCTTTTGGCCATCTTCAGCGCCGGTCACCACGGTGATGCGGGAGGGGTCGATACCCTTTTCCTTCACCAGGTAGTCCTTTGCGTTGACGGCGCGCTGCGCGGCGGAATCCTCAACCTTGGCATGCTTGTGCTTGGCCGCAACTTTCTCTTCCTTCGCGGTCTTCGCCTTCTCCTTGGCATTTGAATCGCCAACTATCACGGCCTTGGCATCGGACTGCCTCTGCAGATCGAGTGCGATTTCGTCCAGGCAGGCCTTGGATTCGTTGTCCACGCGAGTCGAACGGTGCTTGTCCTTGTCGAAGCTCATTGAGCAAAGCGCCTGGGTGTGAGGAATCGGCGGCGGCGGTGGCGCCACGATCGTTACACCGGTTTCGGCGTTTGCCGTGTGATGCTTGTCGTCGGCCACGGTGCAGGTAATCCCCACTGAGCCGGCGGGTGCGCCGGTCGAAGAGAACGTCGCTGTGGTTCCGCTGCCATTGATGGAGCCGGCCGCAGCCGCATAGCTGTAAGTGAGCGGACGGTTCTGCGGGCTGGTGCCTGTGGCGGTCACGGTGCTGGTGTCACCCGGCTTGATCGTGCTGGGATTGGTCGAGCAACTTACCGTCGGTGGCTCAAATTCCTTGACCGTAAAGCTGGCTGAGCACTCGGCGGACTGGCCCGGCTTCAGGCCTTCCTTACCCAGCTTGCCTTCCTTCACGGTTCCCTTCACCGTGTAGCTTCCCGGGTCCAGAGAAGCGGTGGGCACGGTGACCGTGGCTCCGTTACCCTCTACTCCCGTTCCGGTCCAGCTGTAGACCACGCTGTTCTTTTTCTTGGTGCTCACTGCGCCGGGGGTCGCGGTCACCGTGACCGCATCACCGGCAAATAGGGCTGGAGGCGTGGCAGCGCACGCCAAGGTGATAGGGGGGGCCTTCTTGCACCCCATCGGCATTAAGGCAATACTGGCCGAAGCCAGAACCAGGCAGACAGACTTCATGTTACGCAGACTCATTCCTTGCATCCTCCGCAATCAAACTGATAATTATACTCACCCTTTGGAATGAGGGATGTGCATTTCTGCACACTGAGTTAATCGCTGACTCCCGGCCGCATTTGAGCGTGGGCTTCACGCCCCTGGTATTCGATAACCAGGATTGCCGGCGGAGATGGATTCAACTCACCATTCACCCTACGTTCAAGGTTTTTAGCAGACTGCGCGGTTCGCGCTTGATCTTCTCCTGCAACAGCGTAATGGCATAGAGAAGTTGCTCCGGCCGGGGCGGGCACCCGGGAACATACACGTCCACCGGAATCACCTGGTTCACACCCTGCACAATCGCATAGTTGTTGAACACACCCCCGGAAGTGGCGCAGGCACCCATTGAAATCACCCACTTCGGCTCCGGCATCTGGTCATAGAGCCGGCGCACCACCGGTGCCATCTTCTGCGAAACGCGTCCGGCCACAATCATCAGGTCGGCCTGCCGCGGGGACGGTCTGAAAACCTCGGCGCCAAAGCGGGCGATATCGAAGCGCGAAGCACCCATCGACATCATTTCAATGGCGCAGCAGGCCAGTCCGAAGGTTACCGGCCAGACCGAACTCTTGCGCACCCAATTGACTGCGAAATCCAGTGAAGTCAGCAGCACGCCCTCCGGCTGTTCGTAGCCGTAGCTCACTTCCGCCAATTTGGCGCGGTTCGTGGCGCTGCTCTCCAGTGCTCCGAATAAGTAGTGGTCGCGCTCCTGCATTGCCGCCATGCATCTACTATAACTCTGCTCCGGCAGGTTCAAATCCGGTTACCGGTCCGGCAACTCCCCAGGTGCACCAGGTGTATTGTGACTTTTTTGCGCTCCAGCCCCGGGTAGGGTCTCGGAAAAGGGTGGCGCATGCGCTATTCTTCAATGTTCACACAATCATGCCCAATGGTATCGACGCCCACCGGATCGGTGGTCACGCTTTGGCCTCGACGAGTAGTTCTAGCACGCGGTAAACGCAGCAAATCGAGCGAAGTGCTCGCAGTCCGGCGGGTATTTCCAGTCTCTGTTCTGGTTTGCGGACACATTTTCTTGGAGCAGAAGAAAAATGCGCAGTTCTAGAGTCATGCTGCTGGCCATGCCAGCTCTCCTGGGCTTGCCTGCCCTGGGCCAGGCGGCCTCCTCAACTCCAGCCACCCAGGCACAAATCACCGCACTTCAGCAGGCCGTGCAAGACGCCCGGAGCAACGCTGACAACGCCTGGATGCTGATTTCGGCCGCCCTGGTGCTACTGATGACCGGTCCCGGTCTGGCGTTGTTCTATGGCGGCCTGGTGCGCCGGAAGAACATCCTGGGCACCATGATGCAGAGCTTTGCCATGATGGGTCTGGTCACTATTCTGTGGGCCATTGCCGGCTACTCGCTGGCCTTCGGCCACGGCACCAGCTTCATTGGCGGCCTGGAGCACGTATTCCTGCGCGGCGTGGGCCTTGCGCCCAACCCCGACTATGCGCCCACGATCCCCGAGCAGACTTACATGATCTACCAGCTCATGTTCGCTATCATCACCCCGGCGCTCATCACCGGCGCTTTTGCTGAGCGCATGAAGTTCAGCGCCATGGCTGTGTTTCTCTCCCTGTGGTCGCTCTTTGTCTACTGTCCCATGGCCCATATGGTGTGGGGCGTGGGCGGATTGCTCAACGCCACCGGCGGCCACATTCCAAGTCTCGATTTCGCCGGCGGTACGGTGGTCCACGTCACCTCGGGCGTCTCGGCACTCGTTACCGCTCTCTATCTCGGCAAGCGCATGGGCTACCCGCACACGGCCATGCCGCCCCACTCCATGGTGCTCAGCTTCATCGGTGCCTGCCTGCTGTGGGTGGGTTGGTTCGGATTCAATGCCGGCAGCGCACTCAACTCTGGGCCGCTGGCCACCAGCGCCTTCGTCAATACCCACTTTGCCGCCGCCGCCGCCGCTTTTGGCTGGGTCCTCGCCGAGTGGATTCACAATGGCAAGCCCACCGCCCTGGGCGCCATCTCCGGCGCGGTAGCCGGACTGGTTGCCATCACCCCGGCCTCAGGCTTTGTCCAGCCCTTCTCGGCCCTGCTCATCGGCGTCCTTGCCGGCGCCTTCTGCTCCTTTATGGTCTTCGAAGTCAAGAGCCGGATGGGCTACGATGACTCCCTCGATGCCTTCGGCGTGCACGGGGCCGGTGGAACCGTGGGCGCGCTGCTCACTGGGCTATTTGCCACCAAGGCCATTAACGCGGCCTTCGGCAATGGCGTCCCCACTGGAGCTATGGACGGACACTGGGGCCAGTTACTCAACCAGGTTGCCGGCGTCGCCATTGCATGGACCATCTCCATCCTGGGCACCCTGGTCTTGCTTTTCCTCGTGGACAAGATGATCGGTTTGCGCGTCTCGGCCGAGGACGAATCCGAAGGCCTCGACCTCTCGCAGCATGGTGAAGAAGGCTACGACCTGAATTCCTGAACTCTTGCGGCCTGATTCCCGATCCTGGGCCTGCCCACGCCAACACACTAGAAGTCGTGAGCAGGCCTTCAGTGTTGAAAAGATTTGGCCCTGCGGATGCAGAGAGCGCCTGAGCCTGATAGGCTGTCTAGCGAGGCAATTGGATATGCTCAAGATTGAAGCGGTTCTTCAGCCTTCGAAGCTGGATGCGGTCAAGGATGCATTGCTTGAGGCCGGCATTGAAGGCATGACGATTCTTGAGGCCCGCGGCCATGGCCGCCAGAAGGGCCACACCGAGTTCTATCGCGGCCGTGAGTACACGGTCGATCTCCTCCCCAAGGTCAAGATCGAGCTGGTGGTCACCGACGAAATGAAAGAGAAGGCGGTCCAGGCCATCATGGGTGCCGCGCGCACCGGCCGCATCGGCGACGGCAAGATCTTTGTCAGCCGCGTTGAAGAAGCCATCCGCATCCGCAACGACGAGCGTGGCGAAACCGCGCTTTAGAGAACTCCGGTCAGGCGCGAAATCACACCAGTCAACAACCCATTACTGCGCCCTCATCGTGGCCATCCCGACTTGATTACGGCGTGGTTCAATTCTCTCCCAGCGGGGATTCAAAAATCACGAATCCCCCTGAATGGCTGATATAAATTCCGCGGAAGATCGATGCCGGCAGCAGGCCTACTGCATCGGGGACGACGTCGATGCGAGCATCAGCGAGCGGCCGCTCCGAACCTGATCGAAAAGGACTTGATGACACGCCTCCATCACGCAACGCGCCTACAGTCACACGCGGGCGCGCACTTGGGCCTCTTCTAACGCCAAGGCAAAATAAGTCTTCGCACGCGCAAGAAGCCCTATGCCGTTTACCCGCTCAAGTTGTGAAAAACCGGCCTCGCGGCCTGAACATTGGGGAACAGGCCTTGTGACTGCATCCCTGCAGCTGGGACGAATACCCCAACTAGCGACGAGACAACGCGATGTTGGGTTGAATCTCAACAAATTGCAGGTCATTTTTTGACTGAGTCGTAATTGGCCGAATTCCACCTTCCAACGCATCCTCCCTCCTGCGGCCCCTGAATCCACTACTTCGAGTCGATCGCGACACGCTCACCATCGGCTCACGCGCGCTCCTCGCGGCGGCCACACACTCTGCACTTTCCGCCGCATCGGGCAATAATCGCTCTCCTCCCCTCTTGAATCTTTAGTATTCTGTAACAACGTTCATTCTTGCGTCGCAGAACCACACCCAAACACTCATGACCCCAGTCGCTCTAGCGGTTGACGATCTACGGGACCAGTATCTTCGCGAGATGGCGCTTGTCCGCCAGACGTATGAGCGCACCGGCGACGGCACAGCCGCCATTCGCCGCCGCTCTGCCGTCGTGGATCGTATCCTCATTGAAATGTGGCGTCGGGCGTTTGTCGGCCAGACTTCCCAGAATGTCTCCCTGCTCGCGCTGGGTGGCTACGGGCGCAAGGATCTCTTCCCCTACTCGGACATCGATGTCCTCTTCGCCTTTGCCGACGAGAAGACTGAAGAGCAGACCAAGGAAGCGGTGCGGGCCATCATTCAAAGCATGTGGGATATCGGCCTGCGCGCCAGCCCTAGTTCACGCACACTCAAGGAGGCTGGCCGCTTCGACCCCGACAATCTCGAGTTCACCCTGGCCACGCTCGACCGCCGCTTTCTCGCCGGCCAGTTCCCTCTTTACCAGCAGCTCCACCAGACCGTCTTCCCCGGCCTGGTCCTCAGCGAGTGGAACACCATCACCCAAAAGCTGGGTGAAATCGCCCGCGCCCGCCACGCCAAGTTCGGCAACACCATCTTTCACCTCGAGCCCAACCTCAAGGACTGTCCCGGCGGCCTGCGCGACTACCACCTCGCCGTCTGGTTCGCCCTCCTCTTCCACCTGAAAGAGACCAAGGAATGGCCCCGCCAGCGCGGCGGAGTCTTCCAGAGCGCACGTGGAGACGCTGAGGCTGCCTTCGACTTTCTCGCCGCCGCGCGCTGTTTTCTCCACTTCCGCCACGGCCGCGATGACAACAACCTCGACTGGCAGTCGCAGGACGAGGCTGCGGCCAACTCCATTGGCCTGGAGACAGCGGGTACCGCCGACCCCGCCTACTGGATGCGGACCTACTATCGCCACGCCAGGGTCGTCTACCGCCGTGCCGCACTGCTCATGGAGCACTTGCCCGCCCCGGTCAGCTTCTATCGCCAGTTCCGGCGCCGGCGCACCCCCATCGCGGGCACCGACTTCATCCTCGACCAGGGCCGCATCGACATCCTTTCCGGCGCGCAGTTCAGTGATACGGCCGCCATCCTGCGCATCTTTTCGCTCATGGCCACCCATGGCTACGGGCTCTCACAGGCCGCTGAAGATCGCATCACCGACGCCCTGCCCGCTCTGGCTATTCACATCCCCGAGGGTCCTTATCTGTGGAACGCGCTGCGCGAAGTGTTGCTCGGCCCCCACGCCGCCCACGCTCTGCGCACCATGCACGCCCTGGGCGTCCTTGAGATGCTCATTCCCGAGTTCCACGGCATCGACGCCCTGGTCATTCGCGACAGCTATCACCGCTACACGGTGGACGAGCACACCTTTCTCACCATCGACAACGTACATGGCCTGCGCCAGCCCACGCACGACTACGAACAGAGACTGGCCCAGCTTCTCCCCGAAATTGACCGCCTCGATCTCTTTCTGCTGGCCCTTCTGCTCCACGACACCGGCAAGGGACGCCGCAACGGCGAGCACACCGGCCAGAGCGTCGAGCTTGCCGACAGCTTCCTGGCCCGCCTGGACTTCGATGCCGAAGAGCGCGAGTCCATCCTCAAGCTCATCCGCCTGCATCTCGAGATGTCGAACGCCATGCGCCGCGACATCTTCGACATTGAGAACGTGCGCGACTTCGCTGAGAAGATCGGCAACCCGACCGTCCTGAAGATGCTCACCGTGATGACCTACGCGGATATCAAGGCCGTGAATCCCGACGCCCTGACCCCGTGGAAGGCTGAGAAACTCTGGCAGTTCTACATGGCCACGGCCAATTTCATGGACCGCAGTGTGGACGAGGTTCGCTACCACGCCGCCATCGACCCTACCCTGCTCAATCGCATTCGCTCCATGGTTCCGCCCACCCAGTATGACGCGCTTAAGCAGTTTCTTGAGGGCCTGCCGCAGCGCTACTTGCAAACTCGCCTCCCCGAGCAAATCCGCAACCACTTCCAGCTCGCCACTAACCTCGACCAGGATCCGGTTCAGCTTGATCTGCGCCCGCATCGCCAGCTCTTCGATCTCACGGTCATCGTCCGTGATCGCAAGCGCCTCTTTGCCGACGTGGCTGGCGCCCTGGCTGCCTGGGGCATGAACATTGTCACCGCCGGCGCCTTCTCCAACGATGCCGGGGTGGTGGTCGACAGCTTCAAATTCACCGACGTCTTTCGCACCATCGAGCTCAACCCCAGCGAGAAAGACCGCTTCCTCGCCAACCTCTACGACGTGGTTGCGCAAAAGGTCCCTGTCGAGCAGCTTCTTGAAGCCCGCAGCCACATGAATCACCCCACCAACGCCAAGGTCGAGGTAGCCACCCGCCTGCAGTTCGACTCCGACTCCTCTACCCATTCCACGCTCTTGCAGGTGGTGGCCCAGGATGTGCCTGGCTTGCTCCGCCAGATCGCCCTCACCCTCAGCACCCACCAGTGCAACATCGAAGTGGCTCTCATCGACACCGAGGGCGAAACCGCCATCGACGTCTTCTATCTCACCAGCCTGGGAGCCAAGCTCACCCCGGAAACCCAGCAGGCCCTCGCCGCCGACCTCACCGCCGCCCTCGACGCCATGCGCGCCCCCGCCGGCGCATAGCACCCGCGCTTTGAAAGCGTGGCTTCAGCCGCCGATGAGATGCTCGCAGTTCCCACCGCCCAAAGCCTGCAAAACAAGCTTCGCGATCTGGACGAGCGCGGCGCCCTGCACGCTCACGACCAATGCGATCAGCCTGAAGAGGTGCTCTGCGCTCTCAGCGTCTTGAGAGCAAATATTCCGCGTTGCCGGTATTCCGAATCTCGGAGGGCGTGGTCTGCCAATCCTCGGGGGAGACCGTGACAGTCGCACAGCCCAGTGAATAGTTGAACCAGGTGTGATCTGTGTTCGGGGTGGCGAAAAAGCCCTCCAGGTTCCTTGTCCTCACGGCATCGGCCACCAAGGCACGCGAGCCGTAGAAGAGCGTAAAGAAGCTATCCCAATCCACCGTAAACAGAAACGAAGCGTCTGGCGCTAGCAATGTCCCACAGCGGGGGAACGGGGCCGATCCGCTCTTGAGACCGTCAACCGGCAAACGCACCACCGGCTCTGCGTTTGGGAACTCGGGAACGAAGATCAGTTCTTCAGCTCCCTTTGCTGCAAACACATCGAGAAAGTCGCGCTGCAGGAGAAGTTCGAAATTTCCTTCAGTGGGGATCCAAACCGGTTGGGTCTGGACGAGAGTCTGAAGAGCATCGCGGCCGGACCAGTCAGCAAGGTCGCCGGTAAGTGAGCCTATCGCAGTGAGGAGCGCCTGGTTGATCCGAGCGCAAGATGTCATTCCGGTATGCGCCGCCACCTCGGCCCAGGTGCACTTCGTTCCCAACTCGACGATTTGCGCGTCATCCGGGTAGCGGTGAGTCACGCCCCAGGACAGCCACTCGGGAACTCGAATGAACGGATGAAGAACAATAAAGACGGATTCGAATAGCCCACCATAGGCCTCCAACAGGTGGATGTCGTAAGGGGGATAGATAAAGTTTTCCGATCGCACGAGTCAGAATATCAGAGGGAAAACGCCTGGTCAGGATTCTCGATTGATGCAATTCGCCAAAGCGCTCGTTCAGATCCCGCAACCAAAAAGTTCCTCTGCGCCCACCGCTCGCGATACCCCAGCCGATCTGTCAAGCTCTGTTCCGCCTCGCGTCTGCTCCAATCCCATCATCTGCCACCCTAAGCCGACGAGAATAAATAACTCCTCCCAGAATACGAGTGCGGCCATCGGTTGGTTCTGGAACCAGGCCCTCGGTCCACTGTTCACTGGTCCCTGTCCACTGTCCACTGTTCACCGACCACTGACCACTGTCCACTGTCGTCTAGAATAGGAGAAGCTCCGTTAAGGAATCTCCATGCCCGCACTCATCGATGCCATCGACATCAAGCGCAAAATGTACTTCGAGTTTGAAAACGCTCCCTACTACTGTCTCGACGTGGAAGTCTCCACCCCCACCGCCCGCGGCGGGCAGACCCTCGTCCGCCTCAAAATGCGCAACCTGCTTACTCGCGCCGTCTTCGACAAGACCTTCAAGGCCAGCGACAAGTTCAAGGTGCCGGACCTCGAGACCGTCGAAGCCTCCTACCTCTACAGCGACACCGAAGGCTCCTACTTCATGGATCAGGAGAGCTTCGACACCATCGCCCTGACCAGCGAAAAACTCGGCGACGCTCTCGACTTCCTCCTCGAAGGCGCAATCATCAAGATCGATAAATTCAACGGCAACCCAATCGGGCTCCAGTTGCCTGTGCAGGTCGAGTTAGCTGTGACTTATACCGAGCCCGGCGTCCGTGGCGACACCGCCCGTGGTGACGTCACCAAGCCCGCCAAATTGGAAACGGGACTCGAAATCAAGGTTCCCTTCTTCATCAAGGAAGGCGAGAAGGTCAAAGTCTCGACAGAAACCCGCGAGTTCGCCGGCCGCGCGTAAAGTAGCGCCGCGTCACATCACTCTAATCTTGAACGGATGCAGCTCTTGTGGGTCATTACCGGCTCGGAGCGAACCAGCAAGAGCTGGTATGGAGTATTCCCCGTCGGATAACTCGAACCTTTCTTCGAGTTATAAAAACTCCGTCCACTTCACCATCTTCTTCTTCAGGTCGAGAGTCCTGCCGTCCACCACAAAGGTGCCGTCCCCATTGGCGTGGAAGGTCCTGCGTTCCTTGCGCTTTGGATCGGTCCACGCTTTCACGACTTCCAGAACGAACAGTGCGTACTTGTTTGCCATTCGTGTGTCCACCACCCTGCATTCCAGATTGGCAATGCACTCGGCGACCAGCGGAGCAGCGACCTTCTTCGCGCGCACAGCCGTCAAGCCGAAGACCTCAAACTTGTTTACATCCGGGCCTGAGCAGTTGCCGATATCCACTACCTTCGACGCCAGGTCGATCCCCGGAATTGCAATCACGCATTCCTTGGTCGTACGCAGCGCCTTATAACTGTGGTTCGCAGGGCTCACGACGCACGCGATCAGCGGCGGAACGAACTCCATCATCATGTGCCAACTCATCGTCATCATGTTGGCGCGCCCCTTGCTCGTCGTCGTCAGCAGCACCACCGGCCCGGACTCGATCAGGTGGAAAACCTTCGCCAGCGGAATCTCTTTCATCGCCATGAATCCTCCGTCGCTCCTTGACTCGCTCCTTGCCCCAAATCAACCGAACCTTAACAATCCACGCTCCACCCACCCTCTACGATAGATTCAGAGCGTTTCTCCTGACAGGCGCGCGGTCTCGGGCGCAGTATTCACCTCTTCCGCGGGTCTTCACTTCAGATAGGCGCGCACCAGGTCGATCAGGTCCTCGGCCAGTTCCGGAGCAATCTGTTCTTTCACACCGTCCACCAGGTGGAAGCGAATATGAGTTTCGAGCACCTCGCCCATCAGGCTGTTGACGCCTCCGCGCACCGCGGCCAGCAGCATCAATTGCCCGCCGCAGTCCTCATCGGCCGCCAGCGAGCGCTCCACCGCGTCCAATTGACCGCGCAACTTTCTCAATCGTTGCAGCAACTTCATCTTTTCCCGATCCTGATGCGACATCACAGGCCTCCTCTGCTTGACAATACCCATCCCCGGTATAGTATATACCCTGTGGGGGTATAACGCCCTCCCCTTATTCTATGCCCGGTCGCCTCCCCAATCCGATGCGCCTCCTTCCCGCTCTCGTCCTCCTGGCCTGCGTCTCGGCAGCCGCAGTCGGGCAGGTGCCCGCGCCGCTTCCCTCCGCTCCCGAGCCTCAACTCTTATCCACGACGCAGTTTGTCCTGCCTGCCCCAGGAATCCCCTTGCTTCCCCTGCAACAGGACGGTGTCGGGATCAAGCCCGGCGACACCAGCCCTGTGGGCCGCGAACCCCACGACGCCCCCATCGTCGCCATGGCTCCGCATCCTGAAAACGGCCGCTACTGGCTCTCCGGCCAGGCCAACATCATTTATCAGGGCCGCCTCCCCTTTCATGCCCTCTACGGTGGCACAAACAGCTTTCGCAATTCGGCAGAGTACAAGACCTCGCTGCTGGGCACGGTCTTCACCGCAACCCGGCTCACTCACTCCATTCGCTACAGCAACGACTTGATCCTCGACGTAGAAAGTGCGGGCGGACGCGGCCTGAGCGAAGCGCTCGGATTGGGCGGCATCACAGATCTGGACGTGGTGCGCAATCCCAATCTGGGCTCCACCCCTTATCTCGCGCGCTACCAGATTCACCAGGTCATTGGACTCACGCAAAAGACCACCAGCCAGGAGCCGGGGCCTTTTGCGCTGGCGCCCAGCGTACCGCTGCGGCGTATCGAATTCCGAGTCGGCAAAATGACTCTCCCCGACTTCTTCGACGTCAACTCCATCGGTTCCGACACTCATCTGCAGTTCATGAATTGGACGGTGGACAACAACGGCGCATGGGACTATGCCGCAGACACCCGCGGCTACACTGTGGGCGGCATGGCTGAGTACGACGACCGCACCTGGAGCATCCGCTACGGCTTCTTCGCCATGCCCATCGTTGCCAACGGCATCGACATGGATTGGGCCTACAGTCGC
>Ga0265316_10006354_pt1 | contig 11301 bp, 6 predicted proteins | sample 4522metaG_FD_202092 | JGI IMG/M metagenome (GOLD analysis project Ga0265316, IMG submission 202092) | Rhizosphere microbial communities from Carex aquatilis grown in University of Washington, Seatle, WA, United States - 4-5-22 metaG | ecosystem: Host-associated > Plants > Roots > Rhizosphere >...
AAGACATTCTGGAGACACGGCCATCCACGCTGCGAACTACGCTTCAACTACAAGGAATTGAGCCGCATTTCACGCAACTTGAAACCGGCCCGTTTCCCTCACTTATGACGGTCAAGCAAATTGCCGACGTGCATTTCCCAACGCGCTGGGCAACGTTTCGCCTGCTTGGATTCGAAGCTCGCCGCATCAACAGTGTCACCGGCAAGGAATTTGTTGAAACTGCTCTGGCTCTCGTTCTTGGCGACCTCTTGAGCTCACCGCCGATCGTGCGGATCCATTCGCAATGCACAACAGGCGAAGTCTTTCACTCATTGCGCTGCGACTGCCATGACCAGCTTCATTTGGCATTAAAGATGATCGCCAATCACGGCGCGGGCGTGCTTATCTACGAGCACCAGGAAGGCCGCGGCATCGGGCTCATGGAGAAGCTGCGTGCCTACGAGCTTCAGGATCATGGCTTGGACACGGTCGATGCGAATCTTCATCTCGGCCACGCCGTAGACGCACGCGACTACGCGCTTTCCGTTCAGGTTCTGCGCTCTCTCAAGATCCGCTCCCTTCGCTTGATCTCCAACAACCCTGAAAAAGTGAGGGCAGTCCTCGCATCGGGAATCACAATCGTTGAGCGAATCAGCGCTGATGTCCCGCACAATACGCGCTCTTCGCGCTATCTCGCCGCCAAGCGCGAAAAGCTGGGCCACCTTTCCGGTCCCACAAACGATTCTTTCTTTCGCGACAATCACCCAGCTCACGGCGCGCTCTTGCCTGAGGCGGGCGAAGACGAAATTGGTCATGGTCCTGAGAGTTCCGCGGTTCTCGGGGGTGAGACATGGCAGATGTCCTAGTTACTCATTCCTATCATTTGCCCTACGACCCGAAGCAGCTTCGGAAAATGCAGCCGTACATGCCGCTCGCCACTCTCTATGCGGCCACCGCACTTCGGGACAACGGCATTTCGGTAGCAGCGTTTGACCCGATGCTTGAAGAGCCATCGCATTCGTTTTTGCGCGCGCTTGCGGATCATCGGCCCACGATTGTCGCCGTTTACGAAGACGACTTCAATTTTCTTTCCAAAATGTGCCTTACGCGCATGCGCGAGATCGCGTGGAGGATGGCAGCGGCTGCGCGAGCAATCGGCGCCGTCACCATCGTGCACGGCTCCGACGCCACCGATCATCCCGCCATGTTTCTTGAGAGCGGATTCGATTACGTGTGTTGTGGCGAAGCTGAGGAGACGCTCGTTCAACTCTGCCGATCCATTCTGAGAAAAGAAGAACCCCCGCTACTCGATGGCGTAATGAAGCTCGATGAACGCGGCCAGGTCATCAGCGGCCCGCAACGGCTCGCAAAGAACCCGAAGTGGACCGAGCTTTCGTTCGCGGCGCGCGACCTCATCGACCCGGAACCCTATCGTCGTGCCTGGACTGATGCACACGGGTATTTCTCGGTGAACATGGTGTCGAGTCGCGGTTGTCCCTATCACTGCAATTGGTGTGCCAAGCCGATCTCGGGCAATCGCTTTCACTTGCGCCCGCCCTCAGCCGTCGCCGCTGAAATGAGGTTCCTCAAGGAAAGTGTCGGAGCCCAGCATGTCTGGTTCGGCGACGACATCTTTGCCCTCGATCACGAGTGGGTCCACGCTTTTGCAGGCGAAGTCACAAGAACCGACGCATCGCTTCCGTTCAAGATTCAGTCGCGCGCCAATCTGATGACAGATCGAACGGTCGAGAACCTGAAGAATGCCGGATGCTCCGAGGTCTGGATGGGCGTCGAATCCGGTTCGCAAACTGTTCTTGACGCAATGGACAAAGGTCTCGATCTCTCCTCGGTCAGGGCTGCCCGCGCTCGTCTGAGAAGTGCCGGCATCCGCGCCTGTTACTTTCTCCAGTTTGGCTATCCCGGCGAAGGCTGGGCTGAGTTGCAGCAAACCATCTCCTTCGTGCGAGAGACTCGCCCCGACGACATCGGCGTATCGTTTTCGTATCCCTTGCCGGGCACGGTGTTCTACGAGCGGGTGAGCCGGCAACTTGGGCTCAAGCGAAACTGGGCTGACAGCGACGACCTTTGCATCATGTTCACTGCGTCGCACAATACAGACTTCTATCGAGCCGTGCGCGATGCGCTGCATGCGGAAGTCGATTCCTGGAACGACCTTGTTTCCTTGACCGCCGCGAAACCCGGGATCACCACGGCAGAACTCGGCGCGATGTGGCAGCGGGTTGATGAGCTTGAGGCGAGCAGCCGCAACCCCGATGCATTTACGCCTCTGGAATCAATCTCTGTCCTCGCAGATCCCTCCATCGTGCCAGTCGATCAGCTCATGGCCGCAAGGGGCGACTAGTTCCGCGCAGGTGAAGCTCCTATGACGATGTCTTTGACCGCGCCCATCTCTGCCGGATCGAGTCATGCCGAAGCCGGATCGAATCATGCCGGGCAGGCGAAACTTCGTCTCCGCTGTCCCCGGTGCAGCGCAAACCTCTGCGCGCCCGAATGCCTCAAATGCGGTTTTGCCTTGCGTACCTGTGACGGAATTGTCGACGCTCTTCCGCCGGTGAGAGGCAAGCATTACGCCCAATTCATCGAGGACTACGAACGCATTCGCGTTGCGGAAGGCCGTGGCAGTGGTCGCGGTGACTTCTATCTCGCTCTTCCTTTTCGTGACGTCTCCGGCCGGAACAACAATCAATGGCGAATCAGGGCGCGCACTTACGGCTATCTCCTGAAGCGTATTCTGGCGCCGACTCTTCCCGCGCGAGCATTGATCCTGGATCTTGGTGCTGGAAATTGTTGGATGAGCTATCGGCTGGCACTGGCAGGCTACAGGCCTGTTGCGGTCGACTTGCATACCAATTCATACGATGGGCTTGGGGCCGCGAAGCACTTTCAAGAGCATCTGCCCAATCTCTTCCCGCGCTTTCGGGCAGAGCTGGCTCACCTCCCCTTCCAGGATGAGCAGTTCGACGCGGCGGTATTCAACGCGTCCTTCCACTACGCCGAAGACGCCGCTGCTGCGCTGAGGGAGGCGAAGCGTTGCGTGAAGCCAGGGGGCTACCTCATCATCGGCGATACGCCCTGGTACTCCTGCGACGAAAGCGGCCACGAAATGGTGCAGGAACGCCGCCGGAGCTTCATGGAGCGCTATGGCACCGCCTCTGCCTCGCTCGATAGCGTCGAGTTTCTCACCGATGAGCGCTTGCAATCGCTCGAGGAATTGCTGGCAATCCGCTGGACCGTCTACTCGCCCAACTACGGCCTTCGCTGGGCCATGCGTCCTTACCTGGCCCGAATGCGGAACAAGCGTGAACCGGCACGGTTTCGCATTTATGTAGCACAAAAGGCGCCGGCATGAGCAACCGAGATGCAGGTTCAGCCGAAATACTTGACGAACCGATCGTTCTCAACGGCGCTCGTTGTTTTGCCAATGGCAGGCATGGCGATTACGCATCCATCGAAATCGCAGACGGCACGATCACCCGCATCCGCAAGGGCTCGAAGCCATCGCAGTCCGCAACCCATCGCTCCAACGAGATTGATCTGACGGGCTATTGGCTCCTGCCCGGCTTGATCAATGCGCACGATCATCTGGAGTACGCCCTGTACCCAAGGCTTGCCGACCCGCCGTACGGAAATTACATCGAATGGGGTGAAGACATTCACCGGAAGTTTCTCGACGTGATCGTTCAACACAGGGGCGTGCCCAAGGACGTGAGGCTATGGTGGGGAGGAATTCGAAACTTGCTTTCTGGCGTAACGACCGTTGCTCATCACAATCCGCTCTGGCCTACGCTAAGACAGAGCGGCTTTCCGATTCGCGTCGTCCGTGAGTACGGTTGGGCCCATTCAGTCGCGCTCGGCGGCGATCTGGGCTCTGCGAGGGCCTGCACGCCGAAGAACTGCCCTTTCATTGTGCATGCCGGCGAGGGCGTCGATGACCTGGCTCATAACGAGATCTGGAAGCTCGAGAGGCTGGGGCTGCTCGACGAGTTTGCAGTGCTCGTTCACGGACTCGCCATCGATCGCCAAGGCGTTGCGCTGATGAACGCGCGCGGCGTCTCCCTCGTCGCTTGTCCGTCATCCAATTACTCACTCTTCGGTACGCTTCCCGACATGGCGCTCTCGGGCAATGTTCGTCGCGTTGCGCTTGGCAGCGACACCCCGCTCACCGCGGCCGGCAATCTTCTGGACGAAATCCGATTTGCGATTCGGCGCTGTGCAGTTTCTTCGGAGAATGCCTATCGCATGGCCACCGCCGCTCCCGCCGAGATTCTTCGACTAAGCCACGGCGAAGGTTCCATCGTTGAGCTCGGCGTGGGAGATGTCATTGCAATTCGCGACACTGGCGCTAACCCTGTCGATCTGCTCGATTCGCTCACTTCGGATGACATAGAGCTGGTGGTCATCGCGGGGCGCGTGCAGCTGGCCTCGGATGCAATGCTGCAAAGGCTCCCGCCGTCCCTTGTGGAAGGCCTCGAGCCGCTTTCGCTTGGGCCGCAAGTCCGTTGGCTGCGAGCGCCAGTCAAAGAGCTTCTACGCGGCGCGGAAGAAATCCTGGGCGAAGGCGAAGTTCGACTGGGCGGCAAGGCTGCTCGTGCTTCTTCACTCGCGGAGGCGCAATATGTCTGCTGACGATCGCAAATGGCGCTTTGGAGTGCTCTCGTTCACAGGTACCGGACACTTGAATCCCCTTCTGGCGCTTTCACAGGAATTGAAAAGGCGAGGGCATCAGGTCACGTTCTTCGAAAGGCCGAAGATCGAAGATCGAGTGCGCCAGGCTGGCCTGGACTTTGTTCCGATTCGCACCGAGAAATTCCCTCCAAAAAGATCGGCACCAAGCCACAATACCGGGATCTTGGCTGACATTTCGAAACTGCGCTTCAATTTGGCCCGGGTGCGTTTCGAAATCGAACAGTACCTTAAGGAAACACCTTCTGCCCTCGCCGCAGCCGGAATCGATGCGCTTTTGATCAACGAGATCGCGCTCACCGGGCCATCCGTAGCGCAATTGCTGGGATTGCCCTACTTTCTCATCGCAACCACCGTGCCGCATCACTTTGGCTGGATCGGGCGGTCCCGGAGTGGTCGGCCATGGAGTGGCTCGTCATGGTTTAGCGGCCATCGTTCCTCTACGTCCTGGATTTCCTGGCTTGAGAGCGGTTACCTGGAGCTCTCCGCGCTGCGAACGCGCGGCCCGATCCGTCGCGCGCTCGACGCCGATCGCCGTAAATTGGGATTGGGTCCAGTCCGCACAATTCCAAAGGACTTTCCCTGCCTTGCCCACATTACGCAGTTGCCGCAGTGCCTCGACTTCGAGCACGTTGCCCAGTCCGCAGGAATCTACTACAGTGGACCGTGGATCAGCACGACGGCAAGAGCGCAAGTCGAGTTTCCGTGGGATCGCATCGACGGCAGGCCACTTATCTACGCGACATTGGGCACGACGCGCAATGTTCAGCCGTCAGTCTTCCGCATGATCGCCCAGGCCTGCGCCGATCTCAACCTTCAGTTGGTCATCGCGTTGGGCAATCGCATGGATCCTGAGTTGCTCGCCGGTCTTCCCGGAGAGCCGCTAGTAGTCCGATTCGCTCCACAACTCGAGCTGATTAAGCTTGCTCGCGTCGTCGTCTCGCACTCGGGGCCCAATACTTCGTTCGAAGCTCTGATGGAAGGGAAGCCCATGATCGTCATCCCATTGGCATACGATCAACCTGCGATCGCGGCTCGATTGGAGCACTTTGGAATCGCGGAGGTCCTCACCTTCAAGCGGCTCTCTGCTTACAAACTGCGCGCTGCCCTAACGAAAGTGCTCAAGGACTCAACCTATGGGCAGGCGGCTCAGAAAATGCGAGACAAGCTTCGCACAGTGGATGGAGCCAGGCGCGCCGCGGACATCATTTCGGTGGAGATGGAAGGATACGCGGCTCGCCGGCAACTCATCCTGTGTGCGGATGAGCGTTGCGCGGGAGAGCAGGGAAGCGGGCAAGACAAGCGGGGAAGACAAGCGCTGCATCCAGGGGTCTCAACCATCGCTCGTTAGCTGGTCGAGCGCGCGCATGCCATCGTGAAGGTCTTCATAGTGCAACTCATATGCGGGGACGTGGCCAAGCGTTTGAAGAATTCTCTCGTGCCTGGCGCGAACTTCGCCCGCGGAAAACAGCCCATCACCGATGCGGCATATGGCGGTCCCAATAGGTAGCCGAATTAGCTCGCCGCGGGTTCCGGGCCGCCGGCTGAGAAAGACAATGGCTTCGATGTCCGCCTCCGCGGCTACGTGCTCCACGGGAAGTTCGCATATTGGAACCTCAATCGATGGCTTGCCTTCCAAGCGCGGAGAAACTGCTCGATCTTCAAGCTCGGAAAACAGCACCTTCGCCGATGGACGAAAGCGAACTCGATGGCAGTGGCCGATCACACGCGGCGCGGCCGAATTGTTGATCAGGTAACTCGTATCGTCCGAGGTGAAAGTCCATCCCGCTCGCGCACACGCATAGGCGAGCGTAGACTTGCCCGCGCCGGAATCGCCGAACAGAAGAATTCCCTTTCCGTTCCGGCCCACGCAAGCGGCATGGAGATCGGTAACGACAGAGGCGCCCAGCAGCAGATAGACCGCCTTTTCAAGAAAGTTACTGCGCAGATAGAGACGGTTCTTCACGGCCACGGTCGTGAGCCAGATGAAATTGGCGCCGGTGTTCAAATCGAGGAGAGCCTGGTTCCCTCCGTCGGCCACCAGTGAATACATATGGTTGAATGTGCGCCTCACCGGTTCAGGCGGGCAGCCTCGCCCCGGGTGCCGGCTCACGCCCACGCGAATTTCCAACCCCGTCGGCTCTCGCGTAAATCGACCATGACCGAAGCTTTCCTCTGCAGCAGCCAGAACGGTTGGTTCATTGGTGAGAATCTCAACCGAAAATCCGAGAGGATAGAAACTCTTTCGCAGCGGTAACTCCATATCTATGTGAAGCGGAACCTCCGCCCAGCCGCAAGGAGCCCTCTCGGCGCATGTTGGAGTAAATTCGCAAGACAAATCCGGTGCCATGCTTTTTGCCCCATCCGGCGTAATCCGGTCTAAGACTCGCCACATCTGCGCGCCGGCCATGCGACCTCGTCGCCCCGTTCCAGCGCGCTTCTTCTCGCTGTTCAAACCACGAATAGCAACTTCTCCGTTTGCGGATGTCAGTGCATTGTATGCCGATTGTCATTCTTTCCTGCTGCAGCGAACCCGCTCTCTGCTCCCATCCCGCCAACTCCGCTCGCACGATCTCCGCTGGCTGCAACAACATCGCTATCGCCAAATGCTCAGTCCAACAATGGAATGACATTTGGCTGACCGCCGCATGACACCGCCCCAGGCCGCGTTCCTTATGTTCAGAAACTGAGAGAGAACTGTCTATGCCGCGGCTTCCCTTCGCTTCCGATCGTCGTGTTGGTGACAAGCCGGACCGGCGTGGGCGAACGCTCTGCGGCGCGACTGGATTCATTGTGTTTCTGTTTCTTGTTTGCAGGATTGCAGCCGCCGGCCAGGACGTTCCCGGGTTCGCCTCGCCGCAGGGGGATAACCAGCCTTCCGCGAGCGGATCCTCTGCCCCAGCAGCGGCAACTCCAGGCCAGTCCCAGCCGGCGGGAGGAAGCGGCGATCTGTCCGGCGACGCGCCAAATCTATCGCCGTCGGGCGCGCTCTCAGCCGATCAAATTGTCGTCATCCTCGAGCAAGATCCGGATTTGCTCATGGAGTTGAAGTCGCAATTGGCAGACCGCCTTCAGCAGCAGGGGGTACAGATCGAGGCAGCCGACATTACCGATCAAATGGTCTACAGCCAGATTGCGTCGAGCGCAACGTTGCGCGCAGGTATCACACAAATGCTCCAGGAGCGCGGATACACTTCGGAAGCCGGAGGCGCGTCCACAGCCTCCGCCACGGGCGACGGCTTTTCGACTGATTCAGCCTCTCCGTTATCGCTCCTCGCGCCCGATGCCTCGACGCAAGCGTCTCAGGCGCTCCCGCTTTCCGGTCAGGGCGTCAGGCGCGGCACAGTCCCAGGCGCGTTCCCTTCGGGCATGCGCTCCAACTCTCTCCGCCCCGGAGCTGCTGCCAATCCGCGCGGACAAGAGAAGGGCAATGCGTCCACCGACCTTCCTTCGGTCCTGCATCAGCCCACGCCGCTCAATCTGCAATCCATGCGCGATCTTTACGCACAGATTCCCGATGACTCGAAGCGCCTTGAGCGATTCGGATCCGCCGTCTTCGTCAATCGCACGCTTTCGCCAACTTCACGTCAGGCTTCCGGACTGAACACCCCGCTCGACGTCCCGTTGGGCCCGGATTACATCGTCGGCTCGGGCGACCAGCTCACGATCGAATTGTGGGGAGGCGCGACGCAAACCATCATTCGCACTGTCGATCGCGATGGCCGCGTGTTTTTGCCGGAAGCCGGCGCGCTGCAGGTCGCCGGGCTTTCGCTTGACAAGGCGCAGAGTTCGATTGCCGATGCCCTCAAGCCGCAGTTCCGGAACGCGCAAATCGTGGTCACGGTTTCCGGTCTGCGCTCGGTGCGCGTCTACGTCGTTGGCGACGTGCAGCGCCCCGGCGGCTACGATATCAGTTCGCTTGCCACTCCGATGAGCGCGCTCTATGCCGCAGGAGGGCCAACAGCGGTGGGCTCCCTGCGCATCCTTCGCCATTACCGCGGCGAGCGGCTCGTCGAGGACATCGATCTCTATGACTTTCTTCTTCACGGAATTCGCGGCCAGACTGTGCGTTTCGAGAGTGGCGACACGCTCCTTGTGCCGCCTGCGGGTCCGCAGGTCGCAGTCTCCGGCGCGATCAAGCGCGAAGCCATTTATGAGTTGAAGCCCGGCGATACCATGCTCTCCGCGGTCATCGACGATGCTGGCGGATTCACCGCGGCGGCATCGCTCAGCCATATCAGAATCGAGCGCATCGATGCGAATCATCAGCGCGTGACTGTCACCCTTCCCGATGCCGCTGGACAACCGGCAAACGCGGGGCAGGACGCGATCGCCCACTTCGCTGTTCACGATGGAGATCGAATTCGCGTTGAACCAATTCTTTCCTATAGCCAGCGCGCCGTTTATCTCGCCGGTCATGTCGTACGCCCCGGCCGTCTTCCATACAGTGACGGCATGCGGCTCAGCGATGTTATCCGCAGCTATCAGGACCTGTTGCCCGAGCCCGCCGGGCGTGGCGAAATCGTTCGTCTTGTGCCACCGGATCTTCATGCGGAGACGATTGACTTCGATGTCCCCGAGGTGCTCATCGGCAACTCCAACTTCGACCTCCAGCCTTTTGACACGATCCGTGTCTTCGGACGCTATCAAAATGATGCGCCAATGGTCGCGATTCGTGGCGAGGTGTTGCGGCCCGGCGATTATCCCATGCCCAATGGCATGACAGCCGCGCAGTTGGTGCGCATGGCCGGAGGCTTCAAGCGTGACGCGCTCCTTGAGAGCGCCGATCTCACCAGCTACGAAGTGGCCGGCGGCAATCAGATCTCCGAGGACCTTGCTACCGTGCGCATCGGCGCCGCCGTTGCCGGAACAGATCCAGGTGCGGACGTTCCCCTCAAACCAGGCGACATATTGGCGATCCATCAGATCACCAATTGGACTGACATTGGCGAGTCGGTCACGGTCTCCGGACAGGTAAAGTATCCCGGCAGCTATGGCTTTCGCGATGGCGAGCACCTCAGCTCGGTTCTGCGCAGGGCGGGAGGACTGCTGCCCACCGCCTATGCCGCGGGCGCGGTCCTGATTCGCGACCAGGTCAAGACGCTGGAGCAAAATAGCCGCGACGAGCTCATTCGCCAGATTGAAACCAGCGCGGCCGCTGCAAGACTCTCACCCGGTCTCTCCGCTTCCAGCTCGCCGGGAGCACTGCAGATGATTAAAGAACAGCAGCAGCAGGTCATCTCTGATCTCCAGAGTCATCCGCCCACCGGTCGCATGGTCATTCACATCACCGCCGACATCGACAGTTGGGCGAACACAGCCGCGGACATTGAACTCCACCGCGATGACGTGCTCACTGTTCCCAAGCAGCCAGGATTCGTCCTTGTGACCGGGCAGGTCTACAACGCGACGGCACTCGCCTTCACTCCTGGCCGTACCGCCGAATGGTATCTGAAACACGCTGGCGGCACGAACTCCACCGCAAACCGAAAAGAAGTTTTCATCATTCGCGCCAATGGCTCGGTAGTTGGCCGCCATTCGGGCGGCCCGTTCACGAGCGATGTTCTCTCCACCAGGCTCGGTCCTGGCGACGTTGTCGTTGTGCCGCAAAGAATCATCGGCGGCTCGCTGTTCTTGCGGAATCTGCTTGCCACCGGGCAGCTGGCTGCCTCCATTGCCATCAGCGCCGGCGTGGCGGCTACGGCTCTCTAGGAGGAATGAAGAATGACGCCGAATGCCTCCTTTATCACGCTCGATCGGGGTGAGCCGCATCGCGCAATCCCCGAACCTGAGCCGGGACCCGAACCGAGTCTTGTCCCGCGCTGGGTCCTGCATCTCCGTCTCCTCTGGGAGCGCCGGCGAATCCTGGCCAGGGTTGCCGGTATTTCATTCCTCGCCAGTCTCGCCATCGCCTTCTTGATTCCCAAACAGTACAAGTCCGCCACAAGGATCATGCCGCCCGACCAGTCGAATTCGAGCGCCATGATGCTGGCGGCGCTGGCTGGGCACATGAGCAGCCTCGGATCGCTTGGCAGCCTCGCCGGAAGCCTCGTTGGAGGACGCACCTCGGCCGACTTGTTCATTGACTTGCTGCGCAGCGATACGGTCACCAGTCACCTCATCGATCGCTTCAATCTGCAGCACGTTTACAGCAAGCGGTACCGTGTTGACGCTGCGAAGCATCTTGCGCGAATTACCAAAATCACAGAAGACAAAAAAAGCGGCGTCATCACAATCGAGGTTGAGGACACCGACCGGAACCGCGCCCGTGACCTTGCGCAGGGTTATCTCGATGAGCTCAACCGGCTCGTGGTGCAAACCGATTCGTCCGCGGCGCACCGCGAGCGAGTCTTCATTGAGCAGCGTCTGCATTCGGTGTCGGCCGACCTTGAAGACGCGGAGCTGAAGCTCGGCCAATTCGCAAGCAACAACAACGCCATCGACATAAAAGAGCAGACACGCGCCATGGTCGATGCGGGAGCGCGCGTGCAGGCGGAGCTCATTGTTGAGCAGTCTGGCCTCCAGTCCTTGCGCCAGATTTACGGCGACGGCAATGTGAGGGTGCGCGAGTCCGAAGCGCGGATTGCGAGCCTGCAGGCGCAGCTCGACAAAATGACG
>Ga0265316_10006355_pt1 | contig 11301 bp, 12 predicted proteins | sample 4522metaG_FD_202092 | JGI IMG/M metagenome (GOLD analysis project Ga0265316, IMG submission 202092) | Rhizosphere microbial communities from Carex aquatilis grown in University of Washington, Seatle, WA, United States - 4-5-22 metaG | ecosystem: Host-associated > Plants > Roots > Rhizosphere >...
TGCGGAAGCCAAGGACAGCCACGGAGCGACGGATCCGCAGCGGAGTTCCTATACCGGCGGCCTCCGCTTTGTTGGCTGGGTGACGAGGTCGCGCCCGGAATGCGTAGATCGCGCCGCCCACGAGAAGCAGTACCAGAGCTGCCATTAGCCAGTACTCTCTTCTGTGTTGAGCGTGCGCGGCTTCCATCGTACCGATCGCACCTGGGACTGACGATTCTTTCATTACCAAGGTTGGCGGGGGCGGGTCTGGCATGACGGGTTCTAAAACTGTGACCGGGGCCACGAAGCGAAATCCACGCCGCGGAACGGTCTCCACATAGCGCGGCGCCTCGGCGTCATCGTTAAGTGCCTCCCGCACTTTTCGAATGGCCACGCCCAGACTGTTATCGAACTCGACGAAGGTATTTTCCGTCCACAGGCGTTGCCGGACTTCTTCCCGGGTGAGAACCTCTCCGGGCCGCTCCAACAGCATTACGAGCAGTCGATAAGGAAGGTCCTGGACTTTCACGCGGGTGCCATTCCGCGCAAGCGACTCCTCTGCGGTGTTCAGTTCGAACGGACCGAAGCGGTAACGCGGCCCGTTTGGAACCACTCCAGGCATGCCCATCCCCCAAGTTGGAAGATGGTAGCACAAGCCAGCGGTCCCACACTCTAGTTAAGACGAGCCCGTAAGTTTATGTCGAGCAGGCACTTTCCAGTTAATGGAGACTTAAAACCCAGTTTCATTGACCCCGCAGCCGATTTGAATCACATTCGCGTCCGCCGGCCGGAAGTCGTGTCCAGATCAAGCAACTCTGGACGGGGGACGGCCCGGCCGGCCTTTCGCGGCACCCCGGTCTGCGAGGCGGTTCTTTAGCCCGCAAGTAAGAACGATCGTGCAACTAAGCAAGAAGATTTGAAGTTATAGGAAAAGAGGAAATTCCGATGAAACGACTCTCGACAATCTTTGCGCTGACACTCCTGCTGATCGCTTTCTCAGCGCTCTCCGCTTTTGCGCAGATCACTCCCAGCGATGACTCCTACACGCTCACCAGTACACCCACTGTCAATTTCGGTGCCAAAACTACTTTGGAAGTGGAGAGTTCGGGAGCAACCACCTTCCTACGGTTTGATCTCTCCGGCATTCCTCCGACCGTCACCGGTGCGATGGTAGCCAAGGCCACGCTGAAGATTTATGTCAGCACGGTCACGACCGCCGGGTCCTTCAATGTGGACCTGGTCACCAGCCCGTGGACGGAGAGCACGATTACGGCAAACAACACGCCGACTCTCGGAAGCGCGATCGCCTCCGCCGTGCCCGTGACCACGGCCGACAAGAATAAGTATGTCCTGGTCGATGTCACCGCAGCCGCTGTGGATTGGCTGAACGGCACGGCCAACGATGGCATCGCGATCGTACCCGACGGCACCGTTTCGTTCGCACTGAACAGCAAGGAGACGACGACCACCAGCCATCCGGCGGAGTTGGACATCGTGCTGACAGGACCTCCGGGACCGGCGGGATCGATTACGGGAGTGACAGCGGGTGCAGGCCTGACGGGCGGCGGCACGAAAGGCAATGTCACGCTGAGTCTTCTGACGTCATGCTCAAGCGGACAAGTTCTGCAATGGAATGGTTCAACATGGGCCTGCTCGGCGGCAGGTACGGGTACGATCACGGGCGTGACAGCTGGCACGGATCTGACCGGCGGCGGCACCAGCGGCAAGGTCACGCTCAATCTGGACACAACCAAGGTTCCACGACTCGCAACCAGCAATACTTTCAGCGCGGATCAATCTATCACGGGGAACTTGACCGCCACAGGCGCGATCACCGGGCAAACGATAAACGGATTTTATGGAATCTTCAGTGGCTCAACAGCCTATAACCAGCCGTTAGTGGAGGTAATAAACAGTGACGGGAATGGTATCTATGTGAATTCGACGGGCGGTGACGCATTCGTTGCCATAGCAACAGACGGCGTTGGTGTTATCGGGGACTCCAGTGCTTATTACGGCATCGAGGGTATCTCGGGTACCGGCACAGGAATATATGGGCAAACATACGGGAACGCGGTCGGTGTGGCGGGCGAGGCAAGTAATAATCCTGGCGGGGGCATAGGCGTCTACGGGGACACGCAATACGGCGGACAAGGCGTTTGGGGTGAATCATTCGGCAACAGCTTCTTCAACGGGGCGGGTCCGGACGGTGTGCACGGCATCGCACACGGCAACTCGGGATCGGGAGTTGCGGGCGTCAATACTGCTTCGGGAGGAACCGGCGTGTATGGCGCGGTCTATGACAGCTCCAGCTACGCCGGGCACTTCGACGGGAATGTCTTTGTTAACGGGAATCTCTCTAAGAACGGCGGGTCCTTCAAGATCGATCATCCACTCGATCCCTCCAATCAATATCTGTACCACTCCTTCGTGGAATCTCCGGACATGAAGAACATGTACGACGGAGTGGTAGCCATGGATGCCAGCGGCGAAGCCGTGATCACCTTGCCGGAGTGGTTTGGCGCGCTCAATCGCGACTTCCGTTACCAGTTAACCTGTGTCGGTGGATTCGCCCCAGTCTATGTCGCTGAAGAGATCGCTAACAATCAGTTCAAGATTAGCGGTGGGCGAATCGGCCTGAAGGTATCGTGGCAAGTCACAGGAATTCGCCATGATGCGTGGGCGAACGCACACCGCATTCCAGTCGAAGAACTAAAGTCAGAGGAAGAACGTGGGACTTATCTGCATCCTGAACTCTTTGGAGCGCCGAAGGAAGCCGGGCTTAGCTGGCGCCGTTACCGCTTTCCGGACAATGTGCAACCCCACAAGGCACTCATTTCTCCGGCGCCCAAGAATCGCGGTATTGGAAAGCCGGGATCGTCTGCGACGTTGGCCAAGCACTAACGCTAACGGCATGAGGAAGCCCATCGGTGAATATCGCCGGGAAATCGGCATTACCAGTCCAAAATCGGCGGCGGTCCGCTGCCAAAACTGGGGCGAACATGAATCAAAGTGAACGGAGAGTCACGAGGAGGGAAATTTCAGAACGTTCTGAATTCTGTTCGCTGCAGCTTCGCGAAATAATGCGATGAGGCCACATCTCGAACCAGTCGCAGAGAAAGGTGAAGAAGCCACCGCTGCGCATGATGCCCCGATCCTCGTGGAGGGCGAGCCAGAATTCTGACGTGGTGTTGGAACTGGAAACCAGGAAGTTGGTGGAACGCGGGAAAGGCATCCTGCAATGCGACCTTGGTCTGGGCGAAGAGGAGGTTTACTCGAGGTTGCAACTCCAGAGCCGGCAAAACGCAAGTCCATGAAGCAACTTGCCCAGGCGATCATTCTTGCAGATGAGTTCAAACGCAGCGCGATAAGTGATCCGGCACTGGTATGGCGGAGAATGCGCTACAAAGAGGACAGGAGCGTAATCAGAATGAAGAATCAGAAAGGATTATTCGATACGCGAAGGCGAGCGTTGTGCGTGGTATTGGTCGCTAGTTGCTTTGTTCTCTTCGCCAAGCATTTTTGCGCCTATGGGCAAGACAAATCCGATTTCCCCGACGGCTACGACGCCGTGCAAGCTGCGCCCAAAAGTCACACGGTAATTTTTGAAAACGCATTCGTACGCGTGCTTGAAGTCAAGGTTTCGCCCGGCACGACGGTGCCGATGCATCACCACCGTTGGCCCAGTCTCCTTCTCAGTTGGGACACAGGGGGCAAGACTCCACATATTCATTACCGTAGCCGGGATGGGAGCATTCGCGACATTCCGAGCACGAACGAGGCAACTCATCCCGGCACATGGAGCGTTGATTGGATGAAGCCCGAACCTATGCACGAAGTTGAAATCCTGGAGGCGCCGGATTCCAATGGGCCGCCCGACCTTCGCATTGAAATCAAATGTCGCCCCTAAGAACCAGGTAATCACGGAGGCACTGATGCAATCCATGGCAAGGGATCAGAGCTGTTTCCCGTGGCTGATGCCGAGGAGAAACATGAAGCCTTCGATAATTCTCGCGATCACGCTCGTCTTTTGTCTTGTGGCGATCGCGGGTGGCAACACGAGACTCCTGACGGCGGACCCACTGACAAATCTTCCTCTCTATCCAGCCACGGATTCTCGGCTCCATTTAGGTAACGAACCCACCCGTTTGCCCGAATCGAACGTCTGCGGGAGCAAAATGCAAACCGATTTCTATACCATTTATGACTCCAAGATGGACGCGACCCTCGCATGGTATGGCGCTCACCTTCCAGGCTTCAAGAAAACGCACGCTTACGCCGCCAACCGCTCCCAAGATACGTTCTACAACCCCGGAGGGACCTTGGCTGTCTCTGTGACAGGAAGCTCGGGCAAAGCAGACGAGAACACTGAGACCTATTCGGTGGTCTACACTCGCTTTCAGCCCGCCCTTCCGGAGAAGGCGATCATCGGCCTCAATCAGCAAAAAGTGATCTGCCAGTGACCACCCGTGTGGAAGGACGTGGTTCCGGAGTGCCGGCCTGGGAAGCTATCGCGGCAACAAGTAGAAGTGAATGTGACAAACACTAGCGCGGATTTCGTTGTGTCTCCGTTTGTCTCTTGTGGTCGCCGCAGGGAGCCCTCGCGATAAGCGGATCCGCCCACGCGAGTTCCGTGTGTTCCGCGCGGTTGTCGATGTGATTGAGAGCTGTCTCGGCTGCAGCGAGGGAGTCGACACTGGCAGCGGACGGTGTTGCCAGGTTCGCGACCCGAAATCGGAGCCGTCCGCTCTCCTGTTGGGAGAATGCCTCGATGTTCCAGTTCGGCAAACTGTTTCTGCAGCGCGTGGAATTCCTTTTTGTGGGAAGGGCGGCATGCTGAATCAGACGTAGCATACCTGCCCCGATGTCCTCCTTGGTAAGACGAACTCTTATATAAATTCCAGCCGTTTGGGATCTCTTACCTCGCGTAACTAACCTCGAGATATGCATCCGCAGCTTGGGGAAGGTAAGCGCAAAGACGGCGTTCCATCGGGCTACCCTTGGGAGCGCGTGGATTTTGAGTATTGATCCAGGTAAGCAGCAACTCTGAAATGATGACTCGCTCAGCGCCCACCCTAAGCGCGCCAAGTAAGGCGTATTCGATGATGAGACCTTCAAAATCGGAGCCGGTGTGCGGCTCGAGCCACGAAGCGATCTCCTCACGCACATCTCGGGATTTGGATTCTACTTTTCGAAGCCGGTCGCAGAGCAACAATCCCAGGCCGAACGGAAGGCGACTACTACCCACAAACCAGAGGCCTCCTTGAGATACCAGAACTCCCCCTGTAGCCAACTCCCGGATCGCGTCCGCGCTGTCCCCGTCCGGAGAGAGCATCGCCTCAATATCGCCTGTTCTGACGCTTGGTTTTCCAAGACGGTGCTGCTCCGCCATTTGCTTCAGCAGATTGCTTTTTCAACAGCCACAGGCGATGTCACAAGCTTGCGCCGTCTGTTCGCCGTCAGCTGGGGTTTTGGGCTGTAATAACGCTTGAATTCTCCTACTTTTAGTTGCCGTGACAGGGCTATCTCTCGCATTCGTTCGCGTCCGCCATGTTCCGTTCTTTTCCATTACAGATCGTGAAAACAGCGGGACTGCCATCACTGCTAGGGGCGCGGTCGAAGCAGTACTTTACCCAGTGATGGCATCCGAAAATGTCGTCGTACCGAACTTCGCCATATTCCCACTCAACGAGCCTGCCAAGATTGACGGCATCGACGGCGCGTTGTTCGAGAGGATAACTGATGCTACCTAAATGGTTTGTTGCTGGTGCCGGGAGGGGGAGTCGAACCCCCAAGGACCGAAGTCCGGCGGATTTTGAGTTCCCATCAAACGACGTTTCAACAACTTAGCGCCGTTTGTGAGAATTGAGATCAGCCTGTATTTATGCGGGTTTCATAAGCCCGCACCTACCCTCGATACAAACACAAACAAACCGCCACTGGGCACAAAATTGGGCACAGTGTTGGAAATCAGCGATGCCTTTGGGCCGGTGGAACATCTGGTCTTTAAGAGCCTCACTCGGACAGAGTACAACAAGCCCGCTATGGCGCGGAGGACATTTGTGTGTGCGGCCCGTCGGGCCAACAATTCCAACTCCAAGGAGGAGATACGATGCAAACAACGGCGAGATGGTACGAGCGGGAACATACACCTTATGCGGCGGATCGCAAGATTGTTGAGGTAACCGCGCATTGGGTAAAACAGGTCGATTGGAAGCTGTTCTGCACCTTTACGTTTGCAGCATGGAAGTTGCGCGACGAGACAGCGGACAAGATATTCGCCAATTTCATAGATCGGCTTGAGCATGCTGTTAAATCTAACGTTGGCTACGTGCGCGGTGATGAAAAAAGGTTGTCAGGATGCGGTAGACCAGCATGTGGGCGTCACTTCCATGCCCTTCTAACCAGCGTCGCGCCGATGCAGCCTGCCTTCGTCAAATGGCTGTGGCAAAGTATGGCGGGCAACCGGAGTGATGATGCTGGCGCAAAGGTTGAGGCGTACGACCCAACTCGAAATGGGGCCGAGTACGTACTGAAGTTCATCCACAAGCAGGATGGAGGTTGGGCGGTGAGGAAGCTGGAGCTGTTCCACCCGGAGGCGAGGAGCTTGCACGATATGACAAAACGTTTTCGGAGGCGTCTGCGTCGGCACAAAGCGCGGCTGAAACAACTGGGGCTGGCAATCAGTTGCGAGAAGACTAGCTGTTGTTAACTGGCTCTGGTTTTTGGTTTTGATCGTTCTCCCGGTTTTTGCAGCGAGCATGGCGAAGCTGCTGGGTCTCGCAGTGAGCATGGCGAACTGCTTGCTAATTACGTACTGACCCAGACATAGATGTAGAGAGAGAGAAGAAGAGGATGACAACAAACGAAATGACAAACGAACAATCCGAGAGCCAGTCCGTCTCGGTCCTTGCCGCCTTGTGGCAGTCGCGTAAGAAGACGTTATTTGGCGGTGTCGAGAAGCCTCTAACGCCGAAAGAATTCGGACAACTGAAACTGCTCAGGAAATCCCTTGGTGATGTGACGAGCCGGGTAATCGACTGGGCATTGAACAACTGGCGGCTTTTTTCCTATGAGGTCAGAGTGCAGGCCGGGTTGAGTTGTGCTCCTGCCACCCCACACATCGGGTTCCTGCTGGTTTACCATGCTGCCGCCGTCAACCTCATGCACACACTCGCACAAAACAAGACAGTGAAGTCCGCGGCTGATATCAGCGTCACAAATAAGATTGACGAACTAATCGCAAAACAGAAACAGGAGTTAGAAGAGCAGCTCAGTGTTATGTCCGAGCAATAGCTGCCGTTCGGTGAGCTAGCGCGACGGAGGTTAATGGGACCGCAGGCACGTTGACAAAGTTTCGTGTGGCGGAAATTGATTGCACCTGTAGAAATCTACACACGGAAGGTGGACGAACGAAATCTACACCACAGAAATTCAGAGGTCAAATATGGCGCGCCCCCCTGTTCAGCAGGTCTATTCAGCAATCTGCCGCCCCAGACCCGGTTCAAAACTGAGAATTTCGGTTGTAGATTGCAACGGTGCAGCAGCGGTCATGTCGAAGCTGTGTGGAAGAGGGGTGTCGTCGATGAGATCGGGCGCTGGTGCGCTGGGATGACTGGCTGCTCGCGGGCCGCCCTTCCCGGATTCAACAGAGGTCTTCTTTGTTGCCACTTGATGGTTCAGCCCTTCCCCCTGTACAAATGGGTGGACTGGCTGGACGAGAGTTCGAGGGAACATGGTGGAACAGTTGCACATCGGGTTGATGCCCGTCGTTGACTCGGCAATCGACAAGCTAGCAGCTCGACTCGGCGCCAATTGGGCGAATTTGCGAGCAGCCCGTAAGATGGCGTTCGAAAAGCGTCGTGCTATTCAGACCGACCTTTCCGAGTTCAACAGCGCTGACTCCAGTATTATCGTTTACGGCTCACTAGGAAGAGACGAATTCACTCCAGGAAGCGATCTCGATTGGACTCTCCTCGTAGACGGGATAGCCGATCCATCCCATTTGGATGTTGCGCTCGCGATCAAGGCCAGGCTTGAAGAGCTTGGACACAAGCCACCTGGTCGCGAGGGGGTCTTCGGCAGTCTTGCTTTTAGTCACGAGCTGATACATCAAATCGGCGGACAGGACGATACTAACGCCAACACCACTCGACGAATTCTGCTTCTCCTCGAATCTGCCGCGATTGGGCGAGCAGACGCCCATAAGCGTGCGCTGTCGAGTGTTCTCCACCGGTATCTAAAAGAAGACCGAGGATTGTGGCACGGGTCGGGAAAGTTCAAAGTGCCCCGCTTTCTGTTAAACGATATTGCTCGCTACTGGCGGACAATGGCGGTTGACTTCGCTTCCAAACAAAGAGCAAGAGGGAATGAAGGTTTCGCGATGCGAAATCTAAAGCTGCGAATGTCCCGGAAACTGATTTTCATTTCAGGCTTGCTCGCGTGCTTCAGTTGTCATTTGGATTTAAGCGATGCAGAAAAGGGCCAGATCTACCCTGCCGAGGCAGTTCAACCCCTTGTTGTACATCTCCAGCGCCACCTGGAATTGACCCCTCTTGAGGCGCTCGCCGCCGCGCTGCTGGGGTTCGAACAGCTTGACGCTTCTTCGGCAAAGCTGTTCAGGGCGTATGATGCTTTTGTGGGGATATTGGCGGACGAGTCCCTCCTGTCCGATGGCAAGACACGGCGGAAGCACCTCGAAGATCTAGCAATTGACGATCTTGGAAAGGACACCGTTTTCGCCAACGCGCGCGAAATAAGCCATGAATTTCGTGATGCGGTGCACGAGATTTTTCTCAAATCCAGTACCGAACTTTCACAACTAACTATTGAATATGGGGTTTTCTAGTGAGATTAATTGGGTTTTCGACTGGAGCGGTTGCGTACTCCGACTTTCGAAGAGCTCTCGAAGTCTTATCGAATGAGCCTGTCAACTGTGTCGAGCTATCGGCTCTCCGCCTTCACGAAGTTGAGCCGTTGTTGAGCACCGTCAAGAGCCTAGATTTGCGTCGTTACGAGTATGTGTCTTTTCACGCCCCGAGCAAGTTCCCAGTCGAAGAAGAACGATCTTTGGTAGAAAGACTGAGCTGTCTTCCGCCCGAGTGGCCGATCATCCTGCATCCAGATGTAATTGGAGACTATGCTCTGTGGCGGTCACTGGGACCTCGGCTGTCTATTGAGAACATGGACCGGCGAAAGCCAGTTGGCAGGACGGTTGAAGAGTTGAAACCGGTTTTCGATAAATTACCAAAGGCAACAATGTGCTTTGATATCGGGCATGCTCGACAATGCGATAAATCAATGACTGAAGCCTACAAGCTTCTCAAGACCTTCCAAAGCAGACTCAAACAAATTCACATCAGCGAAGTGAACACGGCGAGTCAGCACGACCCAATCTCGTATGCGGCCAAACTCGCATTTCAGGAAGTTGCCTCTCTCATTTCGCCAGATATTCCGGTCATCATCGAGAGTCGAGTCGTCCCGTCCGAAATCAGGCAAGAGATTCACCGGGCGATTGAAGCGCTCCCAGGATTAGATCCGATTCTAGCGTCCTGTAAGGACCTCAGAGGTAGGAACTCTGCCGTTTTGATGCACTAGTCCTCGGTTTGCAGGCTGCAATCAATTGCAATTTCAATGCACCAGCCTTTGGATCGCAAACTCTCATGGAGCGGCAGAACAGATTTGATGGCAGAAGCAGCATGTAGAACTGTAGAACGTTCTCGACGCCGTTTACTGGACACAAGGGACCCATACCTTCACCAAACGGCATCAATTCGCTAGCGAGCCGTCCCTAGGCAACACTGACGACTCTACAGCTCCCCAACATCCCTACAACACCGTCATTTGTCAATTCCGTGCAACCGATTTCCAAACTTTGGGACGTAACGACTTCCGATTGACAAGTGGCGATCTGGGTCAATGAGCGTAATTGCGATGTTACGACAGCAATCCCGAATCGGGGCGGCTCCAGATGAAATCGTCTCTACAACGTCGGAGCAGGGGAGATGGGCACTTCATTCAGGAAAAGCGTGATTCGGTCTTTGGTCGCCATGTCTCTCTGTCAGTCCTTTCAGCCGAGACCACCCGCTTGCGGGCCCTTTTCTCGACATGGTCTCGGTACCATTCCCAGAGCGTGCGTGCTTCGCGTAAGAGGGAGTCGTACACTCGCTCCGGCGTCAACTCGCTCGCCGGCAGAGATAGGACGGTACTTATCGGAAGGTGATGTGAAATTCTCGTGACCGCCAAGAACGTAATGAGTTCGGCGGCAGACTTCGGTTCCTTCTTCGCTAAACTCTCGAATGGATGCTGCATTTCTCCTTCCTCCTAAATCCTTAGCCTATACCAGCGTTCTGCGCAGGAAAGGACAGCTAGTCGTGAAGCACAACGTTGAGAAGTGAACTGTGAACCTGCAATGCATCGCCAGCCTGATAATCAATGAACCCCAATGTCCTGAACCTATTCATGAAAAAGCTCACCCTCGAGCGGGTTGAGCCTATCATCTCTGCGAGGGTCTCCTGACTGATCTTGGGGATCACAGATTCGGGCTTTCCGTCCTTGCCGAAGTGAGCCAGCAGGAGAAGAACACGAGCTAGCCGTTTTTCACTGGAATTGAAAAGCTGGTCAACCAAATCCTCTTCATATCGGATGTTTCGTGTCAGCAAATATGCCACGAACATGTCGGAAAACGCGTGCTCCCGGTGAAGCACTTCCATCATGTATGCCTTATCGATTCGCATCACAGAGCAATCGGTCATTGAGGTTGCGGAGCACAGGCGAAGAGGCTGCCCTGTAAGGCACCCCTCTCCGAAGAAATCGCCCTCGTTCAGAATGCCTATTGTGGCTTCCTTCCCGGTCTTCGACACAACCGTGAGTCTTACCTTTCCTTCCTGTATATAAAAAACAGCATCGGACGAGTCCCCCTGAACAAAGATCGGCTGCTTCTTGGGAAAAGCTTCGATCTTTCTACCGCCGTCGATGGTCGAAAGGAATGTCTTGGTATCGAATTTGCTGAGTTTCTTGGCTGCCACCATGGGTGTCATGATCGGCCTCCTCTCAAGGGTTCCGAATGCGCAGAAGGCAACGTCCTATGATGAAGTGTGAATAAATGCGGGAAAAAAGGGCGGGAACAACGTCAACTTTGCGGGCAAAGCTGCTCCGCACTCGACAAAATGATGATTTCACCCATGGTGTCGAAAGTCAAGCATTACCGCTGTTATCCCTGAGACATTAGCAAGTCCCGAATGACGCGCAATTGGAATGTATGTACCTGTTTATAGGGGACTTGCGGGAGTCGCGGATTGATTGTTGACGAAACCGGGCGTG
>Ga0265316_10006356_pt1 | contig 11299 bp, 10 predicted proteins | sample 4522metaG_FD_202092 | JGI IMG/M metagenome (GOLD analysis project Ga0265316, IMG submission 202092) | Rhizosphere microbial communities from Carex aquatilis grown in University of Washington, Seatle, WA, United States - 4-5-22 metaG | ecosystem: Host-associated > Plants > Roots > Rhizosphere >...
CGACGGCAAAGCGCCGGTTGTCTTGCTCGTTCTGGCTGGAAGCCATGCCCGGATCGTCTGCCGAGATGATAACCAGGGCGCCGCTGACACCCGTGTAGGCCGCGGTAAAGAGCGCGTCCGCGGCCACGTTCAGGCCCACGTGTTTCATGGTGACCAGGGCGCGGCTGCCGGCGAAGGCCACGCCCAGGCCCACTTCGAGCGCGACCTTTTCGTTGGGCGCCCACTGCGCCCGGCCGCCCAATTGGTCGAAGTGTTCGAGAATTTCCGTCGAGGGCGTGCCGGGATACCCGGTGCCGAGCCGCACGCCAGCGTGCAACGCTGCCAAAGCCACGGCCTCGTTGCCACTGCCCAGGCGGCGTGTTTGTACTTCAGGGTTCATGGTTCCTCGGACGGGAAGTTAGCTGAATTCACCACAGAGAGCACAGAGAATGCGGAGGGCACAGAGGGAACAACCGTGCCCTCCGTGGTTAGGAACTCTACTCGCCCTACGCGGGTGCGCTACTTGCCGAAGGTGGAGGCGGTGACCGTTGCGACGACGAACAAGGTGTGCGCGATATCGGTCACATCGGTCGAGTCCGTTGGGCTCACGCTCACCTCGACCATGTACATCGGCGCGATGGTGAAATTCGGCGCCACTTTGTAGTCGATGCCCAAATAGGTGCGATTGGCGCGAAGGCCGTGTTTCCAATAGCCGTAGGGGTTGTAGCCGGTTGGCGCGCCCGACGCGTTCTTCATCTTGCTGGTGTCGCCGTCTTCGATGATTCCAAGGAAGACCTCATCCATCAGCGAAACGCCAAGTCGGTCGGTGATGGCGAAGCGCCCTGAAAGCAACTCGCGCAGCACGGTTCCCCAGCCCCACCGCTGATCGGACACACTGAGTGCCAGGGTCGGTGTGGAATACGGCGTGGAATAGGTGTCGGCGTAGAACGTATTGTGAAAGATGATTCGATCGTAGATTGACCAACGCCCCCAGCGGTACTCCGCCGACGGGATGATCTCTAGGTTGTGGGAAAAGTTGTAAGTCGAGGTGCAGTTCGGACTCGTACCGATGGGCGCCGTCGAGCAGGCAAGATCGCCATTGTAGGGCGCTACTTCCTTCAAACGCCCGCGCTGCGGATAACCCATGTAGTAGTACCAGAGCGATCCCTTGATCGTCAGGTTGCCCGCCCTATAGGTGTAGTTCGGTCCGAAGAACAGCTCGAGGAATTGTAGTCCTGCCGAGCCCTCGCGGCTGCGCGCAAACTCCGCGCGCGCGCCCGGCATGGTGGTCAGGCTCCATTCGGGCGAGAAGGCCAGAAGGAAGTTTTGGTCGATCCAGACCCTCCCTTCCTGTTTGGTTGGCAAGTCCGCTGCCTGGGCGCTGCCCGCGACGGCAGCTAGGGCTAGGATGCTGAGACCGAGAACGAGCAACTTCTTCATGGGCCCTCCAAATCGCTGTGAAATTGTGAACAGCAGGCGTTTGTTAACATGAAATCCCCTGGCGACAAAGTGGCTTATGACCGGGCGGATTCCTACAGGCCAGGCGCGAAACTTCGGCCAAAACCTAGCCGGATTCGAGCATGAACCCGTCCAGCCCAGCGTCCCACGGGAGATCCCGTTCAACAGCTGGCTGGACATTCTGCGCGAGCGGGCAGCCGCGGCGCAGGCGATTCACTTCTAGCTCGGATGATCTTCTAGATGCCGCTGCCGTCGCTGAAGTTCACGCGACAGTACTTGGGCGCTTCTTCCGCATCGACCGCGCGCAGGTGGCGCCATCTTCCAGCGCGCGCGTCTTCCCCTGGCTGGATCGGCGTGGTGCAGGGGTAGCATCCGATGCTCGCGTAATTTTTCCCGTAGAGCGGGTGAACGGGAAGCTCGTGTTTGGCGATGTAGGACTCAACGTCGTCCGTGGTCCAGTCGAAGAGCGGGGACAAGCTGTAGCCGCCCGAGCGCGGATCCGGGCCTACCGCCAAGATGTCCGCGCGCTTGCCGCCTTCGGACCGTCTCAGCCCATTGACCGTCACTGGGCAGTTCTTCGTCGCCAGGTGACAAAGCAGCGGGGCTTCTTTGCGCAGGCGGCAGCACTCGGGCTGGCCTTCCACGCTGGTGAAGAGCTTATTGCCGTACTGGGTTTCCTGGTCCTCGATGGTGAGCTCCGGATAGAGGGTGACGATATTCAGCAGATAGCGCCGCACGATCTCGTCGCGCATGCGCAGGGTTTCGAAAAAGTGGTAGCCGGTATCAAGGAACAGAATCTCGTTGCGCAGACCCAGGGTGTGGAACATGTGCATCAGGACCACCGCGGTCTTCTGCATGCTGGATAGCAGCACCACGTTGTCCGAAAAAGTCTCAACCGCCCATTTGATGCGGTCTTCGGCACGGAGCGATGCGAGGCTCTGATGGGCCTTCGCGCAATCGATTCGCTGGTCATTCGACATGTGTCCGGTGTAGCAGACGCATATCTTGCGTGCCAACTACGGCTTGCCGACGAACGTCGTCACGCTTTGCGCTGCAAGGGAATAGGTGAAGCGCGCGCCAGTGACCGAGACCGCAGTCTTGCTGGCCAGGCTGTCGGTCGACGACGTCACCCATGGTGTGAGAGAGCAAGGAGCCGCTCCAGAAATAAAGACCGAGACAGAGCTGGCGCTGGTGTTGGTGTTGGCCGCGACCACCACGACCGTCCCATCGGTTGGATTCTTGAACGCGGTCAGAAGAACGCCCGAGGGTACCGAGCCGCTGGTGCCCACGCGCTGGTAGCCTGGCCGTACGAAGCGGCTGTAGTTGCCCATGATCCACAATCGCTTGGTGACGACTGCGGGGGTGGTGGCCGTATTGAACAACCCCCCTTGGCCGGTCGAGTAGACCCACCAGTAGTGCCAGGCACTCACGCTCGCGATGGTGAGCGCATCGTGGATCTTCTTGACGATGCGCAAGGCGCTCCCCATGCCATTGCTGTCGCCCGCAGTGCTTTGGTCATAGACCTCGGTCTGCCAGAATTCTTTCCCGGCTTGCGCGATCTCGGGATAGGCCTTGGCGGTGCAGCCATAGTCGTGCGTCGCGATGATCGACACGTAGGAGGATGCCTTGGCATCGCCGAGAATGGCGGATTCGAAACCTGGGAATCCACACCAATTCTGCGTCTCGGGCGCCATGATCTTCACGCCCGAGTTGGCCAGCGCGGGACCCATATAATTGTCGATGAAAGACACCATGCTGGCCCCGGTGTAGGTACACGATTCATAGGTGACGTTGGCGTCGGGCTCGTTCTGGGCCGAGACCGCGAAGATGGGCACGCCGCTGCTCTTCATCGTGGTCACGAAACTCGCCAGCGTATTGGCGAAGTCCTGGCCGTTGGTGAGCGTGCCCATCACGATGTTGTTGTTGCTCTTGTCGGCGGCTGGCGGTGTCCACGGCGTGGCCCAGACAGTCACCCCGTGGGCCACGGCCGATTTCGCGATTGTTGTTTCGTTGGTCGTTCCGCCGGGAGCGATGCGGACGCGGTGGAGCGACAGACCAGCCCCAGTTGTTGTCGACCAAAGCAGGTCGGCGTCCGCCGTGCTCATGGTCGCACCCCAGGCGGTGGAGGCACCAAAACCGGACATCTTCTGCTGGACTGTGCCGAGATTCACCACCACGTCGCTGCTGGTCGAGGTTCCGGTGCCGCAGGTGCCCGAGCCGGTCGATCCGCCCGCGGCTGCGCCGCCGGATCCACTGCCGCCCGCCCCGCTGCCACCCGCTCCGCCGCCGGTTGCCACGGTTCCTCCCGTTCCATTCGCACCCCCTGATGCCGGAGATCCGCCGCTTCCCGTCCGCCCACCCGTCGCTTGGGAGCCCGCCGATCCCGCGGCTCCGCCGGTCGCGGCAACCCCGCCGCCTCCCGCCGATCCGCCAGTTGTCGCGGAGCCGCCGGTTGTCGCGGAAGCTCCGCCAACGGCAGGGCTCCCGCTGCCGGCTGTGCCACCGTTGCCTATGGAGCCTCCGGTTTCCTTGGAGCCACCCGCTCCCGGGATGCCGCCGCTTGCGTGCAAGCCGCCGGTCGCCAGGGCACCCCCGGATTCCGGACTTCCGCCGACTGCATCGCCACCAGATCCACTTCGTCCTCCGCTGCCGGATGAACTCGTACCGTCGCTGCAGCCCAGGCCACTCGCCATCGACAAAGCCAAGACCGTAAATCGGCACAGGTACAACGTGGTTGTGGCGAATCGGGTCTGCATGTCGGTTAATTGCCCGGATGCGCGCATCTTGTTACGCAGATTGGTTCGATTTGGCATTGTGCGTGTTAGAGCCACGATTCGTGCCCATCCATGTGCGGCAAATCAAGATTTCTCCTTGCCACGGTGCTCGGGGCGATCGCCACAGCGGCTCTACCTACACGAAAGGCCGTGGCTGCCGAAGCCAACTTCTTCATCACTCATGAGTATGCGATAAAATCGTCGGTCCGAGGGTGTCCGAATGAAGCGGAATTTCAAAAAAGTCGTTCATCGGTTTGGCGATGCATCTTCTTTGCCCGCAACAAGGGGCTCCACCACCCTTCCCGCCTTCGCCTGTTGACTGCCGACGCTCGTCGCACGTAGGTTCTTGCTGAAATGCGCACCATCAACGTCGTGCTTTCCGTCACACCGGCCACTGATCGCGGGATCGTTCGCTGGACGAGGTCATGGCTCTTTGCAGCCTTCGCGCTGCTCCCCGCCAGTCTGCTTGCGTCCACGGCGGTGGCCCAGCCTCAGAATCTGCTCGCAAGCCGGCGGCCCATCGCCAGCGACGGGGTGAATCATCCCGAGCGGCTTACCGATGGCATGCTCAGCAACGAGGGCGACGAATGGTTGACGGACGTGACCTCTCGATTCTCGACCGCGCACTCGTTCGTCGAGTACGACCTTGGCCTGCTCCAGCCAGTGCGCTGCGTGATGGTCCAGGCGGACAACAACGACGTTTACTTCATGGCGGGCTCGCTCGACGGGCAGGACTGGCAGCAGCTTTGGCGCGTGGGCGCCGAACCTGGCGCAGGCATGCGCGTGCGTAGCACGAAGCTGAACGCCACGGTTCGCTACCTGCGCCTATCGGCGACGGGCGGCGACGCGCTCTACAGCGTGTCCGAGATCGCGGCCTATTCCGAATGCCCCGTGCCCTGGCCGGCGGATCTGCCGCGCGCGCACGGCATCCCGGTGGGCGATGCCCTGGACATCAAGGTTCTGGCCTTCGGGATCCTGGCCGGACTCTTCGTGCTCGTGCACCGTCGCAAAGCGGCGAACGTGCAATACGTGTTGCTTTTGCCCGTACTCGGCTCGCTGTGGATGATGATCGTGGAGCTCGTCAACCTCTATCCCTTCTTCAACCAAGAGCCGCCCCTGCGCGCGCTGGTGGCCGGGTTGGCGGCCTTGGTGGTGATAAGAGAGGCGTTCCTGTCGAAGCGCTGGGAGCCCCATCGCGCGGTTTCCATCGCCACGCTGGCCTTCTGCGCCTTCACCGCCTTCGGCACCTACTACCACTTCGGCATGCCGCAGTTCTTCGACCAGGCCAAGGGCCGTCGCACCCTGGTGCACACCTGGGACATGCGCCACTACTACCCGGTAGCCAAGTATTTCCGCGAGCTGCGCTTCGACGGTCTTTATCTCGCCAGCCTGGCGGCCTACATCGACAACAATCCGGGCTTTTCCGACGCGCAACTTGCCCAGGTTCGTTTGCGCGATCTGCGCGACGCCGAAATTCGCACCGGCACCGAGGTGGCGGCCGAGCTGCCCAAGATCCGCGCGCGCTTTTCGCCCGAGCGCTGGGAAGAGTTCAAGCAAGACATGAAGTATTTCGGGGACACCATGGGCGGCGCCGACTACCTCGGCAGCATGCAGGACCATGGTGGCAACGCGACGCCGGTGTGGATCCTGCCCGCGTATTTCATCTTCAAGTATTTCCCGGCAAGCGAGACGGTGATCTCCCTGGCCGGTCTAATCGATCCCGTCTTGGTCCTGTTTTTCTTCTTCGTCCTGTGGCGCACCTTTGGTCTGCGCGTGATGCTGTACGTGGCGGTGATTTGGGGCGCGTCCGACTTCTACAATTTCGGTTCCAACCTGATGGGGTCGACGTTGCGCCAGGACTGGCTGGTTGCGCTTGGGCTAGGCGCGTGCGCGCTCAAGAAAGAGCGGTGGGCCTTAGGTGGCGTGCTCATGGCCTACGGCGGACTTATCCGTGCCTTCCCGGCCATGGCGACGTTCTTCTTCCTGGTGCCCATGGCTTGGTTTGCTTTCGATGCCTGGTGGGCGCGACGCAAGCTGCCCACACGTGCCGAATGGCGCAAAGATCAACGCCCGGCCTTGCGCGCGTTCACCGGTGCCGCAATCTGCGTGGTCGTGCTGGTGGCCGCGACGTCGGCGCTCTTCGGATTCAAGGGCTCGTGGGTTGCGTGGAAAGAGAAGATCGAAATCCACGCCACCGGTCCCAGCACCAACAACGTCGGTCTTCGCAACGTGCTGGCCTTCAGCCCGGACTATTCGGCCAAGAGTCTCTCCGAACATCGCGTGGCCGGGCCGATGGGCGACTGGGGCACCGCCCAGCGCATGACCTTCGCCGCGCGCCGGCCCTTGTTCTACGCCATCCTGCTGATTGCCACCGCGCTGGGCCTCTTGGCTTGCCGTGGCCGTCGCTTGGAGGAAGTCGCACTCATCGGCCTGCTGCTTATTCCGTTCTACTTCTACCCGTCGAATTACTACTGCCACTTCGTGTTCTTGATACCCATGGCGGTGGTCGGGCCGAAGCTCGATCGCGAACGCACGTTCGCCATCGTATTCATCGTCCTGGCCGCCATGTGCATCGGGCAGTATTTCACCTTGGCCGAGGGCTGGACCGATCTGCGCTACACCTACCAAAGCTTCCTGCTGCTCATCGGCTTCGGCATCATCCTGGCGCACCTGGCCTGGGAATCGCTGAAGCTGGCGCCGTTCAGCAGGGCGGCCGCTACGGCCGTTCGAGATCAGCCAGGATCTGCTTAACGGTCATGGCCGCGGGCTTGCCTCGCGGGGTGTAGCTGGTGGTGCCTGGGCCGCCGTAGCCGTACCAGTTCCAGATGTAAAGACCGTCGATGCGCGCCCGCGCTGCCAAGGGTTCGGTAAAGGCCAGGCGGAAGGCCTCGAATCCGCGCTGCTGTTCGGCAAGATCGGGCGTGCCGCCCGAGGACTCGTCCCAGGGCGAGGCAGTGGCGCCTGTGCGCGAGCGGTAGCCGACCTCGGTGAAGATGAAGGGCTTGTCGTATTTCGCTAGATCCGATTCGATATTGCGGCCGATGCGGCGCCAGCTTGCGGCCAGAGTCTGGACGTCGGACGGCGCCGACGGCTCGCGCAGATTGAAATACGCCGTGACGCCCAGCTCGTCGACCAGGTCGAAGAGGCGTGCGTCGCGATAGTGATCCCAGTTGGCCGAATACACGAGCGTGCCCGTGAAAACAGCTCGGATTAAGGTAAGCAGCTTGCCCCAGCGCTCGACATCGGCATCGAGCGAGGACAGCTCACTGCCGATGACCAATCGCGTGGCGCCGGTCAAGGTCGCCAGCGAGGCCAGGTCGCCGACCATCTGTCCGTAGCTCGAAAACCACGCGTCGGGGTCAGCGGGTTGCAAAGTGCCGCGCCATTCGCCCGGGGATCGGGGATCCGACAGTCGCACGATGGGGAACAGCGTGACCTCCAGCCCGGCCCGGCGTGCGTCGCGAATGGTATCGGCAATGGCCTCCAGTGTTGGGGAAAAACGCGTGTGCAAGCGAAGCTGGGTCGAGGCTGCATGGGTCTGATAAAGCGGCACCACCAGCGCGACGTGGCTGGCCCCGAGGGCCGCGATTTCGCCCAGCAGCGGGGCATACGAGAAGCTCACGTCCTCGGCGAACATCCCAAGCGCAACGCCTCGCTGCACCGGATCGCGATGAACCCGGCGGCGCGAGGGCATTGGATCGGCCGATGACTCCGGCGCGGCCGCGGGCACTTCGCGCACCGGCAAGGACGACGCCCGCAAGGCGAGAAAGCCCACGGCCGCGAACGCGACAAGCCCGATGGCAAGACGCCGATGCATTTCGGAACCCTAGCACAGCGACCACTGGGGCTGGCATTTGCCAGAGCCGTTCGGCCTATTTCAGGGCACTGCACACGGGCAAGAGTTGTAGGATGATTTCGGAGGACTTGACCATGACCTGTCGATCCGCGTTCTCTGGCCTGACTTTCGCTGCTCTCGCTGGAGTGTTGGCAATCTCCGGGTGCGGCCAATCCGCGGCCCCGAATACGGTGTCTACGACGGGTGGCAATCCCAACACGCAGGGTGGCAGCGGGCCGCAGGCGACTGGCGGCAAAGTCGCCGGCACCGGAGGCCAAGTCGGCGCAGCTGGCGGTACGATCGTCCCGGCCGGCACGGGAGGAGGCGTCGGTTCGGCTGGAACGTCCGCCGCAACCGGCGGGGCGAGCGGCGGTTCGAGCACTAACGGCGGCACGGTCGCCGCGGGTGGAACTCTGGCAACGGGGGGCACTCCGGCAACTGGCGGCACCTCGGTGACCGGTGGCACCCCGGCAACCGGCGGCATCGTCGCCAGCGGTGGCAGCCTCGCAACGGGTGGCGCGCCCGCGACCGGTGGAGTTGCAAGCACAGGTGGCACGAGCGTGGGCGGCGATGCCGGCATCCGCGACAGCGGCGTAGGCGATGCCAGCAAGGGCGGCGCAGATGGCGGAGGCACCGGCGGTGCGGGCGACACCGGCACCGCCGGCGCTGGCGGAGGTGGCACTGCCCCGATCACCTTGTGGCTCTCCGGCGATTCCACCATGGCCACCGGGAGCGGCACCTGTCCGGTGGGTTGGGGCGCAAAATTCCAGGCCTATTTCAACAGCAACGCCAAGGTGACCAACAGTGCCGTCGGCGGCACGACTATCCGAAGTTGGCTTTACGATGTGACAGCCACCATGGGAGCCGACGGCGATTGCACGCTCAGCTCCACGGCGCCCCAGGCGCATTGGACCACCATGGTCAATGGGATGAAGGCTGGCGACTACCTATTTGTCCAATTCGGCATCAACGACACTACGTCTGCCGTTTGTCCCAAACACGTGAGTACGGACACCTTCGAGCAATTGCTCGGCATGATGGCCCAGGCTGCCAAGGACAAGGGCGCCAATCCCGTCTTCTTGACCTCGGTCAGTTCGATCTCGTGCAATGGAACCGCCGCGCAAGGCACGCGCGGCGTGTTCGCGGCTGCGACTAAGGCGGCGGGAACCACGTACAACGTGCCCGTGATCGATCTCGAACAGCTCAGCGTGGCTTTCTACACGGCGTCTGGCTTTTGCCCCATGGGGGCGGACACAACGGCCACGTTCACCGCCAACACTCCTGTTGGCAATTTCTTCTGCAACGACCACACCCACTTCGAAGCCGCCGGGGCTACCCAGATCGCTGGCTTGGTTGCCAAAGCCATCAAGGACCAGGGCTTCCCCCTGGCAAGCTACTTGTTGCCTTGATCTAAGGCGGCGCGGCGGGAAAGAAAGTCGGCCACGGCTTGCTCGGGATCCTCGGCAGCGAGGGAGGCAAATTGGAGTGCCCAGGCGTCTTGATGCCGACGGGAATCAATCGCGCCGACAACGTACATACGTCCGACTTCGAGCCGCGGCACGCCGAAGTGGGCAAGGCATGTGGGCGCGGAGAGAGTCTTCTCGAAGGCGCGCACGATTTCACATTCGTAGGTGGCGGTCTGGCTGCGGGTACCAGCTTTGTCGCGCGCGACGCCGAGCACGCGCACCAGCTCGAAGGTGCAACCACTTTGCACAGCAGCTAAGAGATCTTCGTCGCTGTCCATGGTCGCTACCTCTCGCTTGGATTAAGATCCACGTCGTGCCAGCGGCGCTGGATTGCGAAGACACGGCCGCTGTGGCCGCTGACCAGCACGCGAATGTAGTCGCGCTCGACCAGGACGCCGTCTTCGCGGTGTTCCCAATGGGCGACGAAAACCGGTCGGCCGCCGATGTCTTCGTAGCCTTGTTGCAGCAGCACCGCATTTGGCGGGAGTTTCGCGGCGGCCTCGGCCACGCGCATGGCCTCGGGCGGCGTTAGGGGCGCATTGCCGTCGGCGAATTTGGGACAAATCCACGACATGGGTTCGCCGGTGTTGGCATTGAGCTCGACGGTCATGTCGGCGCGACGAAAGTACAGCGCGAAACGGGTCAAGGTCTGCGTTTCGCCCGCGCCCACTGGCGCAGGCGTCGCGCCATCGCGTTCGCCCGGCAAGGCTTGGCGAGCGATGGACACGAAGCGGGCCAGAGCGCCCTGCGAGCGCGCAACGCCGGATGCCGCGAGCTTGCGCTCGATTTGCTTCCACACGAAGCGTTCGAACTCGCCGTTCATGGCGCGCGCGACCTCTGCATGCGCACCACGGTCCGGGTGGCTTCGTCGACCGCCAATTCGGCCCATGCGATGCCGGCCTGAAAACGAACGATCCACACGCGCACGTCGCGAACCAGAGGAGTTACATCAACAGCACTCTCGGAGATTTCGATGATCCGCCGTTCGGCGCCGCGGATGGCGTAGCCGGCGGGTACGTCGTGCTCCGGGCGGGCGTCGCTGGCGATTTGTTTGGCTGTGGCTTCGTCCATGGTCAGCCGGCCCCGTCGGTTTCGTCGAGCGGACGCACCGATGCCACCAAGCGGCGTGCGATGTTGATCTCGACCAGCCAGTGCCGCAACCTTCCAAGGGCGTGTCCTTCGACGGTGACCGCTTCCAGCCTGCCGCCTTCCGGACCGGGATAGGTCATGCGGTGGGCGATGCGCGAGCCCGGCGGCAGGAATTCGTCGTCGGCCACAATGGCGCGCACGTCGTCTTCGCCGAGCACGCTCGTGTCGTCGGCACGTCGGTAAGCCTCGTGGTCGACGAATCCCACCACATTTCCGCCGCCGTCCGCGATCACGTCCAGATGCGAGAAGCTGGTCCACAGGCTCATCTGCTGCTCGAACAGATGGCGATGGAGCGTTCCATGCCATCCGCCCGACGAAGACTCGACCTGAACGCGCACGTTCGGACCATAAGCGGCCTCGGCCACCTCTCGCGCGAGATCCAGCGCACGCCCGGCCAGCTCGGAAGTTGGCTTCATGCCAGCGCCCCCAGCGCGCCGGCCACGTCCGCACCGTCCGCCCCGGCGCCAGCCGCGCCATCGCCGAACAAGACCGGCTTCATCGATCCGACGAAAGGTGGCGAGACGCTGTAGAAAACCTCGGGGATCTTTTCGGGGTCGCAGCGGAAGACCTGCGTCCACTTGCGATAGAACTGGCGGGCCATTTCTCGCGCATCGTCGTCGGGGATGTACATCTGGAAG
>Ga0265316_10006357_pt1 | contig 11299 bp, 9 predicted proteins | sample 4522metaG_FD_202092 | JGI IMG/M metagenome (GOLD analysis project Ga0265316, IMG submission 202092) | Rhizosphere microbial communities from Carex aquatilis grown in University of Washington, Seatle, WA, United States - 4-5-22 metaG | ecosystem: Host-associated > Plants > Roots > Rhizosphere >...
TTGCTTCGCGAATATTCTTTTCATTGGCCGGCTTGGACCCCGACGGGTTCCACACATAGTTTGCCCCCGAAAACAGGACCAGATTGAAGTGGTCGGTGGGCCGCAGACGCGACAGCAGTTCGCGCATCAGGGTCTTGGCTGTGTCGAGCGGGAAGCCGTGCATCGATCCGGACACATCAAGCAAGAAGATGTATTCACGCGGCGGAATCTCGGCATCGCTCGGTCGGCGCGGGGGCTCCACGAGCAGCGCAAAAAACTTTTCACTCGGGTGACTTGCCGGGCCGGACGGCTCTTGATACAGCAACAGTCCGGTTTCAATCTTGTCGCCGGCCAGGCGATAGCGGAGCACGAAATCTTTGTTGCCGCCGCCGGGCTGGTCCAACCGCACATCGGCCGTGGTGCTGCCGGCATAGCTGACAGCAATCTTGTGTGAGGGCGATGATACTTCTTTCAATGCAATGCCGGTTTGCATGTGGACCTTGATGTCAAAGGCGTAGGGCTCCTTCTCACCCTCCGACAGGTGGGGATTGGCCATCCATTGGTCGGTCGTGGGGTTGGCCCCGCCTGCGTAGCGCGGACCCACCACGGTTGGGTAAACAAACTCGTAGGTCGCGCGGTCAGGCAGGATCATTTCACTGTAGTCGAGTTCCACCTCGATGCGGTCGCCGGGCATGATGTTGGCGACACTGGTGGTGAAGACATTGGCCCGCTCCTGTTCCAGCAGCGAGGCCCGCTGGCCCGCGTTCTTCGCCGCCTCATATTCAGCCCGCGCCTCCTGCTTGCGCGCGATGTGCGCCTCGATGGTGCGCGCGCCGATCTTCATGCGCATGGCGTGCACCGCCGCTCGGGTCGAGGCGGGGAACACATACACCGCCTCGATGGGCTTGCCGGCCTGGTTTTCGAATACCTGGTGCAGCTTGACCGCCGCGATCACCCCAACAATGTCCACTTCAGCGCGGGTTTCCTTCAGAGGCAGGCGCTCGGTCTCGGGATTGCCGCTTGCCACATAGAAGTAAGGCGCCAGGGTGCGATCGTCGGCCTGGTCGGCCCCGTTGGGACTGTTCGGGAACCCCACCACGCCAGTGTTGTGCAAGGCCTTGAGCACTGTGGCAGGGCTATTGCCGGTCACCTTGCCTTCGCCCGAGTCACCAGCCGCGCGGGCCGCCGGCAGCCCAGTTAGCAGGCAACCGAGGAACAGAACATCAGCCAGTCTGAAAGTCTTCGCGCAACGCATGTTTGGAACCTCCTGCCCCGGGTGAAATTGCGTGGGGCCATACTGCGCTGGAACGCGCGGGCCCGCGAAAGGATTCAACCAAGTGTTGCTCAATCAGCCTTAAGATTTTCCGTCGTCGTGCCGACGTCTATGTAGATACCGCGCCGAGCGGATCGCAAGAAGGAGATCTAGGTGGCTCTTTTCAACTCCGCGACACCTCATGCATGCCGGCGTATCGGCGCCAATGAAAACGCCAGCTCCAAACCGCAATCACTGGATGGGTCTGCAAGGCGAAATCGGCGACGCAGCCGGGAAACCGGGGCTGTACTGGTGGTGGTTTTGCTCGCCATGATTGGCCTGCTTGGCTTGGGACTGACCGGCCTGTACTTGACCAGCGGCAGCATCCAGATGAGTTCGAACATCACCATGCGCAACCAGGCCCTTTACGTCGCTGAGGCGGGAATCCAGACTGCAAAAAGCGTTCTCAATCGAACCGTGGCGGGAATTCCTAACTGGACGCCCAACCTAAACAGCATGCTCAATGGCGGCAGCCCCACCGGCAACCCGATTGCGCTGCCCGCTGGCTATGTCGACCAGATACCCAACCAGAAGGCTTTTGACCCGAGCGGTTGCCTCGGCGTTCAGGACGATGGCCAGAAGACCCCCGGGGCCTACCTGCGCGATGACCCCGGTGTGGGCGGCTGTCGTCGTGACACATCTGCATACATAGACTGTAACTACCCCACCAGTGTGGTTCACAACGAAGTCACAGCGGATAACCCCAACCTCCTCTTCGCCCAGTACATGGGCCGCTACACCCTGTACATTCGGCAGGACCTGGCCGAGTGCCGGAAGAATGCACCCGACTCCAACCAGATTGTGGTGATTCGCTCAGAGGGCACTGCCTCGGACAATCGCACCACAGTGGTCCTGGAAGTCACCATGTCGCCCAACCCGAATGCAAAGGTCATCAATACAGGAATTGCTTCGGTTTGCCCGGCTGGCGCCTCTGGCTGCGACGATAACTCCTCTGTGCAGCAGGGGATTGTAGTGGCCGGCACCCTGCACGGCTCGGCCGGCGCCCCCGGGGCGGGCGGCGATGCCGCGGGCGGTGCCCCCGGCGCGGGTGGCACCACCGCGCCCAGCTCCACGTCAGGTCCCAGCCTTGGCGGATCCGCCAGCGGCGGCGCGGCTGGCTCACCGGCCTCCGGCGGCGCGGGCGGTACGGGCGGCACGGGCGGCAGCACCGGCCCTTGCGGGAGCCAGAGCAACTGCTCGTCCGGACAAGTCTGCTGCAGCGGAACCTGCGTCACCCCCAACTCACCCGACACGCACGACAAGTGCGGGCCCTGCGCCATTTCGTGCACGAGCGCACAGACCTGTTGCAGCGGCGTGTGTACCGACCTCAGCTCAGACCACAACAACTGCGGCCAGTGTGGCATGGCGTGCAATCCTGGAAGAATCTGCTGTGCCAACGCGTGCGAAACCGACCCTGGGTGTCCGTCGCTGGCCATAATTGGCACCTTCGGACCTTGGGACCTCAACTACAGATACGGCCCGGGGCAGGGCGTTTCTCGCATGAAGACCTGGCTGTCCCAGCATTCCGCGGGTTGCGGGGCCAAGCCTCTGACCATCTTTGACCCGAGCGACCCCAACAACCCAGCCAATCTCCTGACCGCCGCCCGCCTTGCCCAGTATCAGGTCATTATCCTCCTCGACGTGAAGCACAACGACGACGATCTACAGAGATTCCTCGCCGGAAAATACGAGACTTGCACTCCCAGCTATTGTGGGGTCGGAATGCCGGGCTATATGGGGAACATGCGTGACCTGACGACAACCGGCGAGGCCGCCGTGCTTGCAGACTGGGTCAAGAAAGGAGGCGGTCTCATGACCATCATCGGCCTGGCGAACAACCCAGTAGAACCTGCATTCCACAACCTCGTGCTGAAGGACAGCGGCATCCAGTACTCCACGACCAATGTCAGCATGCTGGGTGGCACCGTTGTGATCTCCGGCACGTGGGGCGGTGCCTCGCAGGGCACCTACGGCTTCGCGCGGGACTCCTTCCCTTCCACCGGACTGTCATCGGTGATTACCAACGGCGTAATGGCATTGCGCGCGATGCAAGCATTTGAAGTCCTTCCCAACGACACACACACAGCCAACGTGGCGGCCTATGCCCGCGGCTATGGGAAGCAGAGGATCGCCTGGAATCCAGACAAATATACCGCCAACAACGTCTACAGCACAATCGGCGTGGCCGGAACCTTCGGCAGCGGACGCTTGAACGTGTGGGGCGACGAGTGGATTACCTACGACACAGTCTGGGGGGATCCCGTTACCGGCAAGAGCGTGGACGGGAACACCTACACTGCGGACCAGTATTGGAACAACGTCATCCATTGGCTCGGGAAGTGCAATTAGCGCTTACGACTGAGGGTGATCCGCGCCACGCCTGTCGTGGCTGATGCGACTCTTGACAGAAAGACTCTTCCTAGTAACTGGCGTTTAAGCTCGTCGGCCAGTTTCTCGTCGCCCGACAATCGTTCGACAGCCGTGATCTTGCCGGCACTGTCGATGGAAAGGCGTAGCCGCAATGGATTGGCTTTCTGCGCGGTTGGGCAAGGGACAGTTCTGGGGCCGCGCTCTATGACGGCGACCGCGGCGCGCAGATCACCGACCTCGCGGTCACTTTCCGGCCTCGCCTCAAGTCTACAAACCGCCTTCCCTCCCGCATCGTGACCGCGGGTCCCCTGCCCGTTCTTGCCCCGATCGCGGCGCCCTGCGCCCGGATCCTCCTCGGGCAATCCGGCCAGCGGGTCTGGCGGTACGTCCCGCCGGTCGCTGACGAATCCAGGCGACCCGGTTCCGCTCGCCCGGTCAGCCTGGGCGGGACGGACAGGCAACCATCCTGCTGCGCAGAGAAACAGGCAAAGCACGACTTGCTGGGACGAGTACGCGCGTCGCATGGCGGGCCTCCTGCCCCCGGACGTGGTCGGGGGACTTAGGATCTTGAACGCGCGGCTGAGAGGGAAGATCTACCAGACAATGGAAACCCCGACCGTAGGGGCAAAGGAGGAGATCTTCGGGTCAAGGGTTACCAAGGGCAGGTTGAAGGCGGCGGCGCTGGCAAGGATATGGCGGTCGCAGGGATCGCGGTGTTCCCATGCAAAGGCTGCGGCGGCCCAGGCGATGGGCGCAATCACAGGAAGAATGGTGAAGCCAAGGGCGAATCGTTCGAGCCAGTCGGCCGGATCGACTGCCGGCGCCAGTCGTCCTTGGTAAAGAAGGCGCGCGGTCTCGCTGAGGGTCACATCCGATATGCAGAGATCGGCCGGCGCGACTCCCCCCAGGGCATCCCGGGCGGACGCACCCAATCGGGCGGGCTCGATCGCAAGCCAGATCGCCGCATGCGTATCGAGAAGAAACCGCTGCTTCGGCCGCATGGCCAGGTCAGAGCCCCCAGTCCTCCAACGGAATCACAGGAGCGACGGGATCGTAGTCAGGCGAGAGGCTCGCTGTGCCGGCAAGCGCCCCCAAAGTCACGGCAGGGGGAATCCGCCGCAACTCATGCTCAATGGCCTGGCGGGCAAACTGCGATGGTTTCTGCTTGCTGCGCCGGGCAGCCGCGCGCACCTTCTTGAACAGGGGATCGGGCAGATGCAAGGAGAGCGTGGGCACATCTATAGATTTCTATAGATACTCCCCTCTGTCAAGCAGAGGTGACTACATTCCGGACTTCACCCGCTGCCGAAGGTCCTCGATCTCAGCATCGATCTTCACGACCCGCCGCCCGAGCAGGACGACGTAGGTGAACACGGCCCCCCAAATGAAACCGTAGGCCAAGGCGACATAGGTCATGATGATCGTCCCTCCGCATCCTCGACAGCGATTGCCAGTTCCCCGAGGCGCGCCTGGGCGCCCTCGACGCGCATACGCAGGGCCAGAAGCACGCCCCACAGGCCGGTGAATATTGCCAATGAGAAGAAGAAAGGCATGCGCATTCCCGGGGCCAATGATGAAACCACCTTGGTGGTCGGGTGCAGTCCGCGCCAGATGTTCACACTGAGATAGACCAAGGGCACGTCCGCCGCTGCAAACAGGGCCAGGGCCGCTGCCAGTCGGCGCCCGCCGGCCCCGCCATAGCGTCGCGCCAGACCGTACCCGATCAACATCAGCCAAAGCAGCAGCGAAGACGTCAGGCGCACGTCCCAGGTCCAAAACACGCCCCAGGCGGCCCGCGCCCACAAGGGACCAGTCACCATCACACAGAGGCCAAACAGAACACCCAGCTCGGCGCTACATTGGGCCAGGCGATCCCCGCGCTCTGACCCGCGAAACAAGTACACCAGGCTGCCCCCTGCGCACACGAAGGTGGAAAGCATCAGCAACCAGGCGCAGGGCACGTGGAAATAGAAGATCTTCTGCACAATGCCCATGGTCTTTTCCAAGGGCGCATGCGCAACCAACAGAGGCGCCACAAAGAACCCGTGCATGACGAACAAGAGTCCCACGACAAAGCGGATTTGCGACTTGCGGGCCGAAGACATCGTGGAAAGCATAGCTCACTCTCCCATGACAACCGGTTCAAACGACCACAATCCCACCACCACGAACACCACGTCCAACGCGGCCAGAAAACGCGTCCAGAAGTACGCAGGATCAAGATCCGGGACTGAGGGATCGAGCAGGGTGGCGGTGGCTCGACTGGCCGCCAGCAGCACGGGAATCACAATGGGAAAAAGCAGGGCGCCGAGCAGGGCATCGCGACTGCGGGCGCGCAAGAGGGCCGCCGAAAAGATCACGCCCACGGCGCAGAAGCCGATGGTTCCTTGCACAAGCAACAGTCCCAGCCACAGGGCGTGCGGCGCAATGGCCGCAGAAAATAGCGCCGCCAACAGAGGCACCAGCAGCAATTCCACAAACAGCATGATGGCCGCAGTGGCCACCAGCTTGCCGACATAGATCGCCGATCGCGGCACCGGGGACAGCAGCAATGACCGGATAGCCTCGCTCTCCCGTTCCCGGTCAAAAGTGCGCGAAAGCGCCACTGTGCCCGAAAAGAGCACGGCGACCCACAGGATACCGGCGACCACGTCAGGACCGACTGTGGTTTCCTGGCCCGAAATGAAGGCGAATGAGAAGACCAACACCACCAGCGCGGCCAAGAAGCCCATGGTGTAGACCACCTCGCGGCTGCGTCCCTCGATGTGCAAATCCTTCCACGCAATACGTGCGGCCTGTGAAATCCAGCTAGGCCTTGCCACGCGTCGCCTCTTCATAAATGGCGCGGACCTCGTCGGCAGAAAAGCCCGAGCGAGTCTCGTCGCGGGCCACCCGGCCCCGGCGCAACACCACCAGATGCGTGGCCACGGTCGCGGCCGCGGCCAGATCATGGGTCACCAGCACCACCAGGCGGCCAGCCTCACACTCGCGCTGCAATTCGCCCGCCAACCAAGCCGCGCCCGCCGGATCCAGTGCCGAGCCGGGCTCGTCAAACAGCAGAATTTCCGGCTGGTGCAACAAGGCACGCGCCAGGGCCAGTCGCTGCAGCATCCCGCGTGAAAAAGTCCGTGCCGCGGCCTCGCGCCGCACGCCCGCAAGGCCCACCCGGGCCAGCATCTCGTCAATGCGACTTTCGGCACTCTCGATCCCGTACAGTGAGGCAAACAGGCGCAGATTCTGTCGGGCCGAGAGATCGCCGTACACCCCCGGCTCGTGGCCCACGTAACCAATTGTGGCGCGCACAGGACTGTGGCGTGACAGATCTTGGTCACCCAACATCAAGCGTCCCTGCGACGGTTGCGCCAGGGTCGACAGCAGGGCCAGCAGGGTGGACTTTCCCGCTCCGTTTGGCCCCAGCACCGCGGCCACCTGTCCGGGAAGGAAGCTCAGCGACACGTCGGCCAGCGCCCGATGCCGGCCGAATGTCTTGCCGACGTTTTCCAGGCGTAGTACGCGGTCGCTCATGGACTTACGCAGACTTGCCCGCAGGGCTCGCGTCCACGGCCTCGATCGCCGCCACCAGCTCCGCCCGCCGAGCCACAAGTGGCGCACTGTCGGATCCCGCGGCCCGCCGCGCGCGTTCCACTTCGACCAACTCGGCAAAGAGTCGCTCCCGATTGCCATTGTCCTTTTGCTGAACCCCGGACCGTCGCAGACCGATCAGCACGGCCACCACCAGCCCGGCGACCAGCAGCGTCGCAATCGTCTTTCCCGGTCCCCCGCGCGTGGGCAGGCCGGACACGGTGATGCTGAGCACGCCATTGCGAGGCACGCTGGCCAGTTGGAACATCAGCATCTGGGCGCCCTCTTCGTCCTTTTGCGGGGCCACAGCCTGCAGACCAGGCGCCGTGAGCCTGAGGTGAGTGCGTTCGGGAACCATGACCAGCGGGCTATCAATTCCAAACGGCATGGGCTGTCGGATGGTGATGCTGCCTTCGCCGGCCGTCGACAAGAAGAATCCAAGGCGGGCCTGCACCGGGATCCCTTGCGAACCTGACGGCGGGACCGCGTCCCGCAGGATCACTATCGCATCTGCTTGCACGTCCAGGTGCGCGCCGCCTTCAATAGCGCCCGTGTTGCTGGCACCAGCGGGAAGCGGAATGGCCAGCCCGGCCGGCCCGGGGCTGAAGATCTGGCCGGATGTATTTTCCAACACCAGATTTTCCATCACCGCCAGCGCGTCCTCGCGCAGGTCGATAAGGAACTTGGATGCATTCGACACCTGCAAAACCGCGGGGTCCTTGCCCTGACCGGACACGCGCAATTCGCCGGCCGAGCCATGATCCGCCGAAAGAGCGAAGGTTGCACTGTGCAATTGGAGACCGTCGCGTTCAATGAGGACGGTGTATCGGTGCGAATCCCCAGTTTCGAGATTGCTGAAACGGACCATGCCGTCCTTGTCAGAGCGACTCGCCACGAAAGACATGGCGGCAGGCATCCCGGCACTCCGCCCTATTCTCACCTCCTGATCGGCAATGGGCGCTCCGGCAGCATCGAGCAGGCGCAGCTCAAGGGTTCCTGCGGCCAGGCCATCCTTGGCTGCCACGGTTCCCGCCAGGCCAGCCACCGCCGCCTCGGCCATGCCCGCATGCGCGTGTCCGCCCGCGTGTGGATTGCTCGGCGCGGCTGCCTCCTCGCCCTTGCCTTCTGCTGCCTCTCCCTGGCTGGACACGAGCATGAGGCGCGCGCCCCCTTGTTCTGGAATCGCGAAGGCCGCGGTTTGCAGGCGCTCGCCGTCGACCACGGTTTCCGCGATGAATTCGGCACCCACGGGAAGATCAGTGAAGGTCGCGCGGCCATCCGCCTTTGTCTCCTCGGTCCTCTGACTGGTCTTGCCACCCGGGGCGGTCACCCTCGCCTCGACCTTCAACCCAACCGCAGCATTGGTCAGCGATCCGCGACCCACCCGCACGGTCACTGTGCCCACCGGCAAATCGCCGACCATCAAAGGACGCGCCGCCATGGCCTGTTCATCGCCTGCTTGCGCTGACGGCAAGAACAGCAAGAAGGCCAACACTGACCAGCAGAACAACATTTTCATTCTGCAGCCTCCCCGCCCGCAGCAAGGCGCGCCTGCAGTTCTTCTTCAATGAAGGCCCGGCGTTCAACGCTGCTGATGGCCACTGGTCGCAACAGTGGGTCCAGCATGCGGTACAGTGCCAGCGCAGTCAGGCCCAGGATGAATCCACCCAGGCCGAGTATTGCCAGCGGCGCCCCCCAGGGCAGGCGCGTGACCACGACGCCAAAGATCAGCGCGGCGCCTGCACCGAGCAAGGTGACCGCCACACTGCTGACCGAGACGCGGGCGCGGATCACAGCCACACCGCCGCCGGGCAAGAGCACGATAATCGCGGCTGCGGCCATCAACAGAAATCCCAGCCACATCCAATCGACCAGGGGATTGGTGACCAGCTTGAGCGCCGCCGTGCCGCCGTCCACATCGTGCTTGCCCATGGTCACATAGAGATCCTCGACCAGGCCGCGCAGGATGGCGACTTCCGTGGCTGGCTCGTCGGGCCGCTTGCTGTAGTACCAGCGCGCTGGAAAAAGCTGGCCCGCGGGTTTGCCGTCGAGCATGACGGTCAGCTCGGCCGTGACCATCTTCTTCTGGCGATCCTCGGTTTGCGAAAATCCGTCAAATCGGACGTTATACTTGCCAAAATTGCGCGACTGGCCGACTGAAAAGACAATCGATTCCTCGTGCGAAAAGGCCTGGCCAGCGAATCCCAGAAACATCAGCGCAATGCCCAAATGGACCAGGTACCCGGCATAGGGCCGCCGGATGCGAAACAGCAGCGTTCCCAGCGCTGCCAGCCATCCTTGCTTGGCACTGCGCCTGCGGCCGGCCACCCCGCGCGCCATCTCCTGCACCACCGCTGCCGTGATGAATCCGGACAGGGCCAGGCACAGCAATGCCGCCTTGGACGATCCCAGACCAAAGGCAACAAAGACACCGGCCGTGACCACACCCGCAATCACCGGCGCAATCAGGCGGCGGCGCAGTTCAGGCAGCGCTATTTGGCGCCAGGTGAGAATTGAACACAGCCCGGTGATCAGCAACAGCGCGATTCCGATGGGCACCATCCAACGATTGAAAAAGGATGCGCCCACGCTGATGCGCTCGCTGCTCACCGCCTCGGACAAGGTGGGGAACAGGGTGGCGAACATGACCACCAGCGCGGCCAGCACGAACAGCCAGTTGGCCACGACGAAGGCCGCTTCACGCGACAGCCACGAATCGAGCGGCCGCGTCGGCCGCAGCGCCGACAGACGCGCAATCAGGAAAGCGAAACTCACCAGCAGGACCAGCGTCATGAAGATGGTGAAGATCCAGGCCAGCCGCGTGTCCTTGCCAAAGGCGTGGACCGACTGCACGATCCCCGAGCGGGTCATGAAGGTGCCGAAGATGGTGAGGAAGAAACTCAGAATGGCCAGGGTGAAAGTCCACCGGCGCAAGTGTCCGCGCCGCTCTTGCACCCGCATCGAATGCAGCATCGCGGTCGCGGTCAACCAGGGCAGGAGGCCCGCGTTTTCCACCGGATCCCAGGCCCAGAACCCGCCCCAGCCCAAAACCTCGTAGGCCCAGATCATGCCGAGCACCAGGCCGAGGGTCAGCATGAACCACGAGGCGAGCGCCCAACGGCGAATGGCCGCCAGCCAGGCGGCATCAAGCCGACCCGAGATGAGCGCGGCCATGGCAAAGGCGTAGGGAATGGTCAGACCCACGAATCCGCCGTAAAGCGCGGGCGGGTGGGTCACCATGTAGGGATTTTGCAGAAGCGGATTCAATCCCTGTCCCGCCACCGGCACCTCGACCAGGAAGGAATCGAACGGGTTCTTCTCAAAAATAATGAGGTAGAGAAAGAAGTCCGCGACCACGGCCACCACCGCGATGGCATAGGGCAAGATTTCGCGCTGGCGGTGCCGGTTGGTGTACACCGCGATGGCCGCGAACACGGCCAAGAGCGCCACCCAGAACAACATGGAACCGTCAAGCCCGCCCCAGTAGGCGGAGATCTTGTAGGCCAGCGGCGCCTGCGCATCGGAGTAGTGCTGCACGTACTTGATGCTGTAGTCGCCGGAAACAAAGGCCTGCACCATGGCCACGCTGGCCAGTCCCAGTACGGCCGCCAGGGCATAAATCGCCGCCCGCCCCGATTCGAGCAGCCGCGCGTTTCCACGCCGGGCACCGATAAGCGACGCCGCACCGGCATAAGTGGCCAGCACCAGCGCGATGAGAACAGCAAGGGCACCGAAGTCAGCCATTCAACTTTGTCTCCCTTAGACGTCGCTGCGCTCGGTCGGTTTCCCCATATTTTCAAAAAACCATGGTCGCCAGCTTGGCCCGAATGATCATCTTGAAGTCCGCCGCGCCGGTGCCCGCCAAGGGAATGTCCAGCCACAAGCGCGACGGGCTGCCGTGGGCCGTCTTCTGGGCGCGCTGGCCGACGGGCGAAAGGGCTTGCCAATCCACCGCCGCGCTGGCCTCCGCTTCCAGCGATACGATGGCGACCGGCAGATCCCCGTGCAGAAGCAAGGCACACAAGGGCTTGCCCCCATGCAGGTCGCGCAAGGCCC
>Ga0265316_10006358_pt1 | contig 11299 bp, 8 predicted proteins | sample 4522metaG_FD_202092 | JGI IMG/M metagenome (GOLD analysis project Ga0265316, IMG submission 202092) | Rhizosphere microbial communities from Carex aquatilis grown in University of Washington, Seatle, WA, United States - 4-5-22 metaG | ecosystem: Host-associated > Plants > Roots > Rhizosphere >...
CCAGCACATGGCCATAGGCCACGGCCACAGCGGCCAGGGTCTTGTATTCTTCCTGGCAAGCCGAATGAAGCGCGAGTCCCTCTCCTTGGCACTCCTCCGCCACGCGTGCCAGCACGTCGTTCTGCTTGGGACCGGCGCCCGGCCCCTTGACGATCAGCGGTAGAGGCACGCTATCGAGAACCGCGCGGACGTCGGCCGCGGCGTCTTCGGAAGAGCGATTCCCACGGTCGGGGTGCGTTCCCACAAGATGCAGCATCAGCAAGTCCGCGCCGAATTCGTCCACCGCGCGGCGGGCGGCCGCGGCCGGCTGGCCCAGCACTCCATTCCACGGCTGCTGCACCGTATCTGGCCACCTCGGCGGCGCCACATCGGTGATTTCCAGCGCCAACACCGGGCGGTGGGGGAAGCTCGCTTCGAAGGTATGAAGCGGCAGACCGTTGCCGCCGCCCACCGTCACCGGCCGCCGGCTCCCCGACCCGAGCGTCACCTCCCGTATGGCGCCAGCCCATTTCTTCGGTTTCAGTTCCAGACTCATGCCCGTGGTTCCTTAGAGAAGTGTGAAGAGGGCACGCTAAAGCATGCCCCACCAACTGGTAGGGCATGCTTTAGCTTGCCCAGAGAGATGGAACTGCTATTCGTCGACATGCCCTTAGATCATCTCACCCAGCGCCAGCGCGGGATGCTCGACGGCCGCCAGGTGCTCCATGAGCGGCTCCAGTTCGGTGCAGATGGTCTCATCGGCGATCTTGCCATAGAGTTCCGGCTGGCCGATTTCTTCGCACCGCTGCCGCAGTTTGTCGCCCAGCTTCTGCTTCACGCGAGTAGTGGTCCAGACCAGCCGCGCCAGGCCCCCATCGGCGCTGATGAACTTCTTCGACAGAATGTAGAGCGTGCCGATGCCGATGAAGCCCGGCGTCTGTTGCCCGCCTCCGGTCATCTCCGCCAAGGAGGAGAAGGTCATCCCCACCGGGGTCTGCCCCGAAAACTCCCGGTCGACAATCATGATGCCGCCGGTGCCCGGGAGAATGCAGGCGATGCACTCGAAGCAGCCGCACGAGGTCATGGGATCGTTGATCATGGAGTAAGCCGAGAACCTGACGAAGGCGCCGTTGGATGCGTTCTCGATGAAGTCGTTGATACCCTTCCACTGGCCGAGCACGGGGTCGACCACTTCCACTTTCTTAACCGGAAGGTTTCCTCCATGAGGGTTCATTTCATAAGCGGCCTTCCCGTCGAGCCAGTTGTAGGCTCCGCACAAACCCAGGCGCTCGGGCGTGATGATGCAGACGTGGTTGGGCGCGTAACTCTGGCAAAGGGCGCAGGAATAGAAGATATCCACGCTCTCATCGGTCAGCGCCCCCATCCGTTCGTCGCGATGTTGGTAAGCGGCTGAGGCCTCCGGGTAGAGCTTCTCGACTTCGTCGGAATCGGTGAACAGGGTCACCTGCACCTTGTCGACAATCGCCGGGAAGTCGTTGCGCAGCTTATGCAGCAGGACCGTGCCCAGGTGCTCGATGCGGAACCCGGCATCGCGCGCTTTCTTGGAGATGCGGAGCCACACCGAATCGCGCTGGCCCAGGTGCATCACCCCCATCGGTTCCGACAGGAACGAATGCACGTGCCGCTCCAGGATGGACTCAAACTCGGGCTGCATCTTGCGCCCAGCCACCTCGATGAAGATGGCCAATGGCAGGCGCGCGCCCTCCGCCACGTCCGCGATCTCGGGACCCACGACGCGGATCAGCCCGTCCTGCACCTGCTCCATGGGACGGCTGGCGAGATATTCGAAGCACCGCGTGTACTTGCCGCCGAACTCGACCGCGACATCCTCTTTGCGGACCCGCTCTCCTTCGAAAGCCGGGCCGTGTCTGACGGGGATGGGGATCTCGACGGTCCGGATCTTCACCCCACGCACCTCGACGGCGCGGGAAGGCATGTCGCGGTGCGCCACGTTGGCCACGACGTGCTCGTAGGTGCAGATGCCGCTCGGTAGAATCTCCGGGATGTCGGTGTCGGCGATGACCGGGAAGCCGAAATTGATGGCGCCGGCGGCGGTGGCGTACTTCTCGTCGTCCACTTTGCCGAGAGCCAGGACAAAGGCCATCACGCGGCGCTTGTTGTACAGCAGAATCTCGCGAGTCTCCTTCAGCCCGCCCGGCCGCAGCCCGCCGAAGGTGAACGCAGCGCGGCAGGCAAAGCCCAGGGCGTGAACGATGGATGACGTATCGGGTCCGTAGGGAACCAGGAACGTCTCCCAGTTCATTTCGACGCCGCGGCGGTTCAGTTGCGCGGCCATGGTCTCGCCGCCGGTGTTGCCCCCCATGAAGACCAGGATGTTGCGCTCTTGCAGATCGCGCGCCAGTTGCTCGGCCACCTCATCGCTGGGCGCGGCGCCCACGCAGGCCGCGAAACCCGGCATGCGGCCGTCCACCAGCTTGATGCCTTGTTCGCGAAGGATGCTGTCCGGCGTGGGACCGAGCCAGAAATCAAACGCCAGGACTGGCTTCATGGCCTCGACGGCCTCATGCGCCACCAGGGTAGCGGCTCCGGCGTCCAGCGTCCCGCCAAGATAGGGTAGCCAAAGCTTCTCCGTGGGCAGCGCCGGAAGCCAGGTGCGCGCCACCTGCAAGGCCTCCTCCAGATCACCCAACTTCTCGACCCGCTTGCCCACCAGCGCGAGGATCACGGGTAGGGCATACGCGGTGTCGGGGAAGGCGATGCGGGTGGCGCGGCCATGACGGTCGATGGCCTCCGACAACATGGTCTCCGCCCGGTTCATACAGGCATATGCGCCGCGGATAGCCGCTTCTGCGATGATCTTGGACATTCCTTTAGTTCGCTCCCTTAAACGGACCCACCGCTCCCTAACGGTCGCGGCTCGGTACGAGGCCCCATTCCGAGCCGCGACCGTTAGGGAGCGGTGGCAGATTCGCGATACAGCCGATAAAATACTCCCGCGCCCGAAATATCCCCATATAGCAGCGCTCCGGCCAGCCGGCCCTGGTGGTGGACCAACTTGCGGTAGACTCCGTCGCGGTTCACCAGCACTTCGGCCGATGCGCCTTCCAGGCGCTCCGGGCACACCTCTCCGATGGAGATGATCGGCTCGCCGAAGAATCGCGAGGCGTTCATGCGCAGTGCGCCCGCGGACGGCCGCTCCACCCCCACCGCCGCGCTTCCCGCGGCACGGCCCATTTCGTAGGCCACGGGCCAGATGCCGGAGACCGCCGAACGGCCGGTCAGAGGGTCGATGGCTTCGGCGCAATCTCCGGCGGCGAAGATCCCAGGCACGCTGGTTCGCCCGTTGAGGTCCACTACGATTCCACGGCCCACCCGGACGCCGCTGCCGCGCAGCCACTCGACGTTGGGCTTGATTCCTTTGCCCACAATCACCAGATCGGCGCCAATCAGCTCGCCGTCATCCAGGCGCACGCCTTCCACGTGGCCGTCACCTACGATCTCGACGGCGTCGCGGCCGGTGCGTACGGTCAATCCGTGGCGAATGAACAGATCGGCAATGCGGCGGCCGGCTTCCGCATCCACCATCTGCGAGAGAAGATGGGGAGACTTCACAACCACGGTTACGGTCAGCCCGCGGGCGAGCAAGGCCTCGCAGGTCTGAAGACCGACGTTGCCGCCACCCAACACCACCGCCCGCCGGCCCGGCCCGGCCTCTCTCTCGATCTCTTCCAGGTCTTCGAGATTGCGCAGCGTGTGAACGCCCGCCAGGTCCGCACCGGGAATGGAAAGCGTGGCCCCGCGCGCTCCCGTGGCCAGGACGAGGCGGTCGAAGGCGATCGCGGTGCCGTCGTCGAAAAGCAAAGATTGGCAAGCTAAAGCATGCCCTACCTTGTGCAACACACGGACATTCAGATCGGCCTCGGGCCAGTAGATCGCGGGGCGGCCGATGCGGCCGGCGAGGACATAAGAGAGCAGCGGCCGGGAATATTGCGGTGAGGCGTCCGCGGTAACCAGCGTGATGGAACAACCGGGGGCGTGCTCGCGCGCGGCTTCGCAAGCGGCAATTCCGGCGGCGGAGGAGCCTACCACCACCACGTGCCCCTTGAATTCACTGGGTGCAGGGCGGGCTGGCTGCGGCTCGGTCCCGAGCGCGCCGGTGGGACAGGCTGCCACGCAGGCGGGGACTTCGCGATCGAGGCAGACGTCGCAGCGAACTACGCGGTCCGTGGCCGGATCGGGCCGGATGCCGTGCGGACAGACCATCATGCACATGAAACATCCCACGCAGCGGCTTTCTTCGAGCGCGATCCAGCCGCTGATCGGGTCGCGATGCAGCGCGCCGCTCTTGCAACTGAAGGCGCACAACGGCTCGGCGCACTGCTCACATCGCAGCGCTTCGATGCCATCCTTCCCGGCGGCCAGGGTCACCCGCCGCTTGGGCGGAAGCTCCTCGGCGATGGCGGTCTCCAGTTGCCCGCTACGGGAATGCGCCACCGAGCAGGCCAGCTCGCAGGCCCGGCACGCCAGGCAGCGTTCGCGATTGAAAATCAGAAGGGCGCGCACGTCAGGCCTCCGGGACCCTCTCCTGGCTGTGTTTCTGGGCCTGCCCGCATCCCAAAGACTTCAGCCCTGTCGCGGGAATATAGGTGGTCAATGGGCGCGGCGCCAGTTTGAGCGCCTTGCGCTTGGCATCGATGTGCGCCAGGATTCCCTTGGCCGCGTCCTCCATGTCGCTGGCGAACAGAAACTTGCCGCCGGTTTCCTTCTCGACATCCTCCTCGAGATATTTGCGGACCACGCTGCTTCCCGCGATCCGTGGCGCCGGTGTGAAGGCGGTGAAGATTCCGGAAGCCACGGCGTAGAGGCCAATGGCGATGGCTTTTTCGCTCATGGCCTCGGGGGCAGCCGCGGCGATGGGCAACTCCGAAAGATCGCCACCCATTCCGCCCTCTGCCACCAGGGCCACGCACACCGACAGAATGCGCGAATTGTCGACGCAGCTTCCCACGTGTAAGACCGGCGGAATTCCCACCGCCGCGCAGACTTCCTGCAGGCCCGGCCCGGCGTATTCCAGCGCCGCCTCCGGGCGCAGCAGGCCAAACTTGGCGGAGGCGATGGCGCTGCATCCCGTCTGCACCACCAGCACGTCCTGCGCCAGCAGGCTGCGGACCAGGGCCAGGTGGTTGCTGTCCTGCGCCACGCGCGGATTGTTGCAACCCACCACTCCCACAATGCCGCGGATGCGGCCGGCCGCCACGGCGTCGATGAGCGGGCGGTAACCCGCGCGGAAACGGCCGCCCAGGTAGTGCGGCAGGTTCTCGTTGGTGAAACCGGCCACCAGGTCCATCTTGTGGCGCGGAATATTCACGCGCGCGGCGTCACGTCGGGAAAACGCCTCGATGGCGCTCTTCACAATGGCCCGCGCGGTCTGCTTCGGGTTATGGATATCGAACGCCATTTGCTCCGCGGCCGGCATGTGGGCCTTCGAAGAAGTGGTCACGATCTTGGTGTGGTGACATGCGGCCACCTGGGGCAGGGAAGGCATGACGCATTGCACGTCCACCACCATCAGGTCCACCGCGCCCGTCAGCAGCGCCAGTTCCTGGTGCAGATAGTTGCCGGCCACGGGCATTCCCTGCCGCATCAGGATCTCGTTGGCGGTGCAGCAAATCCCGGCGATGTTGACGCCCTCGGCGCCCGCTTGCCGCGCCAGGGCAAGCAGGTCTTCATCGCGGCTGGCGGCCACGATCATCTCGCTCAGTATCGGCTCGTGCCCGTGCACCAGGATATTGACCTGGCGTTCTTCGAGCACTCCCAGGTTGGCTTGCGACCGAATCGCCTGCGGCCCGCCGAAGAGCACGTCCTGCACGTCGGTGGCGATCATCGACCCGCCCCAGCCGTCGGCCAGCGCGGCGCGCATGGCCCCTCGCAACAGGGCTATCGGGTCCGATTCCACGCCGTGGTGAGTGCGGTGCAGCAACTCGACGATTTCGCGGTCGATTCCCCGCGGCGTGATGCCCATCTTCTCCCATCGCCGGCGCTGTTCCTCGGGGGCGCGCAGCAGCGGGATGAGCGGGCCTTCCTGCGAGCCAAACTGGGACGCCATTCGGTCCGCCAGAGAGCGCTGGTCCGCCGCCGCTCCCCATTCCGCCGCCAACGTGTTCAGCTTCTCCGGATTGGCGATGGCAGTCGCGGTGCGCAGCACCTCCACTACCTCCCGCCCGTGATCGCTGTGTGCCGCCGCGCCGCAGGCCACCGCCCGTGCCAGGTTGCGGGCCACAATCAGGTGCGCATCGGCGCCGCAAGCTCCTACCTGCGACCGTTCGCCGAATGGATCGATGCGGCAAGGCCCCATGTAGCACACATCGCAGCACACTCCCAGGTCGCCGAATCCGCACAGGGGCTGCATGTCGTCGTGGCGGTCCCACACGGTTTTCGCGCCGATATCATGCGCCAGCACCAGCATCTCCTGCGCCGCAGGGTCAACCGAGCGTTTGTCAAAACTCATAGGGCCTCCATCGCGATCCGCAGCATTTCCTTATAAAAGGGACGCTCGCGCGACACCAGCCCCGCGCGCGCCTCCCCCTCCAACTCCCGGTCGAGCGGCAGCACCCCCACCAACTCCAGCCCGCCAAGCCTCTCCCGCACGAACCCCAGATCCGCCTCTCCCGAAATCTTATTGGCAACGGCGGCGACCTTCCGTATCCCCAAATCGCTGGCCAGTTCGGCCACGCGCACGGCGGTCTGTATGCTGGCCCACCCCGGCTCCACTACCACCAGCATCGTGTCGACGCCCTCGGCGGTGCCGCGCCCCAGGTGTTCCACGCCGGCTTCCATGTCCACCACCACGTGTTCCTTGCTCCTCAACACGAGGTGGTTCAGTACCTCCCGCAGCAGAACGTTCTCGGGACATGCGCAGCCGCTCCGGCCGCGCTCGATGGTCCCCATCACCAGCACGCGAACCCCATCCACCAGCACGCCGAATTCACCCGGAATGTCATCGACGCGCGGATTCATCTTGAGGAAGCCGCCCCAGCCCTCGCCGCCGCCGACGCGCTCCTCGATCAAACGCTTCAGCTTGACCAGTGGCGTGATGTCCGGCCCGCGATACCCCAGCGTTCCGGCCAGATTGGCGTCCGGGTCCGCATCCACGGCCACCACTTCGTAGCCTAGTTCCCGCCAGCAACGCGCCAGAAACGCGGAGACGGTGGTCTTGCCGACACCGCCCTTTCCGGCAACCGCCACCTTCATTTCGAGACCTCCCATGCGCCCAGCGCGGCGATGGCGGGACTGCCGGAACTGAGCGTCAGCAGCGATTCTCCCGCCGATTCGAGCGCCGCCACCTGCGGGTCTCGCGGGATAGTGGCAACGCCGCTGAAAGGACCGCCAGCCAGCGCGGTCATCTGCGCGGCCAGAGGCTCTCCCTCGTCAAACTGGTTGAGCACCAAATGCACTTTCAGCGGAAGTGCCCCGTGCAGACTCACGAACAGGTCGAGCGATCGCCGGATGGTTTCGGCCGCCATGCGGGAGCGATTCACCACGCAGATGAGCGCGTCCGGACGCCCGCTGGTGCGCCGGGAAAGGTGTTCGAGGCCAGCCTCGCAATCCAGCAGAACGTGACGGTACCCGCGCGCCAGGCGGTCCAGGTGGTCGCGAATCAGGTTATTCACATAGCAGTAGCAGCCCTTGCCTTCGGGTCGCCCCATGGTCAGCAGGTCGAAGCCCGGATTCTCGACCAGCGCCTCTTCCGCGCGCAGGGCCAGCCATTCGGCGGAGGACATCGAGGGGGGGCGGTTGTTATCCCGCAGCTCTTCGCGCATGTCGGCCAGCGTCCGTTCGACGGTGACGCCGAGCGCCGGCCCCAGGCAGTTCGAAGGGTCGGCGTCGACGGCCAACACCGGAGTCTGGCCCGATTCGACGAGGCGCCGCAGCAGCAGGGAAGTGACGGTCGTCTTCCCCACGCCCCCCTTTCCGATGACCGCGAAGATCACCGGCCGGCTTCCCTCTCTCGCACCAGGCTGGACAGCTCGGCCAGAGTGTCCAGCAGGCGGTCTGCTCTTTCCACAGTCTCGGTCCCGAGACCGCAGGAAGGCGTGAGGAGCGCCTGACGGTAAAGTGCGCCGCGGTCCAAGCCCTTGGCGGCAAGCTGTTCCACGCGCTCGTCCAGCGCGTCCAGCAGAGTATGCGGGTTGAGGTTGCCGTTGGCGCGAGAGGCCGGGACGATGCCCCAACTCAGCACGCCTCCCTTCAGCAGAAACGAGTTCAGCTCTGCGGGGTACAGCGACAGCCCCTGAAAGTATTCGTAGGCGTCGAAATTGACCACGTCCAGATCGGTGGCGAACACCAGAGACCAGTCGGTGTTTCCGCAGCAGTGCAACCCGGCCAGCGCTCCTTCCTTGTGGATGGCCGCCACCCCCGCGTCGATGGCCGCGATCACGTCGCTTCGCGGCACGTTGACGAATGCGGAACCGAAGGCACAGAGGTAAGGTTCATCGAGCACCACCAGCGCGCCCTCCGCCACCTCACGGAGCTTTCGGGCCACCCAGCGGGCCTTCATCGCCATTCCCTGGACGGCCACTTCGTACAACTCGGGGTTGTAGGCCAGCGACCGCTTGTTCTCATCGGTGACGGTCATGGCAAAGCTGAAGGGTCCGGTGACCTGCCCTTTGACCCATTTCGGCCGCTCCCCGCCCAGGCGCGGGATGCTCTCCAGGAAGAGGTGCAATCCCGCCGCGTACTCCGGGGAAATCGCGAAGCGCTCGACATCTTCATCGACCAGCGCCTGGTAGAAAGCCTCCAGCTCGCTGGCTAACGCCTCATCGCTACGGAAGTAGATGGTCTGTGCCGCTCTGTCGACCACGGCTCCGGGCAATCCTTCCGAGTACTGAACGTACATGCTTTCCAGCCAATTCCGAACGGGCATCTGGGGCCACGCGGGCATGTCCGGGAAGAGCCTGAAGACCCGGTCCAGCAGGCGTTGCGGCTCGGTATGGGGAAAACTCCCCACGATGGTCGGTATGGCAGCGAAAGCCGGGCACTTCATGGTGTATTCTGAACCTTGCAGTCTGAAATTAGTATAGCTCGCAGCGTTCCGGTGTATACTTTCAACAACCTGAGTATAGGGGAGGCAGATTGGCCAAGGTAGAGTTGAACAAGTCGATCGAAGCCCGCAAGCTCAACCAGAGAACGGGGCTGCCCATGACGGGTCCCGAGGTGACAATCCCCTTCGGCGCCATCATCGAGCATGTCGAAACCGACCGCGATCGGGAGAAGTTCCACTACTTGGGGGAGTTGTATTCGTGCCGCCACGAAGTCTGGGCGTCCGCGGTGATCCCCGGCGCGATTGAGCCGGAAGCGCCGGCTGCCGCGGCCGCTCCGGCGGCGCAGACCGCGCCCAGTGAGCCTGTCGCTGTCCCCAGTAAGGCAAAGCTGCAATGGGAGCAGTTGGACTCAGGGCCGGGCGTGCCCGGCCCCTACCTGCTGCGGGCCAAGGTGCCAGGTGGATGGTTGGTGGCTCTGGCCGGAGCCAGCGTGACGTTTTACCCGGATCCCAAGCATCGATGGGACGGCTCGTCCGTGGCCTGATCCCTATCCTCCGCCGAGCCTGCCGAGCAATCCGCGCGCCGCGGCGCTCACATTTTGCGCCGCCTGCTGGGCCGCCTGCCCTACCTGTTGCTGCACCTGGTTGGCGGCCCGCTCGGTCATCTGCCCGGCCTGTTGCGCCGCTTGGGTGGCCTGCTGGGTGGCTTGCTGTACCTTCTGCTGCGCCTGGTTGGCCGCCTGCTGCGCCTGCTGTTGGGCCGCGTGGGCCGCCTGCTGGAGTTGCTGCTCGGTCTGCTGCGCCATCTGCTGCGCCTGCTGGGCCGCTCGCAGGGCCGCCTGTTGCGCCTGTTGCGCGGCCGCCTGCGCCCGTGCCACGGCCTGTTGCACGGCCTGTTGTGCCTGCTGCGCGGCCTGCTGCGCCTGTGTGACGGCCTGCTGCGCGGCTTGTTGCGCCTGTTGCTCCAACTGCTGCGTGGCTTGTTGCGCCTGATTGACGGCCTGCTGCGCGGCTTGTTGCGCCTGTTGCTCCAACTGCTGCGCGGCTTGTTGCGCCTGATTGACGGCCTGCTGCGCCGCCTGTTGCGCCTGATTGGCCGCCTGGCTCAACTGCTGGGTCGCCTGGTTCAAGGCCTGCTGCCCGGCTTGCATGGCCTGCTGCGCGAGCTGCTGTGCCTGATTGGCGACGGACTGCAACTGCTGCTCGGCCTGCTGGGCCATTTGCTGCGCCTGGTTGAGCGCCTGCTGCGCCGCCTGCTGTGCCTGATTGGCGACGGACTGCAACTGCTGCTCGGCCTGCTGGGCCATTTGCTGCGCCTGGTTGAGCGCCTGCTGCGCCGCCTGCTGCGCCTGATTGACGACGGACTGCAACTGCTGCTCGGCCTGTTGCTCCAACTGCACCGCCTGATTCTCGAGCTGCGCGATTTCGCTTGAGGCCTGCTGGACCGCCTGCTGCACGCTGGTGCGCACCGCGTTGATGCCCACATCGAGCGTCTGTTGCGCCTGGTTGGCCGCCTCGCTCAGCATGCCCTGCGCCTGCCCAACCGCGCTACTGATCTGGTTCAGGACCTGGTTGGCGGCGCCGGCCGCCATCTGTTCCAGTTGCGTAGCCGCGCCCAAGACCTGCTGCGCGGCCTGCGAGACCGCTCCGAACGCCTGGCTCGCGAGGTTCGATAGCGCGGACAAGCTGGGCAGTTGGGGCATGCCGGGCGCACCCCCGCCTCCGCCTCCACTCCCCGAGCCCGACTCGCCAATCATCACCGTGAACTCGCCCAACACGATCATGCCGCCGTGAGCCGTCGGGTCGAGCATCCTGGCCGCGGGCAGCCCGCCGATCAGCACCGTCGGCGACCCCATAACGATCACGTCCGGCGGCCCCACGCACGTCAACAAGTCGGTTACGCGAGCCGCGGGTAGTCCGCCGATCAGCACCTGAACCGCGCACGGCGGCAAAATCGGCCCTCCGACGTGCGGCACAAGGACTGTGACCAGCGGGCAAATATGCATGTCGGTAACGCGCGCTGCCGGTGGCATGATCCTCCTATAGCCCCAGACCCTTCATGCTGTTCTGCAGACCCTTGGCGGCTTGGTTGGCGGCATTCCCCACTTGCTGATACGCCGCTGCCGCGGTGTTCGACACGGTTTGCGCGGCCTGCTGGGCGGCTTGCCCCACCTGTTGCTGCACCTGACCGGCGGCCTGCTGCGCCATCTGCCCGGCCTGTTGCGCTGCCTGGGTGGCCTGCTGGGTGGCGTGCTGCACCTGCTGCTGCGCCTGGTTGAGCGCCTGCTGGCCGGCCTG
>Ga0265316_10006359_pt1 | contig 11298 bp, 13 predicted proteins | sample 4522metaG_FD_202092 | JGI IMG/M metagenome (GOLD analysis project Ga0265316, IMG submission 202092) | Rhizosphere microbial communities from Carex aquatilis grown in University of Washington, Seatle, WA, United States - 4-5-22 metaG | ecosystem: Host-associated > Plants > Roots > Rhizosphere >...
GGGAAAGGTAGACGGAGTGCGAACCGACCGGCTGCCAGCCGCTCGCGACGGAGTTGCCCGACTGGCCCTTGGCCACGACTTGCGGCTCGTGCATCCCGTTGTAGAGCCCCATGAACGTCTCGCGGTCGGTGTCGAACCCGAGCACGGGGGTGTTCACGTGATAGAAGGCGAAGTGGTCGCGCCGCTCGCGGTATTCCGTTTTGTGATAAATCGTGCTGCCGACGACCTCGACCTCGCCGGTACTGAAATTGCGCTGGTAGTTGGTCATGTCGTCGTAGGCGTTCCACAAGCAGAATTCGATATACGAAAAGAGCTTGGCCTTCTTCGGCGTCTTTCCGGTGTTCTTGACGACGACGCGATGGACTTCGGCGGTGTGGCCCAGCGGAACGAAGAACGTCGTCTCGACCCGCAAGCCCGCCCTCTCTCCGGTGATCTGCGTGTAGCCGAGGCCGTGCCGGCACTCGAACGAATCGAGCTCGCGCTTGACCGGCATGTACGACGGCGACCAGTAGTCGCCGCCGTCTTGCACGTAGAAATACCGGCCGCCGACGTCGGTGGGCACGTTGTTGTACCGGTAGCGCGTCAGCCGGCGGAGGCGCGCGTCGCGATAGAAGCAATACCCGCCCGCTTGGTGCGAGATGAGACCAAAGAAGCTCTCGCTCCCCAGGTAGTTGATCCAGGGGTAGGGGGTGCGCGGTGTCGTAATGACGTATTCGCGGCGAGCGTCATCGAAATGGCCAAATCGCATGGGCTGAGACCTCCGAGAGGGCGCGCATGCTACTTCGCCTCGGAGCGTCGGGCTACACCCTCTCCGCCTGCCGACCGACCGCCCCGGGCAACGCAAAACCGCAGAGGTTGGAGCGGCCGGAGCTCGCAGAAGACCGGAATGGGTGGACTCCCGCGCGCGGTTTCGCTAGCCAGGCGGACCTCATGGCCGATCGCGTCACTTTTCCGAAGGGCTTCGTCTGGGGGTCTGCGACGTCGTCGTTCCAGATCGAGGGGGCGGCCACCGAAGACGGGCGCGGCGAGTCGATCTGGGATCGGTACTGCAAGACTCGCTCGAACATCAAAGACGGCTCGACCGGCGACGTCGCGTGCGATCACTACCACCGCTGGCGCGAAGACGTCGCGCTCCTGGCCGAGCTCGGTCACGCGGCGTACCGCTTTTCGATCGCCTGGCCGCGCGTCGTGCCCTCGGGCCGCGGAGCGGTGAACGAACGCGGGCTCGACTTCTACTCCCGGCTGGTCGACGGCCTGCTCGAGAAAGGAATCACGCCGTACGCCACGCTCTACCACTGGGATCTCCCTCAGGTGCTCGAAGACCAGGGGGGCTGGCCGAACCGTGCCACGGCCGAGGCGTTCGTCGAGTACGCCGACGTCGTGACCCGCCGCCTGGGCGATCGGGTCAAGCGATGGATCACCCACAACGAGCCGTGGTGCTCCGCGATGCTCTCGTACGAGCGAGGCATTCACGCACCCGGCCACAAAGACTGGCGCGCCGCGCTCGCGGCCAGCCACCATATCTTGCTCTCGCACGGGATGGCCGTGCCGGTCGTGCGCCAGAACAGCGCCCACGCCGAGGTCGGAATCACGGTCAACCTCTCGCCCTCCATCCCGGCGTCGAAGAGCCCGGAAGACCACGCTGCCGCGCGCTTTCACGACGGGTACATGAACCGCTGGTTTCTCGAGCCCGTCTTTCGGGCCGCCTACCCCGCCGACATGATCGGCGAATATGGCCGGCGCAATCACCTGCCGCGCGATTGGTCCGCGCTCGTCCGGGGCAGCGACATGCGCCATATCGCCGCGCCGACCGATTTTCTGGGCGTCAACTACTACAACCGGCACGTCGCGCGGAGCGACGCGATCCCCGAGGAAAAAAACGCCCCTCGCACCGTCTTCGTCGCTCCGAAGACCGAGTGGACGGACATCGGCTGGGAGGTCTACGCGCCGGGCCTCTTCGAAGTGCTGATGCGAGTGCACCTCGAGTACCGGCCCGACAAGATGGTGGTCACGGAAAACGGCGCAAGCTACCTCGACGCGCCCGACGGCAAGAAGCGCGTGGCCGACGGCCGGCGTGTCGCCTACCTCCAGAGCCACCTCTTGTCCGCGGCGCGGGCCATCGCGGCCGGCGCCCCTCTCGATGGCTACTTCGCGTGGTCGCTGCTCGACAATTTCGAATGGGACCACGGCTACACGCAGCGCTTCGGCCTCTGCTGGGTCGACTACGACACCCAAGAGCGCATCCCGAAAGACTCTGCACTCTGGCTCAAGCGAGTGATCGCGGACAACGCGGTTTGATCCCGCGGGAAAGCGCCTCAAGTCTGAGGAGGCCGAAAAAGAAGATTCGACGCCAGGGGCGCGAGGGACGCCAGGGGCGCCAGGATGGGATGAGCCCAATCCTCGATGGTTCTTCTCTTGGCGATCCTGGCGATCCTCGGCGTCCTGGCGGTTTTCCCTTTTTCAGGAGGCGCGATGCGCCTCGTGGCGATTCCGCCCAAGACGGAAACACCCAAAAACCCGCTGCGCGCTGCGATGCGAGCTGCGACAGGAGGCGCGAAAGGCGCGGGCAAGCGCGTAGCGCGCGATGCAGCCGCGCGAGGACGTCCCCTTTCCGGACCATCAATTATTTGACTCTGGTCTTGCGCTTGGAGCGGTGTATGCTTTCCTCTTGCTCCATTGTACACGGAGCGACTTTCGACGACAGGCGGTTTTGATGGCCGAGGGTGGTGAGGTGATGCCGCTGGGGGGGGACGGCGCAGCCGATGCTGCGAGCGCGTCGGCCGATCCCTTGCTGGTTCGAGCGCAAGCTCGGGTGGGCACCACGCTCCGCGACAAATGGCACCTCGACGTCCTTCTCGGAGTCGGGGGAATGGCGGCGGTCTACGCGGTCACGCATCGCAATGGCAGCCGGGCCGCGGTCAAGCTCCTGCATCCGGAAATGTCGATGAACTCGTTCGTGCGCGAGCGCTTCCTCTGGGAAGGCTACGTCGCCAACGCCGTCGGCCACGAGGGTGCGGTCAAAGTCATCGACGACGATACGGCCGAAGACGGCTCGCTCTTTCTGGTCACCGAGCTGCTCGACGGCGAGACGCTCGAAGAGCGGCGGATGCGGCTCGGCGGTCGCATGCCGCAAGACGAGGTGCTCATCACGATCGATCAGCTCCTCGACGTGCTGATCGCCGCCCACGCGAAGGGCATCGTGCACCGCGACCTCAAGCCGGAGAACGTGTTTCTGACCCGCGCGGGCCAGGTCAAAGTCCTCGACTTCGGCATCGCGCGCCTCCGCGAGCTGTCGTCCAACAAAGGCATGACCCAGGCCGGGGCGATGGTGGGCACGCCGGCGTACATGGCTCCCGAGCACGCGCGCGGTCTGTCGGACGAAGTCGACGAGCGCAGCGACCTCTGGGCGTGCGGCGCCACGATGTTTTGCCTGCTCTCCAGCCGGAGCGTGCACGACGGACGAACGATCAACGAGCAGCTCGCGAGCGCGATCACGAAGCCGGCGCCCCCCCTTCTCTCGATTGCGCCCGAGATCAAGCCGTCGATCGCAAACGTCGTCGACCGCGCGCTCGAGTTCGCCAAAGAGATGCGCTGGTCGGACGCCGTGAAGATGCAAGAGGCCCTGCGCGGTGCCTACCAGGATCTCTACGGCCATCCGATCACGAGCGCGCCCAAGGTGAAGCTCGGCGAAGACGTCGCGGACCGCACGTTGCGGGGCAGCAAAGGCGCCGGCCCTCCCAATTCGCGATTCCCCACGACCGGCCGGCCGGTGGCGTCGTCGGGCAGGCCCGACCTCGTGGCCTCGCTGCGGTCTCGACGCGGGCTCATCGCGCTGGGCGGCCTGGCCGTCGGCATCGTGCTCGTCAGCTTCCTCTGGCTGGTGTCGGGAAGCCGGCAATCCGCGGCGAACACCGAAGCGACCTCCGGCGCGGTGCTCGCGGCGAAGTCGGCGCCCGACATCCTCCCGGCCGAAGCCGCTCCGCACCTGACGCCTCTGACTCCTCCCGAAATCGACGCCGTCGACCTGCCCCTCGTGAACCTCGAGAAGCCGGCATCGCGGGCCCCGTCGGCCCCGGCCGCCGCGGCTGCCAAGAAGAAAGAGCCGCCAGCGCCCCCCGCACCGGCGGCGCAAGCCCCGAACTGCCAGCCCCCGTACATCGTCGACACGAAGACAGGCAAAAAGCAGTGGAAACTGGAGTGTCTATGAGATCTCGGCTCGTCCTCCTGCCGGTCGCGTTCGGCCTGTGGCTCTCTGCCTCGCCCGCGGTCGCCGCGGACCCGACGAAGCAAGAGTGCGTCGCGGCCAACGAAAGCGCGCAAGACCTCCAGCGAACGGGCAAGCTCCGCGAAGCACGGGCGAGCCTCGCGGTGTGCACGGCGGCCAGCTGTCCCGGCGCGGTGCGCGAAGACTGCGGGCAACGGCTGAAAGAGGTGGAGGCCGCGCTGCCGAGGCTCGTCTTCGCCGCGAAAGACGCGCTGGGCCACGATCTGGGCGCCGTGCGGGTGACCATCGACGGAGAGCCGCTCCTCGACAAGCTCGACGGATCGTCGACGACGGTCGATCCGGGCGAGCACCATTTCACGTTCGAAGCCGAGGGGTTTCGCAAGAGCGAGAGCACGCTGCTCGTGCGCGAGGGAGAGATGGATCGGCCCGTGCGCGTCGTTCTGGTCTCGGCGACGGCGCCGACGGGCCCCGAGCCGGCGGAGACGGGCGGGTTCGACGCGAACACGCGGCGCTCGCTGGGGATCACGCTGGCCGCCGCGGGCGCCGCGGGCCTGGTGGTCGGAGGGGTGTTTGGGCTGCTCGCGAAGTCGACGTACGACCACGCGAGCTCGGAGTGCGGGGGGACTGTCCATCCTTGCAACGTTTCGCCCACCGTTTCGCTCCTGCAACAGCAGCAAGCGCAGCAAGACCTCAACTCGGCGGTCAGCCAAGCCACCGTTTCGACCGTCGCGTTCATCGGCGGGGGCGCGCTTCTGGCGGTAGGTGCGGTGCTGTTTTTCACGGCTCCGTCGGGGGCCGCCGCGACGGGCGAAGTGGCCATTGTTCCGACGGTGACGAACGAAGGCGGGGGGATTGTCATGCGGGGCAAGTGGTAATCCGATGTCGAAGCGGGTCTCTCTCTTCGTCGTCGCCGTTCTTCTGCTCTGCATTTCGGGGTGCGCCAATATCTGGAGCTTCGAAGACTTCCAGGGCGACGACGGCGGCGTAGACGCGACGACGGGTGGCGCGGACGCGTCGGTGGGCGACGGCGCGGCGCGCGACGGCGCGAAAGACGCGCAAAACGAGGGAGGCGACGGGGCCAGCGCGTGCCCGGGGCTCGTCTGCAAAACGGCGGACGCGGGACCCGCGGGCGTCTGCATCGACCCGATGACCGACCCGAACAACTGCGGGGCGTGCGGCGTGACGTGCACGGGCGGCGCGCCGTGCCAGGGCGGGGCGTGCATGTGCGCGGGCGACGAACAGATGTGCGGATCGGGCGAGACCAAGACGTGTGTGTATACGAACAGCGACGAAAGCAACTGCGGCGGATGCGGCAACACGTGCGCCGCCGGCTCCATGTGCGTCAATAGCCTGTGCCAGTGTCCCACCGGTCAGAAGACCTGTGGCAACGGCCTGGGCGACAGCAGCACGGGCGGCTCCTGCGCGGACCTCAACACCGATCGGACCAACTGCGGCACCTGCGGCACGGCGTGCGGCGCGACGGCGAGCTGCACAGGGGGAATGTGCTTGATGTGCGGATCGATCCCCACACAGATCACGTGCGGCACGCCGCCGCTCTGCGTGGACAAGAACAGCGACCCCAAGAACTGCGGCGGATGCGGCATGGCCTGTCTGGCGACGGAGATTTGCTCGAAGGGCCTGTGCGTTTGCCCCCCGAACGAGACGCTGTGCGGAGCCGACGCCGGGCCCGCCGGGGCCTGCTACGACCTCTCGTCCGATCAAAAGAACTGCGGCGGCTGCGGCAAGGCGTGCATCGGCGGAACGGTCTGCAGCAGTGGCAACTGCGTTTGTCCCGCCGGCACCCATAACTGCGGAACCGGGAGCGCGGCCACGTGCTTGTCGAACCTGTCGACAGGCTCCTGCGGCACGAGCTCGTGCACCGCGTGCCCCGTTCCCACGAACGGCAGCTCGACGTGCGATGGAACGGCGTGCGGGGCGAAGTGCACCAACGCGAGTTTGCCCACGCTTTGCCCGCCCACGGGCGGCGCTGGGTCCGCCTGCGTCAACACAGCGACCGATTCGAAACATTGCGGGTCGTGCACCACCCCGTGCAGCACGAACAACGGCAGCGAGACTTGCGCGGCATCGGCGTGCGCGATGCCGAACTGCAACACCGGATATGCGAATTGCGACAAGCTCGCGTCGAACGGTTGCGAGGTCCAGACCACGAACGACGTAAGCAACTGCGGCTCGTGCGGCCATTCGTGCTCCGTGAGCGGGGCGAACGAAGAGTGCAAGACCAGCGCTTGCGACGTGTCGAAGTGCACAGTCGCCAACACGGCCGACTGCGACAACAATGCGGGGAACGGGTGCGAGACACACACCGACACGGACACCAAGAACTGCGGCGGCTGCGGCAAGGCGTGCAGCACGACCAACGCGAACCCCACTTGCGCGTCGTCGAAGTGCACCCTCGCCTGCAACAAGGGCTACGCCGACTGCAACAACAACGTCGGCGACGGGTGCGAGATCAACACGACCAACGACGCGAACAACTGCGGGGCATGCGGCAAAGTCTGCAGCCAGGCGGGCGGGAAAGGAACCTGCGTCAATTCGGTCTGCGTCATCACGTGCGACTCGGCCCACGCAGACTGCAAGAACGGCGCGGCCGACGGCTGCGAGACAGACATCACGACGCCGAGCAACTGCGGTGGATGCGGCAACGCCTGCAGCACGAACAACGTGACCGAGGTCTGCAGCAGCACGGGCAGTGGCTATGCGTGCTCGATCGTCAACGGGACCTGCACGAAGCCATGGGGAGATTGCGATAACACCGCGTCGAACGGGTGTGAGACGAACACCAATACAAGCGTCACCAACTGTGGGGGCTGCAAGTTTGCGTGCAGCACGAACGGCGGCGCGGTGGAGAGCTGCGTTAGCGGGGTCTGCTCGAGCGTCATGTGCCCCGACCACATCCACGCGGACTGCAACGGCCTCGCTTCGGACGGATGCGAAGCGTTGATCAACACCACCACCCGCTGCGGCGATTGCAACACATCGTGCGGCACCGCCAATGGAACCGCATCGTGCACCAACGGGGCGTGCGCGATCGTCTGCAGCGCCGGCTGGGCGGACTGCGACGGGATCAATTCGAACGGGTGCGAGACGCACATCGCCGGCGACGCGAGTAACTGCGGCGGCTGCGGCAAGACCTGTCTAACACCGGGCACCTGCCAGGTCAGCACCGGGGCGACGTGCAGCAACAGCACGTGCTCCTATCCGCAGGCCGCGAACGGGTCGAGCTGCCCGGCCGGGGCGAACAAGTGCGAGATGATGTACTCCTGCCAGAGCGGGACGTGCACGGGGTCGAATCCGGTGACGTGCACCGCAAGTGACGACTGCCACGTGGCCGGCACGTGCGCTCAAAGCACGGGGCTCTGCTCGAACCCGCTCGCGGCCGATGGCACGGGCTGCGGCGGAAACGCGTGCACCGGGACAATGGCGTGTAAGGGTGGGGTGTGCATGGCAGGCACTCCACTGAGCTGCATGGCGAGCGACCAGTGTCACGTGGCAGGCACGTGTGATCCGGCGAGTGGCAAGTGCTCGAATCCGGCGGCCGCGAACGGAACGACATGCAGCGATGGCAACGCCTGCACTATGAATGATACCTGTCAGGCCGGCGCGTGCTCGCCTGGCACGGCAGTGACCTGTCCCGCGCCCGCCACATGTCATACAGCCGGTACCTGCGATCCGAGCACCGGCACGTGCTCTAACCCGAACGCGGCGAATGGGAGCTCCTGCAGCGACGGCAACGCCTGCACGATGAACGATACTTGTCAGGCCGGCGCGTGCTCGCCCGGCACCACAGTGACCTGCCCCGCGCCCGCCACGTGTCACACGCTCGGCACGTGCAACCCGAGCACTGGTACGTGTTCGACTCCGAACGCCATGAACGGTACCTCGTGCAGCGACGGCAACGCCTGCACGGCTAACGATACCTGCCAGGCCGGCGCCTGCACACCCGGCACTGCCGTGACCTGCCCCCCTCCCGCTACTTGCCATGCGGCCGGCACGTGCGACCCAACCACCGGCATGTGCTCGACTCCGAACGCCATGAACGGTACTTCGTGCAGCGACGGCAACGCCTGCACGGCTAACGATACCTGTCAGGCCGGCGCCTGCACACCCGGCACTGCGGTGACCTGCCCCCCTCCCGCTACTTGCCATGCGGCCGGCACGTGCGACCCAACCACCGGCATGTGCTCGACTCCGAACGCCACGAACGGTACCTCGTGCAGCGACGGCAACGCCTGCACGATGAACGATACATGCCAGTCCGGTGCCTGCACACCCGGCACTCCCGTGACGTGTACAGCCATGGACGACTGCCACTCGGCCGGCACGTGCGACCCAGCTAGTGGTTGCTCAAACCCGACTCTGCCGGACGGCACCATGTGCAACAGCGGTGCGGGCACTTGCACTGGCGGCGTGTGCATGTGATAGCTGTCTCGCGCAGCGGATTCCGGAATGAACGTTAGATCTACCCGACTCGCCCTCCTCGGAGCGCTCGCATTGGCCGCCGGGGCGTGCGCAGACATCTGGGGTTTCAAAACCTTCGACGAAGGGAGCGACGCTTCGACCGATGTCCCCGGCATGAACGTCGAAGGCGACGATGCGACTATGGAAGAGGCGGGTCCCCCTCCCGACAACGTCCCCGAAGCGACGGTCGACGTCCTCGATTCCCCCGCGCCCGAGGAGGAAGTTGACGCGCGAGACGCAGCGGATGCCGGCACGTCCCCGTGCCTGGGCGGCAAGACGCTATGTGGCGGCCGGTGTTTGGATACGACCAGCGACCCCGCGCACTGCGGCGGCTGCACGGCGTGCACGGGGGACAATCAGACCTGCGTGGCATCCACCTGCGTATGCGCCGCGGGCTTCCACATGTGCAACGGGATTTGCTCAAGCAACCTGTCGACCTACTCATGCGGACCGACGTCGTGCACGGTTTGTGCGATACCGCAGAACGGCACGTCTGCCGCGTGCACTGACGCGGGCTGCGGAACGTGCGCGCCGGGGTACACCCTGTGCAACGCGAACACCGACGCGGCAGCCTGCGTCGACTTCACGACCGACCCGACCAACTGCGGCGGTTGCAACACGGCGTGTCACGTTCCAGACGCCGGCGGCACACCGACCTGCGTCGCGAGCGTGTGCGGCCTGACCTGCAACGCCGGGCTAACGGCCTGCCCGGCCGTCATCCCCACCGGCTGCGCGAACCTCACGAACGACATCCACAACTGCGGCGGGTGCAGCAAGAAGTGCCCGGCGCACGACAGTGGAGCGGCGGCAACCTGCGTCGACGGGGGATGCCACTGACTGGCTCGGGGAGAGAACCGCCAGGGGCGCAGAGCGCCTGCTCGTAGACCCCTTCGACGAAGCCGGCACGCGCGACGACCTACTCGTCGCCGAAGGTGAAGAACGTGACCGGCGAGGCACGGCCTCCGATCGCGCGGTAGAACGCGATGGCGTGCGCGTCCTCGTCGTCAGCCGGAACGAACGCCGCACGAAGTCCTTCCGCCTTGGCGCGGTCGAGGGTCGCAAGGACGAGCGCGCGGCCAATTCCTCGCCGCTGCCGATCGGCGCGCACGGCGAGATCGTAGATGAAGAGCTCGGCCTCGGGCGAGCGGGTCATCGGCAGCGCGTGCGCCGTGAGGCCGCCCACGACCTCCTCCCCGTCGAGCGCGGCCATCGCCCAGAAGTCGGGGCGCGCGAGCAACGTGGCGAGGTAGGCGGCACCGAGATCGGCCGCTCCCTCGTCAAAGACGCTCGTCATCATGGCGAAGGTGTCTCGCGCGAGGTCCTCGTCTCCGCATTCGAGTCGTCGGATCTGCATGCGTGTTCGAGTCACCGCGGGCTCATGAGCATGTCACTCGAGGGGCACTGGGACGCCAATTGCGCGCAGGACAGCCCGTTCGACTTCGAGCAGCCTTTTCGGCTGGAGGGCGGCGCCAAGTGATTGCATTCTGAGGTCCCCTTTGTACAGGGTCGTAATCTGCTCGCACTTGAGCACGGACGCCTCCGAGAGGCCCCCCTCTCCGCGACGCAGCCGAACATGCGTCGGAGCCTCCGAGAGCCGAGTGGAGCACGGGATCACGATGACATGTGAGGCCAGGTTATTTCGGACGTCAGGCGATAGGACCAGGACGGGTCGAAGCCTGTCGAGACTGGCAAGGTACAGGTGCCCGCGGCGTAGACCGCCGGCCTTCGCTGGTGGGCTCACAGCCGCCTTCGCACTCGGCGAGCTCCGGGAGCTTCGTCGTAGGACACGCGCCGCGTCGCGGCCGAGAGCGCACGCGCGAGCGCCTCGTCTTCGGCAAGCTCGTCGCCGCGCAGAGAACGATAGTAGGCGGCCGTAGCGGCTTCGATCTCCTTCTCGACGGCGGTGCGGGCAGCACGCCGGAGCCACTGCTCGACCACTCCGCTTCGTGTGTCGTTCAGCCGTTTTGCGTCCCGGTCGACGAGGGCGACGAGGTCAGCGGAGAGTGTGAGGCTGACCTTGAGCTTGGTTTCGCTCATAGGAACTATCCTACCATATATCCTACCCCTGGCGCTCCCGGCGTCCCTGGCAGCTCATCCTCTTCCATAGGCTGCCTCGATCTGCCTCGCAGGCGTGTGCGGCCAGGGCGCCGGGGCCGCCAGGGTCAGAGAGATTGACGGCTCCCAGGGGCAGAGAGTGAACGATACACCAGTACCCTTCGTGCGCTGGCCAATGGCCGGCCACAATCCGGCCATTCGGCGGTAGAGGGTCGATGGAGCGCGGGGTCGACGCCCGCAGCGAGGCGGAAAGCCGGCTGCCCGCTGAGTGGCATCCACGTTGCTTTTGGCTTCCATGTGCAATCACAACCCGACTCCTCGCGGCACTGCCTCGTACCGCGGTCGCTCCGCGATTCATCTGCATTGCGGCACTGGCTCGGAATCGAATTTCCAACACTCCTGCAAACGCAGGCTTCCACGATGTGACCGCATCGTGCGCTGCATTCTCCATGTGGCTCAGATACCGAGGTTCGTCGTCGGTTCAACCCGAGGCTCTGGTGCGCCCGGCAAGCCGCGCCGCATTTTCACTTTGAAGGAGG
>Ga0265316_10006360_pt1 | contig 11296 bp, 8 predicted proteins | sample 4522metaG_FD_202092 | JGI IMG/M metagenome (GOLD analysis project Ga0265316, IMG submission 202092) | Rhizosphere microbial communities from Carex aquatilis grown in University of Washington, Seatle, WA, United States - 4-5-22 metaG | ecosystem: Host-associated > Plants > Roots > Rhizosphere >...
TGGCGGCAGGCATTGCTCACCTACCTGCGCGGCAACCGGGATTTTCTGTTGGAGTTCGTCGCCCGCGAATTGCGTAGCGTGACCATCGAGGCGCCGATCGAGGCCACCTACCTCGCCTGGCTGAACGTGGAACGGCTTGGACTTCCCCATCCGGTGACGCATTTCGAGACGCACGGCGTGGGCCTTTCCGACGGCGTTTTCTTTGGGTCACCGCGCGGTCAGTATGTGCGGCTCAATTTCGGCTGCCCGCGCGCCACCCTCGCCGAGGCCCTGCGCCGGATGCAATCGGCCCTCGCCGCACCCGCTGCCTCCTGACAGCTTCCCGCGCTGTTTTTGGCGCTTTTCCTGCATATCCCGCACCCAAAGTCCGTTCTCGTTTTTGTAACCTAATGGGTTACACTTGCCTCATGATCCCGGTACATCCGCAACTGGAAATTTGGATGAAACTCAGCGAAGCGCTCGCCACTGCGGCCGCGACCGGAGCTGAACGAACCTATCAGGCGCTGCACCGTCGGCGCGGTCCTGCCGGCCATGCCCGTCGACCGGGCGTCGACACGCCGATGTGGATCGTCTGTGCAGTCATGCTTCGCAATGACCTTCGCAAATATGGAGATAAGGCAGCGCTCGCCCGCTACCTTGGCATACCCCGCCAGCGGCTCAGCGATTTCCTTACCGGTCGGCGCCGCCTGCCCGATGCCGAAATCGTGTTGCGCATGCTGCACTGGTTGGCCGAGCGCCGCGCCGGCCGCGATCCGTCCGTCTGAATCTCTTTTTCCGACGCGATTGCTCCCTAGCTTTGACGTGGCAAAAGTGTAACCCATTAGGTTACACTTAAGGCGGGGTTGCAGCGGGCGGCGGGGACGGCAGGCTGGCGAAAGCCCATGCATCTTGGTCCGTACGAGCTCTCCTCGAATCTGTTTTTGTCGCCGCTGGCTGGTTACACCAACCTGTCCATGCGGCTGACGTTGCGCGAGCTCGGCGGGCTCGGCTGGGCCACGACCGATCTCGTCAACGCCCGGTCGTTGCTCGAACGCAACCGCGGGGCGCTCCAGCTCGTCGCGCGGCACCCCGACGACCGGCCGATGGCGATCCAGCTCTTCGGCGCCGTGCCCGCGGAGATGCGCGCCGCCGCCGTCGCCTGCCAGGAATTGGGCGCGGAAGCGGTGGACATCAACATGGGCTGCCCCGTCAAAAAGGTCGTCAAGATCGGCGGCGGCTCCGCCATGATGACAGAGCTGAAAAAGACGGCCGATCTCGTGCGCGGCATGGTCGAAGCCGTGAAGATCCCAATCACCGCCAAAATGCGCCTCGGCTGGGACGACGACAATCTCACCGCTCCCGACCTCGCCCGCGTGCTGGAGGAGGCCGGCGTGGCCGCCATTTTCGTGCACGGCCGGACCCGGGCGCAGGGCTTTGGCGGCACGGTCAACCTCGCCGGCATCCACGCCGTGGTGCAGGCGGTCCGGGCCATACCGGTGATCGGCAACGGCGACGTGACCACGCCCGAGGCGGCAAAGAAGATGATAGACGAAACGGGCTGCGCCGGTGTCTCCGTCGGTCGCGGCGCATTTTACGACCCGTGGATTTTCCGCCGGACCGACCATTATCTGCGCACCGGCGAGCTCCTCCCCGAACCGGCATTTGCCGAGCGCTTGGAGGTGATGCGCCGGCATTTCGCCCGCTACTGCGATTTCTACGGCGAGGAGAAGGGCGCGCGGTTCTTCCGCAAAGTGGCGCCGTGGTACGCACGGCGTTTCGGCCCGGCCAAGCAGTTCCGCCAGCGGATCGTCGCCATCACGTCGCGCGCCGACTTCGAGACGGTGTTGGCCGACTACCAGAATTGGCGGGTAAAGTTCTGCGACGAACACGGCGAACTGTTGGCGAAATACCGGGCCGCCCCGCTCGCCGCGTCGTTTTTGCGCGGACCCGGCGAGGCGGCCCGCGGCGATGCCGTTCTCGTGCCAAAGGGACCGGTTGAAAGGTGGTGAACACCATCGTTCTCTTTCTCGTTCTCATTCTCATTCTCTCAAACAGTTCGCTTTGAGAACGAGAACGAGTAAGAGAATGAGAACGAATCCTCCATGTCCTCTGCCTTGCATTTTTGGGAGTTGATCCTCGGCACCGTCGTGACGTTGCTGCCGATCATCAATCCCCTCGCGTCGACGCCGGTATTGCTCGTCATCACCGAGGGCGACAGCGAGGAACGGCGGCGAGCGCAGGTGAAGCGGAGCTGCCTCTACATGATGGCAATTCTCATGGCGGCCCTGCTCGGCGGCACGTTCATCATGAATTTCTTCGGCATCTCCATTCCCGGGCTGCGCATCGCGGGAGGTCTGCTGGTTTCGGGCATCGGTTTCTCGATGCTGGTTCCGCGGCGGGAAGACGCCGAGGAACGGCGCCGCCACGAGGAGGCCCGGGCTAAACGCGACGTCTCGTTTTCGCCGCTCGCCATGCCGATGCTGAGCGGACCGGGTTCCATCGCCGCCACCATCGGACTCGCCTCGCTCGCCACGCACTGGCTCGACTACGTGGCGATCGTTCTCGGCTTCGTGATCGTGGCGATCGTCAGCTACCTGACGCTGAGCCTGGCGGGCCGCATCGTGCAGTTGATCGGCGCCAACGGCATGAGCGCCCTGACGAAAATCATGGGGTTTTTGATTTTCTGCATCGGCATCCAGTTTGTGGTAAACGGGGTGATCAGCATCGCCACCGACCCAACAGTAGTGCGCGCATTCCACGGCGGTCCGCCGTAGGGCGAGAGCCCCGGGCGGGGCGGCGAATGGGCAACGCTTGCTGTAGCGGCGCTCGATGAGCGCCGACCGAGCACTGAAATCTCTCGGTGCGTTTCGGCGGTCATAGACCGCCGCTACAGATTTTCGGCCATCACCATCGCCGTGGTCTGAACAGATTGGACAATCCCCGACGTCGGCAACAGCTTGCTTCGCTCTTCCGCTCAACCTCCAACTCTGCGCAAAAGATGAACTCTTTCTTCCGCTCCGGCTTCCTGGCCTTGTTGCTCGTCTGTTCCGCCACCGCCGCAAACAACGACATCGCCGCGCCGGCTACTCCGCCGGCGAAACCGTCGCCGCGGACGTTCGCGGTCGTCGCCCTCGGCAACCCGCGCGCCGTGGCGGTGGACCGCGCCGGCAACCTTTACGTCGGCGACGTCGATGCGGGGACGGTCCAAAAAATCACGCCGGCCGGCGTCGTCACGACTTTGGTATCGAGCAAATCGTCGATCAAAGATCCCATCGGCCTGGCGGCGGGGCGCGACGGAGCGATTTATGTGGCCGACGCCGACGGTGGTGCCGTTTTGAAGGTTGCGCCCGACGGCGGCGTTGCGCCGCTGGGCAAGCCGGCGACCGGATCGAGCCCGGCCAATTTCTCCACGCCCACCAGCGTGGCGGTCGATGCCGCCGGCAACGCTTTCGTCACCAACAACGGCGACAACAGCATTCTCAAGGTCACGCCAGGAAATGCCGCATCGGTTTTTGCCGGGAAAGCGGGCGCCAGCGGCAGCGCGGATGGCGCCGGCGACGTGGCGCGCTTCGCCACGCCGCGTGGCATTGCCATCGACCCAGCCGGCAATCTCTACGTGGCGGACGAGGGTAATTCCAACATCCGCAAAATCACGCCCACCGGGATCGTGTCCACCCTGGCCGGGTCGGCCGGGCAATCGGGCAGCGTGGACGGCACCGGACCCGCGGCGCGCTTCGCCGCCCCACGCGCTCTGACGGTGGATACGGCGGGCAGCGTCTTTGTGGCCGACACCGACAACAACACCATCCGCAAGATCACACCGGCCGGCGTCGTAACGACGTTCGCCGGTCGCGCCGGCGAGGCAGGTGCGACCAACGGCGCGGGCGGTGCGGCACGTTTCAGCGAACCGCGCGGCATCGCGGTGGACGCCGCCGGGAACGTCTATGTCGCCGACACCGGCAACCAGGCGATCCGCCAAATCACGCCTGACGGTGTCGTGACCACGGTCGCCGGGACCGCCAAACCCTGAGCGTCGGCCGCGTCCGAACTGGACCAGTTCAAATTGAACTGCAGTCGCAGGTAGTTTGCCGAGCGTCTCCCGCGCCGTAACCGGCGCGGCTACTTTCCGATCGTAGCCGCCGCGGTTACGCGGTGGAGCCCGGGGCGAATACCGGGAGCCACTCAGGCTGGAGCATTATTCCAAACCGCGCTAACCGCTCAAGCCGGGCTGCTTTTTCGCGGTGGTGAACCGGCCGAAACGGACGGCGAGAGTCGGCAGTACGAGCAGATTGAGCGCGGCGGACGTGGCCAGGCCGCCGAGGATCACCTGCGCCATCGGCCCTTCGATCTCGCGCCCCGCTTCACCGCTGCCGAGCGCCAGCGGCAGGAGGCCGAGCGCCGTGACCGACGCCGTCATCAGAATCGGCACGAGCCGCTCGGAGGCGCCACGGATCGCCGTCGCCAGATTCCACGGCTCTCCGTCGACCGCCACGAGGTGTTCGTAATGGGAAATGAGCAGAATGGAATTGCGCGTGGTCACGCCAAAAAGCGTCACAAAGCCCACCATCGCGCCCATCGACAGGTTCCCCGCCCCCAGCAGGCTCATGATATAGACGGCTAACACGCCGCCGGCGAGCGCCAGCGGCAGGTTGATGAGCACCAGACACAAGTTCGGCCATTGCGGGCCGATCACGGTCGACAACATCCGCCCTGCCCAGGACGGCTTTCGGTCTTCGTCCACGCCCTCGCCCATGCGGCCGACGGCGACGGCGAGCAGCAACAGGATGCCGACCAGGGCGATCGCGCCGTGCAGCAGCAGTTCGCGCGTCGCAGCCTTCTTGGCTTCGGCGGCTCCGGCGTATTCCACATACATACCCGCCGGCAGATTGACTTTCTTCGCGATGGCGTCGCGCGCCTCGGCCACAAACGAATCCACGTCGCGCCCGGTGGGCGGGCTGCACGTGACCGTCTGCCGCCGGCGCGCGCCTTCGTGCAGAATGGAGGACCGGCCATCGGTCAGGTACACGTCGGCGATTTCGCGCAACGGCACGCGCAGGCCGGTGGCGCTGGTGAGCAGCAACGCGCCGACGCCCTCCAGGTCGCGACGGCTGGCGGCGTCGAGGATCACAGCGACGTCGGTCGTCTGATTTTCCTGGAAAACCTGGCCAACCACCTGGCCCTCGTAGGCGGTCTGCACGGCTTCGAGCACCTCGACCGGGCGGAAGCCGAGTCCGGTCAGCCGGTCGGACCGCAGGCGGATGCCGATGCGCGGCGCGCCGGGGGGCGACTTTACCTGCACATCCTCCGCCTTCAGGTCGGAGAGCGCCTTGCTCACCTCGGCAGCCTTGGCGTCGAGCGCGTCGAGATCCTCGCCGAACAAATTCACCACGATCGGGGCGGTCTCGCCGCCAATCGTCTCGCCGATGCGATCGCCGAGAAACGTCAGTACCTCGTATTGAATTCCGGGCACATTTTTCAGCAGGTCGCGGATTTCGTCTTCCACCTGGGCCTGCACTTTGCCGGGCAGGTCGGGTTTGAGCTCAACGTGGAATTCGCTGCGGTGCGGCGGCCAGGCGTCTTCGCCCAATTCAGCGCGGCCCACCTGTTGCTCGACGGTGGCGATGTTCGGGTTCTTGAGGAGTTCCGCCGAGATGTACCGGCCGATGCGCAACGTTTCACCGAGTGCGGCGCCCGGCGCCGTGGACATCCCGAGCACGAAATGCCCCTCGCGAAACTCGGGGAGAAATTCGCCGCCGAGAAACGGCAGCCGCGAAAGCGCCAGACCGCAGAACAAAAACACCACGCCGACCAGCACAAAGGGATGGTGCTGCGACACCCAGGTCAGGACCCTCTCGTAGGCGCGGCGCAGCACGCGTTGCAGCCAGGGCATCTCCGTATTTCCGGTGCCGCGTCCGAAGAATATCAGCGCCAGGGCGGGCGTGAGCGTCAACGCCACGGCCAGCGAGGCCAGGATCGCCAGGATGTAGCTCTGCGCCAGCGGCGCAAAAAAACTGCCCTGCAGCCCGCTGAGCGTCAGCACCGGCAGGAACACCAATGTGACCACGGCGGTGGCGAACACCACCGGCGTCCGCACCTCGATCGAGGCGTCCAGGATGACCGGCAACGCCGGCCGGGGCTGCGCCTTGGCCGCATTTTCGCGCAGCCGGCGCAGGATGTTTTCCACGCCGATGATCGCATCGTCCACCACTTCGCCGAGCGCGATGGCCAAGCCGCCGAGCGTGATGGTGTTGAGCGTCACCCCGAGTCGGTCGAGCACGATGACAGCCGTGAGCAACGCCAGCGGAATTGCCGTGAGCGAAATGAAGGCGGTGCGGAAATGTCCGAGAAATAACAGCAACACGACCGCGACAAGCGCCGCGCCCACCAGCAGCGAATGCTCGATGTTGTGGACCGCCGCCTCGATGAACGTCGCCGGCCGGTGCAGTCGCGAGAATAGCTGGATGCCCTCGCGCGCAAACACCGGTTTCAGGTCGGCGAGCGCCTGTTCGAGCGCAACCGTGACCTCCATGGTGTTGGCGCCGTATTGGCTCGCCATCGTCACGAGAACCCCCGGTCGGCCCATGATGAGCGAATCGCCAAACTTCGGCTCGCCGCCCTCGGCGACGGTCGCGACGTCGCGCAACCGCACGGGCACGCCGTTCGTGCCGGTCGTGACGACAATGGCGCCCAACGCCTCCGCCGTGAGGGTCTGGCCCTCGGTCTGGAGCACGACGCGCTGGTTCTCGTTCTCGATGAACCCGGCGCCGCGCACGCCGCTGGCCAGCCGGGCGGCGCCCAGCACGTCGGACAGGGCCAGATTGTGCGCCACCAGCAGGTTGGGATGCACCTGGATCTGCCACTGGCGCACTTCGCCGCCAAAGATTTTGCAGTCGGCCACGCCTGACACGGCCAGCAGGCGCGGCCGCAGGGTCCAGTTGGCAAACGTGCGCAGTTGCATCGGCGTGAGCTGGTCGCTCAGCAGGCCGATCTTGAGCAGGTCCATGGTCGACGAGGTGAGCGGCGACATCTTCGGCGCCGCCACTCCGGCCGGCAGCGAACCGGCGGTGGCGCCCAGTTTTTCCGCGAGCAACTGGCGCGCTTCGAGGACATTGGTGCCCTCCGTGAAAACCACAGTGATGACGGACAACCCCTGGATGGACTCGGAGCGCAACGACTCCTGATTGCCGAGGCCATTGATGGCCGACTCGACCGGGCGCGTGACGAGCGTCTCCACCTGCTCGGGCGCGAGGCCAGGGCACTCCGTCTGCACGGTGACCTCCGGAGGCACGAAGTTGGGAAACACGTCGAGTTTGGCGTGGGCGGCCACATAGATGCCGTAGCCCAGCAGCAGGCACGCGAGGGCGACCACGATGCCGCGGAACCGCAGCGAAAAGTAGACGATGGCCTGGAGCATGCCGTCAGTCTCCGGTGCCGCCCGCCGAGCCCAGCAGCTCGGTGGCGAGCAATTGCTGTGCGCCGGTCACGACGACCTTGTCGCCCGCGGCCACGCCGTCGGTGACCACGATCCCGGTCGCCAGTGTCGGGCCGGTCGTGACGAGGCGCCGCTCGAAGCCGCCCTCGGCGGTCTGCGCATAAATAAATACGCCGCCCTCGTGCCGCACGAAAGCGCTGCGCGGCAGCACCAGCACGTTTTTCGGCTCGCCGGCCGCCGGCAGCACGGCGCGCAAGGCCGTGCCGGGCGGCAGCGGGTCGGTGCGCCAGACCGCGAGATAACCTGTCCCCTGCGCCGACGGATCAGCGCTCGGTGCGATCCCGAGCACCGCGACCTCGTGCAACTGGCCCTCGTTCGCCAGGGGGCCGACGCGCGCGACGGCCGGCGGTTGCGCCGGCGCCTCGCCCGACAACACGTCGATGCGCACCAATGCCGCGTCGCCGGCGGCCAGGGCGCGCAGCAGTGCCGCCAAATCGGCCTGGCGCGTGAGCGCCCGGCCCCAGCCGACGAGCAGGCGCGCCTGGGCCGCGGCCAGCTGCGTGCGATCGCGCTGCATGGCGGCCTCGGCCGTCTCCACTGCCTGCGCCGAAGCGTTGGCATTTTCCGAGTGCAGCTTCTGCACCCGGGCAAATTCCTTCTCCGACGCCGTCGCCGCCACGCGGGCGGCCTCGATCTCGGACACGAGCGCCACGAGCGGCGCCGGGTCGAGCACGCGACCGAAACCCTGGATCTCGGGCGCCAGCTTGACCGACTCCGGCGGGGCGTACTTTAGACCGAGCGCCTCCAACTGCTTCGTCACGGCGGCACTGGCGGTGGAAATATCCAGGCTCGCGGTTTTTTCTTCGGGCTTGGCCTCCTCGTGTGGGCGCAGGGCCAGCCAGGTTGCCCCGCCGCCGAGGATCAGGCCGGCGAGAATTCCAATCAGAACTTTTTTCATGGCGTGCGGGAGAGAGTGGAGGTATCGCGCGGCGCAGCGATGACCGCGGACAGATTGCGGAAGGGCACCTGCAAGGCGTCTTCGAGCTGGCCGGCGGCCAGCGCGGCGCCGGCCTCGGCGTCGAGGAAGGTCGCGTCGCTGCCCGCCAGATCGATGCGGACGTTCTGCAGCTCGACCCGGTCGGCATCGCCGGCGTCGAGACGGGCCTGGACCAGTGCGGCCTGCTTCTGCAATTCGGCCTGCAACTGGCGCAGGTGGACCAATTGAGCAGCGGCAGCGGATTGCGCCGCGGCAGCGCCATCGATCTCGGCGATGGCCTTCGCCTGCGCGGCGGTGAACTCGGCCGCGGCCTGGCGGCGGCGCGCCTCGGCCTCGCCTATCGGACCCTGGTTGCGGTTGAACAGCGGCAGTTCGAGGGCGACGGCGAGGCTCCATTTGTTTTCGCCCAGATCGTACTGGTAGCCCGGGCCGAGGTGGAAATCTGGATACTGCTTCGCGACTTCGAGCTGCAGGGCGGCCTGGCTCGCCTCGTAATGGGCCAGCGCGCCGAGCACGTCGGCGCGGGATTGCAGCGATTGCCGGCGCGCGGCGGCCAGCTCAGTGGGGGTCAACGCCGGCACCGGCGCGGCCAGCAGGTTGTCGAACTTTACGCCTTCGAGCGCAGCCAGCGGTACGCCGAGCACCTCAGCGACGCGATTGCGCGCGAGCGGCGCCTGCCGCTCGGCATCGGCCGCGGCGACCTCGGCTTTCACCAGCGCGGTGCGCGCGACCGACACCTCGAAGGACGCGATCGTGCCGGCGTTGAACCGTTGTTCCAACAAGGTCAGTAGCTCTTGTTGCAGCCCGGACTGCTGGCGCAGCGATGCCGCCTTGCGTTCCGCGACGGCGAGATCGAGCAGATCGCGACGCAGTTCGCTGCGCACCTGCCAGGCGGAGGCCAGCACATTCAGGCGCGCCTCCTCGGCGTTGGCCTGTTCGATGGCGGTCCGGTGCCCGCGCTTGCGGGCGGTTTCGAGAAGGAAGTCCACGTTGATCGCCGGAAACCACGGCGAAGAACCGGAGGAGTTCGTGTCGTAGCCGGGCGTGACAGTGAGCGTGGGATTCGGCCGCGCGGCGGCCGTTTGGATGGCGCTGCGGGCGACATCCCACTGCGCCCGTGCCACCTCGAGCGACGGCTGATAGTAAAACGCGACCCACGTCAGCGTCTCGAAATCCCACGACGGCAGCGGCCACGCAGGCAACTCGCGTCCGAGATTCTGCATCAGGAACCGATGCAGCCCGTCGTCCTGCAATGAACGCGCCGAAAGTGCGGCGGCGGCGGTCTCCGGTGCGAGCGGCCTCGCCTCGTAGGGATGCGTCGCGCATCCGCCCAAGACGCCGAGACCGAGCGCGAGCCCCGCCGCGCTGCGCCCAGCGCCGCAATTCTGCCGGAGAAACCGTACGATGTTCATGCGCGTTGGGTCCGATACCCCGAAGCTAGCTTCGGCTTGGTTGGGTTGTAGCCACGAGCGTGAGCGAGTGGAAGCGCTTCCACTCGCTCACGCTCGTGGCTACGCCGGAGATGAAGAGGATTGGAGGAGCTTGGCACCGATGTGGTTTGGTTTAAGGCCCCAGGGGTTGCTCCGGGGGACGTTTACTCCGTGAGTGAGACTTCCGTTGCAATCAGACCAGAGCCGGCGCAGCGAGCGTTTTACCGCATTCGCCGCGCCCGGCCCAGATAGACGAGTGAGTCGTGCCAGAAGGCAAGCCGGAGCTCGAAGTTACTCCGCGCCGTACACGAGTATCTTGAAGCTGCCCGGGACCATTTGCGGACGACCCTTCGCTCCAGCGGCCGCCGCGAGATAACTGGCGGCGCCGAGATAGATACGGTGCGTCTTGGGATCGATCGTCATGGTGCGAGCGCCCTGCGTGGTTTTCAGCGTTTGCACGACCGTGAGCTTGTCGGGCGCCTCCTCCTTCGCGATGGTAACGGTGCCGTCGCCGCACGAAGCGAAGGCCAGCTTCGTGGCGGGATCGAAGGAGTTGGCATCCACGCCGTCGCCGATCGGCACCGAGGCGACGATCTTGCCGGTGGTGCTGTCCATCATCACCATGAGCTTGTTGCCGCAACCGAGGAAGAGGCGGTGGTTCTGCACGTCGAAGGCCATGCCGGAGGCTTCCTCGCCCGGGGCGATGGGCCAGCGGTTTACGACCGCGTGCGTTTGGGTGTCGATCGCGACGACCTCGCTTTTGTCCTCGAGATTGTTGTAGACGCGGCCCGCCTTCGAATCGGCGGCGGCGAATTCCGGTTTGCCGCCGAGCGGCACGGTGGCGACGACCTTGCCCGCCTTGGCGTCGATCACGGTGGCCGACTGGCCGCGGCCGTTGAACATGTAGACCTCCTGCTTGCCCGGTTCATAGAGCATGCCGTCGGGGTTGGCCCCGGTGTCGACCTTGGAGAGCGTCTTCAAGGTTTCCAGATCGACGATCCCAGCCTTGTTCTCGCGACCGTTGCTGGTAAAACCACGCTTCAGCTCGGGGGCGAGGGCGACGCCATGGATGCCGGGCGTGTCGGCGATCTCCCCGACGACTTCATTCTTGTCGATGTCGATCACGACCACCTTGGAGTTGTGGCTGACGTAGAGGCGCCGGGCGCCCGCATCAACGCTCAGGTAATCCCAGCCGCCGTCACCGCCGACGGGGATTTCCTTGATGAAACGATAGGGCGTTTCCGCTCCGCTGACCGAAAGCGAGCCGAAGCCCGCGACGAATGCTGCGATCACAGCAAGAACCCGACGGTAACTTGTATTCATGGGAAGAGGGACGAGGCTGGTTGGACGAATGCGTAGCAGGACGAACCTCGCAGGTCAAAGGTCCCCGCATGACAGAATTGTCATCTGAAAAAGGCGGACGGCCTCATTTTCACCCGCTAGGATACGCCTGCTTAG